>ERZ1034361.867-NODE-867-length-17897-cov-3.046296_pt1 | contig 17897 bp, 16 predicted proteins | sample MGYA00520617_ERZ1034361 | MGnify/ENA primary metagenome ERZ1034361 (study PRJEB33736, sample SAMEA104284507) | Azolla filiculoides | biome: Urban; feature: Water surface; material: Ditch water | place: Netherlands | collected 2015-10-28 | depth 0-0.1 m ... | reverse complement strand
CAACGGTTTTCTGATTCGACCCAGAAACGGCGGTATTGCAGGTTCGGCAGGAACCGGCGCTTGGTTTTGTTGTTGGCGTGGGAAACATTGTTCCCGACCATCGGGCCTTTGCCCGTGACTTCACATACGCGTGCCATGTGGACACTCCGATATTTAACGGCCCCGACTGACGCCAGAGGCCTCACCTCGCCAAGAAAAAGGGTGGCGGTAACCCGATTGCGGCCTGTTACCCTCACGGGCGAAGCAGCAAAGCCGAGCATTATAGCCAAGGTTTCATTGGCGGTTTGATTTACAGCCATCTGTCGTCTTGTGCGTTTCTTCTTTATTGCATCGCGTGACCTGGTGATTCACCGATGACCTTCGCGCAAGGCGTGGCGACCGAGTCATGCGCATGCGGTTTTGGGGCGAAATCACGCGCGACGACAACTGATGGTGCGCGGAAACCGTCGCCGCGCGCCTTTCGCCCCAAAGCCCGGTCACATGACCCAGTCACCATGCCTCAAGGTTTATTCGGGTGTCCCTTGCGGGTGCTGCGCATGGCTATAGGCATCCGCCCCAAAAAACCTACCAAGGGATCAACCAGCGGCTCTTGCATATGCGGCGACGATTTACCAACACCGGCGAGCAGTGTGCGTTGGGTGTCTGATGCAGCAAAATCAAGGAGGAGGCTTGGGGCGTAGCCGCAAGCCGGGGGACATTTGCGGAGTCAGATGCCCAATGCGCGCTGCGGGTAAAAGCGAAGCGCGTAGGGGGCACATTATTTCAAGTTGCCTCAGCCCTGTTCCAGGAATCGCTGCGCATCCAGCGCCGCCATGCAACCGGTGCCGGCGCTGGTGATGGCCTGGCGATAGATGTAGTCCTGCACGTCGCCGGCCGCGAACACGCCCGGCACGCTGGTCTGGGTCGCAAAACCTTCCTGGCCACCCTGGGTGCGGAGATAGCCGTCCTTCATCTCGAGCTGGCCTTCGAAGATGCCGGTGTTGGGGCTGTGACCGATCGCGATGAAGCAGCCCGTCAGGGCCAGATCCTCGGTCGTGCCGCTCTGGACGTTCTTGATACGCACGCCGGTCACGCCCGAGGCGTCGCCCAGCACCTCGTCGAGCACGCTGTGCAGCTTGAGCTCGATGTTGCCGTTCTTGACCTTGTCCATCAGCTTGTCGATCATGATGGCTTCGGCCTTGAACGTGTCGCGCCGGTGTACCAGGGTGACCTTGCGCGCGATGTTGGACAGGTAGAGCGCTTCCTCGACCGCGGTGTTGCCGCCGCCGACGACGCAGACATCCTGGCCGCGGTAGAAGAAGCCGTCGCAGGTCGCGCAGGCGCTGACGCCGCGGCCCATGAAGGCTTCCTCGGTCGGCAGGCCCAGGTAGCGTGCCGAGGCGCCGGTCGCCAGGATCAGCGCGTCGCAGCTGTACTGGCCCGAGTCGCCGGTCAGCACGAAGGGGCGCTTGGACAGGTCGACGGCGTTGATGTGGTCGAACACCATTTCGGTGTTGAAGCGCTCGGCGTGCTGCTGGAAGCGCTGCATCAGCTCGGGGCCCTGCACGCCCATGACGTCGGCGGGCCAGTTGTCGACTTCGGTCGTGGTCATCAGCTGGCCGCCCTGGGCCATGCCGGTGATCAGCAGCGGGTTGAGGTTGGCGCGCGCGGCGTAGATGGCGGCGGTGTAGCCGGCCGGGCCGGAGCCGAGGATCAGGACTTTGGCGTGTTTCATCTGGGTGTTCTCTAATAGGAGCCGCTATTGTAGAAAAGCGGCCATGTCCTTGCCCAGCTGTCGTGATCGCTCGGTTAAGCTTGCGCACCTGCATTTATGACATATTCCCTTAATACCCTCAACGCCGACAGTGAAGGTCGAGGTCCCAGTGGCCTGGTCCGTTTTGTTCAGGATTCGAGCCTGCTGCTGGCGGCAGCAGGACTGCTGTTCTGGCTGATCGCCCTGCTGAGCCACAACCTGGCCGACCCGGCCTGGTCGACTTCGGGCTCGGTCGGCGTGACCCACAACTGGGGCGGCCGCTTCGGTGCCTGGTTGTCCGACCTCAACTTCACCCTGTTCGGTTTGTCGGCCTGGTGGCTGCTGCTGGCCGCGCTGCGCGCCTGGCTGGCCGCGTTGGCGGTCTCGCTGCGCGGCCCCGCCCCGAAAGCCGCGCCGGCTGCCAGCTGGCCCCGGCGGCTCTGGCGCCAGCTGGGTCCCTGGTCCGGTTTCCTGTTGCTGATGGGCGCGAGTTGTACGCTGGAATGGGCTTGGCTCTACCGCTTCGATGCGATGTTGCCTGCGGGTGCGGGGGGGGCGCTTGGCGCCCAGCTCGGGGCCTGGGGCCTGCGCTGGTTCGGCGCGACCGGCTCCGTGCTGCTCGGACTGCCCTTGTGGCTGGCGGCTTCATCCCAGGTGTTCCGTTTCTCCTGGGCCACGCTGGCCGAGGGCCTAGGCGAGTGGCTTGAGGGCAGTTTTCTGCGTGTGCGCCAACGGCTTGCCGCCGGCGCAGACCAGCGCATCGGCCAGCAGGCGACGCGCCAGCGCGAGCTCGAGGAGGCGGCCTACCAGGCCCACGCACCGCGCTCGCTCCGCGACAGGACGGAGCCCGAACCAGATCCCGTGCCTTGGGCTGACGCAGCCGCGCTCGCACCCGAAGCGGCGCCCGTCGACAAGCCTGGCAAGCTCGTGCGACTGGCGCAGTTGGTGCCGCGCAGGCCGGCCCAGGAAAAGACCCGCGAGCCTGCCGCTGCCCGGCTCGAGCCGGGGGCGTCGCCGTACGGCGCCGCAGCCCGGCCAGCCGAGCCCCCGAAACCTGGCAATCGCACCGTCCAGGAGCGTCAGCCGCAGCAACCCCCCCTGTGCACGCAGCCGGCCGACTCAGCGCTGCCCCAGGTTGGCCTGCTCGATCCGGCGCAGCGCCAGTCCTCGACCGTCTCGCCCGAGACGCTCGAGATGACCAGTCGGCTGATCGAGAAGAAGCTCGGCGACTTCGGCGTCGAGGTCCATGTCATCGCGGCCCAGCCCGGCCCGGTCATCACGCGCTACGAGATCGAGCCGGCCACCGGCGTCAAGGGCTCGCAGGTGGTCAACCTGGCCAAGGACCTGGCGCGCTCGCTGTCGCTGGTGTCGATCCGCGTCATCGAGACCATTCCGGGCAAGAACCTGATGGCGCTCGAGCTGCCCAATGCCAAGCGCCAGACCATCAAGCTCAGCGAGATCCTGGGCTCGCAGGTCTACCAGGACGCCAAGAGCCTGCTGACGATGGGACTGGGCAAGGACATCGCGGGCCAGTCGGTGGTGGCCGACCTGGCCAAGATGCCGCATTGCCTGGTCGCTGGCACCACCGGCTCGGGCAAGTCGGTCGGCATCAACGCGATGATCCTGTCGCTGCTCTACAAGGCCGACGCCAAGGAGGTGCGGCTGATGCTGATCGATCCCAAGATGCTCGAGCTCAGCGTCTACGAGGGCATCCCGCATCTGCTCTGTCCGGTCGTGACCGACATGAAGCAGGCCGCCAACGGCCTGAACTGGTGCGTGGCCGAGATGGAGAAGCGCTACCGCCTGCTGAGCAAGGTCGGCGTGCGCAACCTGGCCGGCTACAACGCCAAGATCGCCGAGGCGCGCGAGCGCGACGAGTCGATTCCCAATCCCTTCAGCCTGACGCCCGAGGCACCCGAGCCGCTCGAGCGCCTGCCGCATATCGTGGTCGTGATCGACGAGCTGGCCGACCTGATGATGGTGGTGGGCAAGAAGATCGAGGAGCTGATCGCCCGCCTGGCGCAGAAAGCGCGGGCCTCGGGCATCCACCTGATCCTGGCCACCCAGCGCCCCAGCGTGGACGTGATCACCGGCCTGATCAAGGCCAACATCCCGACCCGGATCTCGTTCCAGGTCAGCAGCAAGATCGACAGCCGCACCATCCTGGACCAGATGGGCGCCGAGGCGCTGCTCGGCATGGGCGACATGCTCTACATGCCGAGCGGCACCGGCTATCCGACTCGGGTGCACGGCGCCTTCGTCAGCGACGATGAGGTGCACCGGGTGGTGAGCTACCTCAAGCAGCAGGGCGGCGAGCCCGACTACATCGACGGCATCCTCGAGGGCGGCATGGCCGAGGGCGAGGGCGGCGACTTCGCCGCTGCCGGCGAGGGCGGTGGCGACGGCGAGAAGGACCCGCTCTACGACCAGGCGGTCGCGGTGGTGCTGCAGGACCGCAAGGCCAGCATCAGCTATGTGCAGCGCAAGCTCAAGATCGGCTATAACCGTTCGGCCCGCCTGCTGGAGGACATGGAGAAGGCCGGCCTGGTCAGCGCACTGACCACCAGTGGTCAGCGCGACATCCTGGTCGCGGCGCGCGGCGGCGACTGATCTTGCCCCCCTTGGCTTGGGTCATCGAGGGCCGGCTGGTCGCCAGCTGGCTGCTGTTACCCACTTTTACATTCATGTGGCGGCCCGGCCGGAACCTGCTGGTGCCGTTGCGCTCACAGACCTATGCCCTTGCTCAAACCCTTCGCCCGTCCCCTGGTTTCCCTGGCTCCGCTGGCCTTGCTGGCCACCGCCTTGGCCTGGACCCTGCCGGCCCGTGCCGACGGCCTGTCCGACCTCGAGTCCTTCCTGCGCCAGGCCCGCCAGGGCCGCGCCAGCTTCACCCAGGTCGTGAGCGCGCCGCGGCGCGACGGCGAGGCCGCTGCGCGCAGCAAGACCAGCAGTGGCAGCTTCGAGTTCCTGCGGCCCAGCCGTTTCCGCTTTCATTACCTCAAGCCCTTCGAGCAGCTGATCGTGGCCGACGGCCAGACGCTGTGGCTCTACGACGCCGACCTGAACCAGGCCACCGCGCGCCAGCAGCAGGAGGTGCTCGGCAATACGCCGGCGGCGCTGATCGCGACGGCATCCGACCTCAAGGGCCTGTCCGCCCTGTTCACGCTGACCAACGCGCCCGATGCCGAGGGCCAGCAGTGGGTGCTGGCGACGCCGAAATCGCGCGACGGCCAGCTGCAGTCGGTCCGGCTCGGTTTCAGGCAGGGCCAGCTCGCGACGCTCGAGATGCTCGACAGCTTCGGCCAGCGCTCGGTGATGCAGTTCGGTCCGCTCGATACCCAGGCCGGCTTCAAGCCCGGCCATTTCGCCTTCCAGCCGCCAGCGGGTGCCGACGTGCTGCGCCAGTGAGCCTGGGGTGGCGTCGCAGTCCTGCGCCGCTGGCCGTGACGATGCCATGGCGCCATGACCCGCCACCCGGTGGGATCGACCGCCTTGCGCTAAGCTGGGTCCATGATCCGCAAGTTTTCTCCTTCTGTCTGGGCGCTGGCCTGGCGCTCGCTCTGGCGCGACTGGCGCGCCGGCGAACTGACCCTGTTGCTGCTGGCCGTCACGCTGGCGGTGGCCGCGCTGAGCGCGGTCGGCTTCTTTGCCGACCGGCTGCAGGGGGGATTCCAGCGTGATGCCGGTGCCTTGCTCGGTGGCGATCTGGTCGTGCGCAGCGACCAGCCCTTGCCAGCCGATTTCCTGCAACAGCTGCAGGCGCGCGGCCTGCAGAGCACCGCCCATCTGAGCTTTCCGACCATGGCGCGCGCGCCGGATGAGCTGGGCGGCACAGCCCGCCTGGTCGCGCTGAAGGCGGTCGCGGCCGGCTATCCGCTGCGCGGCGAGCTGCTGGTGGCCGAGCAGCCCGGTGCGCCGGGTCGCCCGGTGCAGGCGCTGCCCGCGCCCGGATCAGCCTGGGTCGAGCCGGCCCTGCTCGACACGCTGGGCCTGCAGGTCGGGCAGGAGCTGCTGCTCGGCGAGCACAGCCTGCGCATCGCCGGCCTGCTGCTGCAGGAGCCCGATCGCGGCGCCGGCTTCATGAGCTTTTCGCCGCGGGTGCTGATGAATCAGGCCGACCTGGCCGCGACCGGCCTGGTCCAGCCGGCCAGCCGTATCAGCTACCGGCTCGCGCTCGTCGGCGACCAGGCGGCGCTGCGTTCCTATCGCGCCTGGATCGAGGCCCGGCTGGCCCGCGACGGCCTGCGCGGGATCGGGCTCGAGTCGCTCGAGAGTGGCCGGCCCGAGATGCAGCAGACGCTGGAGCGGGCCGAGAAATTCCTCAACCTGGTCGCCTTGCTGGCGGCATTGCTGAGCGCGGTCGCGGTCGCGATGTCGGCCCGGCTCTACGCCTTGCGCCATCTCGATGACTGCGCGCTGCTGCGCGTGCTCGGGCTGTCCCAGGGCCTGATGGCGCGCTCCTATGCGCTGGCCTTCGGCCTGGCCGGGCTGCTGGCCGGCCTGCTCGGGGTCCTGCTGGGTTATCTGGCGCATTACGGCTTTGTCTGGCTGCTGGCCGATCTGATCCAGACCAGCCTGCCGGCGCCGAGCGCCTGGCCGGCCCTTTTCGGCTTGGGCGTGGGCCTGACGCTGATGCTGGCGTTCGGTCTGCCGCCGGTGCTGCAGCTGTCCCAGGTGCCGCCGCTGCGCGTGATCCGGCGCGAACTCGGGGCACCGAAGCCGGCCTCGCTCGTGGTGCTGGGCCTGGGGGCGCTGGGCTTTGCCGGCCTGCTGCTGCTGGCCAGCCGCGACCTCAAGCTCGGCCTGATCGCGGTCGGCGGCTTCGCGCTGGCGCTGCTGCTGTTCGCGGCGCTGGCCTGGCTGGCCGTGCGGCTGCTGCGCCGCCTGCCGGGGCGGGCCGGCACGGCGTCCTGGCTGTCCCTGGCGGTGCGGCAGTGGACCGCGCGCCCGGGCTATGCGGTGGTGCAGGTCAGCGCGCTGTCGGTGGGCCTGCTCGCGCTGGTGCTGCTGGTGCTGCTGCGCACCGACCTGATCGCGAGCTGGCGCGCGGCCACGCCGGCCGACGCGCCCGACCGCTTCGTCATCAGCATCCAGCCGGCGCAGGCCGATGCCTTCCAGCGCGAGCTGCGCCAGCAGGGCGTCGCGCGCTACGACTGGTATCCGATGATCCGCGGCCGGCTGGTCTCGATCAACGGCCGCCCGGTCAGCGCCCAGGACTACAGCGACGAGCGCGCCAGCCGGCTGGTCGAGCGCGAGTTCAACCTCTCGCACAGCACCGAGCTGCCCGGACACAACCCCTTGCTGGCGGGGCGCTGGCAGCCGAACGAGGCCGACGGCATCAGCCTCGAGAGCGGCCTGGCCGAGACCCTCGGGCTCAAGCTCGGCGACCGGCTGGGCTTCGACATCGCCGGCATGACGCGCGAATCGGTCATCACCAGCCTGCGCCAGGTCGACTGGAGCTCGATGAGGGTCAACTTCTTCGCGATCTATCCGGTCGATGCCATCCCTGGCGTGCCGCTGAGCTATATCAGCGCCTTTCGCGCGCCTCAGCGAGCCGGTTTCGATTCGGCGCTGCTGCGCGCCTTTCCCAACATCACGCTGATCGACCTGAGCCGCACGCTGGCGCAACTGCAGCAGGTGCTGAACCAGGTGATCCGGGCGGTCGAGGCGCTGTTCGGCTTCACGCTGCTGGCCGGGCTGGTGGTGCTGTTCGCGGCGATCGCGGCCACGCGCGGCGAGCGCGAGCGCGAGTTCGCGATCCTGCGCGCGCTCGGAGCCCGCTCCAGCCTGCTGCGCCGCGTGCAGCGCGCCGAGCTGCTGGGTGCCGGCCTGCTGGCGGGCCTGCTGGCGTCCGGGGTGGCACTGGTCGTGAGCTGGGTGCTGGCGCGCCAGGTATTCAACCTGGCCTGGAATCCGACGCCCTGGGTGCCGCTGGGCGGCGCGCTGGCGGGTGCCTTGCTGGCGCTGGCCGCCGGCTGGTGGGGCCTGCGCGGCGAGCTGAGCACGCCGGTGGCGCAGACGCTGCGCCGCGCCAGCGACTGAACGCCGCCGCTTGGCCGGTTCAGGTTATAAACGCCGCCATGCAGACCCATGACAGCAGCGACGGGCCGGCCCAGCCGCCCGCAACCCCTTTTGACTGGATCGGCGGCGAGAGCGCCGTCCTGACCCTGGTCGAACGCTTCTACGACCTGATGGAGCTCGAGCCGGCCTACCGCGAGCTGCGCGCCAGCCATGGCGCCAGCCTGCAGGAGGCGCGCCAGAAACTGGGCTGGTTCCTGTCCGGCTGGCTGGGCGGACCGCAGCATTACATCGAGCGCTTCGGCCACCCGCGCCTGAAGATGCGGCATCTGCCGTTCAAGATCGGCATCCTGGAGCGCGACCAGTGGCTGGCCTGCATGGACCAGGCCATGGCCGAGACCGGCGTGCCCGAGGCGCTGCGCCAGCGCCTGCAGCAGAGCTTTTTCCAGACCGCCGACTGGATGCGCAATCAGCCCGGGGCCTGAACCCGTTCCCGCGCGCCATCCGCTGGCGCTCGAAGGGCCGCGGTCAAGGCGCCAGCTTGATCCCCGTCACCAGGTATTTGCCGCCTTCGTTGCTGGCGACGAAGTGGATCCGGTCGCCGACCTTGAGCCCGGACAGCAAGGCCTTGTCCTGGGCCGTGAACACCATGGTCATCGGCGGCATGTCCAGGTTCCTGATCTCGCCGTGGCGGATCGTGAGCTTGCCGCTCTCCGGGTCCAGCCGGCGGATCTCGCCTTCGCTCAGGGCGGAGGCCGGCTTGGCTGCGACGGCGCTGGCCGGATCGGTGTCTGATTGCGCGAAGCTCGACATCGGCCCGCTCACGCCGAGCGCGAGGGCGGAAACGGCCAGGAATTTCTTGCTGCGGTTCATGAGGTTCTCGGTAGGGTTTCAAGCGTGGCGTTGGAAGACCTGGGTGCTGCCGTCCTTCAGCACCAGCAGCACATCGTAGCGGTCGCGCCGGCCGCCATAGGCCGGGCCGTCCATGCCGGGCGAGCCGATCGGCATGCCCGGCACCGCCAGGCCGAGCGCCTGCGGCTTTTCCTTCAGCAGGCGCAAGATGTCCTGCGCCGGCACATGGCCTTCGATCACATAGCCCTGCACCAGCGCCGTGTGACAGGAGCCGAGCTTTTGCGGCATGCCGAGCCGGATCCGGACCGCGTTGTTGCCCGTATCAAAGACCTTGGCCTTGAAGCCGTTCTGCTCCATGTGGCTGATCCAGTCGTGGCAGCAGCCGCAGTTGGGGTCTTTCCAGACCGCCATACCCTGTGCTGCCTGTGCGGCTTGCGCCCGGAACAGGCCGGCTGATGCCAACCCGAGGGCGCTTGCGCCGCCCAAGAGCAGACGACGCTGACGGTTGATGCTTTCCATGGCCTTGCTCCTGGTGGAGTGATTACTTGCCGACGCTGACCTGGCCCTTCATGCCGGCCTCGTAATGGCCGACATGCAGGCAGGCGAAGTCGACCTTGCCGCCCTGGGTGAACTGCCAGATCACCTCGCCTTGCTGGCCCGGCTCGAGCGAGATCTTGTTCGGCTCGTCGTGCACCATGTCCGGGAACTTCTTCATCTGCTCGTAATGCTCCTCGAGCTCCTGCTGCGTGCCGAGGCTGAATTCATGCCGGAGCTGGCCGGCGTTGCGGATCACGAAGCGGATCGTCTCGCCCTTCTTGGCCTTGATCTCGGACGGCGTGAAGCGCATGTTGTCGCTCATGTTCACCTCGACGGTGCGGCTGGCCTTGGCTGCCAGGCCGGGCTTGCCGTAAGGCGTGTCCATGCTGCCGTGGTCATGCTGGTCTGGGTGGCCGTGACCACCGGCATGGGCGCCAGCCGCCCAGCTGCCGCTGGCGCTCAAGGCCAGCAGGGCCGCCAGGCCCAGTGAGGGGAGGGAGCGGAATTTGATCGAAGTCATGTCGTTCTGGATTGGAGGAAGGAAGGGCAGGGGATCAATGCCCGGCATGCGGGTTCGGCTTGCGCGCCTTCAGGACAGTGTCGCCGCCAGCCAATGGCGGCTTGTCCGCTGGCGGCCGGGCCGCCTCGGCCACCGGGCCGGTGTATTCGCGCGCCACCGTGCCGGCCGGATGCTTGAACCAGCCCGGGTCCTTATAGTCGCCGGGCTGCTGGTCAGCGCGCACCTTCAGCACGCTGAACATGCCGCCCATCTCGAGCGGGCCGTAAGGCCCGCTGCCGGTCATCATCGGCGCGGTGTTGTCGGGAATCGGCATTTCCATCTCGCCCATGTCGGCCATGCCGCGCTCGCCCATCACCATGTAGTCGGGCACCAGCTGCTGGATCTTGCCGACCAGGCCGCGGTGGTCGACGCCGACCAGGGTCGGCACCGCATGGCCCATCGCGCCCATGGTGTGGTGGCTCTTGTGGCAGTGGAAGGCCCAGTCGCCGAGCTCGTCGGCGATGAACTCGACCTGGCGCATCTGGCCGACCGCGACATCGGTCGTGACCTCGGGCCAGCGGCCCGCCGGCGGGGTCGGGCCGCCGTCGGTGCCGGTGACGCTGAATTCGTGCCCGTGCAGGTGGATCGGGTGATTGGTCATGGTCAGGTTGCCGACCCGGATCCGCACCCGGTCGCCCAGCCGCACGTTGAGGCTGTCGATGGCCGGGAAGGCGCGGCTGTTCCAGCACCAGATGTTGAAGTCGGTCATGGTGTTGACCTTGGGCGTGCGGCTGCCGGGCTCGACGTCGAAGGCGTTGAGCAGGAAGCAGAAGTCGCGGTCGACCTCGCTGATCTGCGGGTGCTTCACCTTCGGATGCGTGACCCAGAAGCCCATCATGCCCATCGCCATCTGCACCATCTCGTCGGCATGCGGGTGGTACATGAAGGTGCCGGGGCGACGGGCCTCGAACTCGTAGACGAAGGTCTTGCCGACCGGGATCTGCGGCTGGGTCAGTCCGCCGACGCCGTCCATTCCGTTGGGCAGGCGCTGGCCGTGCCAGTGGATCGTGGTGTGCTCGGGCAGCTTGTTGGTGACGAAGATGCGGACCCGGTCACCCTCGACCACCTCGATCGTCGGGCCCGGGCTCTGGCCGTTGTAGCCCCACATATTGACCTTGAAGCCCGGCGCGACCTCGCGCAGCACCGGCTCGGCCACCAGGTGGAATTCCTTCACGCCGTCCTTCATGCGCCAGGGCAGGGTCCAGCCGTTGAGCGTGACGACCGGGTGGTAGGGCCGACCCGTGTTCGGGACCAGCGGCGGCGCGGTAGCGGCCGAACTCTGCAGTACCGGCTCGGGCAGGCCGGCCAGCGCCGAGCGCGAAACGGCCAGGCCGGCGACGGTGGCCAGCGAGCCGGCGAAGAATTGTCTTCTGGAATGGTGCGAGTTCATGGGAGGTTCCTTCAATGGCCGGCCGACTGGGGCGTCTCGCTGCCGCCAGCGCCGAGCGCGAGCGGGCTGGCGGGCTCGGCGCCGAGCAGCACCGATTGCAGCTCGATGCTGGCCAGCTCGAAGTCGCGCCGGGTTGCCAGCGCGCCGGCTTGTGCCTGCGACTGGTTCTGCACTTCGGTCAGCAGGTCCCAGCTGCTCTTGAGCATGCCGTTGTAGTGCAGCACGGTTTCCTCGTTGATGTATTGGCGCAGCGGCAGCAGCTGGTCCTGGCTGGCGCGGGCCAGCGCCAGACTGGCCTGGTAGGCCGCGAAGGCGAGCGGGGCGTTGGCCTGGTTGCGCAGCCGGTTGCCGCGCGGCAGCTCGGACTGGATCGCGGCCAGGCGGCGCTGGAATTCCGCTGCGCTGATGCCGTCGTCCGCCAGCGCGGGCAACTGCGCGGGCAGGCTGACCGCGGCATGGAGGCCGCTGAGTCCCAGTGTCTTGAGCAGCCGGGCCTGGGCCTGGGCCGTCGCGTACTGGGCCCGGCGCAAGTTCATCTGGGCCTGGGTGCGGGCCAGCTGCACCGGAGCCTGCTGCAGCCGGCTCCAGTTGCCGACGCTGACCATGCGCTGGCCGAGCTCGTGCGCCGCCTCGGCTGCCGCCAGCGCCTGGCGCAGCGGCAGCAGGGCTTGCTGGCTCAGCACGGCTTCGGTCCAGGCCTTGCGCGCCTGCACGGCTGTTTCCAGCAGCTCGCCGAAATCGTCGCTGCGCCAGTTCAGGCTCGGGTCGAGTTCGAGCCAGCGCCCGGCGGCCAGCAGGTTGACGTTGGCGACGCCCAGACGCGCCAGCGGACGGGCCAGCTCCGGGTGCGCGCGCCAGGCCTGGCGCACCGCCTGCTCGGCGGTCGCCAGCGCCGGCTCCGGCAGCGCTGGCGCGACCGGTGCGGCGGCCGGGGCTTCGACCGAGGGTTGTTGTTGCTCCCACTTGAGCAGGTCGGCATGCCCGCGCGGGAACTGCCCGACCGCCGCGTTGGCAGCGCGCCAGGTCGACTCGGGGCTGGCGGCCTGCGCCATGGCCCAGGCCGGGAGGATCAGCAGTCCCGCTGCCAGGCAGAGCCGGGACGCGTTGAACAGAGAGGGGGGGATCACGGACGCCGCTCCAAGGAAAATTGATCGGTAAGCCTGGATTCTGCGGTGGCGATGCCGTCAATCGGCTGTCGCGCCGATTACAAATCTGTCATCTGGCGGCGGCCAGTCCCGCCAGCGGCGAGAATTCCGGCCAGGAGAGCCACCGTGAAGATACTGATCGTCGAAGACGAGCCCAAGACGGGCGACTACCTGAGGCAGGGCTTGCGCGAAGCCGGTTTTGGCGTCGAGCTCGCCAGCGACGGCCTGGCCGGGTTGCAGCTGGCGCAGGAGCAGGATTTCGACCTGCTGATCCTCGATGTCATGCTGCCCGGAATCAATGGCTGGCAGCTGCTGCAGCGCCTGCGCGAACAGGGCCATCAGGTCCCGGTGCTGTTCCTGAGCGCGCGCGACCAGGTCGAGGACCGGGTCAAGGGGCTCGAGCTCGGCGCCGACGACTACCTGGTCAAGCCGTTTTCCTTCGCCGAACTGCTGGCCCGGGTCCGCACCATATTGCGGCGCGGTCGCTCGGGCGTGGAGGCAACCGCCCTGCAGGTGGCCGACCTCGAGCTAGACCTGCTGCGCCGGCGCGTCAGCCGGGCCGGCAAGCGCATCGAGCTGACCGCCAAGGAGTTCGCGCTGCTCGAGCTGCTGATGCGCCGCCACGGCGAGGTGCTGCCGCGCTCGCTGATCGCGTCCCAGGTCTGGGACATGAACTTCGACTCAGACACCAATGTGATCGAGGTCGCGATGCGGCGCCTGCGCGCCAAGGTCGACGAGGGCTTCGAGCCCCGGCTGATCCAGACCGTGCGCGGCATGGGCTATGTGCTCGAAGTCCCGGAACCGGCGCCGTGATCGGGCGCCTGTCGCTGACCACGCGGCTGACGCTGCTCTACAGCCTGGTGTCGGCCCTGCTGCTGCTCGGCATGGCGGGCCTGACGGCCGTCGCGGTGGACCGGCATTTCGAGCAGCTCGATCGCGACACCCTGCACGACAAGATCGAGCTGATCCAGGACATCGTGGCCAAGGCGGATTCGGTGACTGATCTGCAGCGCCGGCTCGACGATGCGCTGCAGAATCATCCCGGCCTGTTCGTTCGGGTCGACGCTGCGGCTGGCAGTGTCCTGTACGCCAGCGACCGGTTCAGTTTTCCCCCCGAGCTGGTCAGGGCGCATGGCGTCGACTCCGGGCCGGCATTCTTTACCTGGCTGCAGGGCGAACGGGAATTCCGGGCCCTGTCTGCGGCCGCGCCCGCGCACGATGGCTTGCGCCGCGACATGCGGATCTGGGTCGCCCTCGACACCATTCACCACGCCCATTTCATCGGCGCGCTGCGGGCGGCGCTCTGGCTCTACGCGCTGCTGGCGGCTGGCCTGAGCGGCATGCTGGGCTGGTGGGCGGCGCGCACGGGGCTGGCGCCGCTGCGGGCCATGAAGGCCAGGGCACAGGCGGTGACGGCGCACAAGCTCGACCAGCGCATGCCGGCCGAGGCGGTGCCGGTGGAAATGGCCGATCTGGCCCGTTCGCTCAACGAGATGCTCGAGCGGCTGCAGCGCGATTTCCAGCGGCTGTCGGAGTTCTCGTCCGACCTGGCGCATGAGCTGCGCACGCCGATCAGCAATCTGCTGACCCAGACCCAGGTCGCGCTGGCCCAGCCGCGCGATGCCGCCGTCTACCGCGAGATCCTGGCCTCGAACGCCGAGGAGTTCCAGCGCCTGGCGCGCATGGTGTCGGACATGCTGCTGCTGGCCAAGGCCGAACATGGGCTGCTGCTGCCGCGCACCGAGCCGATCGACCTGGCCGACGAGGTCCGGGCCCTGTTCGACTTCTACGAGGCGCTGGCGGAGGAAAAACAGATCGAGCTGCGCTGCTCCGGCACGGCCGTCCTGAGCGGCGACCGGCTGATGCTGCGCCGCGCGATCAGCAACCTGCTGTCGAACGCGCTGCGCCACACGCCGCCCCGGGGCCTGGTCACGGTCGAGATCGCTTGCCTGCCCAATGCGGTCAGCCTGCAAGTCGAGAACAGCGGCAGCACCATAGCCCCGGAGCTGCTGCCGCGCCTGTTCGACCGCTTCTTTCGTGCCGACAAGTCGCGCGCCCACCCCGATACCGAGGGCGCTGGTCTGGGCCTGGCGATCACCCAGGCCATCGTCCAGGCCCATGGCGGGCAGGCGACGGTGACTTCGGCCGCCGGCCGCACCTGCTTCACGCTGCGCTTTCCGCGCCCTTGATCGCTCAGTGATGGGGGTGGGGCGAAGGCCGCAGCAGCACGACCAGCGCGCCGGCTCCGCCCTCGGCCGGGCGTGCCTGCACGAAGGCCATGACCTCGCTCTTCTGCGCCAGCCAGCTGTGGACCCGGCTCTTGAGCACCGGCGTCTTGCCGGGCGAGCCCAGTCCCTTGCCATGCACGACCCGCACGCAGCGCAGGCCGCGCTTGTGTGCCTCGCGGATGAAGTGACCCAGGGTCTCGCGTGCCTCGTCGGTGCGCAGGCCGTGCAGATCGATCTGGGCCTGCAGGCTCCAGTTGCCCTGGCGCAGCTTGCGCGCGACCTCGGGGCCCACGCCGGGCCGGCGAAAGCTCAGGTGTTCGTCGGTGTGCAGCAGGGTCTCGGCATCGAACAGGTCGCTGAGCGCCTCGCGCATGACGGCCTGTTCATCGAGTTCGCGCTGTTGCGGCCGGGGCAGCGGCGGGTGCGGCCTGGCCAGGTGGCGACCATGATGCGGCAGGCGCTGCACCGCGCCGACCGTGCGCTCGAACAGCAGGCGGTCCTGGTGCAGGCGCTCCTCGGCCTCGCGGCGCGCCGCTTCGACCGCAGCCCGCTCGGCGGCCAGGCGCGCAGCCTGCTCGGCCAGCGCCTTGCGCAGGGTCTTGAGTTCGGGCAGCGAGCGCACTTTCATGGCGCTGATTCTCACCCAGCCGCGCCGATCTTGCAGCGCTGCGGCTTTGATCCCGGGCCGATATGCCTCTGCAGGCTGGCCGGTCTCAGACCAGGCCGAGCTCTGCCATCGAGCGGCAGTCTGATGCGGTGACGACGAAATGGTCGAGCACGCGCACATCGACCAAGGACAGCGCGGACTTGAGGGTCTGCGTCAGCATCTCGTCGGCGCGCGAGGGCTCGGCCGTGCCGCTCGGGTGGTTGTGCGCCAGCACCACGGCCGCCGCGTGGTGGTGCAGCGCGCGCAGCACGACCTCGCGTGGATAGACCGAGGTCTGTGCCAATGTGCCCCTGAACAGCTCCTCGAGCGCCAGCAGCCGGTGCTGGCTGTCGAGGAACAGCACCGCGAACACCTCGTGGTGCTTGTGGCCGAAATGCAGCTGCAGGTAATGCGCGACCGCCTGCGGGCTGTCGAACAGCGGCTTTTGCCGGATCTGCTGCGCCAGCGCGCGGCGCGCGAGCTCGACCACCGCCAGCAGTTCGGCGCGCTTGGCCGGCCCCAGGCCCTTGATGCGCCCGAGCTCGTCGGCGCCGCTGTGCAGCAGGCCGGCGACGCCGCCGAAGGAATCGACCAGCTCCTGCGCCAGCAGCAGCACGTTCTTGCCGGCTGTGCCGGTGCGCAGCAGCAGCGCGAGCAGTTCGGCATCGCTGAGCGCCGACGGCCCGCGCTGCAGCAGCTTCTCGCGCGGGCGCGAGTCGCTCGGCAGTCCTTCGAGTGCAATGCGCTTGCCGGCCATGCGGGGACCCTCCCTTTCCTACAATAGGGGTCTGGCGCCCCTGTCCGGTGCGTGCTCTGGCGCACGCCTCCCGGGTCTGTGCGGTGTTTTTACCATTTTTGCGTCCGCAGGTGTCAACCCCATGGCTCAAGTCGAATCCGATTCCTTTCTCACCTTGCATTACCGCCTCTCGGGTCCGGACGGGCGCGATTTCATCAATACCTTCGAGGCCCAGCCGGCCACGCTGAGCCTGGGCAGCGGCGAACTGTCGCCCGCGATCGAGGCACGCCTGCTCGGCCTCGAGGAGGGCACGCAGACCGTGATCGAGCTCGCCGCCGGCGAGGCTTTCGGCGAGCGTCAGCCCGAGATGGTGCAATGGGTCGCGCGCAAGCTGCTCGACCAGCTCGGCGACCGCAGCGAGCAATACGTGACCGGCGACGTGGTGCAGTTCCCGACCCCCGACGGACTCGGCAGCTATGCCGGCACGGTGCTCGAGGTCAACGCCGACGGCGCGGTGCGCTTCGACTTCAACCACCCGCTGGCCGGCCAGCCGGTGCGCTTCGAAGTCCAGCTGATCGGGGTGCTGTGATGGAGCAGGTGCTGCTGGCCGAGCCGCGCGGCTTCTGTGCCGGCGTCGATCGCGCAATCGAGATCGTCGAGCGTGCGCTGGAGAAGTTCGGTCGCCCGATCTATGTCCGGCACGAGATCGTGCACAACACCCATGTCGTCAACGACCTGAAACAGCGCGGTGCCATCTTCATCGAGGAACTCGATGAGGTGCCGCCCGGCGCGACGCTGGTGTTCAGCGCCCACGGCGTGAGCCAGGCGGTGCAGCGCGAGGCCAAGGCGCGCGGTTTTCGCATCTTCGACGCCACCTGTCCGCTGGTGACCAAGGTCCATGTCGAGGTCGCCAAGCTGCACAAGGAAGGCTACGAGTTCATCATGATCGGCCACAAGGGACACCCGGAAGTCGAGGGCACGATGGGCCAGCTCGACAGCGGCATCCACCTGGTCGAGGATGTCGCGGATGTCGCGCGCGTGCAGCCGTCCCAGACCGACCGGCTCGCGGTGGTCACGCAGACCACGCTGAGCGTGGATGATGCGGCCGCGATCATGGCGGCGGTCAAGGCGCGTTTCAGCAACATCCAGTCGCCCAAGCAGCAGGACATCTGCTATGCGACGCAGAACCGCCAGGACGCGGTCAAGCTGCTGGCGACTCAGGTCGATGCGGTGGTCGTGGTCGGCAGCCCGACCAGCTCGAACACCAACCGCCTGCGCGAACTGGCCGAACGCCTCGGCGTGCCGGCCTATATGGTCGACGACGCCAGCGAGCTGCAGGACGCCTGGTTCGAGGGCCGCTCCAGCATCGGCGTGACCGCCGGCGCCTCGGCGCCCGAGGATCTGGTGCAGGGCGTGGTCCGGCGCCTCAAGGCCCTGGGCGCGACCGCCGTGCGCAGCCTCGACGGCGTGCGCGAGACGACCAAGTTCCCGCTGCCCAAGGGCCTCAAGCTCGAGGCCGACCAGGACTGAGTGCCGCCGCTTCCAGACCCATTCAAAACGAGATCAAAGACATGCTAGACATCACCCAACTGCGCAAGGACCTCGACGGCGTCGGAGTTCATGACGTTGCCGATCGACACTGAGCCTTCGTAACCGAAGGGCGATCCGACCGACAGTGCCCACCAGCCAGGTTGAGGTTGCGGGCTCAGTGGCAGGGGAGTGAGCTCGGCGGCGGTCAGCACGATTGCGAGGTCATTCTCGGGATCCCAGGAATACACGTATGAGTCGAAGGCCTGATCGCCAACCATCGCGGTGACCGAGCCAGGTTCGTTGACACAGTCGGTGATCACATGATGGTTCGTGATGAGCCGGCCGGGGAAGCTCGCCAACTCCGACGGAAGCGCAGATTCGCCCCCAGCTGCCGCATCATCCAATGCGATCGCCCAACCCGTGCCCTGAGAGTTGTCGCCACACTCGATAGTTGCCGTAGACGCGAGAGCAGTCGAGATGGTCTGCTCGAGATCCTTCGGTGGCTTGAAAAGAGAGCGCTTGGG
>ERZ1034361.866-NODE-866-length-17898-cov-3.836429_pt1 | contig 17898 bp, 15 predicted proteins | sample MGYA00520617_ERZ1034361 | MGnify/ENA primary metagenome ERZ1034361 (study PRJEB33736, sample SAMEA104284507) | Azolla filiculoides | biome: Urban; feature: Water surface; material: Ditch water | place: Netherlands | collected 2015-10-28 | depth 0-0.1 m ... | reverse complement strand
ACCCATCGCTACCTGTACGATGTAAGCGGTAATGGTTGCCGCGCCCTGCATGGGGTCAAAAGTGAGGTTTGGCTGTTGGCCTGCAGCGACTGCCACTACCATGGTTTCACCTACTGCGCGTGAAATTGCAAGAATATAGGCAGCGACAATACCGGAAACCGCAGCCGGAGTGACTACGCGAATAGCTGTTTGAAAGCGGGTTGCACCCATTGCATATGATCCCTCACGCATGCTCATCGGCACTGCGCGCATGGCATCTTCAGCGACTGATGCGATGTATGGAATGATCATCACACCCATCACAATACCGGCGCTTAACATGTTGAAGCCAGGCAGTTCAGGGAAGATTTTTTGTAACAGAGGCGTTACGAACAGTAGCGCGAAATAACCGAACACAATGGTGGGTACACCCACCAGCAGTTCTAGAATCGGTTTAACGATTTCACGTGCCCGGTGTGAGGCAAATTCAGAAAGATAGATTGCGGCAATCGTACCTACAGGGACCGCCACAGCAAGCGCTACAGCAGATGTGGTCAGCGTGCCTGATACCAGTGGCATGATGCCGTAGTGCGCATCTTCAAACAGCGGTGTCCACTCTGTGCCGGTAAAGAACTCAGCAATCGAAACGGTTTTAAAAAACCCCAATGACTCGTATATAAGGATGGCAACGATTGCAAATGTTGTGAATACAGCAGACAGTGCGGCTAGCATTAAAATAAATTCAATAATGCGTTCTTTGAAATGTCTCTGTACATTCTTTGCTAAGCGTGAGCTCACCGTCGTAACGGCAGGATTGTTAGGCATTTTGTTCTCAGAAGCTGTGATTGCTGCATTCATAATAATTTGGCTTTTTACTGTAACGGATTAATCTGTTCCATAATCCGTTGAATAAGAAAGAGGAGCAGCAATTGCTGCTCCTAAGCTACTTTTTACTTATTTAATTCTACTGATTAAATCTTTAACTTTAATACCAACTTCATTCTTACCGCCAAAGCCTGTACCAGGTTTCATCGCTTTGAAGTGATCTTTCACCGCAGTGTAGTCTTCAGTGGTAAGCGGTACGTATTTAACTTCTTTAACCAGTGTTGGCGCATTTTCCAGATAGTAATTCACAAATGCTTTAACTTCAGGTTTAAAAGCTGCCGCAGTTGCGTTTACATAGATAAAGATCGGGCGCGACAGTGGCTGGTAAGTACCATCCATTACAGTGGCGGCTGAAGGCAATACACCTTGACCACCAGCTTTGGATGCAACAGCTACCGCTTTTAATTTGTCTTTATTTTCCTCAAAGTATGCCAAACCAAAATAAGCCATACCACCAACGTTGCCAGTTACACCCTGTACCAACACGTTATCATCTTCTGATGGTGTGTAGTCAGTGCGGCTCGCTTTAGATTTGCCGTTGATAGCTTCAGTAAAGTAGTCGAATGTACCTGATGCCGTACCTGGACCATATAAACCTATTGCTTTGTCAGGGAATGCGCTGTTAACCTGTTTCCAGCTTTTAACTGAAGAACCTGGCTGCCAGATTTTTTTCAATTCATCTACGCTGAGTGTTTTAACCCAGTCATTTTTCCCATTAACAACAACGGTAATGGCGTCAAAAGCAATTGGCAGCTCAATATATTGAATACCGGCTTCTTTACATGCGTCGATTTCTTTTTGTGAAATCGGGCGCGATGCGTTAGAGATGTCAGTTTCGCCACGGCAGAATTTTTTAAAGCCGCCGCCGGTACCAGATTCACCAACAGTGACTTTAACTTTTTGTGATTTCTGGAATTCTTCAGCAACCGCTTCAGTGATTGGGTATACAGTGCTTGAGCCATCAATTTTAATAATTTTTTCTGCAGCAAGCGCTGTGTTAGCTACTGATAATGTAGTGCTTAATACACCTGCAATAGTTAACGCTTTTAATAGGGTAGTTCGCATTCCATGCTCCTTGTTGATATTCAGTACGATATAAAACTGAATGTCATTTTATGAATGGAATATGACAAATTGATGACAAGATTTGATTTAGTAAAAATAAAGGGGCTTGTGAAAAAGCCCCTTGTGAAGTCTGCTTTAATAGCGTGAATTTAAATCAAAAAATTTCGACCTAAATGATAAGACATTGCAGCAATTAAACCGGCGCATGGGATAGTCAGCACCCATGCCCAGACGATGCGTGAAGCCAGCCCCCAGCGTACTGCTGAAGCGCGGCGAGAGACCCCTACGCCGACAATCGCGCCGGTAATCGTGTGTGTTGTTGAAACGGGAATGCCCAGCCAAGTTGCCAAAAACAATGCGATGGAGCCGGATGTCTGAGCAGAGAACGCTCCGGTTGGGCGCACCTTAGTAATGCCCATCCCCATGGTGCGCACAATCCGCCAACCACCCATCAGAGTGCCTAAACCCATTGCCAATTGGCATGAAATCACTACCCAGAATGGCACATGAAAATCGCCTTGCAGGTAGCCGTTTGCAAACAGCAGTACGGTGATGATGCCCATGGTTTTTTGTGCATCGTTTGCGCCATGTCCCAAGCTGAACAGAGAAGACGAAATAAACTGCATTTTATTAAATCGGTTTTCGGTCTTGTAGGGTGAGGATTTTTGAAATAGCCATAGCACCGCGACTGAGAATATCATGGCTAGCACCATACCGAAGAGTGGAGATAGCACAATCGCAAAGCCGGTGGTAATGAGCTTGCTGCCGATAATGATGCCTTGGGTGCCTGCATGCGCAACGCCGGCACCTAATAAACCGCCAATCAGCGCATGAGATGACGAGGATGGAATGCCAAACCACCAGGTAATGATGTTCCAGGCGATGGCGCCGCTTAGTGCGCCGAATATCACGGCATTATTGACGATATTTGGGTCGATAATACCTTTACCAACAGTATCCGCTACGTGCAGCCCAAAGAATAAGAATGCGATGAAGTTAAAAAAAGCGGCCCAGGCCACGGCTGCCTGTGGCGTCAGCAGACGGGTCGAAACCATCAGTGCAATAGAGTTGGCAGCATCGTGAAAGCCGTTCATAAAGTCAAATATGAGGGCGACGATGACAAGCAACGCCATAATTAGAATAGCGTGATCCATAACGTGCCCCTTAAATACGCTCTAACACAACGCCGTGAATCACATCGGCAACGTCTTCACAGCTATCAACAGCCTCTTCAAATATGTCGTAAAGTTCTTTGGAACGGATCAGGGTGCGTGCATCTGACTCTTCTGCAAACAAGCGATGCATGCCGGCGCGCATCACGTGATCTGCTTCGCCTTCAATGCCGCTGATTTCGGCACAGGTGCGTAAGATTTTCTCGGAATTTTTCATGTCAGATAGCATGTTTACCGCTTCACTGACTTTTTCTGAGGCGCGCAACAGAATCTGGCTAAGTGCAACCATTTCCGGGGTGAATGCAGATGCACCGTAGATTTTCGCGCTTTGCGGGATATCTTCCATGTAATCGATGATGTCGTCTAATGCCATGGCCAATTCGCGGATTTCGCGGCGGTCAAATGGGGTGATAAAGGTTTTGTGTAAGGAAAGGAGAATTTCTTTGGTGTATTCGTCGGCTTCAGATTCGATCTTTCTGAGTTCGGCAAAATGCTCATCAAACTTGGTTGGATCTTTAACTGCTGACATCATGGCCAATACTTTAGAGCCTCTAACGACACAGTTTGCCAGACTGTTAAATAGTACAAAGTAATTGTCGTTGCGTGGTGAAATTGCCGCCATTAAACGACCAAGTGTAGCGTTTGCCATGATTTTAAAATCTCCCTGATTTGTTACAGTTTTGTTGCAAATTTAATTTTCGTAAGTTTAACCGTCCGTGACTAAAACCGCGAGTATTTATTCTTGATAACTTGAAGTTATTTAAAGAGTTGTTGTTTTTTTGAGGTTAAAATCGGCACACTATAATTGTGATGACTGGCATTGAAAAAGGAAGAATATGTCTCATGTAACCATCTACCATAATCCGTCTTGCGGTACTTCTAGAAATACCTTGGCAATGATACGTGCCAGTGGCGTTGAGCCAGAGGTCATTGAATACCTGAAAACACCGCCCAGTCGAGAGCAACTGGTGAAGCTGATTGCAGCAATGGGTGTTGGCGTACGCGACATTGTGCGTGAAAAAGGCACGCCTTACTTGGAATTAGGATTAAATGACTTGAGTTTGAGTGAGGATGCTTTGCTGGATGCGATGCTGCAGTATCCGGTACTGATTAACCGCCCGATTGTGGTGACAAGTAAAGGTGTTAAGTTATGCCGGCCATCAGAACTGGTGCTGTCAATTCTGGAAAATCCGCATATCGGCACTTTCACTAAAGAAGACGGTGAGGTGGTCAAGGCCGGTGAGCGTTAAACCCATTAAGTACTTGTTGTATAATGCTGCGTTTTAGTCACTAAGTATAAGTCGTCATGGAAGCGGAACAACTCAATATCATCGCCAATCGCTTGAGTGATCTGGCTGAGCGCAATAATGCCCTTCGGGGGTATCTTTGACTTTGAAAACAAAAGTCAGCGTCTGGAAGAAGTTAATGGCTTACTCGAAGATCCCAAAGTCTGGGATGACAATGCAAAAAGCCAGAAACTAGGCAAAGAAAAACGTGAACTGGAACTGGTCATCAATACTCTGATTGAGGTTGAGAATGGCCTTAAGGATGCGCAAGAGTTGTTTGAAATGGCGCGTGAAGAGAATGACGACGACACTTTGCTGAGTGTGGCAGCAGATTCTGCCGCGCTGGAAAAACAAATCGCGGAGATGGAGTTCAGGCGCATGTTTTCTGGCGAGCTGGATGCGGCTAATTGCTTTGTCGAGTTTCAGTCCGGCAGCGGCGGTACCGAAGCGCAGGACTGGGCCAACATGCTGCTGCGCATGTATCTGCGTTACTGCGAGCGCAAAGGCTTCAAGGTCGAGGTGCTGGTGGCGGCACCGGGAGTGGACAGCAGCGTACACGAGCAGAACGCAGCGACGCCGCTGACCCTGCAGGTGCATCGCCAAAGCAGCCACACCCTCAGCGCCGTGCCCCTGCCCGATCCGCTCGGCGAGGTGGTGGACGAGTTCACCATCGCGCCGGGCACAGCGCGCAGCTATGCCGTCGCCAAGGGCCAGTACATCCAGATCATCGATGTCGCCGGGCGCCAGTGCTCCGACTTCGTGGCCTTCAACCGCCGTGCGCTGGAGCGAGGCATCGAACAGGAGCTCGACCCCACGGTCACGCGCACGCTCGGCGGGCGGGCCTATCCAGGGCCCGGCCTGCACTCGCGCTTCTTCGATCGCGACATGCAACCGATGCTCGAACTGGTGCAGGACACCGTGGGCCGGCACGACACCTTCGGCCTGGCCTGCGCGGCGCGCTACTACGAAAGCATGGGCTACTTCGGCCACGCCAATTGCAGCGACAACCTCTCGCGCGAACTGGCCCCCTACGGCGTGCGCGCGCGGCCGGGCTGGCCCGCGATCAACTTCTTCTACAACACCGGCGTCGATGCCCATGACCAGCTGACCATGGACGAACCCTGGTCAAGGCCAGGCGACCATGTGCTGCTGCGCGCGCTCGACGATCTGGTCTGTGCCAATACCTCTTGTCCGGACGACATCGACCCCGCCAACGGCTGGATGCCGACCGACATCCATGTCCGCAGCTACGCCGCCCAGGAGCGCTTCAGCATGTCCATTGCCCACCGACCCACACCCGATGCCGAAGCGGTGATGACCCGCGAAAGCGGCTTCCACAGCGCCACCTCGGCACTCACGCGGCAATTCAGCGACTACCGCGGCTGGTGGACACCGATGCGCTACGACGGCTTCGGTGCAGTGGCCGAATACCACGCCTGCCGCGAGCAGGTCGTGGTGATGGACCTGTCGGCCCTGCGCAAGTTCGAGATCATCGGACCCGACGCCGAAGCCCTGATGCAGTACTGCCTGACGCGCGACATCAAGAAGCTGGCGGTGGGCCAGGTGGTGTATTCGGCCATGTGCTATCCGCACGGCGGCATGCTCGACGACGGCACCCTGCTGCGCCTGGGGCCCGACAACTTCCGCTGGATCTGCGGCGAGGACTACAGCGGCATCTGGCTGCGCGAGCAGGCCGCCAAGCTCGGCATGAAGGTCTGGGTCAAGTCGGCCAGCGACCACATCCACAACGTCGCCGTGCAGGGCCCGCGTGCGCGCGAGCTGCTGCGCCAGCTGGTCTGGTCGCCAGGCACGCAGCCGGCGCTGGACCAGCTGGGCTGGTTCCGCTTTCTGGTCGGCCGGCTCGACGACCACAACGGCTGTCCGATCATGGTCTCACGCACGGGCTACACCGGCGAGCTCGGCTACGAGGTCTGGTGCCACCCCGACGACGCAGCGCGCGTCTGGGCACGCCTGTGGGAACTGGGCCAACCGCTCGGCCTCGCGCCGCTGGGCCTGGATGCACTCGATACCCTGCGCATCGAGGCGGGCCTGGTGTTCGCCGGCCACGAGTTCAGCGACCAGACCGACCCCTTCGAAGCCGGCATCGGTTTCTGTGTCCCGCTCAAGAGCTAGGCCGACGACTTCATCGGCCGCGATGCACTGATCGAGCGCAGCGCGCACCCGCAACGCAAGCTGGTCGGACTGCAGCTCGATGGCAACGAAATGGCCGCTCACGGCGACGGCGTCTATGTCGGCCACGCGCAGGTCGGCGTGGTCACCAGCGCCACGCGTTCGCCGCTGACGGGGCAGAACATCGCGCTGTGCCGCATCAGCGTGTCCAACGCCACGCCGGGAACCAGGGTCGAGGTCGGCAAGCTCGACGGACACCAGAAGCGCCTGCCCGCCTCCGTGTCCGCACCGATCTTCTACGACCCCGACAAGAGCCGCGTGCGCGCCTGAAGCAGCGCCCCGGCCGGTACGGATCAGCCATCACAGGCAATTGACCCAAAAAGGCCCGGGGCGCACAGCTACGCTGCCCCGGGCGGCTTCACCCGCTCAGGGCTGGGCGAGATAGCTTTCCAGAGAATCGTCCAGTGCGTCCTGCCACAGCGTGTGATGCGGCGTGGCCATGGTGCCGGTCATCAGCGAGGGGTAGCACTTGTTGCGATAACCCATGATGTCCTCGTACTTGTCCTTCTTCCATTCCAGGAAGGTCTTGTTGACCGCCGAAATGTCGAAGCTCGGGTAGTCGGTGGCGTCGATCAATTGGCCGATGTACTTGCCCTGGAATTCGAACATCTGCTGCGCATCCTCCAGCGCCAGTTCCTCCTCCCGCCACTTCAGGTCTTCCTCGTGCATCGCTTCTGGCGAGGGCAGCGGGATACGCCCAAGGATGACATCGCGCGCGTACCAGGCCTGGGCGTCGAACATGTTGAAGCTGTACCACTGGTCCTGCATGCCCAGGTAGACCAGTTGCGGGTTGTCTTCCCAGAACACGCCCTTGTACAGGTTCAGCGGCCAGAGCCGGTTACTGGTCTTCAGGCGCAGCGTTTCCGGCAGGAAGGGGAAATGGTGCTTGTAACCGGTGCACAGGATGATGGCATCGATATGCTTGCTGCTGCCGTCGGCGAAATGCGCGGTGTTGCCCTCGACCTGCAGCAGTTGCGGCTTCTCTTCCCAGTTGGCTGGCCACTTGTAGCCCATCGGGCTGCTGCGGTAGCAGCTGGTGATCGAGCGCGCGCCGTACTTCCAGCATTGCGAACCGACGTCCTCGGCCGAGTAGCTGGCGCCGACCACCAGCACGTCCTTGTCCTTGAATTCCAGCGCATCCCGGAAATCATGCGCATGCAGCACGCGGCCACCGAAAGTCTCGAAGCCGGGGAAATAGGGTACGTTCGGTGTCGAGAAATGCCCGCTGGCGACCACCACCCAGTCGAACTGTTCCGAGTAGGTCAGGTCCTGATCGTAGCTGTGCACGGTGACGGTGAACTTGCGGGTGTTCTCGTCGAAGCTCACATCCCGGGCGGCGGTGTTGAAGCGGATGTGCTTGCGCACGCCAGCCTTTTCGACCCGACCTTTGATGTAATCCCACAGCACCTCGCGCGGAGGGTAGGAGCCCATCGGCCGGCCGAAATGCTCGTCGAAGGTATAGTCGGCGAATTCCAGGCATTCCTTCGGACCGTTCGACCAGAGATAGCGGTACATGCTGCCGTGCACCGGTTCGCCGTGCTCGTCCAGACCGGTGCGCCAGGTGTAGTTCCACATGCCTCCCCAATCCGACTGCTTTTCAAAGCACACCAGCTCCGGAATCTCGGCTCCCTTGGCTTGGGCAGACTGGAACGCCCGCAACTGCGCCAGGCCATGCTGGTCGAACTCGGCGTGGTCGGCGGCCTGGCCGGGCTGATGGCCGCCATCGGCGCCATGCTGCTCGGCTACATCATTGGCCAGCAGGCGTTTCAGCTTGAACTCTCGTTTGGTTTCTGGCTGCCGGTCTTGTCGACGGTCGGCGGCGGCTTGCTGGCGGTGCTCATCGGCTGGCTGGCTGTCCGCCAGTTGATTGCGACGCCACCCTTGCTGGCCTTGCGACACGGCGCCTGAGACTAAAAATCGATCTCCGTCACATTGCGCAGGCCCTGCCGCCGGAAGCGAACTGCTTTGCTCATACCCCGGATCAAGTCTATGCCCAAGCCGCCGATGGCGGCGGGCGAGGCTGCTTTTTGTTCTGATTGGGTGATGTCGAAAAGCGGCGCATCGTCGTCGTAGCGCAGGGTCAGAACCTCGTCTTGGCGCACCAGCGTGAGGCCGACCTTGTGCTCGCTTTCACCCTGATGGCCGTGGGTGATCGTGTTCACGAAGAGTTCTTCGGCCACCAGTTGCAGGCGCAAGGCCGCATCGTAGGCGACGCCGAGACGTGTTGCCTGCTCAGCCATGCGCGCGAGTAGTCCGGGTAGCTCCGAATAGCGCGCGCTGACAAGAATGTCCGTAGAATTGTGAGTCATCGAGTTTTCAAGGGGTTCACCATGATTAAAGCACATTGGGCCGCGCTTTGCGTATTGCTGGCCTGCTCCGCCCAGGCGGCCGAACCGGCCGGCACGATCAAGGTGGTCAAGGGTTCGGTCAGCATCGAACGCGACGGGAAGAAAATGCCGGCTACCGTCGGCAGTCAGGTCGAAATCGCTGACCGGGTTCGCACCGGCAAGGAGTCGTCGGTGGGTGTCACGCTGCGCGACAACACCTTGCTCTCGGCGGGCCCCCATTCGCTCATCGTCATCGATAAATTTGCCTACGACCAGACGACGCAGGATGGCAGCATGTCCATCGGGATTCGCAAGGGGACGCTCTCTGTCGCCTCGGGCAAGATCGCCAAACGGACGCCCGAATCGGTCGATTTCCATACGCCGACGTCGGTGTTGGGTGTGCGTGGCACCGAGTTTGTCGTCGAGGTTGTGGGCGGCAGCGATGAATAAGTCCCATGTTTCCCTGGCGCTGCTCGCGCTCCTGATGCTGGCTGGCTGCGCCAGCGAACGTTTCGTCCTGCTGCCGTCGGCCGATGGCCGGCCAGGCGCTGTTGTCGTGCGCGATGCTGGCGGCGAGGTCGCTCTCGACAATCCCTATGCCGCAACCATGCGCAGCGTGGGTGGCAAAACGCGCTATCAGTCTTCCGTCGAGGATGTCCAGGCGCGTTTTGGCGAGGCGCTGGCCGCGCAACCGCCCCGGCCGACCAGCTACGTGCTTTATTTTGAAACCGGTGGCAATGTCCTGACGCCCGGGTCGCAGGCGGCGCTCGCCGGTATCCGCCAGGAAATCGCTGATCGTCCGGCCTCCGAAGTCATGGTCATTGGTCATACCGACCGCGTCGGCAGCGTTGAGGCGAACGACCGGCTTTCCCTGAAACGCGCCGAAGGCCTGCGTGATGTGCTGATCGAGGCTGGTGTTGCGGCCGGTAAACTGGAAGCGGTCGGACGTGGTGAACGCGATCCGCTGGTGGCGACTGACGACGAAGTCGATGAGCCGAAAAACCGGCGGGTTGAAATCAGCGTTCGCTAGCCGTTTGAGCGTGCCACTGCAGAACTAGCAAGGTCAGGTCATCGGCCGGCGGGTGGCCCGCTTCGAAGTTGCGCACGGCATCGCGCAGAGCCCGGGCTGCAAGGTGTACATCGGCTTTGTCCGCCTTCAGGATTGCCGATTCGAGACGGACAGAACCAAACATTTCGCTGCCGTTGGTGGCCTCGCTGACGCCATCGGTGAACAGGCAAATCCGGTCGCCCGGCTGCAGTTGCAAGCGATCGGCGCTGTACGGATAGTTGCCGAGGGCGCAGAGCGGCGGGCCGGCGGTCGCTGTGGTATCGATCCGCGACACCTGGCCATCGCGTAGCAGGATGGGCGCATCGTGGCCGGCGCAGACGTATTTGAACTCGCCCGATACCAGATTCAGCACGCCGACAAAGGCGGTGACGAAAAGATATTCGCTGTTCTCCCGGTTCAGCTCGCATTCAATGTCGCGCAGGGCAAGGCCGGGATCGGCTTGTCGCCGCATCAATGTGCCGGTCAGCGTCTTCGAGATGGCCATGAACAGGCTGGCCGGCACACCCTTGCCGGAGACGTCGCCGATGGCCACGCAGAGCCGTTGCTCATCAAGCATGAAGCAGTCGTAATAATCGCCACCGACCGCCCGGGCCGGCTCGAGGAGGGCGGCGATGGAGAAGCGTTTTTCATCGGCAAAGATGCTTGCCGGGTCGGGCAACAGGCCCATCTGGATGCGGCGTGCCGCGTCGAGTTCGCCGGCATCCCGGGCGGCGGCTTCGCGGCTCAGCTGGAGCTCCCGTTCGGCTTCGCGGCGCCGGCTGTCGGCAGCAATCAGGGTATTGCCCAGGAGGAGGATGAAAACCGGGGCCAGCAGCAGCGCCTGGGACAAGCCGTCGAATAGCCAGTAACTGATGAAGAATGCGAGGTAGCCGCCGCCCATCAGGATCAGGCTCGATGCGGCAAAGCTCATGACGGCGTAGCGCGGCCGGAGCACGGGGATGGTCGCAATGAGCAGTAGCCCGCCCAACAGCAGCGTGATGCTTTCCAGACGCGGCATCCAGTCAGGGCGCTGCAAGGCCCGGCTGTCGAGCAGGCTTTCGATGACCTGGGCGTGGATGTCGATGCCGGGCAGGCTTTCGCCGAGCGGCGTGATGATCCGGTCCTGCAGCCCGGTACTGTTGAAGCCGATGATGACGAAGCGCTGGGCGAATGTCTCGGGGGGATGCACACCGGCCAGGACGTCGGCAGCCGAGAGGTAGTAATTGGATGTGGCATGCCCGAAATGCAGGAGCACTTCTCCATTGCCCTGGGTGGGTAGCCGATAGTCGCCGATACGGATTGCGCTCATCCCCTGGCCGCTGCTTTCCGGCACGACAATGCCGTCGCCCAATGCCTGTCGCACCATTTCGAGGGGCAGCGACAGGAAGGGCAACTGGCTGATGGTGCCCAGCGTCGGTACACGGCGCAGCACGCCACGTTCGCTGTCCGCCTGGAACTGCCCCTGGCTGGCGTTGATCAGGCCTTCGCCGGCGGCTGATTGTTCAAGGATAGCCTGGCTGGCCAGCGCGCCTTGATAGCGGGGCAGATGCTGCTCCAGCCCGGCGCCGGCATTCAGTGCGGGCAATGGGCGGGCCGGTTGCTTCGATCCGGGCAGGGCCTTGCTCAGCCCGACAACCGCGAGGACGACCGGCTGGCCGCTCAGGGCGCGGGCAAGCTGGCGGTCGGGATCGGGTAACGTGGCCAGCGCCTCCGGCGGCAAACCCGGATAGCGCGTTGTCAGGGCTTGCGGACTGTAGCGGTCGGGCTCGGCAAAAACGATGTCGATGCCCAGGGCCAGCGGCTTGCCGGCCTGAATGCGGGTGACAAGTTGAGCGATCAGGTCACGCGACCACGGCCATTGGCCATGCTTGACCAGGCTCTGGCTATCAATGCCGACAACGATGACCGGCTCGCTGCTGCGTTCTCGCGGCATCTGCCGCTGGTACTGGTCGAAGAGGGCTTCCCGCAAGGCCAGCAACGGCGTCTGTTCGATACTGTTTAGTACGAGCAGGCCGGCAATTAGCAGCAGCAGGGGAAAAGCCCTGCCACGTCCGCGCTGGATAAGGGCAAGGAGCAGGCCGGGCAGGCGCTTCACAGGTCGATAGTCAAGCCGTCGTAGGCGGAGATGATCTCAAGCGGCGCCCGGCTGCCCCGGGTGATCTGTTCGAGCCGTCGGGTTTCGGCGACCAGTCGGGAAAGCTGCTTGTCGTCGTGCACCGGTTCGTGGTGAAACAGGGCCAGCCGCCTGGCCTCTGCCGCCTGACAGAGCTCAACGCCCACCATGTTGCTCGAATGTCCCCAGTCGGCCTTGACCGAGACAGCCTCGGCCAGCGAGTACATGGCGTCGAAGATGACCAGGTCGGCCTTGCGGAAAAACTGGCTGAACGTCGCGTATTCGGTCGGGTTATCCAGCTGGTGTTCGGAGTCGGTGGAATAGACGACGGTTCTGTCGAGGCTCTCGAAGCGATAGCCATAGGAGTCGCCGGCATGCCGCTGGTGTTTCGGTGTCACATTGAGGCCGGAGATGTAGTGCGCTTCGTCCGGCTGCATGAGGTCGAATTCGATTTTCGCACCGGCCTGGGCGTAATCGACCGGGAAGTTGGGCGACTGCATCTGCTGGCGGACAGCCTGTTCAAGGTCCGGATGGCAACCGTGAATAACGATGCGGTTCCCGGCGATGTACATGGGTGCGAAGTACGGGAAACCCATGAGGTGATCCCAATGCAGATGGGATAGGAAGATGTGGTACGTCTGCGGATTGGGGGTGCCGAAGCGGGCAATCTTTGCCTGGCCGAGGGGGCGGGCGCCGCTACCCATGTCGCAGATGAAATGGTCGTTGCTGTCGGTGACGATTTCGACGCACGATGAGTTGCCGCCAAAAGTGCCGGCTACCGAAAAAGGGAGTCGGTCGATGAATTCATCAAGGGCAGGGCGGGTCTTGAAGGATTTTCCGTTCGCGGCTGTCAAGGCGGCGACGAGCTTTTCGCGAATGTCGCGGTGGGTGAGGGAAACCGGTAGCGAACCCCGCGTTCCCCAGAAAACAACCTGTTTCATGATCCCAGCACCTTGCAGGCTGATTCGATGCTGGCGTAACACGGAACGATCAGGTTGAAGCGCGTGATTGCAAAGACTTCCTGGACCAAGGGTTGCAGCGCGGCTATGGCGAATACGCCCATTTGTCCCTTGGCTCGCCGGGAAGCCATCATGAGGACACGCAGTCCGGCACTGCTGATGTATTCGACCCCGGAGAAATCGAGGAGGAGGGGAGCCGCTCCCTGGGTGCAGCGATCGAGCAGGGGATCCAGCGCTTTTGTGAACTCTTCGCTCGCCGTGTGGTCTATGCGACCGCCGACGGAAACGATCAGCACACCAGCCTGTTCGCGGGTGGGAAGTGTCATCATCGCGTAAGGAGGATTCTATGACAAAAGGCAAGTATGCCACGTCACCAAACGCTCTCAGGTAAAATATTGCATGGATTCAAATCAGCAAGTCACCCGTCCGCTCTTCGGTCATCGCAAATTCTGGGCGCATCGCTTCGGCCCGGCACCCTTCCTGCCCATGTCTCGCGCCGAAATGGATGCACTGGGCTGGGACTCCTGCGACATCATTCTCGTTACCGGCGATGCCTATATCGACCATCCCAGTTTCGGCATGGCGCTGATCGGGCGCTTGCTTGAAGCACAGGGCTTCCGCGTTGGCATCGTTTGCCAGCCGGACTGGAATTCCGCCGCTGATTTCAAGAAGCTGGGCAAACCCAACCTGTTCTTCGGCGTCACCGCCGGCAACATGGATTCCATGGTCAATCGCTATACGGCCGACCGCAAGATCCGTTCCGACGATGCCTACACGCCCAACGGCGAGCCGAACAAGCGGCCGGACCGCTCGGTGACGGTCTATGCCCAGCGTTGTCGCGAAGCCTTTCCCGGCAGCATCGTGATTGCCGGTTCGATCGAGGCCAGCCTGCGCCGCATCGCCCATTACGATTACTGGTCGGACAAGGTCCGTCGCTCGGTACTGCCCGATTCCAAGGCCGACATGCTGTTTTTTGGCAATGCCGAGCGGGCTATTGTCGAATTCGCCCATCGCATCGCCAGGGGCGAAAAGGTCAGCGACATTCGCGACCTGCGCGGCACGGCCTTCATGGTGCCCTCCGGCTGGCTGCCGTCGGACGATTGGGATGCCATGGATTCGACCTCGGTCGATACGCCGGGACCGCTGGTCAGGCATACCGATCCCTATGCGATGGATAGCAGTACTCCAGGTCAATCCGCCACCACGCCGAGCGCGCCCGGGGAGCACGCAGTGCGTATCGTGTCCCGTGAGGAGAGGCTGGCCGGTCGCCGGGAGCGTCGCGCCCACACGGTCATTCGCCTGCCGTCCTACGAGCAGGTCAAGGACGATCCGGTGCTCTATGCCCATGCTTCGCGTACCTTCCACCTCGAGTCCAACCCCGGCAATGCGCGGGCGCTCGTTCAGGCGCATGGCGAGCGCGATGTCTGGCTGAATCCGCCACCCATTCCGCTGAGCACCGAAGAACTCGATGCGGTTTACGAACTGCCGTATGCCCGCCGGCCGCACCCGTCCTATGGCGAGGCGAAGATTCCGGCCTGGGAGATGATCCGCTTCTCGGTCAATATCATGCGCGGCTGTTTTGGTGGCTGCACCTTCTGCTCGATCACCGAGCACGAGGGGCGCATCATCCAGAGCCGTTCGGAAGACTCGGTCATCCGCGAAATCGAGGAAATGCGCGACAAGACGCCAGGCTTCACCGGCGTGGTCTCCGACCTCGGCGGGCCGACCGCCAACATGTTCCACCTGACCTGCAAGGACCCCAAGATCGAGTCGGCCTGCCGTCGCCTCTCCTGTGTCTATCCGGACATCTGCGAGAACATGAATACCGATCACAGCAAGCTCATTTCGCTCTATCGCAAGGCCCGCGAACTCAAAGGCGTGAAGAAGGTGCTGATCGGTTCCGGCTTGCGCTACGACCTCGCCGTGCGTTCGCCCGAGTACATCAAGGAGCTGGTCACCCACCACGTCGGCGGCTACCTCAAGATCGCCCCGGAACATACCGAGGAACGGCCTCTCTCCAAGATGATGAAGCCGGGCATCGGCAGCTACGACCGCTTCAAGCAGTTGTTCGACCGTTTCTCCCGCGAGGCCGGCAAGGAGCAGTACCTGATTCCCTATTTCATTGCCGCCCATCCGGGAACGGAAGACGAGGACATGCTCAACCTGGCTTTGTGGCTGAAAAAGAACAACTTCCGCCTCGACCAGGTGCAGACCTTCATCCCGACGCCGATGGCGATGGCGACGACGATGTATCACAGCGAACGCAATCCGCTACGCAAGGTGACGCGCAGTAGCGAACAGGTAGGGACCGTGCGCAATGGCCGTCAGCGCAAGTTGCACAAGGCTTTCCTGCGTTACCACGACCCGGTCAACTGGCCCTTGCTGCGCGAGGCGCTGAAAGAAATGGGCCGCGCCGACCTTATCGGTAATGGCAAGAAACAATTGATTCCAGCCTGGCAGCCGGCCGGCGTTCCCGGCAAGACCTTCGGAACGTCGGAGCACGCCTCCAAAATCCAGAAACCCGGTAGCGCGCCACGCCCTGCCCAGCGCCCAACGCGTCAGCCCGGACAGCCAGTAGCCCGGCCGGGCAAGGCGGCGATGCCGCAACGCGCTCGCCCGTCGGGACGAAAACCTTAAATCACGATGTCGGAAACATCCATGGAAAACACCAGCACCACAACCACCTACGAAAAAATCGGCGGCGAAGCCACCGTTTCCCGATTGACCGCCCGGTTTTACGAACTGATGGACAGCGTTCCGCAATTTGCCGAATTGCGGGCGATTCATCCGGAGAGCCTGGCCGGGTCGCAGGAAAAGCTGTTCATGTTCCTGTCTGGCTGGATGGGCGGCCCCGATTTGTTTGTTGAAAACTTTGGCCACCCCCGTCTGCGCGCCCGCCACATGCCGTTTACCATTGGCGTCCGCGAGCGCGATCAATGGGTGGCCTGCATGGCGCTGGCCATGGAGGATGTCGGTCTGAGTGAGGATATCCGCAAGGTGCTGCTGCACAATTTCTTCAATACTGCCGATTTCATGCGTAATAAAGACGGATAAAAACGCGCTCGGGGATGTTGCGGCGCACCATCAGTGATAGAATCACCGCTTTGATTTTTCAGGCCTTCCCATGTCCGCTCGCCCGATCCGCAACATCGCCATCATCGCCCACGTTGACCACGGTAAAACCACCCTCGTCGACCAACTGCTCCGCCAGTCCGGCACCTTTGCCGCTCACCAGCAACTGGTCGAGTGCGTCATGGACTCCAACGACCTGGAAAAAGAACGTGGCATCACGATTCTTTCCAAGAACACCGCCGTTGAATACCAGGGCGTGCACATCAACATCGTCGATACGCCGGGACACGCGGACTTCGGTGGTGAAGTCGAGCGCGTGCTGGGCATGGTCGATGGCGTCGTTCTTCTGGTCGATGCCGCTGAAGGCCCGATGCCGCAGACCCGTTTCGTCACCAAGAAGGCATTGGCCCTCGGCCTGCGCCCCATCGTTCTGGTCAACAAGGTTGACCGCGACGGTGCCGATCCCGATCAGGCCGTCAATCTGACATTCGACTTGTTCGACAAGCTCGGTGCCACCGACGAACAACTGGATTTCCCGATTGTCTACGCTTCCGGCCTCAACGGCTGGGCAGCCATGGAACTCGACCAGCCGCGCGAAAACATGATTCCGCTGTTCGATACCATCCTGCGCCACGTGCCGGCTCCGGATACCGATATCGAAGCGCCGCTGCAACTGCAGATTACCGCCCTCGATTACTCTTCCTACGTTGGTCGTATCGGCGTTGGCAAGATCAATCGCGGCAAGGTCAAGACCGGTCAGAACGTGCTCGTCATGTTCGGTACCGAAGAGGAAGCCGCCGAACACGAGCGCACCCCGATCAAGGCCAAGATTGGTCAGGTTTTCGGCTACAAGGGCCTGAACAAGATCGAACTGGAAGAAGGCCACGCTGGCGACATCGTCCAGATCACCGGTATCGAAGACCTCGTGCTTGGCTGTACCGTGACCGATCCGGAAAATCCGGAATCCCTGCCGCTGCTCAAGATCGACGAGCCGACCCTGTCCATGCAGTTCATGGTCAACACCAGCCCGCTGGCCGGTACTGAAGGCAAGTTCGTCACCAGCCGCCAGATCCGTGACCGTCTGCACAAAGAACTGCTGACCAATATGGCCCTGCGCGTTCATGACACCGGTAACGGCGACGTGTTCGACGTTTCGGGTCGTGGCGAACTGCACCTCGGCATCCTGCTCGAAAACATGCGTCGCGAAGGCTATGAACTGGCCGTCGGTCGTCCGCGCGTCGTCAAGAAGACGATCAACGGCGTCGAGTGCGAGCCGTATGAGCTGCTGACGGTTGACGTCGAAGAAGACACCCAGGGTGGCGTCATGGAAAGCCTCGGTACCCGTAAGGGCGACCTGCAGGACATGGTGCCGGACGGTCGCGGTCGCGTCCGTATCGAATACCGTATTCCGGCGCGTGGCCTGATCGGCTTCCAGGGCGAGTTCATGAACTTGACCCGTGGTAACGGCCTGATGAGCCACGTTTTTGACGAATACGCCCCGTGCAAGGAAGGTGGCGTTGCCGAGCGTCGTAACGGCGTGCTGATTTCCCAGGATAACGGCGAAGCCGTTGCCTACGCGCTGTGGAAGCTGCAGGATCGCGGCCGCATGTTCGTCGTGCCGGGCGACAAGCTGTACGAAGGCATGATCATCGGTATTCACAGCCGTGAAAACGACCTCGTGGTTAACCCGATCAAGGGCAAGCAGCTGACCAACGTGCGTGCCTCCGGTACTGACGAAGCTGTGCGTCTGGTGCCGGCTGTTCAGCTGAGTCTGGAAGCTGCTGTCGAGTTCATTGAAGAAG
>ERZ1034361.860-NODE-860-length-17933-cov-39.632224_pt1 | contig 17933 bp, 49 predicted proteins | sample MGYA00520617_ERZ1034361 | MGnify/ENA primary metagenome ERZ1034361 (study PRJEB33736, sample SAMEA104284507) | Azolla filiculoides | biome: Urban; feature: Water surface; material: Ditch water | place: Netherlands | collected 2015-10-28 | depth 0-0.1 m ... | reverse complement strand
AGAACAGCAGCGGCCAGGACGGAGAGAGTAGCAAAACGTTTCATTGTGTGTTTCCTTTTAAAAAATGATTGAAGAACCGTGAAGAAGATAGTTATGTTGATCTGGAATTGCTTTAATGTTGCTAGCTTGATTGTATATCTCGATAAAAACAAAAATCAAAAGTACTACGGCAATCAAAATTAATATTTTCGAGATTAGACTTTTCATTTCAAGTTAGAACAAAATTACAAACCCAGTTAGCAGTAGCAGCGCTACTACAGCAATAATTATACTGTAGCCCACGCTCTTTGTCAAATTCCAGCGTTCTTGTTTAGTTGAATACCTAAAAAACTCAAATGCAAAAAAAACTAGGGCAAAGACAACTAAAAATGCCAGTAGTGCTCGAATCATTGTGCGCCTTTCAGTTCACGATTCTTATGTAGCTGATTGAACCAACGACGGATTGCGTAGGACCTAATGAGGCTGATTACGGTAAAGAACAATCCCATCAGCAAGTTCTCATGAAATGGTATAAAAATTCCAAACATGGGGAAAATAATCAGCTGACTCAGTATTGCTACAATGTAGCCAATTACGATGTTAAGCGCAGATTCTAGCAAGCTGTGAATCTTAGATTGCATTAGAGTTCAACTCCAAAGTGTTTGATAATGATGTCACTTAGTGTTCGACCTGAAAATGCTGGACGCTCTTCGCAAATGGCCGCACACTCTAGAACAATTTGCTCACACAAAAAGTCCACTTCCTTGCGCGTCACTTCAGGGTTAAGTGTATTAAGGACAATGCCACATTCTTCGAAAAGTTCGTTAATTCGGTTAGTCATAATAGTTTCAGTTAAATTGTTTGAAGTACGCGAGCGAGAGTTCTAGCAAACTTGCCACTGTTGCCGAGCCAGCCGTCTTTGTATTGATCAATCCAATAATCTAGATCAGGCTCAACTAGCGCAGCAGAAACTAGTTCACGGACAGGGGTGTTACCTTGACTATAAAGTTCTGCAAGAGAGTCCAGTTTGTGTGTCATAGTTGGGTTGCTTGTTGATGTGTTTATTATAGCACAGTTTTGCAACTGTGCCTTTTAGGCATTTTTAAAAACGTTAGCGAAGATTGGATCCGTGAATTGCGTGATTGCGTAGTAGAAATCTGAGCAAATTTGCTCGGCGCTATCGATGCCGGGGTGTGGGTCACCGGCACGATCTACAAATTTAAAAGCAATGATCCCAATCTCAGCCCATTGCTCTTGCGTAAGTACACCATATTTTTCATTCATGATACTTGGATCACCTCGCTAAATCCCTCATCTTCACAAGGCATTTCAAAGTTGTTGATCATAGAGTTCATCACTGACCATGGGATGTTCTTACCAGGGCGGTTATCAAGCCGCCGTTTTAACTCGTCGATCGGCGGAGTGGAGAATACAACTGCAACGTGATCATACTCGCGCAGCATATTGAACTTGCGATTACGACTTGCACGAGATGTGGATGTCTGATCCCAGATAATATCGATCCCTTGATTACGAGCAGCAGTAACATCCTGCGCCATCAATTTTACTGCGGTGGGCATGTACTCGTCAAACACTTCTGAGTATGTTTTATTTTGTGATTTTGCGTATGCTTCCACATGATTATCAGTAGACACAATTTTACAATTTGCCGCCCAGGGTTGGTTTGTGATCCAAGTGCTCTTGCCAGCACCCGGGACTCCGATTAATTGATAGCACTTTGGCATGTTTATCCTTGTTTTAGTTGTTCAAGTTCTTGTTTAAGAAGTGTTACTTGCTCTTTGAGCTGCTTATTTTCACGTTTAATGTTGTTAACTTTGTATAGCGACCAACTTAGCTCGTCATACTTCTTATGCAGTGCAGCAATCTCATCTCGGTTGATTTCCCTAAGCGCAGTTTCTGTATACAGAACTAACCGACCCTGATCCCAATCAAAGCCCAAGTTAGCGGATTTGACGCTAACAGCAGGAGTGGCCCCGATTGCCCCAGCTCGCTCAACACAAACTACTACTTCGAGATCATAGTGGCCATTGTAATGATCCATAAGGTATTTGAGATCAGAAAGTTTCATATTAGTATCCCACCTTTTGTGTTTTACCACAACCGCACTTGGAGCAGGTAAAATACCACTTTTCTCCAACTGGAAGTTGCGATATCTTTCCGTTATCTTCACGAGCGTAAATGTCTAGTTTACTTGTAAACTGCCATTTGTGCCAGCAACCTGTCCACAAAAATTGTAGTAGTTTAAGCATAATTAAATGTTCTCAATACCTTGAAGTTTCCACTGTGCGTCATGTTGTTCATAATGCCACACTTGATTAATTTCTTCATCATTGTCAAAAAACGTGTAGTGGACACTGATTTCCGTAGCATTGGACAGCACTAGCTCATAGCTAACATTATACACGCTAACCTCGGACGGCGTAAGATTTTGTGTAAGTTCATCAACAATCCCTGCTCCCAACAGTAGCTTGAGCTCATTAACATCAGCAGAGGCAAAACTGCGCTGGATTTTCCAAAACTGAGGTAGCGGATCAAACGGCAGAGCAGTAGTCACTCCTCGCTCCTTACGCACATAATCACGAACCATTTTATAACCTTTGTAAAACAAGAAAGCAACTCCTACAAGTAGACCGACCAAAATCGCAAACAAGAACACGTCTTTAATAAAGCTACCAATTCCGTATGAACTAGCAGCTGCCGCATGCGCAGGCATAGCACTGAACCCATTGGCGTCAACAGTGCCCGCTGTGCCAGAAGAACTGGCAGATGGTACTGAACCACTTGACCCTGCACCACCACCTCCGTTGTTAATGACTGTAGTGCCACCACCCGAACTGTGATTGCTAAAGAGCATGTTACTCAGCGCACTACCCACAAACGATCCACCAAGAGAACTCATAAACGTGCTGCCGTTCGTTACTTGCGGCGCAGGCGGTGCTGAGTACCCATAACTAGGCGCAGGAGCAACACGTGGAGCTGTAGTAGGGGGCGCAACTGAAGCAGTGCTGTTTTGCCGATTGGACAAGTTAGCTGCTGCTTGATTAGTGGGTTCACTCTTGCGAACACCGATACTGCCAGTAGTACCGCCAATGCCACCTGGTTTAGTTACCGAGGGCGCCGAACTGGGCGCACTAGGTACACTGGGCTTAGATGAGGCAAATGATCGGCTGAATGAAGGGCGGCTGGAAAATCCACCACTTCGACCAATACTAGCCGCATCTGCTACAGTAGACAGCGCAACAAGTGCGGTCATAACCGCAACAGCATGAGTTTTAAGTTTAATCATCATTTTCTTTCTTTTCGTCTAACCAGACTTTGTTGTTTAGTTCATCATATTCAAATGCTCGACCATTTACAGTATGCGGCTCGTTGGGATCAAAGTCAATCCCTAACTCTTCCAGCATGAAATGTTTCACCATGAGATTGGGGCTACGGAAATCTTCAGTGTCGCGGAACCCCATTTGTACGCCCACTTCACACACTGCTCCACTTCGACACACACCGGCAACACAGGAAACGATCACGTTCATTCGATTTTCTAACGCATGTTCTAGCAATGCTACTAGCTGGCGCGCTTGATCTCGAGTTACTTTAAATTCTTCACCCCATTTATCATTCTGTTCTAAGTCCAAAAATTCAAAGCGGTGAATTTCTCTAAATTGATACTTAGGCACTGGAAACTCCATTGCCGGGTCAACAATATTGATCATCATCGCATTGATCCCTGGATCAATGTGAAACCCTTTTTTTACATCGCTGTAAGAAATATTTTGTATCCACGGATTCATCCTTCACCCCATTTTAAAATAAACAGTGTTAAATGCTTAGGGTCTTTAAAACAAAACGTAATGTTGCCAAATACACCAAACACACACCAAATCCTATCTTCCATGTCTTCCCAGGGATCAGGAAATCCCCAGGACCATCCCCCTGGTCCTATGTGCTTACCACACCAGTCAACCATATCAATATTCCGGTGGTATTGCTTTTTACCAAAAGATATAAAATTTGTAGTTTCAGTGTTTACCGTCATGTGTTTATTATAACACAAGTTTGCGATGATGTCAGTCCACGTACTCCATCCAGCAGTTGTTAACTGCATCCCAGTGTCTGCAATCATAAAATGACACAGAAACAGTGTATGTTAGAAACGTGAAACTTGCATGCACTCCGGCATGATCACACCGCACGGGCGTTACATCAAGTTCCGCTCCAAGCAGTTGAGAATATCTTGCGACATCGACTTCGAACACTTTATGTTTACTCAGTGTCCAATGTTTACTAAAGAGTGTTTTAAAGGTACGTCTAGACCAGGGGTTTGAAATTGCAAAATTAAGATAGATCATAGTTTGTTGTTCTCCAGTTGCTCGATCACAGTAGCTGCCTCTTCTAGTAGATCAGCTAGTCGATCTGGTTCTCCATTTTGGACGCTACGCCTGTTAGGAATTTGCCGTCTAATCTCTGCCCGCTTTCGCAGCCTAAACACCAAGCTTTGCTGCTCATACGGCAAGTGACTTTCGTCGCCTGGAACAGGTTGTGATAGGATTTCTACAATTTGTGTTGGACCAATATTTTCTGGATAGAAGCTAAATGTTTCTAGGATTGCGGTTTTATCAAAGTCTCGACAAGTAACACGCCATGGCCCAACTCCGCATTCTAGCTCAACTCGTTCAACTATACCTGTACAAACATGACGTATACCGGGAGAATTACTGTTGGTGATATTGCCGTTACGATCATACACTGCTCCTCCATAAGTAATAGTTTCGCGTCGAACAGTCTGTCCAGGTATAAACGCGGTAGCTGGAGTGGCAAAATTACGAATACAACTCTTCATACCAACACTATATTAAAATGGGATATCGTCATCCATATTGGTCCATTTAAATGGTTTTGGCATCGGAGCAATATAATCAGGATTTTGAAAGTTATTAAATACTTCAGTATAATTCCCGCGGAGCCTATCTTGGTTGTCAGTCAGGATTTCTGTTTTTTCGAGGCTCGTCCACGGATTGCTAGGATGCCAGACAGTGACATGGCCGTTATAGAACGACCCATCCCAATCTCCATTAATTACGTAAAAGTCAAAATGTTTTGGGGAATATTCTTGTTTCACCGACACAAGCAGATTCGGGTCACCTTGATTGCCTAACATTAGATTCATCTCAGTTCCTTGGGCCAAATAATATTAAACGGTTTATTGATTTTCTTTGCGTAGTCACAAGTATACCAGGTTCCACCTCGGGGTTGCCATTCCATTTGGAGCGGAACTACTAGTAGTACATCACATGCTTCTACTATAGCACGATCCCGCTTTAGGTATCCTGCTGGTTCTCGGCACTCATCGTAAGGAAAGAAAGCGCGAAGATTGTCAGATGATGGCGGGTGGCAAACGATATGGTAACCCAGTTCCTGAGCAATTGAGGCTGCTTGCGCGTCAACGCCAGCACAATCACCGTGGTGAAACTCTGAACCCTTTAGTTCACTAAGTACAGCACGTAGCTCACTTAACTGATATTCCGTCGCACCTTCTCTAGTGCCAGTGATTCCCACTTTTATATAGTTTGGCATTTCATTGCAATCCATGCAAATTCTTTTAAGTCAACCACAGTGTCTTGTGGAGTTGAAAACCGATTTTTAAGATACCTGACAACTTTACCATCAGTGACCCAAACTCGAGTAGAGTATAATGAAATTCGATAGTTTATTCCACTAAAAAACTCCTGCTCATCTTGGTCATAACGCGCAATGTACTTGAGACCATACTTTTCTATAAAAATATCTGCTATTTCAAAAAAATAGTTCATCACATTGCCTCTAGAAATCCGCGCATGTAACTCAACCGAGACTGCTCATCCCAGCTGTTGAACTCATCCTTTTTAGACATCAAGTCTTCAAACAATGGATAGTACTCTTCGTCAATCAATTCTTTGTTCAAACTCAGTATATCCTTCTTACGAGCGAGTGCTTTTTGCACCAAGTAATGCCGAGTCTTAATCTTAGTTGCTCGGCCGTCAGCAGTGTAGCAAACAAACCCCTCGTGATTAGCAGTCTTGCTCTTCTCCACGAGTTCGCACATAGGCAAAACAAAGGATTCAGGAGCATAGCAATTTAGAGTCAGTGTAGCATAATCTCGCCAATGATTGGCAATATCGACTCCAAACCCCTGTATTTGGCTATCCCAAGCATTTGCTCGATAACCCAGGAAGTACATGCCTGAATCTTCCGGACAAATATGTGGATCATCTGGGTGAACACACTCGAACATCAGGGTAGTACCTTGAGCACCGCAAACTTCAATTTGCCAGTCAGTCCAACTCATGTGCTTTAGCATCATCTCTTTTGCCATACGTACAAAGTCACTGTCAGTTGACCCAGTGGTAGAAACTAGTACATCTCCGTTATGCCACGTAACTGAAACCATAAACCCATTAACCTTGCGGTAAGCAGTAACCAGTTCGTGATCTGCAATTACAGGAGCTTGCTTCTCAACACCAAAGTTGTAAATTTTCGTAAACGGCCGGGACACTACATTAAAGTCCCGGTCCACAATGGTACCGCGACAGTTCTCCAAGTACTCGTTCCACAGTCCCTTGAAGAACACAGATTTGCTGTATTTGAGCACAAAGATCTCATTGCCAGCTGGCTTCATCGTAACCAACTTGGGATTATCTTTTACAAACTGTTTTAGATTATTTTTAAACATAGTATCCTCTGTGTGTGTGCGTTAATTATACAACACAATACATGGTATGTCAACTCTCACTCTTCAATTTCGGCGTAGACAATAGGGACAACTTTGCTGTACTGCCAGCGCGAAGGTTCACTAAACACAATAGTTACTTCTGCTCCAACTCCAGAGACACGCTGCTCCTCCTCACTGTGCTCGTCATAACACAACCAAGCTAGCTTCATTTAGTATCCTCCAGTAGCATCGTCATTAAAGAAAAGCTCGTAAATAATCCACACGACAATCGCAATAGCAAAAAGAACTGACATCAGTAGATCCTAAAATGTTGTTTAATTGCTTCGGCAAACCGTTCGCTAGGTTTATAGTTTAGGTTGGCGGGATCGCGCTGTGATAGGCATACTTGGATAGCTTCTCGAACAATCAGTTCGGCGAACTTTTCAGGGTCAAGTTCACTATAACGCTCAAGTTCACCAAATGCACCATGACTACGCACTTCAACGGTAGCCTGTTCGATAAGTTCTTTAATTCGTTTGTTCATCTTCAATCGTTGTCTCTATTATAAAGTATTGCAATGGGGTTTGTGCGATTTTGCGTGCAGCATCAGGATCATGTCCACAGTGATTGACTAGGTTCCCAATCATGTCTTTTTCATAAGCTTCCTGAAGCTTAGAGCACGCTTCGCTAGCTGTTGCTTCAGAATAGAACGCCGATACAACATGATATCCCAAGTCTACATTCTCACATATAAGATATATTGTTTTATTGCTCATTCTTAACACCAACCACAATACAATGTTGATCTCGTGGGAGAGACTTCTCGCATTCTTCAATAGCTGCTCGATACTTTGCAGCATACGCAAACGGCAAATGGCTCATCGCCACTGAGAGCAAGAATCCAATAACGCCACCAAGCAGCAGCGACTTCAATGTATCATTCATCGTGTAACTCCAACGTGTTTAATAGAAGGATTTAATTAGATCGGCTGTGATTTGGGCAGACTGACTATTGTTAGTGATCCCACACGCCTCAAGAAGCTCCTGTGTAAACTCAGGTCCCCAGGCAGGTCCTACTATGACAGTTACATCATCGTTCAGTTTGGATTCCTTTGGGATAGCAAACAAAAGAGGGTCCATCGCCACCCACGAATCCAGCACCTTACGGTTCTCTGTCTCCCTATGCTGCTGTTCCATCTGTTGAAAAATCTCCCGTTTTCGCTGATTCTCAATCTCGGATTGAATTGAGTCAAGCTGATCCTTGAGAGAATCAATCTGGGCTTGCATATTTTTCGAAAGAGCTTGGATTTCCCCAACTTGGATATTTAAAGTTTCAATGGAAGACTTAAATGACCTAAAAAGAGGAATCTGTAGTTGCATGGTAGTAAAAACCATCTGATGTGTTGGAGAGTAGAACTGTAGGTTAGTCAGTTTTGACTTAACGTGCCGCGTCAGATCATACATCTTAATAGGAGCGACTACGTATAAATCCCATCCGATAACCTCTATCGCTTTGGTGAAGTTTGTAATTAAACTTCGTGTAGTGTATCCCTCATTCTTATAAGAACGGTCGTCCAGGACTTCAAAAGGCATAACAGACATACCCAGTGCTTCAGCAGATTTGCGTATTGATGACATCCTAGTTTTTACAGTCTCGGATAGAATGGAATAAACGTCCTTTCCAAAACTAGTGGAGATACCAAACCCCCCCTCCTTTTTACTAGATCCAAGCTGGGGCACTGTAATCAGACTTGCAGGAAGCACCCCTTGATTAGTACCAAACACTTCTTTACGTATGTTTTTGATTTGCGTATTCACCTTGTCCGCCAGATCCGTTCCAACTTCTATTCCTAAGGACCGCATGAATACCGAGGATGCTTGCGCCTGATCGATCAGTCGTTTAATTTCAGCATTACTCTGTTTGGTAAGAGTGGCATTAGTTGGGGGCTTTGTAATTTCAATAACGTCGTGTAGGTTAGGCATTTAGCATACTTTCAAATAAGGTTGTTACGCACACACGCTAGCCGTGTGTTTAATTCCTGTAGGTCCGCGATCTTCGGAAATCATATACCAAATACCGTTAACCTGTTCGCACCACTTCATAGCACAGGGGCACTTGGGCTCATCACCTTGTGGACCAAGACACCCACATGGCATCGAATACGGACGTGGTTTGCTTAGATGTTGTTGGATTGCAATTTCTTCATTAGTCATTTAGTATACCCCGCATTGAGTGCTAGTTCGTTAATTTTAAAATTCGTAAATCCGAGACGATTTTTCCAATCAGTCAAAGACTGAATATTTTTACTCGGATCTTCAATCATATCCTTGAAAATGCGAATATCTTCTTCATCCATCAATAATGGGGTACTTCGCGAATTTGCTACCCATTTTTTCCGTGAACCGCTATAATCAAGGTTTAGAAAACACCTCTCTCCATAATGATCACATGTAATGTAATATTTTTTCATTTAACTCCAATTTTTATGTGAATACTTTCCATAGGATGGAATATCGTTGATGTCTTTCCATTATCCCACTTTATAGTAATTGTATCATACCTCACCCGATCAAATGCGGACTTAGTCCGATTATCTGACTCTAGGATCACTTGTACTACTTGACCTGGTGTTCCTACGGCGCTAATCAGCTTTAATCCAATATGTACATCCTGAATTTCGAGTTCATCTAACATCCTGCCATTCCCAAAGTAATCAGTTATTTCTTTACCAATATCAACATTGTAATGAAACATTTTTCGTCCGAATTGATCCTTTTCATGTCCATCACTATGATAGTTTGCAACAGCAACACATTCTTTGATAATCAATTCAGCAAATTTTACTTTGTCAAAAAATGTTGATGTTGCATCCCAATCACGTTCATGTGGGATTGTAATCCATGCTTCTTCGATCAATGATTGAATTCGTTTGTTCATTATTCTATCCCAAAATGTTGTTTAATCTGATCAGATCGTTGCCATGCATCCAAGTCAAGCATATTGTTTTTCTCGCATGCTTCAATCGCTTCCAACACAATCGACCTAGCAAACTCTTCAATAGCTGCTACACTGATATAACCAACATAGCGTCCTGGAATTTTTGTTGGATCACAGTGACCCAGTAAGTCAGCTTGTTCAGCAAGTTCTTCGATTCGTTTATTCATTATCATATCTAGTTAACAATGTTTAATGTTAGTCAAACAAAGTTTTAATTAAAGTGACCGATAATTCAACAAATACAGGAGTGTGTGTTCGTTTACCACCAACACTTCGCATAACCTCTTGTCCATTATATGACCAAATAATTTCTTGTTCATGATCTACTTTCCCATTATATGTTTTCGTACAATCAAGAAGTTCAATCATTACATCTTCAATACAACGTTTTTTATAATTCGAATTCATTGTCTTTATATCACGTGATAGTTTCAATCAAACCTATGTGCCCATTTCTTTTCATAGTATGCATCCATTGCTTTTGCATAGCTAGGATCTGACATGTTTTCTACAATTTTCAGTCGATTGAAATCGGCAATAATCAGTTCAGCAAACTTTTCAATATTGAATACAAATTTGTAATTTTCAGACCATTCTGGTGATACATCTTCCCAACACATTGCTTCCAATTCTTTTAGACGATCATTAGTCATTGTATTTTACTCCACAAAACAATAATATAGGGTTGGCATTGATAATGAAATCAACATTATCCAAAATATGACAGATTTGTACCAAGACACAAACTTAATGTCCAATAGATAACAGATTTCCTTTTCATTCATCATACTAACATCAACACTATGTATATGTTTGTGCATTATCTCCAAATAAACCAACTAAACAGTATGTATGTACTGGCGTGTAACCATTGATCAAATCCCAACAGCCACCAAAATTGTTCATGAGTTGTCGGACTCCATCCTAATTTCTTATTGAGATTCATTTTAGACCAATCAATATGATAATGGATCACAATGTCAGCAAGTGCGAGATAAATTGCTATGCTTGGATAAAACCAACAAATGCAAACAAATGTTCCTATACCATGGAGTATAGCATGAATTATTCCGCCTGGATGGAGGTATGTACCTTTATTAGACCACTGATATTCATTTTGGAGTGGAAAGTCAACAATAAAGTGTTTAGTAAACAACAGGAATAATATCAGTTCATGCATAACTATTAACCCATCGCTCGTTCTACGAGTACACAGGTTTGTATCATATTGTCCAGTGTAGTTGGATCCATCATCGGTCTTTTAACCGTCTTAATGTATCGACTGGCTGGAAACAATTCTTCAACTCGGTTTGGTGTAGGCTTTCCATTTACATAATCCCATCGTAGAAGTATTTGGCGCACTTCACCCATTACTGGGTGTTTCATACCAGCTTGTTCAGCAAGGATTTTAATTAGATCGTTCATCTTTTCCACAAACTAATGTAATTTTCACCATGAGAAAAATCTAATCCCAATCGGGTGAAATTTATAAATGATACAATTACTGTGGTCATTAGTCTTTAAATAATCAATCAATTTTTCTATCCTCCTAATGGTACCAGCTACTGTGTAAAGTTCAGAAATACTGCCATCTGGAAGTTTTCGAACTATTGTCAGCATATTTTCATTTTCATGAACAGCAATTCCAAAGGATTGCAATTTCAAATAAAATTTTTCAACAGAATATGTCATACGGACTCGTCAACATCAAAACTTTGATATAAATTATTCGACTCCGAAATGTTCTTTGGTGTGTTTTAATCCGCCATCCCACATTACATTCAATTCGTTGGTGACAAATATAAATGTTTCTTGAATAACTAATTCAGCAAACTTTTCTTGAAATCTTGTTTCGTATTCATTGTGATCCATATAGTAACCATACGTCTCACATTCTAAAATATGATTTCTAGCATATTGACTGGCAATTTTGGACAAGTCTTCAATTCTGCTGTTCATTATTCTACTCCAAACCTGGCCAACAGAAATTCACTAAGAATAATAGAGCCAGTATAAAAATCTGTTAAAGAATGTGCTTCACCCATTTTCAATGCTTGATTTGCGCATTCTTGAACGATCAACTCAGCGAACTCGCCGATATCAAAATTTTGACATTGATATAATTCATTCCATCTAGGGTGTTGTGATGTATTCATCCAACCAGCCTGCTTGGCGAGTTCTTTAAACTTTGTGTGCATCATATAATCTTCAATTCGATCGTTCATCATTTAACTCCAAAATGTTCCGTAACGATATTATACATACACCGAATTTCGAGATCGTTGTTTTCAGCTCTATTTGCAATAGTAGCACATTCTTGAATAATCAAATTGGCAAACTTTTCAAACTCTTCTGCACTACCAAGAATCTGAAAGGGTTTGGGTGGATTAGTCATCCATGATTCTACCTTGAGGCCTGCTTCTTCGGCGAGTTCTTTAATTCGTTTGTTCATTGGTCAACTCCAAAATATTCATGTATTTCTTCACCAATATCAGCATGGTAATGGAACATCTTACGACCAAATTGATCCTTTTCATGTCCGTCGCTGTGATAGTTTGCGACTGCGGCGCATTCCTTAATGATCAACTCAGCGAACTTCTCAGCTTGGGGCATTACGCCCATGCGTTCAATCGCAGCAGGATCAAAGCCTGCCTGTGTCATCAGATCTCGAATTCGTTCATTCATTATCAAATCTCGATGAGTATTCATATCGGTTGCGGTAATAAAAATTGTCAGGGTCGTATGTATAGTTGTTATCTTCTTTCTTAGGCATAGCTGTTGGATCAGATTCCAACCTAAAAATTTCTGCTTTCATTCTATCAATCTCAGTCTGCTTAAATTTAAGGTCTTGATCCTGCTTGATTTTAACAGCCAGCTTACTGAAGTGCTGCTCCATTTCTGATTCAGTTAACAGTAAATCTCTAATAGGAAGATTCACTTCAAAGTCATCGCGTATCTGAACAGTGATACAACCTTCTTTTCTAGAGGGTCGAAACACGCACTGTGAGTTAGAATGAACCCATACATCATTATGACCATCTACATACTTCCTAAAATACTTCAGATATGTCATAACCCTGTTCTGTAAGTCCACTGCCATGTTAGCAGCAAGGATCACAGATGATTCGTTATATATGAGACTGGACATAGTTATTCGCGGGCAATGGGTTTCCAGTTCATCAGTGCCTCATGCCGTTGCTCAACATCTCGCATGTGTTCGTCCAGTTTCTTTTGGAGTTTGTTTCGTTCACTTGATTTGTCTTTTTGCCACTCGGACCAAAGCTCAAGAGCTCGACTGCCCCTGGCTAGCACTAGCCCCTTATAAACTACTTCTTTCATTTGAACACCGTTTTTGCTACAGTTGACGCTAGTTTGCCGTCATACTGACCAGCATGATTCTCCTTGAGGAATTTCATAAACTCCGGCATTGAAGTGTGCTTCAAGGCAATAAGTTCCAGAGCCAGCACAGTGAGCTGCGACGGGAGAAAATGCTCAAGCACTTTTCGCTCTTGGATGAACTCGTCAGCGTTTTGCCCACGAGCAGTCAGAGCAGCAACCGTTTCGTCAATGTTCTTGATGAACTTCTTGACAACGGCAACAACTTCGGCATCAGTAGTTTCACGACCGGCATTTTTACCAACCATAGCAGCTTCGCCCAGCAGGGTAGTTAGCAGGCTTGCCTCCTTGGCGCCAGTCTTACGAGCAGCAATTTGCTGCGTTTTGATTACATTCATCAAGCTAGTCATGTTATGTCCTGTGTGTTTAAGTGTTTATTATACTAGAAAATACGATTCCATCCAACCTCTCGAAATCACCAAAGTAATCGGGCTTGCTGGACTTCCAATATTTTTTGAGCAACCCCAAGTAGTTACTCTCTGTACAATCGTGCGTGTACATTTGGCGACGTTCCCACCCGTGCCCCCAATCAAAGTAGCATTCTCTACAACACCAATCAGTGTAGTATATTGCGCCTTTGCGCTGAGTATTGAGACCACGATGCATGGGCGCATACTTCATGCGATTTTTGTTACGCTTACGGATTTTCACTTAGTACTCCAAAATGTGATGTAATATACTCACCAACTGGGCAAAAACCATTATTAAAATTGTCATTGGCAACGTTAGCTGCTTCAGTTATTAAAAGTTTAACAAAATGATCGATTGCTGCTTGATCAGATACATTAAACCGAGTGAAGTTTGCCTCAGCTGCGAACTGTTGAACTAATGAATTCATACCCACTCCCAGCTGTCGTCAACATAGTAATCACGATCCTCAGTGTACTTGGCGTAGGCATCGTCAGCAGCCTCGCCGGGTGTACTGCCATAGCCGCGCAGCTGATACTGCATCATCATCTCACTATCGGACCAGTTCAAAAAAGCACGCCAGTCGTTGTGGGCTTTCTTTTGAATGGTGATTTGATTAAAGTGTATCATGTTAACGTTTCAAAAAGTTAGTCAGCACCACGGGCAATCAAGTCAGCAATTACTCGTCGTTCGTTTACGAGTTCTGCTAGTGCTGCAAGTTTAACATCATACTCCCCAACGCGCAACTCATTGCCACGAATAGCAATGGATTGATACAATGCTGAACATTCGGTCATCAGTTTGTTGATTTCATGTTCTAGCAGTTCAATTCGATCTTTTAGCATAGTTATTCCTTTGTAATCTCCATTGCCCGAGCATACAGCACTGGGTCTGCTTCAGTTAGCACTCGGAGCATGCGTCGTTTTTCTTCCAAATATACTTTGGCAAACTCGGGATCGTGGTGTTTAATACTAGTACAGTTACAGATTATGTCAGCGCACTTAACTGTTTTAGCAGCAGGAGTTGCGGAAGCAATCCAACTAATATCCATAGCAGTTCTAAACGCTCGATTACCGTGTTCGGGTTTGCTAGCGTTAGTTAAACTGTTAACCAAATACATTACTGCTTTTCCGAACTCTTGATCGATAACTGCCAGGGTAACTAGAGTGTCTTCGACTACATCATGTAACAGCGCAGCTGCTAACATTTCGTTTGTATGAGGGACAGTTTTAACCGTCTCCATAACTTCGATAGGGTGAACCCAATAAGGTTCGCAAGTGTACTTCCTGAGCTGACCCACTGCGCTATGTGCTGCTATAGCAAAAATTCTTGCCTTTTCTACGATATCCATACTAGTCCCTTAATGTGTGTGTGATTTTATTTCGTTGTTGGCAACTGACGCCACTGCGTCGTCCAACTTGATTAGAATTGACCCAGTTGCGTCCATGCCAACATCTCGACAGCGGTATTGATTTACGCCCAGCTGTCCGCCGTGAACATGCCCAAAAAAATGAAGCGCTCCACGATGCATTCCGTTCCACTCCAAAAATGGATAGTGACTAAGGACGATTTTATGCTTAAAATACACAATTTCCAAATACTTGTGTATCTCCTCAAAACAGGCACAAAAGTCTGGATTCTTCACAAGCTTGTGATCGTGATTGCCTTCAACTAGAATCTTACGGCCATTTAACCTGCGCATGATCTCCGTAGCCTTTTCAGCAGACAAGAAGGCCACATCGCCTAACATGTACACGGTATCGTCTGGCCACACTACTCTGTTCCACTCAGCCACCATTTCCTCATTCATGTAGTCAACATCATTGCGAAATCGAGCGCGTGCCTCAGGGCAAAACTTCATAATGTTAGTGTGCCCGAAGTGAAAATCTGCTCCAATCCATGTAGTCATATGTGTTTCCTTATATAGCTGTTATTTTAACAAAACTCCCCACTAGAGTCAAACTAATCTAGTACATGTTATTTAGAAGTTCTCGTTGATCTTTATTAATATCTCCGCCCAAGTGTTGCCACGCGACTGCTTGCTCGCGAGTCAACATCAATCCTGGAAAGTCATCAGCCCATAGAGAAACCTCATATTCATAACTAACATACTTATTGTCCTTACTGGGACCACCCCCACCACTACCGGTGCAAATAATTGTCTTTTCAAAGTAATCGCTACCCCAGCCATCACTGATGTATTCGGTGCCACGGTCCGTTTTAAGTGGCGTGCGGACTGCGATATGGATTGAACCGTACCAACCAGGGTACCCCCTAGGTTGGTCTTTTTTCAAGCCTCCCCAATTAGTTGAACCACTTTTAGGGCAACAGTGACTATTACTCATTTTTTCAAGCCAGCGGATATTTTTAAACTTGATATCAACACATTCATGCAAAGCAAGTGCCGCGTCCGACCCTCGATAAATGTTGTGTCGAATTCCGTTAACACAAAATGTGTACCAATTATCTTTAATGAATTTTTCTAACTCTGTAATACTAGAAACTTGCCCCATGCGAATATTGAATTCTTCAAATTCACGTTTAACGTCTTGAATTCTCTTATCTTGTCGACGTTGGGCTGCTAGTTTACGCAAATGTGCTTGGTACTTCTTTTTATCCTCAAAAATTTTGCCATCGGCGTCTGATTTATAAGCAGTTATGATACTCATGATGGAACAGTTTATGAAAAGGACTATAAAAACGATAAAATTACGCAGTGCATGCGTGTTTATGACGTTAGTATAAAACAAAAAAGCCAGCGTGTCAATGCTGGCTTTTTTACATATTTGTTGTTTAACGTATTCGTGGATTTGCTACAAAGCGACCCTGCGGGTTTCGGACTTTTGGCCTGACTATCTTTTTATTTGTAATTTGAGTCGATGCTATGCCAGTGCCCTTGTCAAAACTAGGACTAGGTGTCAGTGTCGCACCTGCTAATTGGTGCTTCATACCATATCGATACCCAGCAGCATGACCACTGCAGTCCTTGGTACAAGGACTTCCCTGGAAAGTTAATTCGTTTAACAACTCTTGAATTTTCATATCAGTATTTACTGAATTTGAAAATTAATCGTCATCAATACCATAAAAATGGTCTTTAAGTTGTTCATCAAGCGTGAGCAACCCCGCTGCTTGTTCAATTGGCAGTACATGATACAAGTTATCTACAACTTGATCGACTTCAGCCAAAATAGATTCAACAAATGTTACTAGCTCAGAATCTGTAAAAATCCACTCTGGTGAACTAATGTACTTGACTATTGCGTCTTGAGCCAAATCACGGAATCGGTCATTCAGTGCCATTTTCGCCATTTTAACGATTATTTAATTTTAAAATGTTTTTTAATAGCCTCTTGATAGTCAATCCAGCCAGTGTAATGTTCATTAGTTTTATAGTCTAGTGTCAAACTAGTGCACTCTTTTACCACTAGTTTAACTAGTTTTTCTAATTCTCGATCATAAGTACACGACCAGTCAATGGCGTTAGGTCCTGGACCCCAATCCTCATCAGACCAAAATACAAATCCAGCCTTCTTGGCTAGTTTACGAGTTCGTTTATTCAGTTTCATTTAGCGGTTTCCAAAGTTTAGCATATTTTAGCACGTTAGGAACGTCACCGTCAAGTGGGCACACAATAGCGCAAGACTTGCGAGCATCTAGTGTTTTATTTTCATGGCCCAAGTGTACATGTTCAAGTTGGGCAATTTTGTTAAACTCTCGTTGATTTACTCGCAGCACGACTTTTTTAAAAGATTCACTAAACCATTTTTGATAATTTGGAATATCTTGAAATTTAACATGTGCGGCCAGAACACTGTGGGCGACTAGGGTTGGGGTCATATAGTCCGGAAATTCATCCAGTACAGCGATATACATTTTCATAGTTTTGGCAAGTTTGGTACTGGCATCCAGTGAGTGACCTCACCGCCGCCAAAAAATCCTTTATTGGAGAAAAACACGTTGCTTTCGGTATCATACTGCCCAATCCACATTTGAGGGCCAGTTTCAAAAATATCTGGAGCGTGATAAATGATCCATTGATCCTCATTGGGAAGTTGATCGTCAACATTAATCCAATTCATTTTTAATTCTCAGTTATTTGCTATTAAAGTCCACTATTGTCACAGTTCCACCGTTGGCTTCGACTTGTGTTGAAAACATTTCCAACATTTCAATAATAATTATAGGGTCTCCGCCAGCAAGGCCAGTGCCGATTAAGGGAAATCCAAAACGCTTACCTGGATACGCTGGCACTAGGTCATTTAGTATATATGCAAATGCCTCGTAGTCAAACAAGTCTGCTGATTTTCCGTAACGATTGAAATCGTATTGAGTATAGGCGTTGATTATAGTTAAGTTGTTAACAGTGGCAAAAGTATACTGGCCAAGTTTGGCGCGATCGCCTTTACGGGTCGCGCAATCGGCTGCGTATGCTTCAGGAAACTG
>ERZ1034361.858-NODE-858-length-18016-cov-3.184626_pt1 | contig 18016 bp, 19 predicted proteins | sample MGYA00520617_ERZ1034361 | MGnify/ENA primary metagenome ERZ1034361 (study PRJEB33736, sample SAMEA104284507) | Azolla filiculoides | biome: Urban; feature: Water surface; material: Ditch water | place: Netherlands | collected 2015-10-28 | depth 0-0.1 m ... | reverse complement strand
GCTGGGCGTGGTCGATACTGTCTGCAGCCACGGGCGGATGCTGGCATACTGGGCGTAGAAGTGAGTGAAATCGGGCACCAGATCCTTCACCACATCCATATGCGGCAGCGGGGTGATGCGGACATCGCCCTTCAGATCCTCGATGGCCATGGTGCAGGCCAGACCGTTGCGGCCGTTGATGTTCATCGCGCAGGAGCCGCAGATGCCTTCGCGGCACGAGCGGCGGAAGGTCAGCGTCGGGTCGATCTCGTTCTTGATCTTGATCAGCGCGTCCAGAACCATCGGGCCGCATTTGTCCATATCGACGAAATAGGTATCGACGCGCGGGTTTTCGCCGTCATCGGGCGACCAGCGGTAGATCTGGAACTTCCGCACATTCTTGCCATCCGGCTTGGGCCAGGTCTTGCCGGTGCGGACTTTGGAGTTCTTGGGAAGGGTAAACTGGACCATGGGTCTTCCTTTCAGACAGCGCCGGAGGCCGCGGGGGCGGAACCGGGCAAAGCAATGGGGGCGGGCAATGCGGTAAGGGCATCAAGATCAAGCCCAAGGCCGGCCTGCTGCCTGCCGATCTGGCGGCGCGCTCGCACTGCCGCGCGATCTGTGGCGAGATGCATTCCGGCTTCAGTTCGCTGCGTTCGGCCTTGCCCATGGACATCAAGGCGCACTTCCCGAACTACAAGGTCTGGTCCCGCGCCCAGGGCGACATCGACCGCATCGTCGCTATCTGGAACGAATGCCTGGCCACCTACGGCGGGCCGTACCTGTTTGGTGCCCAGCCCTGCATGGCGGATGCGATGTTTGCACCGGTGGTGACCCGTTTCCTGACCTATGACGTGGCGCTCGACCCCGTTTGTACGGCATATTGCCAGACGATCATGGCCTTGCCGGCGATGCAGGAGTGGGTGGCGGCCGCCCGCCTGGAACCCGACGAAATCGACGAACTCGAAGCAGAGTTCTGAGCGGTCTGAATGCCGCCCGGGCGCAGGGAGGATTTCAGCAGTGTCCGGGTTGAAACCCGGCGCCAGGCCGGATTTCAGGGTTTGCGCCCGGGCCGGGCCGACCCTCAGTTCCAGGGCGTTGGATCGGGGATGGCGCAGACCGGCTCCACGTCCACCGTCTTGAAGTCGGCGGGAGAGACGATCTCCAGGTACTCCATGTCAGGCGAGTAATCGAACAGGTAGTGGCGGATGCCGGGGCGCTGGTGCACGCAGTCGCCGGCCTGCACCAGCGTGACCTGGTCTTCGTACATGAACCTGGCCCAGCCCTTGACCATGATCACGATCTGGAAATCCGCCTCATGGCGGTGCCAGCCGGTGCCCTTTTCAGGTGCCATGTTGGCTTTGACGAGGTGGGCGATGACCTTGCCGTGCGTCGCCTCGGCCACGCCGAGATCGCGGTAGAGGAAAAAATCACGCAAACCGCCCTGGGCGTAGGGGGTATCGCCGGATTTGACGTGCGAGAACTGGGTGGTGGTGCGGTCCAGCATAGGGCTCTCCTGTTAACGCAGCATGAAAAGTTGCTGCGGTGCAGCATCAAGCAGGAAATGTTCCTACCAGCAGACCGCATCCAGCGGCCAGAGGGCACTGCGGCAGGCCGCGCACCTGGCGGCCTGCAAACCCGGCGTTCAGGGTCTGGTGATGGTGATGGACGTCAGCCCGTAGTAGTTGGGGGCGTAGTCCATCAACGGTCCAGACACGCCATTGACCGTGAACTTGGTCAGGCTGGTGGTGCGGTTGATCGATGCACTGTTCAAGGTGCAACTGCCCGTGGTGCCCGTCACGCAACTGGCCGACCCACCCGGCGAGAAGCTGCCGGCCACGGTGGCGTTTTTGACGACCGCGTTGCTCTGGGTATCGCGAACCGTGACCACGGCAGAGGCACGCCAGTTGCTTCCAGACTTGGCCGCACTGCCCACGATGGCCGCCACCGAAACCGATTGCCGTGCCGGTTCCTGCGGTGCTCCCGTGGCAAGCGAATAAATCAGGCGGTTCGGTGAACCGGTACCGGCAGAGGTGACCAGGTTGACCGTGGCGTTGTTGATCAGGAAATTGGTCACCGCCGTGGGGGACGCTGCCGGATTGGCGGCCAGTGCCAGTGCGGCCACGCCCGTGACATGGGGGGTGGCCATGGACGTGCCGCTGATGACGTTGGTGGCTGCGGCACCTGTGTTCCAGGCTGAGGTGATGCTGCTGCCTGGTCCGAAGACATCCAGGCACGCACCGTAATTGGAGTAGCTGGCACGGGCATCGGCGCTGGTCGTGGCGCCCACCGTGATGGCACTGGTCGCTCGGGCTGGCGAGTAGTTGCAGGCGTTGGCGTTGTCGTTGCCTGCCGCCACGACCATGGTCACGCCCTTGCTTACGGCGCCTTCCACGGCCGCATCGACGGCGGTGGAGGCGCCGCCGCCGATCGACAGGTTGGCCACAGCGGGACGCAGGGGGCTGCTGGCCACCCAGTCGATGCCTGCAATGACGCCGCTCCATGAACCGGAGCCTGTGCAGTCGAGCACCCGTACCGGGATCAGGGAGGCGCCTTTGGCCACACCCCAGGTGGTGCCGCCGACCGTGCCGGCAACGTGTGTGCCGTGGCCATTGCAGTCGTTGGTGCCGTTGGTGTCGGCGATCACGTTGTAGCCCGCCAGCAGGCGGCCTGTGAATTCCACATGGTCGGCACGAATGCCGGTATCCACGATGAAGGCGTTCACACCCACGCCGGTGTAGTTGGCGTGGTACAGCAGGTCCAGCGGACGGCTGGCCTGGTCAATCCGGTCCAGACCCCAGGTGGCATTGTTCTGCGTCCGGGGTGCGGCGACTTCCTTGAGTGCAACCGACTGGTCCTGCTCGATGTAGTCCACGTTGGGGTTGTTGCGCAGGGCCTGCAAGGCGGCTTCGGGCAAGCTGGCCGAAAAGCCCTTGAGCGCGCGGGAATAGGTGTGGTGCAGTTGGCCACCCAGTCCACGCATGGCATTGGCTGCTTCCGCAGCGGGGTTGGTCACGCTGTCCTTGAACACCACGATGTAGCGTCCGGGGATGGACTTGGCCACAGCGAAGGGGTAGGTTGCCGCTGCGGGCGCCGCCGGTTGGGCCAACACCACCGGAGCAGACACGGCCATGGCCGCATACGCACTGAGCGCCAGCAGGCGGGAAATGGAGGAGATTTTCATGATTGGATCCGGAATGGGGGCGGGGAAATCGCTGGCTGCAGATTTTACTCACGGGTGTATTTTTTGGCAAATTTGATGATTTAGTTTGTATTCGTGGAGGTCCGGCGTCCCCGGTTCGCTCTGGGATAATCCCTCCCCATGAGCGGCAACACCTTCGGCACCCTTTTCGCAGTCACCAACTTCGGTGAATCCCACGGCCCGGCCATTGGCTGCGTGATTGACGGCTGCCCTCCCGGCATGGCCTTGAGCGAGGCCGATATCCAGGCCGACCTGGACCGCCGCCGCCCCGGCACCAGCAAGTTCGTCACCCAGCGCAACGAGCCCGATGCCGTGGAAATCCTCTCCGGCGTGTACGAGGGCCGCACCACCGGCACGCCGATTGCCCTGCTGATCCGCAACACCGACCAGCGCAGCAAGGACTACGGCAACATCCTGCAGACCTTCCGCCCCGGCCACGCCGACTACACCTACTTTCACAAATACGGCCTGCGCGACCCGCGCGGCGGCGGGCGCAGCTCGGCACGACTGACGGCCCCCACCGTGGCGGCGGGTGCCGTGGCGAAGAAATGGCTGAAGGAAAAGTTCAGCACCACCTTCCATGCCTGCATGACGCAGATCGGCGAGCTGCCCATCGGGTTTGAGAGCTGGGACCACGTGCCCCACAACCCGTTCTTCGCCCCGGTGGCCGATGTGTCGGCGCTGGAGGCCTACATGCACGCGCTGCGCAAGCGCGGTGACTCCTGCGGCGCGCGCCTGCGTGTGGTGGCGAAAAACATGCCCGTCGGTCTGGGCCAGCCCCTGTACGACAAGCTCGACGCCGACATCGCCTACACGATGATGGGCCTGAACGCCGTCAAGGGCGTGGAAATCGGCGCCGGCTTTGCCAGCGTGGCGGACTTTGGTTCCACCCATGGCGACGCGCTGACGCCCGACGGCTTTGTCGGCAACAAGTCCGGCGGCGTGCTGGGCGGCATCAGCACCGGGCAGGACCTGGACGTGTCGATTGCGATCAAGCCCACCAGCTCCATCCTGGTGCCGCGCGACTCCATCGACACGGCGGGCGCGCCGACCGAGGTCATCACCAAGGGGCGCCACGACCCCTGCGTCGGTATTCGCGCTGCGCCCATCATGGAAGCCCTGCTGGCACTGGTCGTCATGGAGCACGCGCTGCGCCAGCGCGCCCAGTGCGGTGACGTGCAGGTGCCGGTGGCGCCAATTCCGGCCGCCGCACCTTGAACGATCCGGCTGCAGCGGCGACCCGCCGCCGCCAGCTGGTGCCGTTCGCGGCGCTGTCGGCGAGTTATTTCGCGCACATCGGTTTCTTCAACCCCTACCTGCCGCTGTGGCTCAAGGAGCTGGGCTTCGGCCTGTTCGCCATCAGCGTGCTGACCTCGGTGCAGGCGGCCACGCGGCTGTTTGCGCCCTACGGCTGGGGCTGGCTCAGCGACCACACGGGCGAGCGCGTCAAGCTGCTGCGCTATGGCGCGACCGTCGCGCTGCTGGTGTCGTGCGGCCTGTGGTTCGACTTGAGTCCGCTGTGGCTGGGCATCGTGCTGCTGGTGATGTTCACCCACACCAGTTCCATGATGCCCATGAGCGAGGCCGCCATGGCGCACCTGGTCAGCCAGGGCGGCGCCTTTGACGCCAAACGCTACGGCCGCGTGCGGCTGTGGGGCTCGCTCGGGTTTCTGGTGACGGTGTTCCTGGCTGGCGCTTGGTTCCAGCAGTTCGGCATGGCGCATTTCCCGGCCTGGACGACGCTGACGCTGGCGGCCGTCACGCTCAGCGTGTGGTGCCTGCCCGACCTGAAAGAGGCGATTCCCGCGCACGACGCCAAGGTGTCCGTCATGCCCGTGCTGCGCCAGCGTGCCGTGCAGTGGTTTTTCGCGGCGGCGTTTTTCCATGTGCTCTCGCACATCGGCATCTACGTGTTTTTCTCGCTGTACCTGGACGCACTCGGCTACAGCAAGACCATGATCGGCGTGCTGTGGGCCGTATCGGTGATCGTGGAAATTGGCTGGTTCTTCACCCAGTCGCGCTGGCTGCCGCTGCTCAGCCTGACGGGCTGGCTGGTACTGTGCTCGGCGGCCATGGTGCTGCGCATGACGGTGACGGCTTCCTGGGCGCATGTGCTGGTCGCGCTGCTGCTGGCGCAGGCGCTGCACGCCTTCACCTTTGCCACGCACCACACCGCGTGCATCGCGCTGCTGTCGCACCATTTCCCCGGACGGCTGCGCGGGCGCGGGCAGGCGCTCTACACCGTCATCGCCTACGGCTTTCCCGGTGTGCTGGGGGGGCTGGCGGGCGGTGTTTTAAGCTCAAAATATGGCCTTCCCAGCGTCTTCTGGACTTCAATAGCTACCAGTTTGATAGCGACTGGCTGCGCCCTCAAGGTCTGGCGGTTGCAGCATCCCGGAGTTTCTGCAGCGGGTTGAAGCCGGTCACCAGCGCGGTGGCCAGCAAAATCAGCGCGCCGCCGGCCCAGATGCCCGAACTCAGCGGCTCGTCCATGAACAGCTTGCCCCAGGTCACGCCAAACACCGGAATCAGGAAGGCCGGGCTGATGGCCGCCACGGCCGAGACATGGCGGATCAGCCGCAGGTGCATCCAGTACGCCAGCCCCGAGGTGATCACGCCCAGCACCAGCAGGGACGCCAGCGCAGCGTCGGAATACCGCGTCTGCGGCCAGCTCCAGGCCGCGCCAGGAAGTAGCAGGAGCAGGGAGGTCAGGTGGATGCCTGCGGCAATGGCCAGCGGTTCCATCCGGGTGGTGGCGCGCTTCATCAGCGGCGTGGCCACGCCGTAGCAGCCTGCCGCGCCCACGCAGGCCAGCGCGGCCAGCAGCACCTCGGGCGTGGGCGTGACCGGGCCGAGTTGCACGATCAGCGCCACGCCGGCAAAGCCCAGCACGCAGCCGGCCAGCTTGCGGGCCGTGAGCGTGTCCTCTTTCAGCCAGGCCGCAGCCAGCGTGCCAAACACCACGGCCGTGCTGTTGAGCAGGGCGCTGTAGCCGGCCGGCAGGCGCAGGGCGGCCCAGGCAAACAGCAAAAAGGGCAATGCCACGGCCAGCACGCCCAGCAGGGTCAGCTCACGCCAGTGGCGCCAGGGCCAGCGCTGCCGCATGGCCGCCATGAGGATCGCCAGCGTCAGCGTGGCCAGGCCGATGCGGCCGGCGGCCAGCACATTCGGCCCAAATACCGGGCTGGCGATGCGCAGGAACAGGAAGGAGGCGCCCCACAGGGCGGACAGCGCAATGAGTTGCGCGAAATGACGGGTTTTCACCGGGTTGATTGTGCGGCAGTGTCGGCGAACTGCCGGACAAGTGCGGGACAAGCCGGTGGCTACGGGTTTTCAAGACTTTTTGGGCTTATCCCAGCATGAAAGGGTCATTTCTTGCTATGAATAAGTGAATATTCAGTCCGCTCACAGCATCTGCCGCGCCGCCCGTGCCGCAGCCTGCAGTGCAGGCAGGACGCGGGTCGTGGCCTCGGTGACGCTTTCGCCGTGCATGGGCAGCGTCACGCCCAGGCTGCCCACCACCTGGCCCCGCAGGTCGCGCAGCGGCACCGCCAGGTCCCGCCAGCCTGCCGCCAGCTGCTGTTCCGTCACCGCCCAGCCTTGCGCGCGAATCAGGGCCAGGTGCTGGCGCAGGCGCGGCTTGCTGGTCACGGTGAACGGCGTGCGCTCGGGCCGTTCGGCCCCTGCCAGCCAGTGATCGATTGCCGCGTCGTCGCAATGCGCAAGCAGCACCTGACCGGCCGCCGTCGATTGCGCCGGCACGCGCGTGCCCAGCATGTAGCCGGTGCTCATGCCCGGCGGGCCGTTGCGCGCCACGGTGGCCACCACATCGCCGTCGAGCACCGACAGCGTCGCGGTCTCGTGCGTGGCGGCGGTCACGCGCTGCAGGAAGGGCTGGATGGCCCGTGGCAGGCGGGCTGACTGCAGGTAGCTCTGGCCGAGACGCAGCACGCGCGGTGTCAGCCAGTACAGCTTGCCGTCGGTCACCACGAAGCCCAGGTGCACCAGGGTGAGCAGGAGCCGGCGGGCCACCGTGCGGGGCATGCCGCAGCGCTGTCCGGCCTGGCTGGCGGTCATCCGGGGCCAGGCTTCATCGAACGCTTGCAGGAGGATCAGCCCTTTTTCCAGTCCGGCAATCCAGTCCCGGCGCTGGAGCGGGGGCGCTTCTGGCAGGTGAAATTCCAGGTGGGTGGTCATGGTGGGGCAGGGCGGCAGAGTGGGACAGATGACTGGAAAACCCTGAAAACGTACGATTATCGAACACAAAGTAAATAACTGGTTCGTTTTATTTGGGGCTCAGCCTACAGTGCACCCGGCATGTCCGTCAGCCCCGGAGGTGTCCGCCGTGCCCTGCCGGCGTCCGTGCGGGCTCAAGAGGAAGACACCGTGACAGATGCAAGCAACCGCGAAGCGATCGCCGACATGGCCAACCCGCTGGGCATGGAGGGGATTGAGTTCATCGAGTACGCCACCGCCCGCCCGCAGGCGCTGGGGCAACTGCTGGAGACCCTGGGGTTCCGCCCGATCGCGCGGCACCGTTCGCGCGAAGTGCTGCTGTACCGCCAGGGCGGCATCAACGTCATCGTCAATGCCCATGCCGTCGGGCCGGGGCAGGGGCAGGGGGAGGCGGCCCAAGGCAATCCGGTCATTGCGGCGGTCGCGCTGCGTGTGCGTGATGCGGCCGCGGCTTATGGCCGCGCGCTGGAGCGTGGCGCCTGGGCGGTGCCGATCCGGGTCGAGGTGATGGAGCTGAACATTCCGGCCGTGCACGGGCCAGGCGGCAGCCGCATCTACTTTGTGGACCGGCACCGCGAGTTTTCGATCTACGACGTGGATTTCGTGCCAATTCCCGGGGTGGACCCGCACCCGCCCGCACTGGCAGGCCTGCATTTCTTCGGCATCGTGCAGTACATCGGCAATGGCCGCACCGAGGACTGGACCGACTTTTATGGCGAACTGTTTGGCTTCGGTCCGCTGCCCGCTGATGCCGCGTTCGGCATCCTGCCCAAGGGGCGTATCCTGCGCAGCCCCTGCCCGGAGGCGGCGGCGTTCTACCTGCAGTTGATTGAGCCCGAGCCCGGCATCCTGGAGATGGAGGACACGGAATGCTTCCAGCGTGTGGCCTTTGGCACGGCGGATGTGCTGGCCACCGTGGCTGAACTGCGCACCCGCGGCGTGAGTTTTGTCGAATCCGGCCGCATCCAGTCCGACGACAAGGGGGCGCTGACGCAAACCCGCCTCGGCGGGGTCTCTTTCGAGCTGGTCCATCACACGCGGGGATGCACACGATGAACCCCCTGCAAGGCAATGTGGATGATTTCGGGATGGACACCATCTCGCTGGCCGGGCCACTGGAGGCCAAGCTCAAGGCCATCCGGGCGGCCGGCTTCAGCCAGATCATGCTGTCGGCGCGCGACATCGTCGGCCACCCGGACGGGCTGGATGCGGCGGTGCAGGCCGTGCGCGCCAGCGGCCTGCGCGTGACCGGCTTCCAGGTGCTGCGCGACTTCGAGGGACTGAGCGGCCACCTGCACGACTACAAGGTCGATATCGCCAAGTCGATGCTGGAGATGTGCGCCGCGCTGGGCTCGAAGATCCTGCTGGTCTGCTCGTCCACCTCGGTCCACGCCTCGCAGGACCTGGACGCCATCGCCCGCGACCTGCGCAAGCTGGCGATGCTGGCGATTCCGCTGGGTATCAAGGTGGCCTATGAAGGGCTGTCCTGGGGGCGCACCATCAACGAGTTCACCACCGCCTGGGAGGTGGTCAGCCGCGCCGACGTGCCCAATCTGGGCATCGGGCTGGATTCCTTCCACATGTTCGCCACGCAGACCCCGCTGGACGATCTGGAACTGCTCGACCCGGAGAAAATTTTCCTGGTGCAGCTGGCCGACTTCATGTGGCAGGAAATCCGCTCGGTGGAGGAGCGCATCACGACGGCCCGGCACTTTCGCGTGTTTCCCGGCGAGGGCGTGCACAGCGACGCGCTGGCCGATCTGGTGCGTCGCCTGCATGCGCTTGGGTACCGCGGCGACTACAGCTTCGAGGTTTTCAACGACGACTACCAGCAGATCCCCTTGCCGGTGGTGGCGCAGCGCGCGCGCCGTTCGGCCCTGTGGCTCGGTGAGGACGTCTTGCGCCGCTCGGTGCCGTTGCCCAACCAGATGCGCCTGCGCACCCGCGCGGCCGCCTGAGCGCCCCTGCGCCACCGGGCGTGGGCCAGTGGCGGCGCGCGCGGTGGACGCCGCGCAACGGGCGGATTGATCGCCTACCATCGGTGCCTTTCTGACCTGATTCGAAGGACCCCGATGAAAACCGTGTTCATCCTGAACGGCCCCAACCTCAACCTGCTCGGCACCCGCGAGCCCGGCGTTTACGGCTCGGCCACGCTGGCCGATGTCGAACAACTTTGCCAGCAGGCCTGCACCGCGCATGGCTTGCAGCTCGATTTCCGCCAGAGCAACCACGAAGGCGTGCTGGTGGACTGGATTCACGAAGCCGGCCGGGCGCAGGCAGCGGGCACCCTGGCCGGGGTGATCTTCAACGCGGGCGCCTACACGCACACGTCGGTGGCGCTGCTGGACGCAGTCAAGGGCACGGGAGTGACGTTGATAGAACTGCACATCAGCAATGTGCATGCGCGCGAGGCGTTCCGCCACCACAGCTACCTCTCGCCGGTGGCCAAGGCCGTGATGTGCGGCTTCGGCGTGCAGGGGTATCCGCTGGCGATTGCCGGCCTGGCAGCGATGGAGGCCTGAGATGCGCACGATCATTCAACGCCTCCAGGCCCAGGCCACGCGGCGCGAGACGCCGTGCGGCGAAGGGGCCATCGTCTGGCACATCTGGGGCGCCGGTGACGGCCTGCAGCCCCCGGTGGTGCTGTTCCACGGCGGCAGCGGCAGCTGGACGCACTGGGTGCACAACATCGAACCGCTGGTGGCCGCCGGGCGGCAGGTGATCGCGGCCGACCTGCCTGGTTTTGGCGATTCGGCGGAGCCGCCCTCGGGCGGTGATGCCGATGCGCTGGTGGCTCCGCTGGCCGAGGGCCTGCAGGCGCTGCTGGGCGGCACGCCGTGCGATCTGGTTGGGTTCTCGTTCGGCGGCATGACCGCCGGCCTGCTGCTGGCCGAGCATCCCGCGCTGGCCCGTCGGCTGGTGCTGGTGGGGGCGCCCGCCATGGGCGTGACGCCCGATCGCCAGTTTGAACTCAAGGCGTGGCGTCACCTGCCGGCCGCCGAACAGGAGGCCGCGCACCGCTACAACCTCGGGGCGCTGATGCTGCACGACACGGCGCTGATCGACGGACTCGCGCTGGAGTTGCATGTGGCCAACCTCGTGCGCGACCGCATGCCGCGCCGGCGCCTGGCGCACACCGACATCCTGGCGCGTTCGCTGCCGCGCGTGCCGTGCCCGGTGCATGCGATCTACGGTGAATACGACGCCTTGTACAAAAGCTGGATCAGCCAGCTCGCCGCCGCCTATGCCGCAGCGGCCCCCGACTTCCGCGGCCTGACGCTGATCCCGGCGTGCGGCCACTGGGTGCAGTTCGAGCGGCCCGCGGCTTTTGACGCGGCGCTCCTGGCCGCGCTGGCGGCCTGAACGCTGGGAATAAAAGAGCTATTTTTGCGCTAAGCCATCGTGAAAGGGTCTTCGTTTGCTATCTAAATAGTATTTTTTGGAAGCCCGTTGAAGGCGCTTGGTTCGCCGGGGCTCTCAGCCGTTCAGCCGGGCCACGGAGCGCAGGATGTCGGCGGTGGTGGTCGGGTAGCCGAAAAATTCCAGGTAGGCCGGAATCTGCTCGAACAGCATGTCCGAACCCACCTGGATCCGGCAGCCGCGCGCCTGGGCGGCGGTCAGGAACGCGGTCATCTCGGTGCGCATCACGACTTCCCCCACGAAGGTGGTGGAGGCGATGCGCGCCATGTCCATCGGCAGCGGGTCGCCCGGATGCATGCCCATGGGCGTGGCGTTCACGACCAGGTCGAAACCGGCCGGGTCGTTGGAGCCGGTGGTGACGGCGATCTGCGGATAGTGCTGGCGCAAGCGCCCGGCCAGGGCCTCGGCCGACGCGGCGCGGCTGTCGAAGAGGCTGATCGCACCTACGCCGGCCGCCGCCAGCGATGCGGCAATCGCACAGCCCACGCCGCCGCTGCCCACCACCAGCGCGCGCGCGCCCGCCAGTTGCAGGCCTTTGCGCTGCACGCCGCGCACAAAGCCCTCGCCGTCGAACATGTCGCCTTCCAGCTGGCCGTCGGCACCGCGGCGCACGGCATTGCACGAGCCGGCCACAGCCACGGTGGGTGTGGCGCGGGCCAGCAGGCCCACGGTGGTGACCTTGTGCGGCATGGTGATCAGCGCGCCCTTGAGGTTGGTGAGTGTGAACACCGCGCGCAGGAAGGCCGGGTAGTCTTCCGGCTTACAGCCCATGGGCATGACCCGGGCATTGACACCGATGTGGTCGAAGTACGGGTTGTAGATCATCGGCGCCTTGAAGGCGTGCGTCGGGTAGCCGATGTGGGCGATGAGTTCGGTGTTGCCGTTGATCATGGCGGGGTGCGTTTCTGAACTGGATGAAGGGCTCACGCCAGGGCTGCCGCACGTGCGGCGGAGATCCCCGCGCGCAGCGCCAGCCCATAGCTGTCGGCGCCAAAGCCGCAGATCTGGCCTTTGACAACCTCGGCGAACACCGACTTGTGGCGGAAGGCTTCGCGCGCGTGGATGTTGGACATGTGCAACTCGACGATGGGGCAGGTGAGGATGGCCAGTGCGTCGCGGATGCCGTAGCTGTAATGCGTCCAGGCGCCCGCGTTGATCAGCACGGCATCGACCTTGTCTACGAAGCCCTGGTGGATGCGCTCGCACATGGCGCTCTCGCTGTTGGTCTGGAAACACGCCACCTGCGCGCCGAGTTCCTGGCCCAGTGCCACCAGACTGGCGTTGATCTCGTCGAGCGTGACGGTGCCGTACTGCACCGGGTCGCGCTTGCCGAACATGTTGTGGTTGATGCCGTGCAGCATGAGGACATTCATGGAAATTCCTTGCAATGGGGCGGGGGCACCAGCTTGCGCGCCCGCGGGACGCTGAAGTCCGCCAGGTGTTCTGCAGTGCGGGTGGCGGCTTTTTGGGCGCCGTGAAGGAGGGGGTCAAGCTGGCCGGAACATGGCGGACAGCACCCCTGCGGCGCCGTCTGCCCGAACCCAACTTACTTGCGTGCCTTGGCCAGTTCAGCCTGCAGTTCCTTGACGGTCTCGGCGCTGGCGGCGCCGTGCTTGTCGATCACGGGCTTCATCTTCTCGCGGAACTTCGCCAGCTCGGCGGCCGAGAGCTCGGTGACCTGCATGCCGCCCTTCTTGACGGCGTCCAGGGCCGTGGTGGCCTGCGCACGCGCCTGGGCGCGCTGGTAGACGGTGGATTCGGCGGCGGCATCCGAGAGGATCTTCTTCTCAGTGGCCGACAGCGTGTCCCAGAATTTCTTGCTGATCAGCACCGACTGCGGGTTGTACTGGTGGTTGGTCAGCGTGACGTGCTTCTGCACCTCGAAGAACTTGTTCGCCTGGATCACGGTCAGCGGATTTTCCTGGCCGTCGATCGCACCCTGTTCCATCGCGGCATAGACTTCGGGGAACGCCAGCGGCGTCGGGTTGGCACCCAGGGCCTTGGTCCAGTCGAGGTTGATGGCGTTGGGGATCACGCGCAGCTTCAAGCCTGCCACGTCTTCCACTTTGGTGATGGCGCGCTTGCTGTTGGTGATCTGACGGAAACCCAGTTCCCAGTAGGTCAGGCCGATCAGGCCCTTGGCTTCCAGCTTGGCATGCATCTTCTGGCCGAAGGGGCCATCCACCACGGCGTCGGCTTCCTTGCCGTTGGCAAAGATGAACGGGAAGTCAAACACCTCGAAATCCTTGACCTGGCTGGCCAGGATGCCGGAGTTCATCGAGGCCATCTCGATGGTGCCGCCCTGGATGGCGGACACCACGGCCGCATCGCCGCCGAGCACACCGCCGGGGAACAGGTTGACCTTGATCTTGCCGCCGGACTTGGCCGTGACGACTTCGGCAAACTTTTCCATGCCCATCACCAGGGGATGGCCCTTGGGATTCTGGGTGGTGAACTTGATCGTGCGTTCCTTGATGTCCTGGGCGGACGCGACGCCAAAGGCGGCCAGGACCACGGCGGCCGCGATAGTTTTGAGCATCAGACGTTTCATGTTGTGTCTCCGGAGATTGAAAGTGGAAAGGCGGCTGCACGCTGGGGAACGAAGGGCTGTCGGGCGTGGCGTACCCAGGCACGCCTGACAGCCGGTCAGGAAAGACTCAATAGAACCATCGGGCCGGCACCATGACCAGCTGCGGGAAAGCGATCATCAGGAACATGATGGCGAACTGGGCGATCATGAAAGGAACCACCCCCTTGGTGACTTCATCCATGCCGATCTTGCCCACACCGGCCACCGCATTGAGCACCGTGCCCACTGGCGGCGTGATCAGCCCGATGGCGTTGTTGATGATGAACAGCACACCGAAGTACACCGGGTCGATGCCTGCGGCCTTCACCACCGGCATCAGCACCGGCGTCAGCAGCAGGATGGTGGGCGTCATGTCCAGCGCCGTGCCCACCAGCATGGTCAGCACCATGATGGCCACCATCAGCAGCTTGGGGCTGTCCAGCAGCGGCTGCAGCAACTCCACCACCTGGGCCGGCAGGTTGGCCACCGTGATCAGCCAGGCCGACACCATGGCGGCGGCCACCAGGAACATCACCACGGAGCAGGTCTTGGCGGCCGACACAAACAGGGGCACCAGCTTCTTGAGGTTCAACTCGCGGTAAATGACGGTCGAGACAAACAGCGAATACACGGCGGCCACCACGGCGGCCTCGGTGGGGGTGAAGACGCCGAACTTCAGCCCGAACACGATGATGAAAGGCAGCACCAGGGCCCAGGTCGCCAGACGCATCGCCTCCAGCACTTCGGCCAGCGTCTTGCGCGGCGGTGGGGCGATGGTTTCCTTGCGCACCAGCCACCACCAGGTGAAGACCAGCGAGACCGCCAGCCAGAGGCCCGGGAAGATGCCGGCCATGAACAGCTTGGAGATCGACACGTTGGCCGCGACGCCAAAGATCACGAAGCCGATGCTGGGCGGAATGATCGGCGCGATGATGCCGCCCGAGGCGATCAGGCCGGCCGAGGTGTTCATCGGATAGCCCTGCTGCCGCATCATCGGCAGCAGGATGGTGGCGAGCGCGGCGGTGTCGGCCAGCGCCGACCCGCTCATGCTGGCCATCAGCACGGCCGCGCCGATGGCGACGAAGCCGAGTCCGCCGTGGATATGGCCGACCCAGGCCTGCGCCATCGCGATGATGCGCTGGCTGATGCCGCCCGAGTTCATCAGCTCGCCGGCCAGGATGAAGAAGGGCACCGCCAGCAGCGGGAAGCTGTCGATGCCGGCGACCAGGTTCTGCGCCAGCAGCTGGGTATCCCAGAAATCCAGTACCCAGGCCATGCCCGCGCCGGTCAATACCAGCGCCAGCGCCATGTTCATGCCGATGCCCATCAGCAGCAGCATGCCGCCGACGAACACGATAAATGCCAATCCTTCGGGGCTCATGGTGTCACTCCACATCGACGCCGTGGCCGAGATCCAGCGGCTGGCGTTTGAACAATTCGATCAGCGCCATCACGCCGATCGCGGCGGCGCTCAGGAAGGCCGGCAGCGGCAGCAGGGCGGTCGGGTAGCCCAGCACCACCGAGTGGCTGTCGAGGCCGACCACGACCTGTTGCCAGGCGCCGTGGGCGACCAGGCCGGCGCCGGTCACGACCAGCAGCCGGATCACGGCGGTGGCCAGCATCATCGCCCGCTGGTGCTGGCGCAGCAGGCCGATCAGGCTGGTGAAGGCCATGTGCTCGCCGGCCGGGTAGGCCGCGGTCGCGCCGATGAAGACCATCCAGACGAACAGCAGCCGCGACAGTTCCTCGCTGGCGGCCACGCCGCTGCCAAAGCCGTAGCGCAGCACGACGTTGACGAAGACCGCGACCGCCATCACGCCCAGGCAGGCGGCCATGGCGAACTGGGTCAGCTTTTGCAGACGCGGGACAGGGGGGTTGTCGGGGCTCATGCCGTCTCTCCTTGCTTGAGCCAGGCCTCGACCTCGGCTTGCAGTTGGGGCAGTGGGGCGGTGGCGTCGAGGCGCAGCACCCGCGCTTCTCCGACCGGGGACTCGAGCGTGGCGAACTGGCTGTCGACCAGGCTGGTCGAGAAGAAATGCTGCGGTGCCCGGGCGGTCACGCGCTGCTGGGCCTGCTCGCGCCCGATCTCGAGGAAGACGAAGCGCAGGCCGGGCGCGGCCGCGCGCAGCCGCTCGCGGTACTGGCGCTTGAGCGCCGAGCAGCTCAGCACCGCGCCGCCCGCGTGCTGGCGCAGTTCCGCGCCGAGCCGGTTCAGCCAGCCCTCGCGGTCGGCATCGGTCAGCGCGATGCCCTGGCTCATCTTGGCGCGGCTGTCGGCGCTGTGGAAGTCGTCGCCCTCGATCAGGCTCAGGCCCTGGGTCTGGGCGACGAGCGTGGCCAGGCTGGATTTGCCGCAGCCGGCCACGCCCATGATGACGATCTGGTGGCTCATGTTGGGATAGCGCTATCTCTTGGAGTTGAAAAAAAACGGCGGGTCGGGGAGAGTCGAAAATCGACCGGTCGCGCTGCCTGCAAGCCACTCGATGCGACCGGGCGAGGGTATTTCCCTTGCCGCCCGCCTTTGGGTAGCGCTATCCTATCGGTTTTCGAATATCTGCCAACCAGGGGTTTACCCTAATATGAGCCAGCCAGCCTCCCGTTCCCGCGCCACCGGGCGCATTACCCTGGCCGACGTGGCCCAGCGCGCCGGCGTCAGCCCGATGACCGTCTCGCGCGCGCTGCGCGGCGAGCGCGCGGTCGATCCGCAGCTGGTCGAGCGTGTCAAGGCGGCGGTCGACGCACTCGGCTATCTGCCCGATCCGGCCGCGCGCGCGCTGGCCTCGCGCCACAGCAGTCATGTCACGGTGCTGATTCCGCTGCTGTCGAACGCCCTGTTCGTCGACCTGCTCGAGGCGGTGCAGCGCACGCTGCGCCCGGCCGGCTACCAGACCCTGATCGGCATCACCCATTACGACCCGGCCGAGGAGGAGCAGTTGCTGCGCGAGCAACTGCTGCACCGCCCGGCTGGACTGCTGGTGACCGGACTCGAGCGCAGCGACGCCACGCGTGCGCTGATCGAGCGCAGCGGTGTGCCCTGCGTCTACCTGATGGAGGCCTCCGACCAGCCCGGGCTGCATTGCGTGGGCTTCTCGCAGCAGGACGCCGGTGCCGCCATGACCCGCCATCTGCTGGCGCGCGGGCGCCGGCGCATTGCCTTCGCCGCGGCCCAGCTCGACCCGCGCACGCTGCAGCGGCGCGCTGGCTGGCGGCGCGAGCTCGAGGCGGTCGGCCTGTACCAGCCGGCGCTCGAATGGCTGGACCCGGCGCCGTCCTCGATCGCGCTCGGCGGGGCCATGTTCGAGCGCCTGCTGGCGCGCGACCCCGGCATCGACGCCGTCTTCTTCAACAACGACGACCTGGCGCAGGGGGCGCTGCTGGCGGCGCTGCGCCTGGGGGTGGCCGTGCCGGGCCGGGTCGCGGTCGCGGGCTTCAACGACCTGACCGGCAGCGACCAGATGCTGCCACCCCTGACCACGGTGCGCACGCCGCGGGCCGAGATCGGCAGTGCGGCCGCGCGCATGCTGCTGGCGCTGATGACGGGCCAGCCGGTGCAGCCGCCCTCGGTCGATCTGGGCTACGAGCTGCTGGTGCGCGGCAGCACCTGAAGGACAAAGCCCCCGGCACTTTACTGGGAATAAGGGTTTACCCTATACTGCACTGCACAAGATTCAAAATCGCTTTGCAGGAGTATCGCCATGAGCAGCGCCGTTTTCATTCCCCTGATCCCGTCCGTCGCCGCCCCGGGCCGGGCCCGCCAGCCATCCTTCCTGGCCGGCTGCCTGCGCCTGGCCGCCCGACTGTTCGCCACCCAGCGCACGCCGGCTGCCGCCGCGGCCGCGCCGGTGCTGACGGCGTTCCAGGAAGCCGAACGCGTGCGCGCGATGGCCGATGATCTGCTGAAAACCGATCCGGGCCTGGCGCAGGAACTCTACGCCGCGGCCGATCGCCACGAATACGCGCACGCCGCGCGGGCTTGAAGAGCGGGTAGGGCCGTTCAGCACCGGGCTGGTCAAGTCTGCTGCCCGGCCGCCCAGTTATTGCGCCATTGCGCGATCCAGGCTGGCATGTCCGCACCCGGCATGGGGCGCGCGAAGGCGTAACCCTGGGCCATTTCGCACCCCATCTCGAGCAGCAGCGCGCCATGGGCCGGTGTCTCGACGCCTTCGGCAATCACTTCCCGCTGGAAGGCTTGCGCCAGGCCGATCACGCTCTCGACGATCGCGCGGTCATCGGCGTCGTCCAGCATGCCGGCGACGAAGCTGCGATCGATCTTGAGCAGATCGGCCGGAAGATGCCTGAGGTAGGTCAGCGAGGAGTAGCCGGTGCCGAAGTCGTCGAGGGCGAAACGCACGCCGAGCGCATGGCAGGCTCGCATCATCGCGGCGACCTTGCCGATGTTCTCCAGTGCGCTGGTTTCCAGGACTTCGATCTCGAGCAGCGGTTGCCTGGCATTCGCGTATGCCGCCAGCCGCCGCGTGAGCTTGGGCACGAAGCTGTCTTGCTGCAGCTGGAAGGCCGCAATGTTGACGCTGACCGGGATCTCGTAGCCGGCGCTGCGCCAGGCGTCCACCTGCTCGAGCGCCGTGCTCAGCACCCAGTCCCACATCTCC
>ERZ1034361.857-NODE-857-length-18018-cov-5.689371_pt1 | contig 18018 bp, 8 predicted proteins | sample MGYA00520617_ERZ1034361 | MGnify/ENA primary metagenome ERZ1034361 (study PRJEB33736, sample SAMEA104284507) | Azolla filiculoides | biome: Urban; feature: Water surface; material: Ditch water | place: Netherlands | collected 2015-10-28 | depth 0-0.1 m ... | reverse complement strand
CCTTCGCCCCTGATCGACAAGCCGGCCCCCGCTTTTTCGCTGGTGTTGCTGGACAAGCCTGACACCACCCTCAAGCGCGACGACATGCTGGGCAAGGTCTGGTTGCTCAATGTGTTCGCGTCCTGGTGCGTGGCCTGCCGCGAAGAGCATCCGCTCCTGGTGGAGTTTGCCCGCATGAAGATGCTGCCGATCTACGGTCTCAATTACAAGGACGAGCGCGCCGCCGGCATGAAGTGGCTGGCCACTTTTGGCAACCCGTATGAGGCTTCGCTGTTCGACTATGACGGCCGGGTCGGAATCGACTACGGCGTGTATGGCGTGCCCGAGTCGTTTCTGATCGACGCCAAAGGGGTCATCCGCTACAAGCAAATTGGCCCGTTCACACCCGAGGCGATCCAGACCAAGCTGATTCCGCTGGTGCAACAACTGCAAAAGGAAGCAAAGAATGGCTAATGCACTGACCAAGGGCTTTGCGCTGCTGTGCTTGGCACTGTGCCTGTCGGTGGCTTCCGCCAAAGAGGCGGCACCCGCCTCGGCAGACCCGGTGCTGGAAGCGCGCATGTTGCGCATTGCAACCGAATTGCGCTGCCTGGTTTGCCAGAACCAGACCATTGCCGATTCGCACGCTGACCTGGCGGTCGATTTGCGGCAGCAGGTGCGCGAAATGCTGCAAAAAGGCCAGACCGACCAGCAGGTGCTCGATTACATGACGGCCCGCTATGGTGACTTCGTGTTGTACCGCCCGCCGGTCAAGAGCACCACCTTGCTGCTCTGGGTGGGCCCCGGCGTGATGCTGGTGGCGGGCCTGGTGATGTTGGTGCTGATCATGCGCCGGCGCAGCCGCATGCCCGCAGAAAAATTTGACGCGGAGCCGGACGAAGAAGCCGCCGGCAACCGCTAACCCCCACATAAAAACTGGCCACCCTGTTCCCTGATTTGGATAACGCATGAAACCCTCCACCGATTCGATTGAAAGCCTGAAGACGCAACTGGCGCAACTCAAAGAGCTGCACACCACTGGCGTGCTGCCCGATGCCCAATTTGAAGAAGGCAAGGCCACTCTGGAGCGGCGCATCCTGGACCTCGTGCTGTCCGGAGCCTCGCTGGCACCGCAAGCACCCGCCGCGCAGGCATCGGCCCCCACGGCTGCAGCAAGCGCAGTGCCTGGCCCCGTCGCGACTGCTGGCAAGCCTTCTGGCCTGTTGCTGGCAGGGCTGGTCGTGGGCGTGATCGCCATTGCCGGTGGCGGCTACTTGTGGAAGGGCGCACCCGGTCAGGCCGCAGTTTCTGCGCAGCAAAGTGCCGGACCCGATGGTCAGCCGGCACCGCACGCCACGGGCGCCGAGCAAATCGCGGCCATGACCGAAAAGCTGTCCGAGCGCCTCAAAGAAAAACCCGATGACGTCGAGGGCTGGTCCATGCTGGCGCGCTCCTACAGCGTGCTGGGTCGCCATGCCGATGCGCTCAAGGCCTACGAAAAAGCCTCCAATCTGCGCAAAGACGACGCCACACTGCTGGCCGACTTCGCCGATTCGCTGGCTGTTAACAACAACAGCGACCTGAGCGGTGAGCCCATGAAGCTGGTGGAGCGTGCGCTCAAGATCGAGCCGAAAAACCTCAAGGCCTTGTACCTGGCGGGTACCCATTCGTTCAACACCAAAGACTATGCCAAGGCCGTCAAGGTTTGGGAAAAGTTGGTGGAAGTGGCTCCGGCGGGCAACGTGTTTGCCCAGCAAGTAGAGCCCGCCATTGCCGAGGCGCGCAATCTGGCTGGTATGCCGGCGGCTGCCAAGCCACTGGATGCGGCACCCAAGGCCGGCGGAGCAGCAGCTTCGGGCCCTGGCATGGTGAGCGGCACGGTGACCCTGTCTGCCGCACTGGCCAAACAGGCCCAGCCGGATGACACCTTGTTTGTGTTTGCCCGCACCGCCGAAGGCTCGCGCATGCCGCTGGCTATTTTGCGCAAGCAGGTCAAGGACTTGCCCTTTACCTTCAAGCTCGATGACAGCATGGCCATGTCGCCCGCCAGCGCCTTGTCCACCGCCAGCAAGGTGATCGTGGGGGCGCGCATCAGCAAGAGCGGCAATGCGGTTCCGCAAGCCGGAGATTTGTCAGGCCAATCGGCTCCTGTTAAGGTCGGTGCCACGGGTGTGCAAATCGAAATCAAGGAAACCGTCAAACCCTAAGCGACCGGGAGGCGCAAGGGGGGCTTGAGTCATGAACTACCTTTATCTCTACGCTGGAATCATCCTCGCGATCATCGTGCTGTACTCGCGCAAGCACGTGAAGAAGGTGGAGACCGACAAGAGCCTACTCAAGGAATCCATTCAGAGCGGGCTGGCCGAGCCACCGTCCTTGCACCCGATTTTTGACCCGGTGCGCTGCATCGGTTCTGGCTCCTGCACCACGGTGTGCCCGGAAGGGGCGATCGGCATCGTGAACGGCCGCGGTGTGCTGATCAACGCGGCGCACTGCATCGGACACGGCGCCTGTCTTGCGGCCTGCCCGCACGACGCCATCAAGCTGGTGTTTGGTACCGAAAAGCGCGGCATCGACATTCCGCACATCAGCCCCGAGTTCGAGACCAATGTGCCCGGCATTTATATTGCCGGCGAACTGGGTGGCATGGGCCTGATTCGTAAGGCGGCGGAACAGGGACGCCAGGCAATCAATGCACTGCGCAAACGAACCAGCGGTAGCGCCGAATATGACGTGGTCATCGTCGGTTGTGGCCCGGCCGGTCTGTCGGCCGGCTTGTCCTCCATGCACCACAAGCTCAAATACAAACTGATCGAGCAGGAAGACTCCTTGGGCGGATGCGTCTACCACTACCCACGCAACAAAATTGCCATGACGGCCCCGGTGGTCTTGGACATCATCGGCACCGTGAAGTTCGGCGAAGTGCAAAAGGAAAAGTTGCTCGAATTCTGGAACGGTGTGGTGGAAAAAACCGGCCTTGAAATTGGCTTCCGTGAACGCATGGAAGGCATCGAAAAGTCAGACGATGGATTCGTGGTGAAGACCAACAAGGGCGGCTACGTAACCAAGAGCGTGCTGCTCACCATGGGTCGCCGCGGAACCCCCCGCAAACTCGATGTGCCCGGTGAGGAAACTGCCAAAGTGGTGTACCGCCTGATCGACCCCGAGCAATACAAGGGTCAGGCGGTGGTGGTGGTCGGCGGCGGCGACAGTGCGCTGGAAGCGGCCATTGCCATTTCTGACCAGCCCGGCACCGACGTGATCCTTTCCTACCGCAGTTCCGCCTTCTCCCGCGTGAAGCAGAAGAACCGCATGTTGCTGGAGCAAGGCGAAAAAGCCGGCCGCATCAAGGTCATGCTCAGTTCCGGCGTGAAAGAAATCTTTGAGAAAGAAATCGTGATCGAGTCGGATGGCCAAAAGCAGACCTACAAGAACGATGCCGTCATCGTTTGTGCAGGAGGCTTGCTGCCCACGCCGCTGCTGCAGAAAGTCGGCATTCAATTTGAAACAAAGTTCGGTACCGAATAGTCCGATCGACCGGGCCGACCGTCGATAATGACGGAACTTTCGGCGCCAAACTCCCCCTATGAAACCCCTCTACATCGCTGGCCTGGTTCTTTTGATCCTTATTCTGGTGCTTGCACTGATCGGCACGGTGCTGGCACGCACCAACACCATCCGGGTCCGCACGGCTCCCACCTACACCCGCATTTGCACCATTCTGGTGCTTGGCGCCTATTACGGTTTGACCCATTTCGATTGGCCGGGAGTCCACCTTCGCGAGCTCGACTTCTGGTCTTTATTGGTCATTCTGGCTATCGGCGCTTATGCCCTAATCTGGGCCGCCGTGGCTTATCAGCTCAACCGGGTCGACAAGGGCCAGTTCGGCGACAGCTACATGTTGTCGATGCTCTACACCGATAGCCAACAGCCCCCCCTGGAAGATATGGTGGGAATCAAGCCACCGCCCGGCAAAAAGCCCAACTAACCCTTTTTTGTTCGTTGGCGAGGCGCTCTGGCGTAACTTTTGCTGGTTTATTCAGCAAAGCGCGTTTTACCGGTTGAAAATGTCGTCGTAAGCCAACAAAATGGGCGAAACTTACAATACCTTAAAGCGCCTGTCACGGGGATATCGTTAACTTACGGGGCGGCGCAGGGTGTTACCCAGGAATGCGCTGAGGGAAAGGGCTTTTGGCCAACAACATACATATGAGTACCGCTGCAGATCAGAAACCGGCAAAGCCAACTGAGGCAAAGTCTTCCGTCGAAGTACTGGCGGCAGATACCTTTGTCTATTTGGGGCTGGCCGTTCTTATTTGGGGTACTTGGCGCATCAGCCAGCTCGGCTTGTTTCAGTCGGGCGACGATACCGGCTACTGGATTGGCGTAGTCGGCGGCAGCATGATGGCGTTGTTGCTGTTTTACCCGCTACGCAAGTACGTTCGACTTGCCCAGAAGTGGGGCAACATCCGAATCTGGTTCTGGATACACGTGATTTTGGGCATTTTGGGCCCCCTGCTAATCCTGCTGCACTCCAATTTTCGTACCGGCTCCATGAATGCCGCCGTCGCGCTGTACAGCATGATTGTCGTCGCCGGCAGTGGCGTGGCGGGCCGCTTCATTTTCCAACGCGTCAACCGCGGCCTGCAAGGCGAGCAAACCGACTTGCAGACACTTTTGCGCAATGCGGGTCTGGACAAAGAGGACGCGCGCTCGCGGCTGGCTTTTGCGCCCACCGTTGAGCAACGCCTGAAAGACTTCGAACAGCGCGAACAAGATACCAAACAAGGCTGGGTGCCTAACTTCCGGGCCGTGCTGTGGTTGCCCATTCTGCAGTTCCTGACGTACCGCAAGTGTGCCGCTGAGCTGGAGGCGCTGCTGCCCAAAATGGCGGCCAGCCAGAACTGGAGCAAAGAAGACCTTAATCGGCGCCGGACCCGCGCCAAAAAGATGGTGGACCGCTACCTGAACTCGGTCGTTCGGGTTTCGCAGTTTTCGGCCTACTCATTTTTGTTTTCGCTGTGGCATGTGGCGCACGTTCCGTTCGTGTACGTGCTGGTCATTACCGCTTTGGTGCATGTGTACGCGGTACACGTGTACTAGAAAGCTGATCACGATGCAGGCCAAATCCCTCATTCAACGCGTCTGGAGACATGGTCTGTGGGCGGCGTGCGTGGCGGTTTTGGCTTTGTTGTTTGCCCCGGGAGTTCAAGCGCAGGGGATCGAGTCGGTCTTGTCACCGGGCAAGATCTCCACGCCCCACATCAAGTACGAAAACGAGTGCAAAGAGTGCCACGTCAAAATGGACCGCAAGGCGCAGGACGGGCTGTGCATGGGCTGTCACAAAGACGTGGGTGCCGATGTAAAGGGTGCGAAAGGCATGCACGGCCGCCTAGACCAGCCGGTGGTCTGCAAGAGCTGCCACACCGAGCACAAGGGCCGCGACCTGAAGAGTGCCGAGTTTGACCACAAGAAGTTCGAACACAACACCAAGACGGACTACACCCTGAAGGGCAAACACGAGAAGACGGATTGCGAGAAGTGCCACGTGGCCGGCAAGAAATTCCGTGAGGCGCCGCAGGACTGCAATACCTGCCACAAGAAAGATGACAAGCACAAAGGCCATCTGGGCACCAAGTGCGCCGACTGCCATACCGAGTCCGACTGGAAGGAAGCCCGGTTCGACCACGAGACCACCAAATTCCCGCTGACCGGCAAGCACGTGGATGCCAAGTGCACCGATTGCCACAAGGACAACGTCTACAAAGACACGCCCAAGAACTGCTACGCCTGCCACAAGAAGAACGATGAGCAAAAGGGCCACAAGGGCCAGTACGGTGAGAAGTGCGACACCTGCCACGGCACCAAGGCCTGGAAGCCGTCCAACTTCAACCACGATGTGGACACCAAGTACGTGCTCAAGGGCAAGCACGGCAAGACGGCTTGCAAGGAATGCCACACCGGCAATCTGTACACCCAGAAGCTGAGTAACGACTGCTATTCCTGCCACAAGAAGGACGACAAGCACAAAGAGTCCCTGGGAACCAACTGCGCCGCCTGTCACATCGAAAAGGGCTGGAAAGAAACCGGCAAGTTCGACCACGAAAAGACCAAGTTCCCCTTGCTGGGCAAGCACGCCAAAGTGGAGTGCAAGGAATGCCACAAGAGCCAGATGTTCAAGGAAGCACCCAAGGATTGCATTGGCTGCCACAAGAAGGACGACAAGCACAAGGCCAACCTGGGCACTACCTGTGCCGACTGCCACAACGAAAAGGACTGGAAAGACACCCAGGGCCGTTTCAGCCACGACAAGACAAAGTTCCAGTTGCGCAACGCCCATGCGGCCAGCAGCGTGAAGTGCAGCGCCTGCCACAAGGACCTGGCCAGCTTCCGCGACACACCGCTGCAGTGCTATAGCTGCCACAAGAAAGAGGACAAGCACGAAACCCAATTGGGCGAAAAGTGTGACTCCTGCCACAACGACAAGGCCTGGAAGGGCACCAGCTTCAACCATGGCAAATCGCGTTTCGCGCTGACCGGCAAACACATCATCACGGACTGCAAAAAGTGCCACGAAACATTCCGTTACAAAGACGCGCCGCGGGACTGCTTCTCTTGCCATAAAAAGGACGACAAGCACAAGCAAGTATTCGGAGTGCGCTGTGATTCCTGTCACAACACGCGGGCCTGGACGTCATGGAGCTTTGACCATGACACCCGGACCAAGTACCGGCTAGAGGCGGCACACGCCAAGGCCAAATGCGAGGCATGCCACAAGCAGGTCGCGCCAGCGGACAAGGATTCGGCACCCATCAGCACAGCTTGTGTGTCGTGCCACAGGACCAATGACGTGCACAACGGCGGTTTCGGACCGCGCTGTGAGCAGTGTCACCAGGTCGAGAGTTGGAAAAAGGTAAGAAGTCGTATCGGGCAGCAGCAGGGAAAAGATAAATGATCCAAAAACACATCCATGCGGTATGCAGGCTCCTGGGGAGCCTGCTGGTATTTGTGCTGCTGCAATTGGGCGCTGCCGGTATGGTTCAGGCGCAGCAAACCGGGGCCGACTTTGACCACAGTGCCACTGGCTTTGTGTTGAGTGTTGCGCACCAAAGTGCCCGCTGCGAAACCTGCCACTTGAAGGGCGTTTTTAAAGGTACCCCCAAAGACTGCGCGTCTTGCCATGGCTGGAACAATCCGCGTGCCGCAACGGTCATGCCCATCTCCCATGCGCGTGGACACACCGCACCTTGCGAAACTTGCCACCAGGCTAGTCAGCCCGTGTTTACCTCGGCAGGCTTCCCAGCGACGCACATTCCAGTCGCTTCAACCTCGACGTGTGCGTCCTGTCACGTTACATCGGACTTCTCAGTCATGCCGTCCGTCACGGCAATCCATGCCAACGCGGCACCCTACGCAACCTGCGCAACCTGCCACGCTGACGCCACCCGTTATCCCATGAACCCGCCCATCGTGGCGCCTGGTGCCAACCACATTGGCATGAACGGCCAGAATTGCGATGCCTGCCACGTGGGCGCTGGCTCCAGCATTCAGCAGTTGCCAGTACGCGACGGTGCACGGTTCAGTGGCTCCTTGTTCAATCACGGTGGCGTGACCACGGGCTGCGCTTCTTGCCACGGCCCTGGCATCGGTGGCACCACTTTCCAGGGAATCACGAGCATCGTGGTGATGCCGGACTCCAGCATCCCGGGCCCGTTTTCGCATATCCCGAGTTCCACCACTTGTGAGGCCTGCCACGTCGGAAGCTTGCCAAGTGGGCAGATTGCCGCCACGGCAACCAGGACCGTGCCTGGCACAGGATTCCAGTTACCCAAACCCACCTCAGCACAGATCCATGCGGGCGTTGCCTCCAATTGCTCTGCCTGCCACGAGACAAGTCAGCAATGGGTCGGCATGGACCAGTATCCGATTGCAGGTTACGGTGGCTTTCAGACAAGGCCCCAGTTAACTGCAGGTCAGTTCAATGTTGCTGACGCCAGCCACCCGGCAAGTGGGGATTGCTCGCAGTGCCATATCGGCATTTCATTTGATCCGGCCAACGTAAAGTTGCCGGTGCCTCACATTCCGTATCCCACAGGAGTGCAGTGCGCTGCCTGCCACGGAAATTTCTCGCAGTTGCCCACCGTGACCGCGACCCACGCCAACATTTCATCGACAAGCTCCAACTGTGCCCAGTGCCACAGCACAGCGAACGCGGCCATCTACAACCAGAACATCACCATCAAGATCGTGTCGCCCCCGGACACTCACATAGCCATGGGCGCGCTGGGTTGTGAGAGCTGCCACGTGGGTGCCAACTCCAGCATGACTTCTACGCCGGTGACGAACGGCGCGAAGTTCAGCAACTCTGCCTTTAGCCACAGTGGCATCAGCACGGGTTGCGAGACCTGCCACGGAAGCACAGTCACGGCGGGCACCTTCTTCGGTGTGAGCCCCAAGACCATCGCCAGCCTGACGCCAGCCCACGTTCCCACCACCGCCAAGTGCGAAACCTGTCACGTGAACAGCATACCGAGCATGCTGATTCCAGCCAGCGGCGCTACCAGTGGCATGACCACGTTTGCCAACGCCCAGTTCAGCCACAGCGGCATCACCAGCGGTTGCGAAACCTGCCACGGCCCCAACGTAACCGGCAGCACGTTCTACGGTATCAACAACCTGATCGTGATGCCCCCCACATCGCCTGCAGGTTCGAGCTCGCACTTGCCCACCAGCACCACCTGCGAGAACTGCCACGCCGGTAGCGTGCCCACAACCCTGGTGCCAGCCAATGCCACCCTCAGTCTCGGCAACTCAGGCTTCCGCACATCTCCGCCCACAGCCGGCCAAATCCACAGTGGTGTAACCGGTGGTTGCAGCAGTTGCCATGACCAGTCCGCAGGTTGGATCGGTATGGATCTTCCCCAGTACCAGCGCAATCCGGCTGTCTATGTAAGCGGCGCGCCCAACACCCAGTACACCGGCTTCCAGACCCGGCCGCAAACGACGGCCACAGGCTACTCCATTGCCAACCCCGGCCACCAGGCGGGTAGTTTGGCAACGGCCGACTGCTCGCAGTGCCACGGCAGCTTTGCCTACTTTGGCCAACCCACGCTGCCCGCCGGCCACATTCCGTACGCCACCAACGCGGGCTGCACGGACTGCCACACCAACTGGGGCACCAGCCCGACCATCGACAAGATTCACACCTACATCCAGTCGACCAGCAGCAACTGCGCACAGTGCCACAGCGAGGCCAATGCGGCCCTGTATGCGGCAACCACGACGACGCGTCCGATCGTCACGCAGAACTCGGTTGCCAACCACATTCCGATGGGCGGACTGGGTTGCGAGGCCTGCCACGTTGGGGCGAACGCCAGCATCGTGACCACCCCCGTGGGCGCTACAGCCAAGTTCTCTGGCGCGGCGTTCAGCCATACCGGCATCAGCACCGGTTGTGCGGCCTGCCACGGCAGCTCAGTCACCAGCAGCACGTTCTATGGCGTGACTCCCAAAACGATCAGCAGTCTGAGTCCGCAGCACGTGCCGAACCCGGCCAACCTGGCCTGCGAAACCTGTCACGTGAATAGCGTGCCGTCCACGCCTATACCTGCCAGCGGTGCCACCGGAAGCATGACGACTTTTGCCAACGCCAAGTTCAGCCACAGCGGTATTACCAGCGGCTGTGCAGCCTGCCACGGTGACACGATAAATGGCAATAGCTTCTACGGCATCAGCAACATCATCGTGATTCCCCCGTCCGGAATCCCCGGCGCCGGCTCTCACCTGCCCACCACAGCCAGCTGCGAAACCTGCCACGCCGGCAGCGTGCCCACGACCCTGGTGGCCGGTAACGCCACCACCACCGCACCGGGTACCGCATTCCAGAACCCGGTGCCCACGGCTGCAATGATCCACACCGGCATCACCGGCGGATGCGCCAGCTGCCACGACACCAACTTTGTGTGGATGGGAATGAACAAGTACCCCATCACCACCAGCGCACCGTACACGGGCTTCCAGACACGGCCGCAAGCTACTGCCGGCACCTTCCATGTGGCCGATGCTGCGCACCCGAATGGCGAGTGCTCCAACTGCCACACCAGCTTTGCCAACTTCAATGGCCCATCGGCCCCGGCTAACCACATCCCGTATGCCGCCAGTGCCCAGTGCTCCAGCTGCCACGGTGATTTCAGTGCCGTGCCCACGGTTGCGAAGATCCACGCCAACATCCAGTCCACCACCGGCAACTGCGTGCAGTGTCACAGCGTGACCAATTCGGCTATCTACAGCGCCAACATGCAGCAGGTCATCAAGACCGTGCCGGCCCAGCACATTCCGATGGGCACGGCCGGATGCGAGACCTGCCACGTCGGAGCCGGCTCCAGTATTGCCACGACGCCGGTGCCCGATGGCGCCTCGTTTGCCAACTCGCTGTTTAACCATACCGGTGCCACCGCAAGCTGCGCCACCTGCCACGGACCTTCAGTCACCGCGACCAGCTTTGTCGGCATCTTCCCCAAGACCATCGGTAGCTTGTCACCGGCACACGTGCCGACCACGGCCGCCTGCGATGTGTGCCACGTCAACAGCGTGCCCTCAGGACTGGTGCCCTCGGCCGGCATGACGACCTTTGCCAACGGCAAGTTCAGCCACACGGGTATTACCACCGGATGTGCAGCCTGTCACGGCAGCGGCATTACGGGCAGCACCTTCTATGGCATTAGCAGCATCGTGGTGTTGCCGCAGACCAGCCCGGCGGGTACCGCTTCTCACATTCCGGCGCCCAACAGCGAAACTTGCGAAGCCTGCCATAGCGCCAATACGCCCTCGGCCCTTGTCAGTGGCAATGCGGCCTCGACTGCGCCCGGACAGACCGGTTTCTTCTCGCCAGCACCGACTTCCGCGCAGATTCACTCGGCTGTTACCACCTGCGTCGCCTGCCACGAAACCACCATGACCTGGATGGGTATGTCCAAGTACCCGCGCGTACCATCGGTCAAGGTGACGGGTTCTGCAACGCCAACCCAGTACACCGGCTTCCAGACCCGACCCAGCACCGCCGGTGCCGGCAATTCGATTCAGGACGCCAGCCATGACCAGGGCGACCTGAGAACGCAGGACTGCTCACAGTGCCACAACGGCTTTAACTACTTTGGTACACCGGTAGCGCCGACCAATCACATCCCCTATAAAGCGGGCGTGTCGTGCGGAGCCTGCCACACCAGTTTTGCAACGGCGCCTGTGGCGGCTGGCAACTCGGCAATGCATGCCAACTTCCAGTCGAGCACGACCAACTGTGCACAGTGCCATAGCGTGGCCAATGCAGCGTTGTATGCAGCCACCACCACGGCGCACCCGATCAAGACGCCTGGTGGCAACCACATCCCCATGGGCAGTCTGGGTTGTGAAAGCTGCCACGTGGCGGCCAACACCGCCACTTCGTTCACCAGTTTTGCCAATGGCTCCTTTAGTCACTATGGCATTAGCACCAGCTGTGGCAACTGCCACGGCATCAACGTGAAGTCCGACACGTTTGAGGGCCTGCCCGCCATCGTGGCCACCGGCACTCTGACGCCTGCGCACATTCCGGTGTCCAACAACATCTCGTGCGAGGTCTGCCACGCCAACAGCATTCCCACACAGTTGGTGCCAGCCTCGGGCTATGCGGGCACGCCGAACTTCAGTGGTGCCAAGTTCACGCACGCCGGTGTGCAAACAACCTCCACTTGCCAGGACTGCCACGGCCCGGCTTCTTCCGGAACTGCCTATGCGGGCATCAGCATCAATGCCATAGCCCGTATGCCGGTCATGACACCGGGATCGGCCTCATCGCACTTGCCCACCTCGTTGGTCTGTGCCAATTGCCACCAGGCCAGCACACCCGCCGGACTGATCAATGGCGTTTACAACGGCACCACGCCCACCGGGTTCCGCCTGCCGGCACCGTCGGCTGCGATGATTCACGCCGGGGTGACGGGTGGCTGTTCCACCTGCCACGACCAGTCTGTCGGCTGGGTGGGTATGGACCTGTATCCACGCTCGCCTTCGAGTTACACCGGGCTGTCGACAACCCAATACAAGGGCTTCCAGACACGTCCCAAGGCCACGGCTACGGGTTATTCCGTTGGCAGCCCAAGTCACCAGACGGGCAATGCGGCAACCGGGGACTGCTCACAGTGCCACGGCAGCTTTGCCTACTTCGGACAGCCCACGCTGCCAGCCGCACACATTCCTTATGCGGCCAGTGCAAGCTGCAATAGCTGCCACACCAATTGGGGCGTAGCGCCGACCAGCGCTGCGATCCACGCCAATATCCAGTCGACCACGGGTAATTGCGTCCAGTGCCACAGCACAGCCAATGCGGCCAAGTACGCCTCTACCATTACCACTGCGGGTGGCATCAAGACGCCGAGTACTACGACGCCGGTGCACATTCCCATGCGCAACCTGGGTTGTGAGTCGTGCCACACGGCAGCCAACACCATGACCACATGGACCAGCTTTGCCAACGCGCAGTTCAGCCACAGTGGCATGAACACCAACTGCGCGGAGTGCCACGGCAATGGCGTAGGCGCCTTTGAAGGCAACCCGGTTATCGTCAAGATGCCGGCCACCACGCCGACCAACACCGGCACAGCGCACTTCCCGGTGACTACCACCTGCGAAAGTTGCCACCTGGGCAGCATGCCGTCTGGCTTAGTTGCAGGAAGTGCCACAACCGGAACAGGGTTCCGCATTTCACCGCCGAATTCGGCAACGATTCACACTGGGGTTTCCACCTGCAATTCCTGCCACGAAAAAGACATGGTGTGGGTTGGTATGGATCTGTACCCCAAGACCACCAGCCCAACATACAGGGGCTTCCATGCACGTCCCTATGGTTCGCCAACGAACCCGAGTTTCACCGTCAACGACGCTGCTCACCCGACCGGCGGCGACTGCTCTACCTGCCACACCGGTTTTACCGAATGGAGAGCGCAAGTTGTTCCGAACAACCACATCCCGTACAAAGCTACGGCTGCTTGTGATGCGTGCCATAAGCCGGTTGCTGGAATCACCAACTACTCCAACATGCCTGCGCTTTTGGACATTCATACCAATGCGCAGTCCACCACATCCAACTGTGCCCAGTGCCACAGCAATGCAGGTGCCACGAAGTACAACTCGACCAATCTGACCCTCACAACAACGACCAGCTCCCACATTGCGATGGCTGCACTGGGTTGCGAAAACTGTCACGTGGGTACCGCCAACACCAGCATTACCTCCACGCCAGTGGGCAACGGCGCATCGTTTAGCGGCTCTGCGTTTGACCATGCCGGCTCGTCCACCGTATGCGCGAACTGCCACGGAAACAGCATCACAACCACCACCTTCCAGGGCGGTCAGGTGCCCAAGACCATGGCGGGTCTTTCGCCTGTTCACGTGCCGAACCCAGCCGCGCTGGATTGCGCGGCTTGCCACACCGCAGTGCCGACCGGACAGGTGCGCCTGGGTACTGCAACCACCACATTCGCCAATGGCAAGTTCAGCCATACGAACACCACCAGCAACTGCGCGCTATGCCACGGCGCTGGTGTTACGGGAAGCAGTTTCTTCGGCATCAGCCGCATCGTGGCGCTGACCAACTACACCGCGTCCTCGGGCACCAACTCGCACATCCCCGCCCCGAATAACGGCACCTGTGAAGCCTGCCACCTGGGTAACACCCCGTCGACACCCTCTCCTGCCAATGCCACGACTGCGGCCGTGGCCTGGAATGGTGCCTCGGGCTTCTACACCCCGGCCCCCAACACCACGCAGATCCACTCGGCCATTGGCACCATTACCTGCGTAACCTGCCACGAAGCCGGCCTGACCTGGAGCGGCATGGCCAAGTACCCGCGCACGCCAAATGTGCTGACAGCCAACGCCACCTACACAGGCTTCCACGGACGCCCGGTTGCCGGCGGTGCGGTCAATTCGATTGCAGACGCCAACCACCCGGACCAGACCAGCGGCGACTGTTCCAAGTGCCATGGCAGTACAACCAGCTTCAGTGTTACCTCGATGCCGACTAACCACATTCCGATTGGAGCCACGGCGTCCTGTACCGCCTGCCACACCAACATCACGGCCACCAACAAGGACTTCTCGGTGCCGCCGACCCATGCCAACATCCACCTGTATGGGCCCGCTAACACCGCCACCAACTGCGGCCAGTGCCACACCAATGCCAATGCGACCAAGTACAGCCGGACCACCGCACCGGCCTACACGGTGGTAGGTGCCGGATCAACCCACGTTCCGTATGGCACGACCAACTGCACGGTTTGCCACACCGCAGCCGCCACGTTGAACTACACCAGTTTTGCGAATGGCCGGTTTAGTCACGCAGGCATTACGACCGGGTGCGCTTCCTGCCACGGCGGAACAGTGACAGGCTTCCAGGGCATTCCATTGACCAAGCTGGTGGTGGCAACCAGCACCACCACACCTGGCCCCAACAACCACATTCCGTTTACCGCGGCCTGTGAGGTTTGCCACGCCGGCTCGGTGCCGGCCATCATGGACATTCCAGCCACCAAGCCAGCGTATGGCGCCACCGGCTTCCGCAATTCGCCGCCGACCTCGGCCATGACCCACACCGGCATTACCAAGAACTGCCAGGTTTGCCACGAGCAGGGCTATCAGTGGGCGGGCATGAACCTGTACCCGATCAACCCGTCCACGATTACCGCCAACGGGCTGTACAAAGGCTTCCAGATGCGCCCCTTCGCCGGCGGCACACTGGCTAACTACAGCGTGGCGGATGCGGGCCACGAAGCACCAGGCTTGGGCGTTGGCACCGATTGCGCGCAGTGCCACGTCGGTACGATTGCGTTTACCGGCGCCGGCAAGCCCGATGGCCACATCCCGACCAACGTTAGTTGCACGACCTGCCACATCGTGTCCGGAAACTACAGCACTACTGGGCTGTCTACGATTGCCATATTGCACACCGGTATCACGCCGACCCTTCAGGCGCCACCCAGCAAGCCCAGCACCAGTTGCATTAGCTGTCACTCCAGCACCTCCCCCAGCTCGCTGGTGTTTGCCGGCTGCATTCCCCCGGCGGCCTGTACCACGCCTGCCGGTCTGGTTTACTACCCCAAGGGTGTGGGTGGCAATCCGGTTAACAGCGCCACCGGTACGGTAAAGCACGTGCCGATTGCTTCGCTCGACTGTGTCGCCTGCCACGGCAGTGTGACCAGCTTCGCCGGCATCAATATGGGCTCTGTGGGCCACACCAATGCTGAAAACACCGGCAAGATCGACTGCCAGTCTTGCCACCTGGATGAATCCGCCACCATGAAGAACTCCACGGGTGGACTTACGACCAACTACTCGGCAACCAGCTTCAAAGGTACCCCCACACGACGCAAAGCCGGCGATCACAATGGTGTTCCCGCAAGGCTTTATCCAAACGACTGCAACAACTCCGGTTGCCACAGCTACAGCAAGGGCTTCCGGTCTGCCCGACGACCAGTGATGCGTGAAGCCGTCGTTTCGCCCAATATGGGACGCGTGCGCCCGAACCTGCAGAACGGCAAGATCAGCCGCGGCACGCTGGGCAACACGTATGACCACGTGGGCGTGAAGCCCGGCCAGTGCAAGACCTGCCACGACGGCAAGAGTGCCTCCGGCATGCCGGCGCGCCACCTGATGGTGAGCACCTCGTGCGACACCTGCCACCGGACCACATCGTGGTTGCCGGCGCAGTTCAACCACAACGGCGTGACACCCAACACCTGCCATATCTGCCACAACGGCATGAGTGCCTCGGCCAAGCCGAACGGCCACTTCATGACCGCACGCTCCTGCGATAGCTGCCACAAGGACATGGGTTGGAAGCCGGTGAACTACCAGCACCTTTCGCCCAACTACAAGCCGTCGCCTGATGCGCTAACCTGCGTCAGTTGCCACGTCACCAATGGCGAACTCATTCCGCGCCAGATGCGCGGCATGACCCGACCCAAGCCGCTACCCGTGGGGCCCTGAATTGAAAACATCTAATCGCTTCGCCGTATTGCTGGGGTTCGCGCTGGCATGCCTGGGTGACCTGGCCGCCGCGCAAACCATCCAGAGTTTTGAGTGGGTCGAGGGTGGCGCGACCCCCATAGCCCGCATTACCTTTGCTGCCAATGTGCGCTATTTGCGTCAGGCGCCGGCTCAGTCGATGGCGACCGACCTGTCGCAGGTGGGCTTTCAAATCGTGAATGCCGACGAGGCGGTGCTTAACCAAGCTGCCGAAGAAGGCAAGCGCTTGGCCGCGGACGGTGCCAAGCCGCGCATAGACCTCACCTACTTCCCCAACCCCAAATCGCAAACCAAGTTACTGAGCCTGCGCTTTGTCGACAAGGTGCTGCTGCAGGCGCGCCAGGGCCCGGGCGCCCGAACCATTGATCTGGTACTAGGCACCTCCACTCGCGGCCAGGGTCTGGCTTCCGATGCGTTGCCGGCCCCCGCCGAAGCCCCACAAGACCGCCGCTTTACCGTACTGCTTCAAAGCACGCCCGAGGGCAGCAAAGCCGAAGCACCGCGCATTCCGGCCGAGTTCCAGAATTACGAGGTCTTCACTCAGTCCACCAACTTGGCAGGTGTCAAGGGAACCGACCTGCTGCTGGGTTATTTCAAGAGCATGACCGATGCACAAACCGTGCTCGATCGTGCCAAGCGCGTTTTCCCGGAGGCGGTGGTGCAGTCCGCCGTGCCGGTGTCGGAAATAGCCGCTGCTCCCGAGCGCCTGCCGCAAGTGGAAGTGAACGTGACCGATGTGGATGGCCAAGGGGCGGCGCTGCTGGCCAAGGCGCGTCAGGCCTATGACGAGGGTCGCTACCAGGTCACGGTCGATACGCTGAATCAGGCTCTGATGCTGCCACCCAACCCTTCCACACCTGCTGCGCAGGAGTTGATCGGCTTGGCCTGGGAAGCCTCCAACCGGCCGGACAAGGCTCGCCCCGAGTACCAGCTATATCTCAAGCTGTATCCGGATGGCGAAGCGGTCAAACGGGTTACCGAGCGCCTTAAAAATATGGAAGGTACGGCCGTGGCAACTGCGCCGACGCCGGGGGCCAAGCAGCCAAAGAACCGTGCAACCGCCACCGGCAGCATTTCTCAGTACTACTACGGCGGCCAGACCAAGACCGACTCGCTGGTCAATATTGCGGCCGGAATTGATCAAAACACCCTGACCCGCACCAACCAGTCGGTGCTGGTGACAAGCTGGGACGCAACCGGACGCTATGACACCGAGGACTCCATCACCAAGCTGGTGATGCGCGGCTCCCACTCAGACAACCTGGCCAGCGCCAGCAGCTTGAGCTCCAGCACGCAGGGGCTGATTAGTGCGGCCTATGTGGACTATCGCCATGTGCCCAGCCGCATGGATTGGCGTGTAGGCCGCCAGTCGGCCATTGGCGGCTCCCTGTTTGGATTGTTCGATGGCGTGTCCATGGCGATGCCCTTGGGTGACAGCTACAAGGTGAACGGTATGCTGGGTGTGCCGGCCAATACGCTGGTGGCGGCGCCGCAACAGACCTTTGCCGGCGTCAGTCTCGAGGCCGATAACCTGTTTGAACACTGGGGCGGCAATATCTCGCTGATGGACCAGACCAGCGAAGGCATTTCAGATCGGCGTGCCGTCGGCCTGGAAGTGCGCTATTTTGGCGAAACCGTTTCTATGTACTCGCAGGTGGACTACGAACTCAACTTCGGTGCCATCAACGCATTGACGCTGCAAGGGTCCATGCAGGGTCCCTACGACACCACCATCACCATGCTGGTGGACAACCGCAAGGCACCCTCGTTGCAATTGAGCGATGCGCTCATCAGTACCGGAGCAACGTCGCTCAAGACGCTGCTGCAACTCAAGAGCCTGAGTCAGGCGCAAGCCGATGCCCTTGCTACGGCAGCTGATGCCCGCCAGGCCATGATCAGCGTATCGCGCGCACTGTCTCAAAACTGGCAAGGTTCTATGGATTTGCGCTACAGCGACGTGGGCGCGCTGCCTGCGGTGGG
>ERZ1034361.856-NODE-856-length-18027-cov-5.487855_pt1 | contig 18027 bp, 16 predicted proteins | sample MGYA00520617_ERZ1034361 | MGnify/ENA primary metagenome ERZ1034361 (study PRJEB33736, sample SAMEA104284507) | Azolla filiculoides | biome: Urban; feature: Water surface; material: Ditch water | place: Netherlands | collected 2015-10-28 | depth 0-0.1 m ... | reverse complement strand
GCTTCCGGGTGGAAGGTGATGATATTGGCCCCGGCCTTGGCAAAATCGGGGATGATGCGATCTACCGGCTTGACCATAAGATGGACATCGATCGGCGCCGTGGTGCAGGGCCGGATGGCCTCGCAGACGAGCGGACCGATGGTCAGGTTGGGAACGTAATGGTTGTCCATCACGTCAAAGTGAATCCAGTCGGCGCCCGAGGCGATGACGTTGGCCACTTCTTCGCCCAGTTTGGCGAAATTGGCGGACAGAATGCTCGGTGCGATGACGTAATCTTTGGCTGACATGATGTTTCCCTGAACAAAAACAGATAGACGAAATTATCCCATGCCCGACACCGACAAGTACCGAATCGAGATTCAACCCATGCCGCAGTTCATCCCGGAGCAGTCCGACCCGGAAAACAGCCGCTACATTTTTGCCTACACGATCACCATCAAGAACATCGGCAGCGTCCCCACCCAGCTCGTTTCCCGGCACTGGATCATCACCGACGGCAACAACGAGGTGCAGGAAGTGCGCGGCCTCGGCGTCGTCGGCAAGCAGCCCCTGCTCCAGCCCGGCGAAAGCTTCAGGTACACCAGCGGTTCGTCGCTGACGACGCCGATCGGCACGATGAAAGGCAGTTACCAGATGGTGGCCGAGGACGGTACGCATTTCGAGGCGGAGATTCCGGAATTCGTCCTGGCCAGCCCGCGCGCCTTGCACTGAGGCCTGCCTTGAACGGGGTCAAAGCCGCTAAAATAGCGGCCTGAACGACCCATAACTCTGGATATTTGTCCCATGTACAAGGATTACTTCCGGCTTGGCGAGATGCCTTTCTCGATCGTGCCGGACCCCCGCTTCCTGTTCATGAGCAACCGCCACCGGGAGGCGCTGGCTCACCTGCTCTACGGCATCCAGGGCGAAGGCGGCATCGTCCTGCTCACCGGCGAGGTCGGCACCGGCAAGACCACCGTCTGCCGGTGCATGCTTGAACAGTTGCCGGACAATATTGACGTCGCCTTCATCCTCAACCCGCTGATGAGCGCCGAAGAGTTGCTGCAGACCATCTGCGAGGAATATCACATTGCCGTGGCAGCCGAGCGGCCCGGCATCAAGGCCTATGTGGACGCCATCCACCACTGGCTGCTGGAGGCCAATGCGCATGACCGGCGCGCCATCCTGATCATCGACGAAGCGCAGAACCTCAACCCGCTGGTCCTTGAACAACTGCGCCTGCTGACCAATCTCGAAACCAACAGCCGCAAACTGCTGCAGATCATCCTGATCGGCCAGCCGGAGTTGCAGGAAATGCTGGCCCGGCCGGAAATGCGCCAGGTCGCCCAGCGCGTCATAGCGCGCTACCACCTGACCCAGCTTGCCCAGGAGGAAGTCCGCGCCTACGTCGGGCATCGCCTGCGTGTTTCGGGCGCCGCCCAGGTCATTTTCCCCGATGCCTTGTGTGACAAGCTGCATCGTGCCACCGGCGGCGTCCCCCGATTGATCAATCTGGTCTGCGACCGGGCGCTGCTCGGCACTTATGTCCAGGCCAGGCAGGAGGTCAATGCGGCCACGCTGCGCCAGGCCATTCACGAAGTGGTCGCGGCCCGTCAGCCGACCCGTCGCCCCTGGCGGGCCATGGCGCTCGGCGCCGTGCTCCTGGGCTTGGCTGCCCTGGCAGCGACGACGGCCCCCATGAGCGACGCCTTGAGCGATTGGCTTGCACCGACTGCCGCCAGGACAGCGCCCGAAGCCGCCGTCAGCCAGCCCTCGCCGGCCGATCAGCCGCGGGCGGATGCTGCACCAGTGGCTACAGAAGCCGGCCCGGAGGCGAGTCAGGGCAAGGACAGCGCTTTGCCGCTGGCCGGCATCGAATGGCCAGAACAGGTTGCCAGGACGGATAGCGAGATGCTGGCCTTTCAGGCGCTCTTCAAGCGGAGTGGCATCGCCGCCGCCAGTTCGTCCCGTGGCGGCAACTGCCGCCTGGCCGAAGCGCACGGCCTGCGCTGTTACGCGGCGCGCGGCGGCATTGCCGATCTCCGCCTGCTCGACCACCCGGCACTGCTCCGGCTATCCGACGCCAGTCGCCGTGACTATGCCGCTACCCTGATCGGTCTGGAACAGAAGACCGCCCGCCTGCTGGTCGGCACCGAAGAACGCCGGGTCGCCCTGGTCGACCTGGCCGAGGCCTGGTCGGGAAACTTCATCCTGCTCTGGAAGGCACCGGCAGGCTTCGGCGAACAGCTGGCACCCGGCCAGCGCAGCCCGGCCATCCTGTGGCTGCGCCAGGCCATGAGCAGCGTCGACGGGATCGCCGACAACGGCTCGGCCGTTTTCGATCCGGAACTGGCCCGGCGCGTTCGCGCTTTCCAGCTGGCCGAAGGCATCCGTCCGGACGGCTATGTCGGACCGGTCACCGCCATCCGCATCGGGGCCCGCAGCAACCCGGGCGGCCCCCGCCTGAGTAACAACAAGGAGGGCTGAAGAATGTCCTACATTCTCGACGCCTTGCGCAAATCCGAACAGGAAAGGCAAGTCGCCGCCGGCCGCGGCGCCGGCATGCTTTTCCCCGTCGCCACGGAAACACGCCCCGGCATCGGCCGCAAGCTCATGCTGCTCATTGCCGTTGCCCTCGTCCTGACCTTGGGCCTGAACGTGTGGTCATGGTGGCGCCTCTCGGCACCGGCCAGACCTCTTCCGGCCAGCCCCGCTCCAGCCCTGGCGGCAGCGCCGCATGACGCACCAGCCGCCGCCCCGAGCATCAGCCCGGGCGTCACCCCGACGCCCCCGCCCGTCCCGGTTCAGCCTGTTGAGCCGCCCGCTGTTGCACCTCTCCAGCCAGCCGAACGCAAGCCAGTCGTCGCCGCCACCCCGAAACCGGCAGCCCTGCCGGAGAAGCCGGCCCGGGTGGCGCCACCAACCCCCATCCAGCCGCCCGTCGCCGAACCAGCCGCACGGCGCGAGGCATCGGGCGAGAACCCGAAAGGCTTGCCAAACGTCAGCGTTTCGGGCTTCATCAGGGATGAAGCGACGGGCAATATGGCGATCATCAACGACAAGCTGGTGCGCGAAGGCGAAGAGGTTCTTCCGGGCCTGCGCCTGGAGAAAATTGACGGCGAACAGGCCGTTCTCAATTACAAGGGCCAACGCTTCCGTCGCTGAGGCTGGCATTCTTACCAGCCATGAGTCTGAAACAGAGCTACACGCTGATCGCACCGTTCTACGATGCCGTGATCGCTCGGGCGACCTGCAGCGCTCGGGCGAGGAGCCTCGCTGCCCTGCGCGAAGAGTCCGGCCGGGTCCTGCTGGCCGGTGTCGGCACCGGGCTGGACCTGCCGCACCTGCCCGCCCGACACCATTACGTCGGCCTCGATCTGACGGCCGCCATGCTGAGACTAGCCTTGGCCCGTACCGGCCATGTCGATTTCGCACCGGTCCAGGGTGATGTACAACGGCTGCCTTTTGCCGATGCGTCTTTCGACTGCGCCGTACTTCACCTGATTCTGGCCGTCGTTCCTGAACCGGAAGCCTGCTTCGCCGAGATATCGCGAGTCCTCAAACCAGGCGGCCAGATACTGATTTTCGACAAGTTTCTGCGCCGGGGGCAGTCGGCCCGCCTGCGTCGATTGATCAACCCGCTGGTTCGCCGGGTGGCTACCCGCCTCGATGTCGTTTTTGAAGACCTGCTGGCAGCAACACCGGGCCTGACGCTGGAAAGCGATGAACCGGCATTGGCCAGCGGCTGGTTCCGGCTGATCCGGCTCAGAAAAACCTGAGGTTCAGGCTTCGTCCGGTCCCAGACCGTCGTCGATCCAAGCCAGGGTCAGCGTGTAAGTCACCGCCAGCACGACCGGGCCGACAAAAATGCCAACCAGGCCAAAACTCAGCATGCCGCCGATAACCCCGGCAAAGATCAGCAGCAAGGGCAGGTCAGCGCCGCGCTTGATGAGCATAGGCCGCAAAAAGCTGTCGAGACTGCCGACAATAACGCTCCAGACCAGCAATCCGGTCGCCCAGGCAGTTTCTCCGCTCCAGACCATCCAGCCGACAGCCGGCAGCAGGATCAGCATCGGCCCGATCTGGGCTATGCACAGGATCAGCATCACCGCCGAGAGCAGCGACGCGAACGGCACGCCGGCCGCAGCCAGCCCCAGCCCGCCCAGCACCGTCTGCACGATGGCCGTCACACCCACCCCGAGTGCCACACCGCGGATTGCCTGGGCGGCCAGAATGACGGAATTCTCGCCGCGCTCGCCAGCTAGCCGACGACCGAAACGCCGGGCCATGCGCGCCCCGGTTTCACCGCCGGCATAAAGGATGGCAGCTATCGTCACGACCAGCAGAAACTGGATCAGCATGCCGCCAAAACCACCCACCTGGGCGAGCATCCACTTGCCGGTATCGGCTGCGTAAGGCGTCACCTTGCTGAGCAGGCCCCTGCTTCCCGCGGCGTCGAGTTGCGACCAGGTGGCAGCGGCACGTTCACCGACCAGCGGCAGGCTCTTGACCCAAGCCGGTGGTGGCGGCAGGCCCTCGGCGGCAAACGACTTGCCGGCAGCGGTCAACTCTTCAGCATGGGAGAAAATGGTGTCAACGGCCAGCCACAGAGGTAGCACCAGCAAAAGCAGAAGGCCCAGAGACATGACGGCAACGGCAGGCGAGCGTCGATTTCCCAGCCATGCTTCAAGCTGCCGGAACAAAGGCCAGGTGGCGACCACGATCATCACGGCCCAGACGGTTGCCGCCAGAAAGGGCAGCAAAACCCAGACCGACAGGCCGATCAGCCCGAGAATGCAGAGAATGGCAAGCGTCGTGCGCGCCAGGTCGCGACGGATATCGGTCATAGGCCGGCAGCAAACATTAAATCACCCCAATATGGCGCGGATGCGCGGATCTTTCGCCTTGGCGACGATGTCGTCGAGGGTCGTGCCGTCCTTGAGAGTGACGTTGCGATGCGCCCCAGCGTTCAGCAGCAACTGGCTGACCGCCAGATGGTTGTTGGCCACCGCCTTGAGCAAGGGACTCGAACCGTCATTGGCATTGAGATTGGGATTGGCCTGATATTCGAGCAAGAGCCTGATCACGGCCAGATGACCACGCGCCGACGCCTGAAGCAGCGGGGTAATCCCGGCATTGCTCGGCGTATTGGCCGGCAGGCCGCGCTGCAGGAGCAGGCGGACCAATTCCAGATAGCCACTGAAGGCGGCCCAGTGGAGGGAGCTATAGCCGCCGCCATCCTTGGCGTAAATATCGGCACCACATTCCAGCAACATGAGCGCCAACTGCTCGCGCCCATAAAACGCCGCGATCATGAGCGGCGTCCAGTCGCGGGCATCGCGCGTATCAACATCGAAGCCAGCCTTGACGAAACGGGCGCAGGCCTCGCGGTCACCAGCCTCGGCGGCCTTGGCAAAGCCGGCGCGAGTGAGGTCGAAGCCCGGCACGCCGGCTTCCACCTGGCTTTCGGTTTCCCACTGGTAGGTCCGCATGGGCTTCGCCTGCTTTTGCTCATCATCAGCAAAGGTCAGCGTGCCGATCCGGTCGAAAGCCATGCTCAGGGACATGATCTCAGCCGCCACATCGGCTGGAAAGCCCTGCCGGTTGGGACGACTCGGAATCATCAGATCGCTGAAATAATCGGCCACCGCATCGGCGTTGTGCCACAGCGACTCGATATGCCGGGCGATATGCGGATATCGCGCCACCAGCTGGTGCGGATATTTTTCGCGGAATTCGCTATTGAGCAGGAAAGAGAGCGGCGCCCTGGGTTCGGTCATGGCTTTCGGTTAGCTGTTGGATGTCAGGGGTTTGGCTGTTAGCAAAGGCGCCCCTCGGCCTCTTCCCTACGCAATCCTTGTGCGACAAAAAACTCAAGGTGGAAAGGTACAACTTCCCGGCGCGTAATACAAATGCGTAAGGTGTGGGCGGCCTTGGAAAACCGGCGAAACGGCCGGCTTCTGGCAATATCCGGCCAATCCGGAATATCTTACGAACGATAGTCGGCGTTGATCTTGACGTAGTCGTAGGAGAAATCGCAGGTGTAGACATTGGCCTGCGCAGCGCCGCGCCCGAGATCGACACGCACGGTGATCTCTGCCTGCGCCATGACACGTGCACCATCTTCTTCACGGTAGGCCGCCGCGCGGCCACCCTTTTCGGCGACCAGCACATCGTCGAGCCAGACCTTGACGCCATCGACATCGAGATCGCCGATGCCGGCGTAGCCGACTGCAGCCAGGATGCGGCCGAGATTGGGGTCGGAAGCGAAAAAGGCCGTCTTGACCAGCGGCGAGTGGCCGATGGCATAGCCGACCTTGCGGCATTCTTCGACATCCTTGCCGCCCTGGACGGCAACGGTGATGAACTTGGTGGCCCCTTCGCCGTCGCGGACGATGGCCTGTGCCAGTTCAACCGACACGGCAATGATGGCCGCCTTGACCTCGGCCCAGCCCGTGTCGCTTTCCGTCGTGAAACCGGCACCGGACTGGCCGGTGGCGATCATCACGTAGGAGTCGTTGGTTGACGTATCGCCATCGACGGTGATGCAATTGAACGAGGCATCGGCCGCCTCCTTGACCAGTTTATCGAGCAGGGACTGGGCAATACCGGCATCGGTGGCGAGGAAGCCGAGCATGGTCGCCATGTTCGGCCTGATCATGCCGGCGCCCTTGGAAACACCGGAAATGGTCACTGTCTTGCCGTTGACCGTCACTTGGCGCGATGCTGCCTTGGCCACCGTATCGGTGGTCATGATGCCGTGCGCCGCAGCATGCCAGTTATCTGCCTTGAGATCGGCGAAGACGGCCGGCAAACCAGCCTTGATGCGCTCGACCGGCAAGGGTTCAAGAATGACGCCCGTCGAGAACGGCAGTACCTGCCCGGCATCAACACCGAGCAAGCGGCCGACCGCGACACAGGTTTCCTGCGCGGTCTGGCGACCGGGTTCGCCGGTACCGGCATTGGCAATGCCGGTATTTACGATCAGCGCGCGGATTTCCTGGCCGGCAGCGAGATGCTGGCGGCAAATCTGGACCGGCGCGGCACAGAAGCGGTTCTGCGTAAACACGCCGGCCACCGTGCAACCTGCATCGAGCACCACCAGCGTCAGATCGCGCCGGTTCTTCTTGCGGATTTCGGCCTCGGCCACCCCAAGACGAACCCCGGCAACCGGGAAAAGTTGATCGGCAGCGGGGGTAGCGTAATTGACGGGCATTTTTAGGATCGAGAGGTTAGTTATTAGTCGCTAGCTGTTAGTCGCAAGCCGCTAGTAACTAACGACTTGCGACTCCTGACTATCAAGAAAGCTTGCCGTGGCAGTGCTTGTATTTCTTGCCGGAACCGCAGGGGCAGGGATCGTTGCGGCCGACCTTGGGGCCCGTGTCGGCCGGTTGCTGCGCAACGGCTTCGCCAGTTTCGCCGAGCGCCTCGTCAAAACCGGCGTGCTGGTACTGAACGTTCTGGACATCGGCGTGCGGCGCAGTTTCCTCGATGTCTTCCGGCGAACGGATCTGCACGGTGAAGACGATGCGGGTGACTTCCTTGCGCACGAGGTCGAGCAGGCCTTCGAACAATTCGAAGGCTTCGCGCTTGTATTCCTGCTTCGGATTCTTCTGGGCGTAACCGCGCAGATGGATACCCTGACGCAGATGGTCGAGGGCGGCCAGATGCTCGCGCCAGTGGCTGTCGAGGCTCTGCAACATAACATTGCGCTCGAACTGCTGGAAGTTCGTCGCACCAACCAGTTCGACCTTGGACAGATAGAGCTCGTCGGCTTCCTTGGTAATCCGCTCGAGGATTTCGTCGTCGGACAGGGTCGGCTCGTCCTTGAACCACTGGGCGACCGGCGCATTGATCAGCAACTCGGTGGACAGTGCGCGCTCGAGGCCGTCCATGTCCCACTGCTCCTCGACCGACTCGGCCGGGACGTAGGTGCGGAAGACGTCGGCGATGACGCTCTGGCGCATGGCGGTGATGGTTTCGGAAATATCGTCGGTCTCGAGCAGTTCGTTGCGCTGCTGGTAGATCACCTTGCGCTGGTCGTTCGAGACGTCGTCGTATTCGAGCAACTGCTTGCGGATGTCGAAGTTACGGGCCTCGACCTTGCGCTGCGCTGATTCAAGCGAGCGGGTGACGAGCGGATGCTCGATCGCTTCGCCTTCCGGCATTTTCAGCTTGTCCATGATGGCGCGCAGGCGTTCGCCGGCGAAAATGCGCAGGAGCGGATCGTCGAGCGACAGATAGAAACGCGAGGAACCGGCATCGCCCTGACGACCGGCACGACCGCGCAACTGGTTGTCGATACGGCGTGATTCGTGACGCTCGGAACCGATGATGTGCAGACCGCCGGAAGCCAGCACGGCGTTATGCACTTCCTGCCATTCGGCCTTCATGGCGCCGGTCTTCTGGTCACGTTCGGCAGCAGGCAAGGACTCGTCGTCACGAATGGCTGCCAGTTGCTTCTCGATATTACCGCCGAGCACGATGTCGGTACCGCGACCGGCCATGTTGGTTGCGATGGTGACCATGCCGGGGCGACCGGCTTGGACGACGATCTCGGCTTCACGGGCATGCTGCTTGGCGTTGAGGACCTGGTGCGGCAACTGTTCCTTGTCGAGCAGGCTGGACAACAACTCCGAGGCTTCGATCGAGGTCGTGCCGACCAGCACCGGCTGGCCGCGTTTGGCGCAATCCTTGATGTCGGCAATGATCGCCGCGTGTTTCTCGTCGGCCGTCTTGAAGACCAGATCGTTCATGTCCTTGCGGACCATCGGCCGGTGGGTCGGGATGACGACAGTTTCCAGACCGTAGATCTGGTGGAATTCGTAGGCTTCGGTGTCGGCCGTGCCGGTCATGCCGGCCAGCTTTTCGTACATGCGGAAATAATTCTGGAAGGTGATCGAGGCCAGTGTCTGGTTCTCGGCCTGGATCTGCACGCCCTCCTTGGCTTCGACGGCCTGGTGCAGGCCATCCGACCAGCGGCGACCGGTCATCAGGCGACCGGTGAATTCGTCAACGATGACCACTTCGCCGTTCTGCACGACGTAATGCTGGTCCTTGTGGAACAGCGTCATGCCGCGCAGGGCGGCATTGAGATGGTGCATGAGCGTGATGTTGGCGGCGTCGTACAGGCTGGTGCCTTCCTTGAGCAGGCCGGACTCGGCGAGCAACTGCTCGGCGTGTTCGTAGCCGGCTTCGGAGAGATGAACCTGATGGCCCTTCTCATCGACCCAATAGTCGCCCGCGTCCGCTTCTTCCTGCGCCCGCGTCAGATTGGGGACGATGTCCTTCATGCGCAGATAGAGGTCGGTATGGTCTTCAGCCTGGCCGGAAATGATGAGCGGCGTCCGCGCTTCGTCGATGAGGATGGAGTCCACTTCGTCGACGATGGCGAAATTGAGTGCGCGCTGGACGCGTTCGCCGGCCGTATAGACCATGTTGTCGCGCAGATAGTCGAAACCGAATTCGTTATTGGTGCCGTAGGTAATGTCGGCCGCGTAAGCCGCTTGCTTGGCCTCGTGGTCCATCTGCGACAGGTTGACGCCGACGCTCAGGCCGAGGAAGCGGTGCAGACGCCCCATCCAGTCCGAGTCGCGGGTCGCCAGGTAGTCGTTGACCGTAATGACATGGACGCCCTTGCCGGAAATGGCATTGAGGTAGGCAGGCAGCGTACCGACCAGGGTCTTGCCTTCACCGGTCCGCATTTCGGCGATCTTGCCGTCATGCAGCACCATGCCGCCGATCATCTGGACGTCGAAGTGGCGCATGCCGAGGGACCGGACGCCGGCTTCACGCACCACGGCAAAAGCTTCGGGCAGGAGGTCGTCGAGCGATTCGCCATTGGCGTGGCGCTGGCGGAACTCGTCCGTCTTGGCCCGCAAGGCCTCGTCGCTGAGTGCCTGCATGGCCGGCTCAAACGCATTGATGCGCTTGACTGCCTGGGAATATTGTTTGATCAGCCGGTCGTTGCGGCTGCCGAAAATCTTTTTGAGTAGGCCGGATATCATCGCGATGGAATAAGGTTTGCGCAGTGCGGCAAAACGATGATTCTAACACGCCCCCATGACCCGTTGATGACGACCTAAATCAAGGGATTCGCCCTGCCTTAACGTCGCCTGACCTGCGCGTACTCGTCGCCCTGCTTGAGGAAATGTGCTGGGTTCTGGGCCACACCGAGCATGCGCACCTCGAAATGCAGATGCGGCCCGGTCGACCGCCCGGTATTGCCGACCGCGCCAATTTGCGCACCACGCTTGATCAGGCTGCCGGGCTGAACCTCCATGCGCGAGAGATGGGCGTAGCGGGAGGTCAGTCCCTCGCCGTGATCGACTTCGATGAGGTTGCCGTATTCAGGATGATAGGCCGCTGACAGCACCACGCCATCCGCCGCGACAACCACCGGCGTACCCGGCTCGGCAGAAAAATCCATGCCTTCGTGCATGGAACGCAAGCCGGCAATCGGATCGCTGCGATGACCGAATGGCGAACCCAGGGCGGCATCTTTGACCGGCAGGATGGTCGGCAGCAAACGGTCCTTGACCCGCTTTTCGAGCAGCTTGAATTCAAGGAAGGCGAGATCGTCGCTGCGCTGCTCGACAGCGCCGGCCAGGCGGTCTATCTCGCGCTGGAGTTCGCCCGCCGACATCGGTGCCGCAATATAAGGCCCGCCCTGACCGGGCCTGGCCGCCGCATTGACCAGCGGACGCTTGACGCCAACCAGGCCGGAAATGCGCTCGCCCAGCGTGTCGAGCTGCAAGACCTTGCCCTGCAATTCGCCAAGCCGCGTCGCCATCAATTGCAGATTGTTGTCGAGGTGGTCCCGCGCCTTCTTTTCTTCCTGTTGCTGCAACGACAGCATCAACTCTTCAACCAGCGGCAGGCGCAGGTGAACGGAAAGCCATGAGAACAGTGCCGAGGTCGAAAAAACCAGCGCCAGCAGGACGAACAGCGTCAGCACCAGATGCCGGGGCATAATGGTGATGGTACGAGCCGCCTTGAGATGGCGCGAAACAAGAATAATCTGCACGGACACTCCAATGTACAACGGGCCTGAACACTACCTCGACAGGGACGCCGCCGCCGGCCGGGTCATGGCACACGCACGACTGCTGCTCAAGCTCTCGCGTCGCTTTGAAGCCGTCGCCCCGGCAGGGCTGCGGCACTCGGCACACGTTGCCAATTACAAGTTGGGAACCATCATTATCCACGCCGATAATGGCGCGGTCGCTGCCAAGATTCGCCAGCTGAGCCAGCGCCTGAGCAATGAATTATCGAAAGGAGGGGTGGAGTGTAGCGGCATCGAGGTAAAAGTTCAACCCCGTCAAATCCCTTCCCAATCAATGAGTTCTACACAGAAGCCCATCTCTGAAAAAGCGATCGGCATACTGCAGTCAACCACCGAAAAGCTGCCGGAAGGGCCGCTCAGGAGCGCTCTCGACAATCTGATGAGGCGCGCCGCTAGAGTGGAATGATCGCCAGCCGCTCGATAAACATCAGCGCAAAGACGATCAGTGCAAAGACAATTCCATACTTGAAAAGACGCCCACTCAGGGCCAGGTAATAGCGATTGCCGGTGAGGGTGTAGATCAGCAGACTGGCGCCGATGGCGACGACCAGGATGGCTGCAAGCAGGCGCAGCAGCCACATGGCTATCTATGCTGCTTGGGCGAGCCAGCGCGTGACGCCGCTCGGCGCCTCGTCGGCCTGCTCGAAAGTCGCGATTTCCCAACAGTCCTGCTGCGCCAGCAGGGCACGGGCCAGCTGGTTGTTCATGGCGTGGCCGCCCTTGTGCGACGAATAGGCCGCCAGCAAGGGATGGCCGAGCAGGTAGAGATCGCCGATGGCGTCGAGAATCTTGTGTTTGACGAACTCGTCGCCATAACGCAGGCCGTCCTGGTTGAGAACGCGGAATTCATCGAGGACGATGGCATTTTCGAGACCGCCGCCGAGGGCCAGCCCGTTTTCGCGCAGATATTCGACTTCCTGCATGAAGCCGAAAGTGCGCGCCCGTGAAACTTCGCGGACGTAGGACTGCTCGGCAAAATCGATTTCGGCCTTCTGGGCCGACTTGTCGATGGCCGGATGGTTGAAAACGATGGAAAAAGCCAGACGATAGCCGTCGAAAGGCTCGAAACGCGCCCACTTGTCACCATCGCGAACCTCGATGGTCTTGGTGACGCGAATGAATTTCTTGGCGGCGTTCTGTTCCTCGATACCGGCGGACTGGATGAGGAATACGAAGGGCGCAGCCGAACCGTCGAGGATGGGCACTTCGGGCGCATCCAGATCGACCCAGGCATTGTCGATGCCAAGACCGGCGAGGGCTGACATCAGGTGTTCGATGGTACCTACCTTGACCCCGTCCTTTTCGAGACAGGAGCACATGCGCGTATCGCCGACCATGAAAGCCTTGGCGGGGATATCCACCGGTTCCGGCAGATCGACGCGACGGAAGACGATACCGGTGTCCGGGGCTGCCGGGCGCAGGGTCATATTGACCTTGACACCGCCATGCAGGCCAACGCCGGAGGCGCGAATGACAGTCTTCAACGTGCGTTGCTTGAGCATGCTAAGTGCTTGAATGATTGGGGAAGGTGACGGATTGTAACACAAGCCGTCACCACCCTTTTTCAGAGAGAGTTTTTGTTACATCAATCCGCCTGCTTGCGCAGGAAAGCCGGAATGTCGTAACGATCGACACCGCTGTTGGCCAGGGCCTCGACGGTGACGTTGCTACCCGAACGCTGGCCACGCCCGCGCAGGACAGCCGGCACGTCGAGATGCGAATAATCCGGCGAGGAGCCGAAAGCGACCGCATCGTTGGTACCCGTGGCCTGGGCCTGGACGAGCACCGGCTGGGTGAACACTTCCGGCTTGCTGCGGGCGGCTGCGGCAACCTGGCCGAGGCCGGTGGCGACAACGGTGACGCGCAGGGCATCGCCCATCAGGTCGTCATAGACAGCGCCGAAAATGATGTGTGCGTCGTCGGCAGCGAAGGCCTTGACGGTGTTCATCACTTCGTTGACTTCCTTCATCTTGAGGCCACCCTTGGCTGCCGTGATGTTGACCAGCACACCACGCGCACCGGACAGGTTGATGCCTTCGAGGAGCGGCGAGGCGACGGCCTGCTCGGCAGCGATGCGGGCGCGATCGACGCCAGCGGCAGCCGAGGAGCCCATCATGGCGCGGCCCATTTCGCCCATGACCGTGCGGACGTCTTCGAAGTCGACGTTAACCAGGCCCGGATAGGTAATGATTTCGGCGATACCGCCGACGGCATTTTTCAGCACGTCATCAGCGGCGCGGAAGCAATCGTCGACATCGGCGTCGTCGCCCATGACTTCCATGAGCTTGTCGTTGAGGATGACGATCAGCGAATCGACATGCTTGGAGAATTCGGCAATGCCGGCTTCGGCCGACTTCATGCGCTTGTTGCCTTCGAAGCTGAACGGCTTGGTGACCACGCCGACCGTCAGGATGCCCATTTCGCGAGCGATTTCGGCCACCACCGGAGCGGCGCCGGTACCCGTGCCACCGCCCATGCCGGCCGTGATGAAGGCCATGTGGGCGCCTTCAAGCGAGGCGCGGATTTCTTCGCGATGCGCATCCGCGGCAGCCTGGCCGGCTTCCGGCTTGGCGCCAGCGCCGAGGCCGGTCTTGCCGAGCGACAGTTTGCTCGATGCGGCATTGCGGCTGAGTGCCTGGGCATCGGTGTTGGCAGCGATGAATTCGACGCCACTGACGCCTTCGCGAATCATGTGCTCGATGGCATTGCCACCCGCACCACCCACGCCAAATACCTTGATGATCGTACCGACGTCTTCGTCTTTCTCGATGATCTCAAACATGATTACCTCCTCTGAAAAATCTGTTGAACCACAAATCAAAAATTCTTGGAAAACCAGGACTTCATGCCTTCGAAGACATCCTTGAATCCCTGCTTTTCCTGGATCTTCTGGCCGCGCTTGCGCTGTGCCTGCGCTTCAAGCAGCAGGCCGTAGGCCGTCGAAAAACGCGGGCTCTGGACGACATCGGCCAGGCTGCCCGTGTATTTCGGGTTGCCCAGGCGGACCGGCATGTGGAAGAGCTCCTCGCCCAGTTCGACCATGCCCGGCATGACGCTGGCGCCGCCGGTCAGGACGATGCCGGAAGACAGCACTTCCTCGAAACCGGCGCGGCGCAGTTCGTTCTGGATCAATTCGTAGAGCTCTTCGACACGCGGCTGGATGACATCGGCCAAAGCGCGGCGACTCAGCTTGCGGCTCGGCCGGTCATCGACGCCGGCGACTTCCATGTTTTCGGCGGCATCGGCCAGTTGCGACAGGGCGCAGCCGTATTTGCACTTGATGTCCTCGGCTTCGCGGGTCGGCGTGCGCAGGGCCATGGCAATGTCGTTGGTGATCTGGTCGCCGGCAATCGGAATCACCGAAGTGTGGCGAATGGCGCCCTGCGTCCACACGGCGATGTCTGTGGTGCCACCACCGATGTCGATGAGGCAAACACCAAGATCCTTTTCATCCTCGGAAAGCACGGCGTAGCTGGAGGCCAGCGGCTGCAGCACGAGATCATTCACTTCAAGGCCGCAGCGACGAACGCACTTGACGATGTTCTGGGCAGCCGAGACCGCGCCGGTCACGATGTGCGTCTTCACCTCCAGGCGCATCCCGCTCATGCCGATCGGCTCGCGAATGCCGTCCTGGCCGTCGATGACGAATTCCTGGGTGAGAATGTGGAGGATTTCCTGATCGGCCGGGATGGGCATCGCCTTGGCCGTTTCGATGACGCGCTCGACGTCGGTCGGGGTGACTTCCTTGTCCTTGATCGCCACCATGCCGTTCGAGTTGAAGCTCTTGATATGGCTGCCGGCGATCCCTGTATAAACGTTGGTCACCTTGCAGTCGGCCATCAGTTCGACTTCCTGAACGACCCGGCTGATGGTGTGCACGGTGTCCTCGATATTGACCACGACGCCTTTCTTGAGGCCGCGCGAATCCTGCGAGCCAACGCCAATGACGTTCAAGTGCCCTTCCTGGTTGATCTCGGCGACCAGTGCGACGATCTTCGACGTCCCGATGTCCAGACCGACGACCAGATCCTTGTTGTCCCTGCTCATATGCTTACTTTCCCTTCACTTCGCCCGCCACTCGCATGGCGAAACCATTCGGATACCGCAAATCCACCACTGCCGGCCGGACCGCCCGCTTGGCGACCGTTTCCGGATAAATATCGATGAAACGCTGCAGGCGGACACCCACCGGTGCCTTGGTCTGCTCCCGCCCGATGTCCACCAACATGCCGTTCTGCAATTTGAGCTGCCAGGCCAGGCGCGGCGACAGCGTCACCTGAACCGGCCTTTCGCCAACCGCGGCGAAGGAAGCAACAAACCCGCTGTAATGCTTGAGCACATCCTGGGCAGTCCCCAGCGGCCCGAACAGCTGCGGCAAGCCGCTGGCTTCGCTTTCCGGCAGGCCGGCGGCAAAGACCTCGCCGTAGCTGTTGACCAGTTCGCCCCGGCCCTCGCCCCAGCGCGCCACCGGCTTGTGCTCCTCGATCCTGATCTCCAGCCTGGCCGGCCAGATGCGCCGCACTTCCACCTTGCGCACCCAGGGCAGCCGCTCGAGCGATCCGCGCACCGTTTCCAGATTCAGGCTGAAAAAATTGCCTTTCAGCGCACCGGGCAAAACCTGCTCGACCTCGCCCCGCTTGGTGTGCGGCAGCGCCTCGGCAAACACCACCTGCTTGACCGGCAGAGATGGCACGCGCACCAGCCAGACCGCCGCTGCAGCCAGCAACGCAGCCGCAGCGACCAGCATGAGCAGGTCGGCGATGGCGTTCAGCAGTTGCGGTTTGTTCCACATTCATCGTCTCGTTTAGTCGTTCGCAGCCAGTTCGAGCACCCGGCGCACCAAAGTCGGGTAGTCCATGCCGTTCACCCGCGCTGCCATCGGCACCAGGGAGTGATCGGTCATGCCCGGCGCCGTATTCACTTCCAGGAAGTAATGCCTGCCTTCCTCGTCCATCAGGAAATCGACCCGGCCCCAGCCGCGCCCGCCCAGAATGCGGAAAGCTTCCAGCGCACCCTTGCGGATTTCCGCTTCCTTGGCTGCCGGCAGGCCGCAGGGACACAGATACTTGGTGTCGTCGCGGTTGTACTTGGCTTCGTAGTCGTACCACTCGGTAGCCGGCTCGATCTTGATGATGGGCATGGCCTCGTCGCCGATGATGCCGACCGTGTATTCGCCACCCATGACGCCCTTTTCGGCAATGACCAGCGGATCGTGACGGGCGGCTTCTTCGTATGCGGCTTTCAGCGCGCCACGCTCCTTGACCTTGGTCACGCCGATCGACGAACCTTCGCGCGCCGGCTTGACGAAGAGCGGCAAGCCAAGCTCTTCCTCGATATCGGCAAAGTCGGAACCGGCCGTGAGCAGCGCGTACTCGGGAATGGCCAGACCAGCCGCCTGCCACATCAGCTTGGTGCGGAACTTGTCCATGGCCAGTGCCGAGGCGAGAACGCCGGAGCCGGTGTAGGGGATACGCATGACTTCGAGCGCGCCCTGGATGGTCCCGTCTTCGCCATGCCGCCCATGCAGCGCGATGAAGGCCCGGTCGTAACCCTTGAGCGCATCAAGTGGCATCGAAGCCGGGTCGAAGGCGTGGGCATCGATGCCCTGCCCCTGCAGCGCGGCCAGCACGCGCGAACCGCTGTTGAGGGACACCTCGCGTTCGGCAGAGGTGCCGCCGAAGAGAACTGCGACTTTACCGAACCCGCTCATTTGAACTCCACCACCTTGCCCGGCACGGCACCGATCGAACCGGCGCCCATGCACAACACCACATCGCCATCGCGGGCGACATCCATGATCGTTTGCGGCATTGCCGCGATGTCTTCGACAAAGACCGGCTCGACCTTGCCGCCAACGCGCAGGGCGCGGGCCAGCGAACGGCCGTCGGCAGCGACAATGGGGGCTTCGCCGGCGGCATAGATTTCAGCCAGCAAGAGCGCATCGACGGTGGCCAGCACCTTGACGAAGTCCTCGAAGCAATCACGCGTCCGCGTGTAGCGATGCGGCTGGAAGGCCAGCACCAGACGGCGACCGGGGAAGGCGCCACGGGCGGCGGCCAGGGTCGCGGCCATTTCGACTGGGTGATGACCGTAGTCGTCAACCAGGGTGAAGCTGCCGCCAGCCGGCAAGGCCACTTCGCCGTAGCGCTGGAAGCGCCGGCCTACACCCTTGAACTCGGCCAGCGCCTTGACGATGGCGGCGTCGGCGACCTGCACCTCGGTCGCCACGGCAATCGCGGCGAGTGCGTTCAGCACATTGTGCAGGCCCGGCGTGTTGAGCGTGATCGAAAGGCGCGTCGTCGTGCCATTGACACGGACGCAGTCGAAGCGCATCTGGCCGTCGGCGGCGACGATGTTTTCGGCGTAGAAATTGCAATCGGACGACAGGCCGTAGGTAATGATCTGCTTAGGCACACGCGGCATGATGGCGCGGACGTTGGCGTCGTCGCCACAGAGCACGGCCACGCCGTAGAAGGGCAGGCGGTTGAGGAACTCGACGAAGGCGCTCTTCAGACGCTCGAAATCGTGGCCGTAGGTTTCCATGTGGTCGGCGTCGATATTGGTGACGACCGAAATGACCGGCGACAGGAAGAGGAAGGAGGCATCCGACTCGTCGGCCTCGGCGACAAGGAAATCGCCGCTGCCGAGACGGGCGTTGGCGCCGGCCGCATTGAGACGACCGCCAATGACGAAGGTCGGGTCGATGCCGCCTTCGGCCAGGATGCTGGCGACCAGGCTGGTCGTCGTCGTCTTGCCGTGCGTGCCGGCGATGGCGATGCCGTGCTTGAGGCGCATCAGTTCAGCCAGCATCTGGGCGCGCGGGACGACCGGAATCTTGCGTTCGCGGGCCGCCACGACTTCCGGGTTGTCAGCCTTGACCGCCGTGGACGTCACGACCGCATCGGCACCGGCAATGTTTTCGGCCGCGTGGCCGATCATCACCTTGACGCCCTCGCCTTCGAGGCGACGCGTTGTCGCGCTCG
>ERZ1034361.854-NODE-854-length-18045-cov-6.295470_pt1 | contig 18045 bp, 8 predicted proteins | sample MGYA00520617_ERZ1034361 | MGnify/ENA primary metagenome ERZ1034361 (study PRJEB33736, sample SAMEA104284507) | Azolla filiculoides | biome: Urban; feature: Water surface; material: Ditch water | place: Netherlands | collected 2015-10-28 | depth 0-0.1 m ... | reverse complement strand
GTTGAAGGCGATTTATCAATATATAGATTATATCCATGAAATAAACCCAATATATAGCATTTTATGTTTTTTATTTTAGGGGATAATGCAAATCAATGAGTTAGATTTTTTGACTTTTTTTTTGACCGTATTTTATGCCATTTCTTCTTTTATTTAACATAATAAACATTATGCGAAGTAAATTAACCGCCATTTTTCCGTGCATTGAAAATACTCAATTTATTTAGCTTGGAATGTGATCTCTTTTCGCAATGACAAAAAAACTGTGAACTACGTCACACTTTTGAAATTTTTTTCTGAAAAAAAAAGTATAAAGCTATAAACTTTTTTCGGGCATCCAATTAATTTAAAAGTAACAAGGTAAAAATATGAAAAAGGTATCTCTAGCACTCTCTTTTGCATTGTTTAACATAGCAACCCAAGCGGCTGTTCCTCTCTCACCTGAACAACAATTAGGAGAAGCACTGTTCAAAGATAAAAACTTATCATTGAATCATAATCAATCTTGTGAAACATGTCACAGCCTTAATCCCATTCCGTCGCTAAAAGGCATTCGAGGTATTGTACCCGGATTTGTCGACCCAAGTAACGTCAAAGGTGTATCCCCCATTTCAGTTGGTTCCATTCCACGGGCAACTGGAACACTTAATGCGCCAAGTATTGCTTATGCGAGCTACAGCCCAGAATTTGGCTGGGATGAAGATGAACAAATTTATGTAGGCGGACAATTTTGGAATGGCCGAGCAACCAATTTACTTGAACAAGCAAAAAAACCTTTACTCAATCCTGTTGAAATGGCCATGCTTGATGAACTTGATGTTGTTAATAGAATAAAATCCAATCCTAAATACATCAAAGATTTCCAAAAAATCTACCAACTCAATATTTCCGATACGAGTTCAGATAAAGCAATACAAGACACGTATACTGCACTCGCAACAGCGATTAGTGCATTTGAGCAAAGTGGTGTTTTTAATAAGTTTAATTCCAAGTTTGACTATTATTTAGCAGGAACAACTCAATTAAGTCCTACAGAAAAAAAAGGACTAGATCTATTTCAAGGAAAAGCGGGATGTTCAGCTTGCCATAAAATGGATGTCACTGTCGATAGCAAGGGTAATACTATCCCTCCTCTATTTACCTACTTTGGTTATGATAATATCGGACTTCCACGCAATATGGCCATCCCCGGCAATCCCGTTGCAGATTTAGGTTTAGGGGGGCAAGATGGCATTCCACAAACAGAAATCGGCAAACACAAAGTAAAAACGTTGCGTAATATCGATTTGACGCCACCCTATGGTCATAATGGTGTATTCAAAACTTTAGATGATATGGTGCATTTCTACAACACGCGTGATGTATTGAAAAAAGTTAAAGATAATAATTCCCCAGAGTTTGCAAAAACGGCTTGGGCTGCGCCAGAAATTACATCGAATATAAATACCACTCAAATAGGTAATTTAGGATTGACTATCTCTGAAGAAAAGGCAATCGTCGAGTTTTTAAAAACATTAACAGATGATTATCCAATATGGGGAAATAATCCAAATATTGTGAATGCAACTGCTCTTAAAAGTTCTCCTCCACCGGTTATTTCTTCAAAATTAATGCCCCTATTGGGAATTCCTGTTCGAATGAAACCATAAAAAAAGATATAAATTAATACAATAAATCCGAGGCTGTTGGCGGCAGAATGCCATAGCCTCGGACAGTTAGCGAACTTCCCGCCCCAATAGCGCAGTAATCTTGGCTGAGTAAATCACGACCAAACGAAGAGGTACTCAAACCAATTAATACGCCACTCAAATCCATTTGAGGAGAGGTCACATTTACCGTGCCGCTTAAACCAAATTTAGATGCCGCTTGGATAATATTAAATCCCGGTACCGTATTTTTCCATTCAAGCGGAACATCACCACCTTGTATTAATTGACTTTGACTTCCAATTAGTGAATTAACATCGATCAATACATCACCGCCATAACCGCTCACCGCATTGGCTTGCACCATGCCATTATCCAGTATCAATGCTGGCGTTGATACGGTAATATCTCCACCATTACCAACAGATGATTTTACTGTGGTTGTAATAGATGATTGCATCAAATCCATATAATTACCGGTATTTAGATGAATTGCGCCACCATTTCCAGAATTAGCTTCTGTACTAATTGAACTCGATTGCATTTGCAATACGTTTGCGATATGCATAGTGATATTACTTGCATCCGCATTTTGGGTGGATTGCGCGTTAATGATCGAATTTCCTTTCAGCGTAATATTTGGCGTCGTAATATCAATTTGTCCAAATGTCATGGCCTCGCCATCGGGAACTGTGCCGCGATTTTGAATGCTAATTTGCGCGTCATTACTTAAATTTATTCTATGGTTCGCCGCAACGTGAATATTACCAATTTGCCCAGTACTTTCAGGACTTGCCGCTGACGCAATGCCCGCTAGATACTCACTATTTTTTGCATCGATATTGATATCATCCGCTTGAATGATTAAGTTCCCCGCTTTACCACTTCCACGCGTATTAGTAGTGATACGCCCTGCATTTTCAATATTGATTTTTGATGCTATCACGTCCACTTTGCCCGCATCACCTTTTCCATAATAGGTATTTGACGCAATCCCCGTGTAAATGGCACTGTTATTGCCATTAATGTCTAAATTACCCGCAACAATAGTTACATCTCCCGCGTTACCATCAGTCGTCGTATTCGACGCAATACGCCCTGATTCAGTTAGTGCAAGTGAACCAGCAATAACATTGACATTACCAGCATTTCCAATGCCAAACGTATTAGACGATATGCCCGTGAAAGCCGAATCAGCGGCACCTTTTCCATTAATATCAATCGTATCGGCTTGTATTTGAACTGTACCCGCATTTCCCGAACCAAAACTATTCGAACCTATTCCGCCTGCATTATTGATGACTAAATCATAAGCTTTGACATCCACTAATCCTGCATTCCCCGTGGCAGAAGTATTTGTACTTGAATCAATACCCGTTGGGGTTAATAAATTATTTTGACCGTCAATACGCAATGTTTTCGTATTGACCTCAACTTTGCCCGCATTACCGACACTCGAGGTTGCTGAACTAATTGCCCCACCATTCATTAAGTTAATGGAGTTTGCCGTCACAATAATGCTACCGGCTTGACCACCACTATTAGGATTTGCTCTTGAACCAATCCCCGTTGATCCAAACGTATTATTTTTGCCATCAATTATTAAGTCTTCAGTAACCACGTTGACTGAGTTTGCGTCACCCGCACCAAATGTACTTGAATTCATTTCCGCGCCACCTTGAATAGTCAATGATGATGCTTGCACATTCACTTGCCCCGCCTGACCTGTACTTTTTGTATTTGCAGCAATACCTGTGAAGGTATCTAAATTTTTACCATCCAAAATGACGTTTTTCGAATGAATAGTAACAACGCCACCATTCCCATCGGCATTACTATTGGATGAAATTAAACTGCCATTTAGCACGTTTACCTTATCCGCACCATGAATAAACACTTGCCCGCCTTTGCCTGCACCATTTGAATTGGCTGACATTTGCGTTGCATCGGATAGGTTAATATTATTGGCCGTGATATCGATATCACCCGCATTGCTAGTACCAGACGTATCCGTAGCAATTTTTGAAGCCGCAGCGTCTATGTTAATAGCCGTTAACTTCATATATCCTTCTTTTGCAGACAGTTGAGCATGATTGAAGGCTATTTTTTCCGCCGCTAAATCCAATGTTTGTTTGTTGTTGACACTAAGCACAGCACTATCAACGCTAAGCATGCCATTATTCGCTAAAGAAGCCGTCATTAAACCAAAGTGTTCAGGTGCGCTAATGCTCAAACTATTTGCTTGTGACGTCATGCTATATTGGGTTCCATCCACGAAAAGCAGTGAATTCAACGCACCAGCATGAAACGCAGCAGGCACATCAATCTTTGCCTCCGAGCCAAAAATAATGCCCGTTGGATTAATAAAGTAAAAATTAGCATTGCCAATTTCTGAGCGAAGCAGACCGTTAATGGACGACACCTCCCCACCAGTGACACGCGTAATCACATTCAGAATCGTGTTAGGCCCTGTAAAAGTCGCACTTTCACCGCTATTGATGTTAAACGTTTTAAAACTATGAAAAAGATTGGTGCCATTTATTGTGCCCAGCGTGGCTGGAACGGTAAATTGGCCGCTCAATGTTTGAGTCGCACCCATGCTCCCATCCGTAATGGCTTGTGCGTAAATAAAACTAGGTGAAAGCAGCGCTGTTAACGTTAAAAAAGTACGATATGTTTTCATAACCAGTTCCCAACCAAAATAAAGGGCGACCAATAAAACGGATTTTTCATATCGGTTTGTTTGAGTAAATTAAGTTGTGCTTGTTGCAACGCTTTGACCTTGGTCATTTTTTTATCAGTCAAATTTTGATAAAAATGCGTCATTAAATTAAATGCCGCTTCATCTGAAATAGGCCAAAGTGTGCCCAGCGCACTACGTGCATGTGCTTTGAGCGCAACGCCTGCAAAACCTAACGGCGCCCTATCATCCCCTTCTGCCGTTTGACACGCACTTAATGTGAGCAGTTCCACCGGTTCTTTTTCAAATTTATCTGATTTAAGTAACGTTTCAAGTTCATTAATATGTAGCAGATCGTCATAAGACATCAAAAAACTGTTTTCCGCATTCGAGCCAAACACCCCATGTGACGCAATATGGACGATAGTGTAAGGTGACAACATCACTTCTTGTTTGAAATGTGATAATGTGAAACCATCGTCGAGTAATAATTTATTTTCCCCTAATTGCTCACTGAGCGCTGTCACTTCTTGTTTAACGCCCGGTAATTTTAATTGCTCTTTCACACCAGCAATAAATTCTGTAGAACGCATTAACTCAGCAATATTGCCATGATTTTTTTGCACTAATTCACGTAAACCACGCCCTTTTTCAGACAGATTACGGGAATTTTCGGTTTCTTTTGATTGCGTTGCTGTTGGGGTCTCTTTTGATGTATCACTATTTTCATTAATATGAATAAATCCCGTGATTACTGGCGCGGGTAACTTTTCTACCACACCACCCGGATCACTCATACCAAGCAAAAGCGTGGAATATGTTTTGCGTTGAAATGGTTTAGGGTCAAATAAGGTTAATCCCGGAGAAGTTGCCACGGCATATTTTTCAATTAAATAGTGTTTTCCATCAAATAACGCTGACATCGGAAGCAACCGTAGAGAGCCATCCGGTACAAAAACCAAGGTGTCAATGCCTTGCTCTTTTAATAAATCCTCTTCAGGGGATACTAGCCAATGGTAAAGTTTTGGCATATTTGACGGCACTTTATTGCGCAGATTACGCGCCATTTTTTGGACTTGGGTATTCAACGCCAATGCCTCTACTGGCACCACGAATTGTGATAATCCTTTTTGGGTTCCGACTAAAATTTCTAAACGTTGAGGCAGAATAATAGGGTAAATAATAGCGGTTTTATCGTCCATTTTTTCAATGCTTGCCTGACGCGCATTTTCAACAGTACAGCGTCCACCTAAAAAATCTTCAAGTTCCGTTTGTTTAATCAATTCAACTGTATCACGAGCTGTTTTTAAATATTTTTGCTTAATTTCGCCCGTTTCTTGCTGCGCTTGCTGGAGCAATAAATCTGCAAGTCCTAGATAAACGGGTTCAAGCGTTTCACGAAAAGAGGATTTGCCATTCTGATAATCCACGGGGATATCTTGGCGAATGATTTCAAGATGTTCAACGGCACGCTGATAAGCACTTCGCGCGGCTTCTATTTGTTGCATTTGACGTAGCAATCGCCCTTGTCGCCATTCCAACGTGAATAAAAGATCACGCTCTTGGCTATTTTGCATAAGCGCTAAGGCTTGCCAAGTCAAACGCAGTGATTCGTCAACGCGTTTTTGATCTTCGTAAAGCGAGGCAAGCGCATTGAGACTCTCCGCTTGCAAACGTGATGATTGCTGAAAAGCAGCACTTGATGTTCTCGCATTTTCAAACGCCTCATACGCAAGCGATAAACCCTCTTCGCCTAAAGCATGTGCTTGTTCGCCTAAATTGAGAGAGAGCCGAATTTTTTCTTCTGAAGCCGCCATTTTATCCAATTCAATGCGTACATTTTTTAACGCCTCTAAATGCTCTGAAGGCGAAAGTCCACGCGCTGAATTGAGATTGATACGCAAAGCCAACGCTTGATTATCACCAGCGAGTCCTGCCGCTTGCGTGTAATAGGCATTCGCCTGTTCATTATTATGCTGCGCACTATAAAGATTGCCTAGCCAATTGGCATAAATGGCTTTTTGACTATCTTGCGAGGTTTGATAAGCTTGCTCAAGTAACGGTTTCGCTTCACTGTAGCGATGAAGTCGGGCATAAATTGCGCCTAATTCACCAGTTGCTTTTGCTTGTTGCTGGGGTGTTTGTGCAACTAACTGTGCTTGCAGCAAATTTTGCTCTGCTTGATGAATTAAGCCTTGTTGTTTGCATGCCAGTCCATCGCGTAAATTGATATCAAAATCGGTAGCTTGTGCAGTACTGGCAAACCATAATGCAATACTAAAAGACAATGGTTTTACTAATTTTTTCATCAGAAAGCGTCCAGTTTTACTTGAAAATGAATTCCTTCATCTTGTAGATTTGTGTGTTGACGAATTTGAGGCGCATTGATTTTATGTGCCCAATAAAATTCGGCATTCAGCTGAGAAAATGTCCAATTCAACCCCAATCCTGTTGAATATAAATCATTCGCCGCTTCATTCTGGTTCCATGCCCTGCCATAATCCATAAAGGGCATTAACGTGAGGCGATGTGACGAGTTTGCTTCGCCAAATAAAGGATAATGAAATTCGATGCTTGTATTAAAGCCTTCATCACGCACGAGTTCATTTTCTCTATAACCTCGCACGGTATTCACTCCACCCACCGCCATACGCTCAAGGGGCAAAAGTGCATGATTACTTAGTTGAACATTACCGCGAAGTACCAATTGTGAACTATTATCAAAGACTTGATGTGCATATTGCCCCTGCCCTAACCACGCAAAAAATTCACTACTTGGTTTTTGATTATTTTGCACAGTTGCGCCTAACGCATTGAGCCCCACGCTAAACGTTGAACGTAGTGCCAACACTTGTTTTTCCATGCGCTCAATATGTTCTTGATAAAAACGAACAACCGTTGCTTGCGTATGCCCATCCTCAACGCCCGGCACAAATGAATAAGGTCGTCCGAGCAACGTGGTGTCATTTTCGCGCAAAGCAAAACTCGTCCCAATGGTCAATTTGCGTTTTATACTTTCAATAAGGGGATGACTCATACCTGCTTCAATATTGTGAACTTGACTTGTGATATTGAGCTTTTCATGAGCACTTTCGATAACCGATGAATCGCCTTCGGTAAAATTAAAATAAACTTGTGTGCCTTTATCGAAGATTGGAACGCGCCAACCACCGCTATAAAGCAGAGAACCGCCACTGCCTTGGAATGTAAAATCGAGCATATCACCAAAACCAGTCAAATTTCGAACCCAACTGCTAACGCCCCCGCCTTCTGCACCAATAGATGGAGGTCGATAATTATTGCTAAATAACGTTATTTGGTAAGGTCGCGCACGCGTCACATCCACTTCAAGTACACTACTATTTGAGTTTGCGCTAGGGAGTAAACTCCCTTTCATAGTTGAAATAAGCGGATCCATGAGCAATAATTGAAACTTATCTTGTAGCTCAGTGACATTTAACGGTCCATCCATTAAAAGACGGTTTTTAATATAGCCTTCGCTTAAATGTTCTTGCCCATGAATGTTGATATCATCAAGTTTACCTTCAACAATGTCGATATGAAGTATCCCATTTTGCAGCGCATTTTTTGAAATTCGCGCCCCTGAATTGATATAACCATGTTCAATATAGTAACGCGTTATTTGTTGGCGCAATGCTTCAAGTTCATCAATACGCACCTCACGTGCTGTATATGGCTGAGCCATCTCTTCCAATGTTTTTTCATCGAAAACGGTATTTCCAGCGAACGTATATCGCTCAATAAACACTTTTTCTCGATTAGGCGTCACTGTTGTGTCGGGTACTGGAGGTAAAGTAAATGTTGGTTTTGGTGATAAATATGTGGGGCGTGTTGGCGTTGTTGCACTTGGGAGATCGGTTGGCTCTGCACCACCTACCGCCCATGCGTTTGACGTTAACAAAAAAGAAATGAAAATAAATTCACGATTGTTTTTTGATTTCTTTATCATGTTAAAGTCCCAATATATCCGTTGATGCAATAGTTGTGACCCCAGATAATTTAATTATATTGCTTATCAGGCCTGTATCGCTTTCAGTGACTAAATAACCATCTAAAGCAATCACACCAAAATAGAATAGTATTTTTTGATCTGTTTTGTTTGACTCTTCATTGTTCTTGCTATCTACAGCCAATAAGAGCGTGGCTATATCGGAAACAGCCGTTGTATTGCTTACAAATTGAATGCCTGTACTTGGAATATCAAAACTCATTTTGTCTGAGCCACTTGCAAAATCAGTTATAACATCTGTTAAATTTGAGCTGGATATTGAGTGGGAGCCTAAATTGAACATAAAGATATCATTGCCATCACCTCCTGTTAGTGTATCAACGCCTAAGTCACCGGATAGAAAATCGTCGCCCGATGAACCGATAATTAAATCAGAGCCTTCACCTCCTCGAATATGGTCTGAACCTTCATCACCAATTAAAGTATCATCTCCTTGATCGCCCGATATGAAATCATCTTCAAGGCCACCACTCACCGAATCATTACCTTGCCCCCCTAGTAAAACATCATCACCTGATCCACCAATCAATGAATCGCTTAAATCGGAGCCTTCAACTTCTTCAATACTCAATAGTGTATCCGTATTTCCCCAGTTATCTGTTGCTGTTCCTGTCAATAAATTAACAGTTACACCAACACTAGGTATTCCAGATGGATTTTGGTAATCAAAATGACGATAACTGATCATATCGTAATCTGCCCCACCATCTATAGTGTCACTTCCTTGTCCGCCTGTTATAAAATCATCCCCTGAGCCACCATTAATCAAATCCGAACCTTCTCCACCTTGAATATTGTCTAAACCATCTCCTCCATTTATTAAGTCATTTCCTTGACCACCGAATATAAAATCCGCGCCTGATGCACCTGAAATAGAATCACCACTTGAAGTACCATTTATGACCGTAGCATTCGTAGAGTTGCTTAAACTCGATACAGTTTCTGTGGCCGTGATATTTTGAAGTGAAAACTGAAAATCCACTTTTTGCACAGGAATTGAAAGATCATCATAAGAAAAATTTACTAAATTATTAATCGGACTAATTACATTAACATTCGGATCAGCATTCAATTGAAACGTTGATTTTTCACTCATATCATTAACAGAAGTAAATATCTGTGCATTATTTAATCTAGCACCAAATGAATCTCGAGCAAAAACCGTGATTTCCGAAAGCGTATAAGAACTGCCTAAATTAAACTGTATCCACGCTTCACCTCCAGCGGTAGAATTTATATCTTTTCCCCATGCTTCAGAAAAGCTGGTACTTTTAATGTGATTATCATCGAGAAGTGAACCTGTAACTTTGGTGGGATCCCATTCTCCTGTGAATCCGCTTGAACTAAGAACTGAAATAGTACTTGTCGGAACTAAATTTCCGAATTTATCATAAATTGAAACATCTCCGACTGTGAATATACCATTTGCATCAAAATTTAAAGCTGATGTCTGCAATGGCTGTAAAGTTTTGCGTATCATGATGTACCGTACGTTTCCATCATAAATCCAATTACCATTTTGATCAGCATTAACATTGACAGTTACATTGCTATTGAGCTGTAGCGCAACGTTAGCATTTGGCTCCGCTCTTCCTTCAATAACCAGAGGTTGATTGACATTAGATACATGATCAATAGTTACTTTGCGTATGACATGAATGTTCATGGAATCACTTGATACACTTTCATTTCCAGCTGCGTCAGTAAGTGTGTAGGTAATCGTATTGTCTCCATCTTTCAATGGATTTTGAAATGTTAAGGTACCCTCTGTAGAATTATAAGTTGCTGGTGTTAAGATATTGTCTACATATACTTTAATCGTATCGGTTAAATTCGATGTAATCTGGATAGTGGTATCACTATAAGTATTAATTTCTCTAGTAGTAGGTTTGTCTGGAGGTAAAGTATCCACCGTAATTTGTAATACACTTGACGCAGCACTGACATTGCCTGCTGTATCTGTTTGTTTCGCTACTATATTGTTTACGCCTTCAGCTAAATTAACATCAATACTAAATGCACCTGTTACAGCAACCCTTGTTGCTGACCCTAACGTAATCAGTTCACTATTCTCAATAACACTATTATTGTTCGCATCAACCCATGTGTATAACTGAACACTCGAGCCATTCACACCAGTACCATGAATACGCAAGCCATTAATCTTTTTCGTGATGTTATCAGTTGTAATCGCACCGGTATCATCTGCTGCCGATAAATTGAATATCGCTGGTGCCGCATCGGGTGTAATGTCCACTGTCAAACTTATCGAATTGCTAAAATTTGAATTCCCTGATGAATCCACCGCAATGGCTTTAAAAGTATGTACCCCCTCTGATAAAGTAGGCGTTACATAATTCCAACTACCATTTGCTATAGTAGCGCCCCCCGCCAGCACCGTTGTTCCATCATAAATTTGTACAGAACTCACCGAAACATTATCACTAACGTAGCCACTTAAACCAATTGTATTGTCTTTGGTGACGTCGTTATTCTGAATGCTGGTGACTAATCCTGTATCTGTAATAAGCGAACCGTTGAGTGTAATTGTTGGCGGCGTTCTATCACGCGCATCCTCAATAGCCTGTAGCCGTGCTTTTTCAGCCTCAATTTTGGCGTCATTGATGGCTTTTTGCTCAGCAGCCGCTTTTTCAATCGCAGCCTGTTCAGCAGCTATTCGCGCATCATTGATGGCTTTTTGCTCTGCGGCAGCTTTTTCAATTGCCGCTTTTTCGGCAGCAATTCTAGCTTCTTCGATAGCTCTTTTTGCAGCTGCATCAGCAGCAATGATGTCGCCAACGGACTTTTGCGTGTCAACAACCATATTATTAATTGCTTTGGTTGCTACATCACCGGTAAATAAACCTGCCTGTGCTTTCAGTGCGGCATCAATTGCATTTGGATTTTTAATATCAAATCGAACAGCAACGTTTTGTAACGATTGCCCCGCGTTATTTTGAACAAATGAACTGACTTTATCCAAGTTACCCAGTAAAGCAAGGCCATTTCCTTCTTTTCTGTTGGTTACCGCAGTTGAAATATTATCAGCCGCTGATTTCAATACTTCCGTCAAGGTGCCCGCCATTTTATCCATTTTGACGATAAAGTTTTCACCATCAAAAGCAGGCGATTCTTGGGTAGAAGCCAAATTTCTTACTTCTTTTGCTCCGCCTACAATGACCGCTTTGAGCAATGTCGAATTTGCTAAATCAACCCTTCCATTGTCTATTGGTTCGTCATTTAAAACCCGATTAACTAACGATTTTACTAACGCGTGACTAGCATTTTCTTGCGATAAATTATCACTTCCCCCTGCTGCACCTTGTAAAACTTGACTTGTTGTGACAAGGAAATTCGCAATTTGCGCTGAACTGGCCATAATTTGCGTTGCAATTGATTGTGTTTCGCTTGTTGTATCTGTTTTAACAATTTCAGCAATAGGGTCATAAGACGTTAATTCGACTGTCTCCGCATCAAACCCAAATGCTTTTGCCACGGATTTTTCAGCTTGATCAGGGGATTGTCCAGCATCAATAAATCCTTGCTGCACTGTTGTGAGTGGCGTGACGACGGTTGAACCTTCAGGTGCTCGAAGCGTTCCTGCAAAAGCTTTACCTGTTGATAAATCCGTTCCACCCGACACAATCAGACTGCCTTTTGGATTCTCCAATTCAAAATTACCGTAATCGTCTGTAATCGCACTAGACTCATCGGGATCTTGAATACCATTGCCATTTTTATCAGCAAAAACAGTGGCACCTTTTAAATATCCATCAAGTGCTTTTGCTTTAAGCTTATCGACAAACGATTGCGTTTGACTTGCTGTGTCTTTGGTTGTTGTAACGTCTGCTTGAATTTTCAGCGTGAATTGCGTTGGTAATGTTAAACCTGTAAACGCATTACCTGATTTATCGGTTATAACACCTTCGGAAAATGTGACACTGTATTCAGTATTCGCAATCAAATCTTTAGATGGATTTAACGTGACGATTTTATTATTAATAAAAACCTGCGTTGCATCATTGACTGAAATGGTTTGAGTGTCACTGCCATTACTAATGACAAAATCCCCTTTTCCGGCACGAATGTTTTCATTAAAAAATAACGCGATATTACTGCTTTTGACAACATTAGTGCTTTGATTGACTGGCGTTGTACCTATTAATGTTGGAGCGAGTGTATCAACGGCTTGACTTGACTTCTCGGATGCACTGTTTCCATTGCCTACTATATCAGTGAACGTGTCTGGGGAAACTTCCACAATGACAGGTGTAATCGAGTTAGCGTTAGGCGTTATATTTAACGTATATTCTGTCGGACTTAATGCGGTAAATACGCCTTTTTCAGCACCTGATACCGTAATCGAATCCACATTAAATGTTTGACTGGCTTCGCTGAGTGAAAATGTATAGGTTACAGGACTGTTGATTGTTAAAACGTTATCTGCTGAGATAGTAACTGTAGGGGCATTCGTATCGATTAATTGCACATTTTGCAATGCGGCTACATTATTATTACCCACTAAATCCCTAAATACACCAGCTCGAACATCAACAGTAATGGGAGTGATTGAATCGGCATTAGGCGTGACCAGTAACGTATAGGTTGAGGGATTGAGCGATGTAAATATCCCTTTTGTTCCACCACTGATAACAATATCATCTGACATAAAATCATTACTCGCTTCACTGAGCGTGAACGTATAAAGAATATGACTATTTGCTATCGTATTTTTATCATCAGTGATCGTTAATGTAGGACTGGTTTTATCATGTGTATCAAAAGTAAACACATTTTTTCCGCTTAGTGCAGTCAACGCATTGCCTGCTAAATCACTCACAATACCTTTAGGCGATTTTAACGTATAAATTTTTTCAGGATTGAGATTTTGCGCAGGATTGATAGTTAATATATTGTTTTGAAAAGAAACTTGTGCGGTATCTGTGACAGGAATAAGAGTCTGTGTCGTACCGTCATTCAATGTAAAATTGCCTTTACCGATTTTAATCGGCTCTTGAAATTCAAGCTGTAGATTGTCGCCAACTTCACCTTTTCCAGAATATTGCTGCAATATAGGTGCTTGTTTATCCCCCGTTGCTATCGTTTTGAAACTCAAATCAATTGCGGAGACTAGATTGGGGGTTAATGCCAAATCACCTAACGCGCCATCCTCGATGTGTAATTTGTAGAGACTATTTACGTTTAAATCGATGAGTGGATTGATTATTAATGTATTACCAGAAAAGGTAATTTGTTTGTCGCCAATTGAAATAGTTCGTGAATCGTCATCCGTAACCAGTGTGATATTACCCTTGCCCGATTGAATTTTTTCATTAAACGTTAATACGATATTATCAGTTGACGCAATACCTGTTTTTTTTGCATCAAGGTTAGTTTTGCTTAGTACAGGTTTGATTGTATCAATTGTGTCAAAATATAACGTCATGGCATCTTCAAACCCTGCGTATTTATTACCACTTAAATCTGTAATCGCATTGTTATCAATTTTAACGCTATAGTGATTGTTGGGAAGAAAATCTCTGGCTGGCTTGATAACCAATGTTTTACCAATGAGACTGTATTGGTTGGGAGATGATAATAAAGAAATGGTTTGTACATCGCCTGCGTCATTCGATATCACAATATTCCCCGTACCAATTCGAATATTTTCATCAAATATCAGCATCAAATCTTGATTTAACGCAATATGGCTTGACCCTTTTTTGGGTGTTGTGACCACAAGGGAGGGGCTAACTTTATCTTTCATTACCATCTATTATTAACTCCAAATACAGGAATTGAGTGTTTAGGTCATTAATATAAGAAACGATAAAGATTTTGGTATAGCTTGAACAAATTTGATAATAAAGCAAAATCGCTTTAACTTAACTTGGTATTTTTATCTATAGAAATGAAAATTTTTCTCACATCATCCTAGACGAATAGCGAAGTACCATTGAGCGGTTTTGAAAAGTACGCCAAATCCATCTTATTTTTCGTTTTTACGATAAAATACTACCATTTAATATCGATATAACGCAATTCAGATAAAGAAATACTCAAAACAAATAGAAAATACGAAAAGATAAATCACAAATAGGATTGTGAATAACGAAATCGATGTTTATAATTTTTCAACGCATCTCAAGCTATCGTCATCAATCACAGGAATGCCACCGAATATGCTCATCAAAAGATTAGCGCAAGTTAGCTTGACACTTTACCTGTTCAGCGCACTGCCGTGTATTGCGAGCGACGAAAAACGTGAAGCAAACATTGCAACGGATATCCAAAAAACGTTAAAAATTGGAAAAGTGGTTTGGCTACAAACACCCGATAAAACGTTTTTAAGTCTGTATACCCCCGTTCCAACACCTGATCGCAAAGGCATTATCATCCTTTTACATGATATGGGAGGACATCCCGATCAAGAATTTGTCATACAACCATTACGTCAACTTCTCCCAATTCATCAATGGGCATCGTTATCGGTGCAAATGCCTCTACGCGAATCGGGTGCATCAATGAATGATTATGACGATTTATTGCCCGATGCCAAGCAACGCCTTATTGCGGCGGTCAACTTCGCCAAATCGCAAAATGCAGGAAAAGTCATTATTGCCGGTTATGGCCTAGGCGCATTAATGACAACGCATGCCCTTGCAGATCAATCGATTGATGTTAACGGCCTCATACTCATCAGTTTGCCTGTTACTGAAAACAGTAATCCATTACCTTTTATCGCTAAATTTAAGTTACCTATGCTCGATGTTTATGCAGAATCAGATATTCCCGAGGTGTTAAATAGCGCAAATGGGCGGCTTGTATCAGGAAAGAAAAATACCTTTTTTCGGCAAGTTAAACTTGAAAATGAAGGACACCAATATTCAAATGACAACGCACTTTTGCTTAAACTCATTTACGGTTGGGCAGATAGAATGATTGCAAACGCAAGTCTGGCTGGGCTCCCAAAACCACGGGACATTGTTTACAAGGGCACTCAAGGCGTTGCAGGTACACCAGGACCGAAAGGCGATCAAGGTGAGACTGGCGCAAAAGGCGAACAAGGGGTTGAAGGCATCCAAGGTTCAAGAGGTGATTTAGGTCTCAGAGGTGAGCAAGGTGACCAAGGATTACAGGGCGCAAAAGGTGAACGCGGTATCCAAGGTGTTAAAGGTGAAAACGGCGGTAACGGTGAGCAAGGCCCTAAAGGCGAACAAGGTACTCAAGGCACCAAAGGGGATCAAGGCGTAAAAGGCGATACTGGCGTGAAAGGCGAACTAGGTGCCACGGGTAATCAAGGGCTAAAAGGATCTAAAGGTGACGCTGGAGCTAAAGGTGAAAAAGGAACGAAAGGTGATTTAGGGATTAAAGGTGGGACAGGCCTTAAAGGCGATGCAGGGCCTAGTGTAGATCAAGGTGTAAAAGGTGATAGTGGCATCAAAGGCGATGTAGGACCTAAAGGCGATACCGGTACCAAAGGAGACCAAGGTATCAAAGGTGACACAGGACCTAAAGGTGATACCGGCCCCAAAGGAGATCAAGGCATAAAAGGTGACACTGGGCCTAAAGGTAGTCTTGGACCAAAAGGCGACAGGGGCATCAAAGGAGAGACAGGACCTAAAGGTGATACAGGCGCTGCTGTTAGTAATTAAATGACAAGTACCAAGTCCGTTATTTCATGAAATAACGGGTATATTCCTGTGAATTGGATAATTTTTGTTTAATAAATGCACCTGCTGGATGGGTATCTAAATCTGTCCACGATAAATTAGAATCTTGTTCAGTTTGGGTACTATAAAACCCCATATCCCAATTAGCGAATTGGCGCTCAGTTGATGGATCTAGCACAAGCAACGTCACATTTTTATGACGCTTATCTTTTTGAATATGATCAAAAAATAACGACGTGACTGAACTAAAACTCCCTTCTAATACTTGTAACCACCAGCCTTTGTTGTAGAGTAATACACCAGTGATTTCGAGTTCTTTATTAATTTTACGAGCAACTTTTAAAATATCCATCACATCTGAAGGCGTGGTTTCGCCTACAGCATGACTCGCATAAATCAATGTAAATAAAGGTTTTTTCTCTTCAAACACGCGCTCAGGTTTGTTGATATCACCAAGCCATGAGACTAATTTTTCAATATCTGTTTTTGAATCTATATAATTGATTTTAGAATACGTTAAACTGTGATTGATTGGGGTGTCGAGAACTAGACAAGGAAGTGAATGTTTATGTAGTAACTCGTCTAAAAAAATGGCATCGTGAGCATTAAGCTCCACATCAACAATCACCGCGTCAAAGGTACCAGAAGATTTGTTTAATTCGTCAAATACCGCCACCGTATTATTGAAAACCACCGGCACATGCCCCCAACAGTACAGTGCAACTGCTAGCGCATTCGTTTCTTTATCATCCAAAACCAATATATTAAGACTTTTTTTCATTACCCTTCTCCAAATTTTTTATTTTTAAAATTCTAATTAGTGCTTAATAGCACTTATTTTGGATAGCTTCACAAAAATTTATGTCGCATAATTATAGTATGCGAAAATTGACAGATACCGAATTTGATAACACAGAGCGATTATCGATTATTTTTTTGACAACATGGCAATAATTGCATTCAACTCTCTGATTTCGTTAGTGGTTTCAACTTGCTCTGTCATGTCATATTGAACGCCGAGATAGTAAATAATCCTATTCTTTTTATCTAGTAAGGGGGTTATTTTTAGTCGGTTATAAAATAATGTGCCATCTTTTTTGTAATTTCGTAGCGTAACCTCAATGGCTTCCTGCTTTTCCATCGCCACTGAAATTTGCTGACGCGCGTCTTGATTTCGATCATCGCCTTGCAAAAAACGGCAATTAAAACCAATAATTTCATCTTGACCATAGCCGGTTAATTGCTCAAATGCTTTATTAGCATAAACAATCGGCGCATCTGGTAAATCAGGATCAGCTAACGTCACCCCATTGACACATTCATCTAAAATGGCTGTCAGCAATTGTGGAATGAACCCGCCGGCATCTTTTTCAGCAATAAACAGCATAATTCAATCTCCATAATTTAGATGATAATCAAGGTCATTTTTTTATTTTTTTCTCCGCATCAATAAATTAAGTCATTTCAACTTCAGATTGCTGCGTGACAACGTTATCTTTAATGTGTTAAAGCATTTTTTAATAATGTCTAATTATATGGGCGATAAGCGACACGAATTGTCGTAGAAAATATATTTCTAGTGCCGTCTCGTTCAAATAAACGTTACGAGGAGGATTTATCATTTGAAACGGCACTAAAATTTCCTACTATCTCCGTTGGTTATATTATCAAACTACGCCATATTAAAAAGCAAAAATGTACTATTTTTTTGCCATAAAAATATATTTAATTTAATAATCAAATAGATAATAAAAATAAACCAACTAAAATAGTCTGTAAATAATTTAAGTCATCGCACTCAGTGCGTTTTTATAATCAAACATCTCTCAAGAAATTTCACGCCAACATTTTATGAAATAAGGGGCGCAACAAACTAAATCATTGCACAAATAGATGAAAGTCCCGCCAAATAATCAATAAAAAAGCCTTCATTATTCTAAGTGAACAACGAAGGCTGAGAGGTCAAACCAAACAATCAAACACAAACTACAAAAAACACTTATCACTCAACTAGGC
>ERZ1034361.852-NODE-852-length-18051-cov-13.289752_pt1 | contig 18051 bp, 14 predicted proteins | sample MGYA00520617_ERZ1034361 | MGnify/ENA primary metagenome ERZ1034361 (study PRJEB33736, sample SAMEA104284507) | Azolla filiculoides | biome: Urban; feature: Water surface; material: Ditch water | place: Netherlands | collected 2015-10-28 | depth 0-0.1 m ... | reverse complement strand
AACTCGCGCGGCATTTTAAAGCGCAACCGCAATTATTAACCTTGCTGCAAACTGCGATTATTGAAAATCCGCCGGTGTTAATTCGTGACGGCGGCGTGATTGCGGCAGGTTATCATCCTGAACTTGATGAATTGCGAGGTTTAACTGAAAACGCTGACCAATTCTTAATTGATATGGAAAATCGCGAAAAAATTGCAACAGGAATCAATAACTTAAAAGTCAATTATAACCGTGTGCATGGTTTTTATATTGAAGTATCGCGCACACATAATGACAAAATTCCACATAATTACACAAGAAAACAAACGCTAAAAGGCGCGGAACGCTACATCACAGCCGAATTAAAAGCCTTTGAAGATAAAGTGCTGAGTGCGCGGGAAAAATCGTTAAGTTTTGAAAAAGCCTTGTATGAACAATTGCTGGAAACTATCGGCTTATCCTTGAAAGAACTTCAGCAATGTGCAACGGCATTGGCAGAATTGGATGTGTTGACCACATTTGCAGAACGCGCAGAAACGCTGGATTTAACTCGTCCTGTGTTGACCAACAAACCGGGACTGACGATTGAAGCCGGACGACATATTGTGGTTGAACAAGTCTGCGATATTCCGTTTGTGGCAAATGATTTGTGCTTTTCCAGTCAACGCCGAATGTTGGTGATTACAGGGCCAAATATGGGCGGAAAATCAACCTTTATGCGCCAAGCCGCCATCATTGTGTTAATGGCGCATATTGGCTGCTATGTTTCGGCAAAATCCGTCACTTGTGGCGTGATTGATAAAATTTTCACCCGTATCGGCGCGTCGGATGATTTAGCCAGCGGTCGCTCCACTTTTATGGTGGAAATGTCAGAAACTGCGAATATTCTGCATAATGCCACTGCCAATAGTTTGATTTTAATGGATGAAATCGGGCGCGGCACGAGCACGTTTGATGGATTATCCTTAGCGTGGGCGTGTGCAGAACATTTGGCGAAAGTCACCAAAGCTTATACTTTATTTGCCACGCATTATTTTGAACTCACCACTTTAGCGGAAGAACACAAAACCATTTACAACGTGCATTTAGATGCAATGGAGCATGGTGAAAAAATTATTTTTCTTCATGCAGTGAAAGAAGGCGCGGCAAATCAAAGTTATGGTTTGCAAGTTGCAGCCTTGGCAGGTGTGCCGCACAGTGTGATTGAAAAAGCAAAATTAAAATTGCAACAATTGGAAGATCAGGCGTATTTGGAACAGCAACAAGGCAGCGGCAATAAACAGTTAGATATTTTTTTCGCAAAAGAAGAGCATCCGGCAATGGCGTTATTGGATGAGGTGAATCCTGATGATTTAAGCCCGAAACAAGCTTTGACCTTGTTGTATAAGCTAAAAAGTTTGTTGTAAAAAACGCTGAAATGACATTATTTTGCACAGCAAATAAGTAAGTTTTGGAGTGCAAGCTTTGCTTGCCATGTCAGGCTAAGCCTGACCTCCCGTATTTTTTAATCCCTTGAAACTTATGTTCACTTACTTTAAAACCTGAAAACAATAGAACGCATCATTTTTCTTTAACTTAACTAAATTACAACGATGTCAGAAAACACAGACTTAGCAAAGAACTCACTTAACACATTAGAATCTGCCATTATGGGGATTGCAGGTACTGCGCCAGCCTTTAGCGTCGCTGTTACAACCGCAGCAATTGTGGCATCGGTTGGCACTTTATCAGTCGGCAGTGTTTTTTATTGTGGCTTAATCATGTTTGGCATCATGCTGGCTTTTATTCACCTGAGTAAAATCACCCCACACGCAGGCGCGGCTTATGCGTGGGTTGGGCATGTGTTTGGAAAAAAATGGGGATTTTTTGCCGGCTGGGGCTTGCTGGTTGCTTCCATCTTTTTCATGGTGTCTGCAACCATTCCCGCAGCGACATCGACTTTAGTTTTTATTGCGCCACAGCTAGTAGAAAGTACAACGTGGGTTGCCGTCACCGCTGCCATTTGGCTCACTTTGGTAACTATTGTGGTCACTAAAGGCATTAAACACGCCAGCTATACACAAATGATTTTGACAGCAATTGAAACCATTGTGATTTTCGCCTTGATTATTGCCGCTTTTGTTGAATATGCGGATAAACCGGCACACACACCTTCGCTGATTTGGTTTTCTCCTTTTTCATTCACACCACAATTGTTTGCCACTGGCGCATTGACCGCCATCTTTTTTTATTGGGGCTGGGATGTCACCATGAATTTGAGTGAAGAAACCAAAGAAGGAGAAGAAGGCGCAACTCACCCAGCCAGCAAAGGCGCGTTTTGGGCGATGATTAATTTGATTTTATTTTTCATCATTATGATGATTGTGGTGCTGATTGTTTTAACGGATGAAGAAATTGCTAAAGCGAATACCAACGTGTTGTATGCCATTGCAGGCAAACTTTTTCCAACGCCTTGGAATTATTTGGCGGTGCTTTCAACCATTTTGAGCACGGTTGGCACCATTGAAACGCAAATTCTGCAATTTAGTCGCAGCATGTTTGCAATGGCGCGTGATGAAATGCTGCATCCACGCTACGCGAAAATTCACCCTGAATGGCAAACACCTTGGGTGGCAACCTTTGTGATTTGGTTTTTAGGCGTGGTGCTATTGTTTAGTTCTTCTTATATGCCATCAGTGAAAAAAATTCTGGAAAGCTCAATACTGGCAATCGGTTTTCAAATTTGTTTTTATATGAGTTTGGCAGGCTTTGCCTGTGCTTGGCATTATCGGGAAAAATTAACAGCAGGTGTTTACAACGCAGTTTCCTATGTACTTTGGCCTTTGATTGCCGCGCTGTTTATGGTGTTTATTGCGGTTTATAGCATTCCTACCTTTGATGTGATTACCAATATTATGGGAATTGGCGGCATCTTAATCGGCTTTGTACCGTTGTTGCTGGGCGAGTTTCGGCGGATGAATAATTCAAAGGTGTAGACTGCAAGTTTATCGGTAAAGCAGGCAGATTTTTCGGAATTGATGTGGCAATAAATAAATTATTTTTTAATAACTTATTGATATAAAAAATTATTTTTCTTTAAGCTTGTTTTTTTTCAGGTAATTAGGGTTCAATAGTTGACTATATTGCTAGGTTTATTTATAGTAGGGGTATTACCTAATTTCACCTATGGAGAATCGTTCCGTGCGACTCACTACTAAAGGCCGCTATGCCGTGACAGCTATGCTGGACCTCGCATTTCACAGTCAAATAAATCCGGTCACGTTGACCGATATTGCCACTCGGCAAACTATTTCACTATCCTATTTAGAACAATTGTTTGCACGATTGCGTAAAGCGGGAATGGTTACAGGGGTGAGAGGGCCAGGAGGCGGCTATAAACTAAGCCGAGACCCTAACGAAATTAGTATTGCACAAATTATTGCAGCTGTGGATGAACACATTGACTCCACAAAATGTGGCAATAAACGCAATTGCCGCAAAGATCATCAGCCGTGTTTAACTCACGATTTATGGGTGGGATTAAGCGAGCAAATTCGCGATTATTTAGAAAAGATTAGTTTAGCTGAAGTTTTATCCAGAGATCCTATTGGATTAACGCATAGTCCAGAAGCTCAAATTATTGAAATGAGACCACAAGTGAAAATGACAGCGTAATTGATGATTTATTTTGATCACAATGCTACCACGCCGGTAGATGAGCGCGTTTTGGAGGCAATGTTACCGTTTTTTAGCAGTTATTACGGTAACGCCTCCAGCTTATACAAAGCGGGTCGTTTAACGCGCAGTGCTATTAATACCGCTAGAGAACAAATTGCCGCCTTAGCTGGCGCATCCGCAACACAAATTATTTTTACCAGTGGCGGCACAGAAGCTAACGCGCTCGCTTTGCACACCAACAATCCCCGCACCCAGCTAGCGATTTCTGCTATTGAACACCCTTCCATTACTGAATCTGCCTTAAAATTAAAACAACAAGGTTGCCCGCTTGAAATTATTTCAGTTGACCCGCATGGTTTAGTGGATGAAAACGCAATAGATGCTTTACAAATTCGCGCTCCCGCAATTGTGTCGATTATGCTCGCGAATAATGAAACGGGCTGCATTCAAGCGGTGGCAAAATACACAGACAAACTTCGCGCGGTTGGCGCAATTGTGCATACGGATGCAGTGCAGGCTTTAGGAAAAATCCCGGTTGATTTCAAACAACTTGGCGTACAACGGATGTCCATTTCCAGTCACAAAATTTATGGCCCCAAAGGATGTGGCGCGTTGATTGTGGATGATGACACCCTGATTGAACCTTTTTTAGTCGGTGGCGATCAAGAAAAAGGCTTACGCGCGGGCACTGAAAATGTTGCTGCAATCGTTGGATTTGGAAAAGCCGCAGAATTAGCGTTAGCTGAATTGTCCAGCCGCAGTGAAAAGTTATTAGCGTTGCGTTTAAAATTAGAAGCCGCGTTAGTGGAAATTCCAAATTTAACTATTTTTGCGCAACACCAAACCAGATTGCCAAACACCGTGCAATTTGGGATTGCGGGAATTGATGGCGAAATGCTTTTGATGCAGCTAGATCAAAAAAATATTGCTGTGTCCAGTGGCTCTGCTTGTGCATCGGAAGGCGGACAACCCAGTCCAGTCTTAACGGCAATGGGAATTGAAACAACGTTAGCCAAAAGCGCGATTCGTGTGAGTTTGGGCAAACAAAATACTGAAACTGAGATTTATCAGTTTATAACAACGTTAAAAGCATTATTTTTGAAAACTAATTTACGATAGAGAATTGAAGATGGCGATTACTTTAACTGAACGTGCAGCAAAACAAATCAGCAAACAGCTCGGCAAGCGTGGCGGTGGTTTAGGATTAAAACTGGGTGTAAAAAAATCCGGCTGTTCGGGGTTTGCTTATGTTTTAGATTATGCCGATACAATCAATGCCGAACAAACTGCTTTTCCTCAGTTTGATGTGCAAGTGATTGTAGATAATACGGATTTGGAATTTTTAAACGGCACAGAATTAGATTACAGCCGCGAAGGAATTAACGAGGCATTTAAATTTAACAATCCAAATGTCACAGGAACGTGTGGCTGCGGGGAAAGTTTCGCCGTGTAAATCGTTAAATAAACTTGACGATAAAAATAAATCGCATAGAATACGCGGCTCTTTGCGGAGTGGTAGTTCAGTTGGTTAGAATACCGGCCTGTCACGCCGGGGGTCGCGGGTTCGAGCCCCGTCCACTCCGCCATTTCTTTAGCAGTTTTCACTGCACTTATACAAGTTTTTGCATTTCCCCTCTCAAAACTGTTTTACATATTACGCTGTCATATTTGCGCCGCTAATATTTTTCTCTCTGTTTTAACGCGCTGAAATTTTTTAAGACGACTGGTCGTCTTGAAAATTTTCGTGGAATTTATCTAGAAGATTTACCGCGCGTCATTTAATTTCTGTAGAGGTGATTTTAATCGCTCAGGGCGAATGAATTCGCCTCTACATTAACATTTCTTCTAAGCCAGCGATCCTTGCAAGCGCGTAATCCAAGGTTTTTCAGCCAATGGATCAACATGAAACGCCAGCGATTCGGGTTTATGCAGCAAACCTTCTTCGCCCGAAGCATTTGGATTTAATTGGCGTTTTTTAACAAAATCAACCATCCGCGCTATGTTATAAATCAACAACACGCGATTATCGTCTTTGCCCGGATAAATTTGATAAGCCACATTGTTTTCTTCCAATGCTGGATTTCTCGCTATTAACGCTTCAATTTCGCTTTCTTGATGATGCGCCAATTTTTTCAGAGTGGAATCTTCACGTTGTTTTATCAATGTTTTCAAATAAGGAGCTAAATCGCCTTGCATTTGATGCGTTTGCAACGCTTCGACTTCCTGATTAGAAAAATCAAAACTTTCTGCCACCAAATAATGCCTATCTTTTTCGCCATCATTTGCAAACAACGACAATTTATCTAACGCCTCATCTTCTAAAGCATATAAAAAAGATTCCGGCACACGAATATGTTTATAAACCGTGATAACCCAAGGCAACGCGCGTCCGGTTTTATCAAAACGTTCTTTAACGCTGCCGATTACGCCAGAGCGCGACAGCTCATTTTCCCGCCCTTCCGGTTTCACAATAAACGCATCAACGGCAATAATTTGCGTATTAAAATCCGCTTCTTTGAAATAGGCGACAATCGTGGAATAGCGCGGTTTATAAGGAATGCCCGTGCCGTCGTACAGAATATTGATACACCATTTTTTCGCTTGGCTTGCCACCATATCGCGCAATTTATTGGCAAACGGCTCAACATAAACATAATCGTCACTGTGATGATTGGCAGTGGTGAGAATTCGATATAAATCGCTTTTTTTCCGAAATTCATCCAGTGATGCAATTACGAAATTATCGCCACATTGCGCATAAGCAATTTCTTCAACAGCGGTTTTTCCTGAACCTGCGCCGCCCATTGCCATAAACAATTGCGGATGCAACGAGGGTTTTTTTCCTTCAAACAGGGCGTTTTTTGCCTCTTCCAAGATTTTGATGATTTTCCCTAAACGTTCATAAGCAATTTCTACGCTTCGTTCTAAGCGATCATCGCCATCCGCAGCATTCAACAATTTGTTTTTTAACGGAATATTATTTGCCAGTTTAAATAAACCCGCTTTATCGCCATCGCATTGTTTTAATAAATCCATCAATTCGGCATGACTGGGCGAGCGTAATCCCGTCAGCATATTTATATCCAAACAAAACAACGGAGCTGCGCCATTGCCACCGATACTAATCCCATCTATTTCAGATTTATCGGCAGCGCGTAAATCTTCTGTGCCGGGCAAATAACCAATAATATTATTAGGCTCGCACAATGGATAGTCGGCTAAATGCTTGCCCGCGCTAAAAATTTCTTCTTTGATGCTGTTTAAAGGCACTAAGCCGCCGTTGACAGCGACTAAACAGCACACGCCTTCTGGAGTGGTGTGCGATAAAAACGGAATCCCAGCAATAAATTTTTTATTTTCCGGCCATTTGCCGTAGCCATTGCCATTATTGAGTAAATTTTTGGTGCGCGTTGGGTCTAACGCATGTTCAAAAGCTTGCGTGACCTCTAGCAAACTGCTTTTCATATTGTGTAAAGCAATAGTGTCGGCGGATTCTAAGCGTCTGAAATCAATTTCTTGTTCATACACGCTTTTAAACGCAGGCAATTTGCCTAGCATGGTGATAAAAAAATCCAGCGTTATGCGGTTGCCATAATCAAACGGTCTGACGCTGCGCATTTCGCGATAAAAAATCGCCAAACGATGGGCAATATCAGCGGTTTTAATCACAAAGCCGTTGTTATCAAAAATAGCTGTGCTTTCGTGATTTTCATGGTCGTCTAATACTAAACAGGCAATCGTTTCGCGAAATTCTTGCCGTTTGTTGGCATCGGTCATCGAACCAGGACGATGCCCAACGGTGGCTTGCTCTTTCCAGTCGTGAAACATATCGCGATGAATTTGCGAAAATAAATTGGTTAAATAAGTAACGCGCTTGGTTTGGTCATGCGAAACAGTGGATTCTGCCTCGTGTTGCAGCGTAGATAATAGTTTTGTACCTTGCAAAATGGCTAATGCAGTACGCAATTTTTTCAATTGAACGTAGCTTAAAATAGGGGAGGAAGCATCATTGTTGTTATTGTTCATGATCTTAAAACCAATATATTTTTAGAGTGCGCAGACTTTTTTACCCGTCGAAAAGCTTACACTCGGACAAACTTAAAAAAAAGTAAGGAAAACGCTTTCAGTCCTCACCATAACGTTGATTCATTTTAACCGATGTTACTGCGTGCTGATACTTTGTTCACTTATAATCGCCTGTTAAGTTATTACCACAACTCGATTAGAAATGATTGGGGAATAACCCAAAATTTTCCGGTATAATCGTGGAATTTTTAATTGGAAGGTATTGAGATATGTCAGAAATCAAAAAAGTGGTTTTGGCTTATTCAGGTGGCTTAGACACTTCTGTGATTTTAAAATGGTTACAGGATGAATATTCAGCGGAAGTGGTGACTTTTACCGCAGACTTAGGACAGCGTGAAGAAGTTGAACCAGCGCGTGCTAAAGCGCAAGCGTGGGGAATCAAAGAAATTTATATTGATGATTTGCGCGAAGAGTTTGCCCGTGATTTCGTATTTCCAATGTTTCGTGCCAACACCATTTATGAAGGCGAATACTTATTAGGCACGTCGATTGCACGTCCACTGATTGCTAAACGCTTGATTGAAATTGCTAACCAAACCGGCGCACAAGCGATTTCGCATGGCGCAACTGGAAAAGGTAACGATCAAGTGCGTTTTGAATTAGGCGCGTATGCGTTGCGTCCTGATATTAAAGTGATTGCACCTTGGCGCGAGTGGGATTTAACGTCACGGCAATCTTTGTTGGCTTATGCAGAAAAACACGGCATTCCAGTTGAAATGAAAAAAGGTAAAGCCTCACCTTATTCAATGGATGCGAATTTATTGCATATTTCTTACGAAGGCGGCATTTTAGAAGATCCTTGGAGCGAGCCAGAAGAAGATATGTGGCGTTGGTCTGTTTCGCCTGAAGCTGCACCGGACAAAGCGACTTATGTTGAGTTAACCTATCAACGTGGCGATATTATTGCGATTGATGACGAACCTTGCACACCTGCGCAAGTTTTGGAAAAATTAAATGATGTCGCTGGCGCAAATGGCGTTGGTCGTTTAGACATCGTAGAAAATCGTTATGTAGGCATGAAGTCGCGTGGATGTTATGAGACTCCAGCCGGCACGGTCATGATGAAAGCGCATCGTGCGATTGAATCGTTGACATTAGACCGCGAAGTGGCGCATTTAAAAGATGAATTAATGCCGCGCTATGCTTCTCTTGTTTATAATGGCTATTGGTGGAGTCCTGAGCGCGAAATGCTGCAAACCATGATTAATGCCTCACAAGTGAATGTAAATGGCAAAGTGCGTGTAAAACTGTATAAAGGCAGTGTTAGCGTCGTGGGTCGCATGTCAAAAACTGATAGTTTGTTTGATGAAAGTATCGCTACTTTTGAAGACGACCAAGGTGCGTATAACCAAAAAGATGCAGAAGGTTTTATTAAACTGAATGCGTTAAGAATGCGAATTGCGGCGAATAAGAGACTAAAGTAATCGTCAGGAGTCAAACAGTTCGCGCTGTTTGACTTTTTTAATGGCTAAAAGCTATTAAATTCCTGAAAACTTAGGATAGGAAGAAAGAACCATGAGTAGACAACAAAAAACCAAGCCTAACGTATTTAACTCTACTAAAGAAGTTATGACGTTGCATAATCAAGTGCAGCCACACGACTTAGCAGCAAAAAATCGAGTATTACTCAGGCTAGTCTTTGCTTTAATGCTAGTCGTGTTTATGCTAGGTTCTTTTTTGCTGCCTGCTCGCGATATGGTTGAAGAGCTAAAAGAAAAGCAAACCATTGAAGTGACAGCGAATGCAGAAAGTCTTAAAAATCCTGTGCTCACTGCTGAAATAGACAGTTTAAAAGGGCAATTAGTCGGATTGGTGAGTGGTTCAATTGAAAGCAAACTCAAAACACTGGAAAAAAGCATTAAGCTTGGCAGCGTGGTCGGTTCTTTAGAAACGCTCAATAGCGTAAAAGAGGATATAAAAGTGTTGCGCACTTATTCGCAGCCGCTGGAACAAAAGAAACAACAAGATTTGACCGCAAATAAAATCTTGGCTAAAGAAGTTTCGCAGTTGAAAAGATTGATGTATTTGACCCTTGGTTCATGTGGCTTGATGTTTGCTGCTTTGGCGGGAATTTGGCTGAAAGAGCGCAGACAGCTGATTGCCAAACAACCTGAATATTTAGAGAAAAAAGGCTAAGTTTTTACTTTTCCTTGGCTCATAAAAAAAGCCGTGTTACTGAAAAGTAACACGGCTTTTTATTTTAAAGCAGGAAATTATTTTTTGTGTTTTAAATATTTATACAAAACATCAATAATTTGATCTTCTGTCAGACCCGCTTTTTGTACCGCAGGCACTGCCATGATAGCACCTATTGCTTTAGGCATTCCGCCTCTACCTTCTTTTACAACTTCAGCAAATTTTTTCTCATCTAATGTGCCTTCGTTAATGTTTTTCACTAAGTTTGGATTAGGAGAAACATCGTGGCAAGCACCGCATCCACGACCAAACGCTTGGTTGTAAACTTTTTTTGCAACGTCAGCATCTTCATTTGCAAATGCTTGACCACTTAATGCGATAAGTGCAGCAGCAACTAATAATTTTTTCATAGTATCTCTCTTGTAATGTGATTAAAAAAAGTAATACGTTTCTTATAGCAACGAGTTATTTATCTTAGCCAGAACTTGTCCACTTAATGCAAGACTTGTTGCTGCTCTTGATAATTTTTTTATACAAACTCTCTGTAATATGCTTACAAAAACGGATTGCTTGAAACGTAAAACCAACGCAATTTAATTGAAAATTAAACCCGCAAAGGATAGAGTTTTTAGAGCTAAATTTCAACGGTTTTTATTAAAAACGATGTTTTCCTAAACTTTGCGAGGCATATTTTCACTAATCGCACTGAATTATCCCTGAATTAAGGCAAATTTTGCCCAATTGCTATGAAAACCAATTTAATTTCTCATGCAAAGTCACGACTGTGCCAATAATAATCAAAGTAGGACTTTTTAATTCTTTTTCAATCACTTGATTTGGCAAAGTTGCCAGCGTTCCTGTCATCACACGCTGATATTGTGTCGTTCCTTGTTGCACCACCGCAATCGGTAAATCAGGCGAACTGCCATGCGCAATTAACGCAGTACAAATTTTTTCCAATCCCATCAACCCCATATAAATCACAATCGTTTGATGAGGTGCGGCTAATTGCTGCCAATTTAAGTTAATCGAACCATCTTTAAGATGTCCTGTGACAAAAGTGCACGATTGCGCATGGTCACGATGTGTTAAAGGGATGCCCGCATAAGAAGCACAGCCCGAAGCGGCGGTAATGCCCGGCACAACTTGAAAACTGATGCCTTGCTCCATCAAGGTTTCAATTTCTTCACCGCCACGCCCAAAAATAAACGGATCGCCACCTTTCAGGCGCACCACGCGCTTACCTGCTTTGGCTAAATTCGCCAATAACTCATTAATAGATTCTTGTGGCAAAGTGTGATAATCGCGGCGTTTGCCAACAAAAATCTTTTCCGCATCGCGCCGCGCCAAATCCACAATTTCTGCGGACACCAATTGGTCATATACCACCACATCAGCTTGTTGCATCAAGCGCAAGGCTCTAAACGTCAACAAATCAGGATCACCGGGCCCTGCGCCCACTAAATACACCGCGCCGGTCTGAGCTGTATTCGCGCTATTCTCCAAAAGCTGTTGAATTTTCTGCTCAGCTTCTTGTTCTTTTCCTGCAAAAACCAGTTCAGCAATTGTGCCTTGTAAAACTTGTTCCCAAAAAATTCGCCGTTGCGCTGGCACTGTAATTTTTTCTTTCACCGAATTTCTAAAAGTTTCCGCTAAATGCGCTAAGCGACCGAATCCTGCGGGAATGATGCTTTCAATTTTAGCGCGTAACAATCTTGCCAACACAGGCGCAGCACCACCTGATGACACAGCGGCAACGATTGGGGAACGGTCAATAATCGCAGGAAAAATAAAGCTGCATAATTTAGGATTATCAACCACATTCACCGGAATATTGCGTTCATTTGCGGTTTTTGCCACTAATTGATTGGTTTCTTCATGATTGGTCGCAGAAATAACTAAGCGATAATTTTGTAAATCTTCGGCTGCAAATGATTTCTTGATGATTTTTAACGAGTGGCTCGATTCCATAGCCGCCACCGCATCGCTAACCTCTGCTGCAATCACGGTGATTTGTGCTCCAGAGCGAATCAGCAAAGTGATTTTGCGCAAAGCCACTTCGCCAGCCCCCACCACTAAGCAAGGTTGTTGTTTTAAATTCAAGAAAATGGGGAAATAATCCATATTAGTTATGTGTGTTTAAGATTCTGACGATAATGGTATTATAAAGCTTGTTAAAGCAAGCCAAAAAATTAATACACTATGACAGAATTTCACTTAGAAGTGGACGCGAGCGGTTTAAATTGTCCGCTACCTTTATTACGTTTGAAAAAAGCTTTGTTGGAAATCAACAGTGGGGAAGTGGTGAAAGTGATTGCAACTGATCCGGCCGCGCACTTAGATTTTGGGGTTTATACTCATCAAACGGGACATGAAATGTTGAATATTTTAAAAGAGCCGCCGCTGCAAATTTTTTATATCAAAAAGAAATAAAGCGTTTTGCAAAATAGATAACAGGGATTTTTTCTGTGTAGATTTAAGATTCAATTCGCTGAAATTTTTCAAGACGACCAGTCGTCTTAAAAATTTTCGCAGTTGTTTGTAAAATCTATAAGGGGTAGAGACGCAATAGTTGCGTCTCTACGTTTTTGAACTTATTTTACCGCGTAGTGAGATTCAATATACCGTTCGACAATTTCTTGGAACTCTTCGGCAATTCTGTCACCTTTCAAGGTCACGGTTTTTTCACCATCTTCATAAACAGGCGCAACGGGCGATTCTCCTGTACCGGGTAAACTAATCCCAATATTGGCGTTTTTGCTTTCGCCGGGGCCATTCACTACGCAACCCATGACTGCCACTTCCATTTCTTCCACGCCAGGATATTTTTCTTTCCAAACTGGCATTTGGTCACGCAAAAAGCCTTGAATATCTTGCGCTAATTTTTGGAAATAATCACTGGTGGTGCGACCACAACCAGGACATGCAATCACCATCGGCGTGAAAGCGCGAAAACCCATTGTTTGCAAAATTTCTTGCGCCACTACAACTTCTTTCGTGCGTGCTGCACCCGGCTCTGGCGTTAAAGAAATCCGAATCGTATCGCCTATGCCTTGTTGCATTAACACAGACAGAGCAGCTGACGAAGCTACAATCCCTTTTGAACCCATGCCTGCTTCAGTTAAACCCAAATGCAGCGCGTAATCACAGCGTGATGCAAGGTCTTGATAAATACTAATCAACTCTTGTACGTTGCTGATTTTGCAAGATAAAATAATTTTATCTTTACTCAATCCTATTTCTTGCGCTTTTGCCGCACTTTCCAAAGCGGATAACACAATTGCTTCACGGGTAATCGCGGCTAACTCTTTCGGCACGGCTAATTTACGATTTTCATCTAAAAGGCGCGTCAACACCGCTTGATCTAAACTGCCACCATTCACGCCAATGCGCACGGGTTTATTGTATTGGCAAGCAAATTCAATCATTTGTTGAAATTGCGGATCACGGCTTTTGCCACGCCCGACATTGCCCGGATTGATGCGATATTTATCTAAAGCGGCTGCGCAATCTGGGTATTTTTCCAATAACTTATGTCCGTTAAAATGAAAATCGCCAATAATGGGCACAGAAAAACCTTTAGCATCCAATTGGTTGCGAATTTCTGCCACCGCTTTGGCAGCTTCTTCTGAATTGACGGTAATTCTCACTAATTCAGAGCCAGCGGTAGATAGCTCCATAATTTGTTGTACTGTGCCTGCCACATCAGCAGTATCAGTATTGGTCATTGATTGCACGACAATGGGTGCGCCACCACCGACTTTAACGTTGCCGACTAAAACTTGTTGGGTATTTTTGCGAGAGCTAATAGACATAATAAAAAAAATCTTTGTTGGAAAAAATACAGATATCTGAAAGAATAGGAACGGTTACGAACTGAATTATACCCCATACCAAAATAGGCAATAGAGTTAAATTGTGAGGATAAATTATTTTTCTGATATTCATTTAGAGTTCGGCAATTTGCCTCTCCCAAATAATAACGCAGATATTGTTATTGCTGCGGGTGATATAGGAATTGGTCGGCAAGGTGTTGAATGGCTCAAAAACATTAACAAACCTGTCATTTACATTGCAGGCAACCATGAGTTTTACACGCACGAATACAGAAACACACTAACTGTATTGCGCAATAGCTGTGCAAATACTAACGTACATTTTCTGGAAAAAAATACCTTTATTTTTCAAGGGGTTCGTTTTATTGCGTGCACTTTGTGGACTGATTTACTGAAAAATGGCGAAAAAAAAGCGCACGAAGTAGCGCAAAGATTGAATGATTTTAAAACAATTCGCTTTAAAGATAGTTCTTTTGACTTAGCCACATTCACTCAATTACATAGACGTTCATTGCTATGGCTGGAAAATGAACTTTCTGAGCCGTTTGATGGCAAAACCGTTGTAATTACTCACCATGCTCCCTCGCCATGGAGTTGGCAAGAACCGCATAATGAATTAAAAAAAATAGCCTATTGCAATAATTTAGATGAACTCATTAGTGAACATGAAATTGCCGCTTGGTTTCACGGACATATTCATTATCCGAATGATTATAGAGTAGGAAAAACACGAATTTTGAGTAATCCGCGTGGTTATCATGGTCGCAAAGAAGTTGAAGGATTCGATCAAAATAAAATCGTGGAAATTTAGCTGAAACATTCGCAGTTCAACACAGCCTCTTGCTAATCTAAATTTACTGTCATTTCAAAAAACTCCGCATTCTTTTGATTGCCTGTTCTCTTTTCTCATTATCATGTTGTTTTCACGCAGGATTATTATGAATCCCAAAGTTGAGATATTTTCGCAAGGCGAAGAGGTTGTCACAGGACAAGTGGCTGATACGAATGCAGCTTGGTTATCGCAACAGCTTGTGGCGATGGGGTTTTCAGTCAGTCGCCACACGGCGGTAGGCGATAAAATCAGCGATTTAATCAGTTTGCTCAAAGAAATTGCCAGCCGCGCCGATTGCTGTATTTGCACGGGCGGCTTAGGGCCCACTACTGATGATTTAACCTCAGAAGCTGTAGGCAAAGCCTTTGATTTACCGTTGCAATTTGACGAAATTGCCTTGCAACAAATCAACGGCTATTTCCAACAGCGCAATATCACCATGCCAGAAGTGAATCGCAAACAAGCGATGTTGCCGCAAAGTTCCATCCGCCTTGATAATGAATGGGGCACAGCACCGGGATTTTGTCTGCAATATCAACACTGTTGGTTTGTATTTTTGCCCGGTGTGCCGTATGAAATGCAGCATTTATTTACTGAAAAAGTACAGGCGAATTTACAAACCCGCTTCGCGTTGCAAGCTGAAAAATTGGTTGCGCTCAGAACTTTTGGGATTGGTGAATCAGCTTTGCAAGAGAACATTAATCAACTCACCTTGCCTGAAGCGGTAACAATTGGTTATCGCGCGGCATTAGATGAAGTGCAAGTTAAACTATTGTTTCCACATCATTTTGATGAAAATTTAACTGCGGAAATTACGCAAAAAATCGCTGCTGAAATTGGTGATTATGTGTTTGCGATTGCAGAACCTGATAAACCTGCGGGTGATTTAGTTGCCGTGATTGGCGAGTTGATGAACACAACAGCACAAACGTTAGCGGTGTTAGAAACGGCTAGCCAAGGTTTAATTGCGGCAAAATGTATTGGACACGATTGGCTGCTGGAATCTTCTTATAAAAACAACGTCTGTGCCATGACTGGCAGTCCTCCAAAGGACTGCCAGTCATTTTTATTTGCCACGGCACAAGAAATGGGAAAAAGTTTACGAATTTCTAGCGGTGCAAGTTTTGCCTTAGTCCAGCTTTATGATAATAAACATAACTTTAGCAATAAAAATCAACCGATTACTCTTTATACTGTGTTGTTGACAGCAAATGGTTTTTGTCAGCACACCAAAACCGTTAGCGGAACTTCACAGCGCAAACAAAATCAAGCCGCTTTATTCGCGCTGGATTTGCTGCGCCGTTTTTTACAACAGAAAGAATCACTATGCCCTTATTACGATTAACGAACGTTTCCATTGCCTATGGCACCCACGCTTTGCTCGACAACGCCGAGTTTCAACTAGACGCAGGCGAACGTGTCGGCTTATTAGGTCGCAATGGCGAGGGTAAATCCACCCTGATGAAAATTATTGCCGGAAACATTTTGCCAGATGGTGGCGACATCTGGCGGCAACCCGGTTTAAAACTCGCTTGGCTAGAACAAGCCCCTGATTTACCCGCCGATGCGACCATTTATGACGCAGTTGCCAGTGGTTTAGGCGATTTAGGACATTGGATTACCCGCTATCACGAACTCTCCATGACCTTAGACGGTACGGATGAAAAAGCGATGGAGGAGTTTGGTGATTTACAGCATCAATTGGAAACCCACAACGGCTGGCACTTTCAGCAACGAGTGGAATCCACGTTGACGAAATTGAATCTCCCAGGCGAGTTAAAAATCAGCGGTTTATCCGGTGGTTGGAAACGTCGTGTTGCCTTAGCGCAAGCGTTGGTGATGGAACCGGAAGTATTGTTGTTAGACGAGCCAACCAACCATTTAGATTTTGAAAGCATCACTTGGCTAGAAGAACAGGTGCTGAGTTTTCAGGGCGCGGTGCTGTTTGTGACGCATGATCGTTCGTTTTTACAAAAACTAGCGACGCGAATTATTGATTTAGATCGCGGACAATTGGTGTCTTGGCAAGGTAATTATGATGATTATTTACGCCGCAAAGCCGCCGCGTTGGAAGATGAAGCGAATCAAAATGCGGAATTTGATAAAAAACTCGCACAAGAAGAAGTGTGGATTCGGCAAGGAATTAAAGCGCGGCGTACCCGTAATGAAGGGCGAGTGCGAGCTTTGGAAGCGTTACGCCGTGAACGCGCTCAACGACGTAACACGATTGGCACTAGCAAACTGGGTTTAGAAAAAGCGGAAAGTTCAGGCAAAAAAGTGGTTGAATTGGAAAATGTTTCTTTCAGTTATGGCGATAAAACCATTATTAAAGATTTTTCCACCTTGATTCAACGCGGTGACAAAATTGGCTTAATCGGTGCGAATGGCGCGGGGAAATCCACGCTATTAAAACTGTTGCTGAAAGAATTAGAACCGACTTCTGGCACAGTTGAGCAAGGCACAAAATTACAAGTCGCTTATTTTGACCAATTGCGCGAGCAATTAGACCCGGAAATGACGGTGGCGGATACGGTGGCAAATGGCAATGATTTTATCGAAATCAACGGTAATCAACGTCATGTGATGTCGTATTTGGGTGATTTTTTATTCGCACCAGCACGAGCTAGATCGCCAGTAAAAAGTTTATCCGGTGGTGAGAAAAATCGTTTGTTATTAGCACGACTTTTTACTCGTCCCGCGAATGTCATTGTGATGGATGAGCCCACCAACGATTTGGATTTAGAAACCTTGGAAATGCTCGAAGAAAAACTGGTGGAGTTTCAAGGTACGCTGTTAATCGTCAGCCATGATAGAGCGTTTTTAGACAATGTAGTTACAAGCGTCATCGTGTTTGTGGGTAATGGCGAAGTGCAAGAATTTGTCGGCGGTTATAGCGATTGGTTACGCTATGATAATGAAACTAAACAACAACTTGCAGCCGCTGAGAAAAAGCAGAAAGCAGCAACTGTTGAGAAAAAAACCGCCTCTGCACAGAGTGGAAATACTGCAAAAAAGCGTAAACTTAGCTTTAAAGAACAGAAAGAATTGGAAACTTTACCCGATTTGATTGCCGAATTAGAAGCAGCGCAACTGGCGGTGACTGAAAAAATTAGCAATCCCGCTTTTTATCAACAAACGCCTGCGAGCACTGCAAAAGTGTTAGCTGAATTGAAAGCGATTGAAGAAAAACTGGAGCAAGCGTTTGAGCGTTGGAACGAATTAGAATCTTTAATAGAAGAAATAGGATAATTCTTGCAAAAAAGCGGAAGTTTCACTATGATGGTGGGCTGTTCTTTGAGCAGCTGATTAAATGTGGAGAGATGGCCGAGCGGTCGAAGGCGCACGCCTGGAAAGTGTGTATACGGCAACGTATCGAGGGTTCGAATCCCTCTTTCTCCGCCATTTAGGCGTTCAAAAACGTTCAATAGAATTCATAAAACCCTCAACTGGCAACGGTTAGCGGGTTTTTTTATGTTCAGTGAGATTCAATAGCGTTCATTGACAATCAAACAAAACAAGGGGTAT
>ERZ1034361.850-NODE-850-length-18057-cov-3.361457_pt1 | contig 18057 bp, 11 predicted proteins | sample MGYA00520617_ERZ1034361 | MGnify/ENA primary metagenome ERZ1034361 (study PRJEB33736, sample SAMEA104284507) | Azolla filiculoides | biome: Urban; feature: Water surface; material: Ditch water | place: Netherlands | collected 2015-10-28 | depth 0-0.1 m ... | reverse complement strand
GGGGTCTGATTCTGTTTCCGGGCATGCACTCGCTGGCAGGCCTGGTGCTGTGGCTGCCGCCGGCAGCTACCCGGCACGGCCGGCTGGGCCGTTTTTTCGATCTGGCGGCACACGCTGCGGATCGGCGTGCGTCCGTTCGGCGGATGACAGGAAAGGAAACCGCATGACCCCCACGTTGCGCGCCTCGCGTCGATTGGCCGGATGTGTTCTCGCCGCAATGGCACTGCTGTCGGGCTGCGGCGGAGGAGGCGCCTCCGTGCAGGAACCCGCATCCCCGCCGCCACTCACGGCCTGGGGTCTGCAGCGCGCCACCGACAGCAGCCTGACGGCCTGGCTGCGTGAGGCACTCGGGCCCACGAGCAGGACCTATCTGGGTTCCCTCTGGGCAACCGATGTGATGTTGGCCGCGTCGGCCACGGCGCCTGCCGCCGGCGCAGGTGCCGCGGTGTTTTCCGGCACCACGCTGCAGGAAAGCGGCGTGGACGAAGCCGACCGCATCAAGAGCGACGGGACGTTTGTCTTCGACGTTGCCGCCACGCCCGCGGGAACGACCGCGCTGCGCCGCCAGCGGCTCGACGGCGCAGCGTCCGACGCCGCACTGCAGCCCGCCGGCACGCTGGACCTGCCGTTCACCGCAGGACTGCAGGCCAGCGGCTTGTACCTCGACAGCGCGCGCGCGCAACTGGCAGTGCTGGCCGGCGGCCATGTGGGGGGCGTCTACGACAACTGGTTCGCGCCGCAGTGGTGGAGCCAGGGGCAGACAGAGCTGGTACTGGTGCACACCCCGGCAGCAGGCGCACTGCAGGTGCGGCGCACGCTGCGTTTCGACGCCACGCTGATCGGCTCGCGGCGCATCGGCGCCACGCTGTACCTGGTGCTGCGCAGTTACCCCCAGGTGCCAGGCGTTGATCCGTATTGGCCGACCGAAAAAACTGCCGCCAACCAGGCGGCACTCGACAAGCTCCAGGCGGCTGCACTGCTGCCCACGCTGTCGGTGGACGGCGGCGCCACGCAGCTGCTGGTGCAAGCCGCCGACTGCTACACACAGCCCCAGAACGGCTCGCGCAGCGCCGACATGGTCACGGTCGTCGCGCTGGACCTGGCCGCCAGCACACACCGGCACGCCGCACGCTGCTTCACCGGCGGCACCGAGGCGTTCTACATGTCAGAGCAGAACCTGTACCTGGCCACCACCCGCAATGCCTACAGCTACCGCGGCGCCTTCCCGGCCTACGCGGACCAGACCACCACCGACGTCCACAAGTTCGCGCTCAACGGGCTGGACATCGCCTACCGCGGCTCCGGCAACGTCACGGGCCATCTGGGTTTTGATCAACACCGCAAGTCGTTCCGCATGGGTGAGCACCAGGGCGCACTGCGTGTGATCACCCAGACGGCCCCCACGTGGGGTGGGTGGATTGCGCAGCCGATGGTCGCAGCCAGCACCACCGCCGCAACCACCACGGCCACCGCAGCGCCCATCGACTCTCCGGGGCGCCTGACCATCCTGCAGGAAAGCGCCGGCGCACTGGCGGTCGTGGGTGAACTGCCCAACGCCGCCCGCCCTGAGCCGCTGGGCAAGCCCGGCGAGCAGCTGTATGCCTCGCGCTTCATCGGCAACCGGGGCTATCTGGTCACCTACCGGCTGACCGACCCGCTCTACGTGCTGGACCTGTCCAACCCGGCCGACCCCAAGGTGGCGGGCGCACTGGAGGTCAGCGGCTATTCCGACTACCTGTTTCCACTCAGCGAACACCTGCTGCTGGGCGTGGGCAAGGACGCCGCGTCCGACGGGTCGGCAGGAGACGGGCGTTTTGCCTGGTACCAGGGGGTGAAAGTCTCGCTGATCGATGTCACTGACCCGGCCCGTCCGCGCGAGGCGGCGCGCCAGATCATCGGCCGGCGCGGCACCGACGCCACCGTGCTGCGCGACCACCACGGCATCGCGCTGCAGACCGTGGGCAGCGTGGTGCGCGTGGGCCTTCCCGTGCGCCTGCATGACACCCCCGCCAGCGGGATGACCGGCTCGCCCAGTGACTACTACGGCTTCACGCGCACCGAGTTGCAGAAGTTCGAAGTCGATCTGGCTGCCCAGACCCTTGGCACACGCGCAGCGCTGGCGTCCAGCGTGCCCGGCGAACGGGATCTCTCCGCCGACCGCGCGTTGCTCTGGAACGACCAGGTGCACTGGTACCAGGGCGGCACGTGGCGCTCGGCAGCCTGGTAAAACACCATGTCCCACATGACCCCCATCGCTGTCATCGACTTCGAGACCACCGGCATCTCGCCCGCCATGGGCGACCGCGCCACCGAGGTCGCCATCGTGCTGCTGGAAGGCGGCCGGGTGGTGGACCGCTTCCAGAGCCTGATGAATGCCGGGGTGCGCATTCCTTCGTTCATCACGCAGCTGACCGGCATCACCAACGCGATGGTGGCCGCCGCCCCCCGGGCGGAGCAGGTCATGACTGAAGCCAGCCGCTTCGTGGGCGATGCGCCCATGGTGGCGCACAACGCATCGTTTGACCGCAAGTTCTGGGTGGATGAACTGGCGCGGGCTGGCTTGCGTGCGCCGCAACCCTATGCCTGCCCCGTGCTGCTGTCGCGCCGGCTGTACCCGCAGGCGCCGAGCCACAAGCTGGGCACGCTGGTGGACTACCACCGCCTGCCGCGCACCGGCCAAGCGCACCGGGCGCTGGCGGATGCGGAAATGGCCGCTGCATTGCTGGGCCAGATCCAGGCGGATTTGCGCGCGAAGTTTGCAGTGCCGCAGCCCACGCATGCGCTCCTGATGGAACTGCAGACCTGGCCGCGCGCCACCGTGCCGGTGCGGCTGCAGAAATACCTCAGCGAAAACTGAGACCTTGAGGCGGCCGCGCACCGCCGCTTCAAGGTGCGCGCTCAGAAGCTCAGGTGCGCCGCACCACCACGCTGCCGATCGAATAGCCCGCGCCAAACGAGCAGATCACACCCACGTCGCCGGCTTTGAAGTCGGCGTTGTGGCGGTGGAAGGCAATGATGGAGCCGGCCGAGGCGGTGTTGGCGAATTCGTCCAGGATCACCGGCGCCTCCACCGGTGTGGCGTCGCGTCCCAGCAGCTTGCGGGCGATCAGCTGGTTCATTGACAGGTTGGCCTGGTGCAACCAGAAGCGGCGGGTGTCTGCGGGCGTCAGCCCGTGCGCGGCCAGATGGGTCGTGATGTGCTGCGCGGCCAGCGGGCAGACTTCCTTGAACACCTTGCGGCCCTCCTGGTAGAAGAGCTGGTCGCGGTCGTCCGGGTTGCGGTCTTCGCTGCGCGACATGAAGCCGGCGTTGTTGCGGATGGCGTTGGAAAACGAGGTCAGCAGCCGGGTGCCCAGCACCTCGAAGGCGCCGGGCGGCGCGTTTTCCAGCCGCTCGACCAGGATGGCGGTACAGACGTCGCCAAAGATGAAGTGGCAGTCGCGGTCTTTCCAGGCCAGGTGGGACGAGGTGATTTCCGGGTCCACCACCAGCACCGCGCGGGCCGAGCCGCACTTGACCGCGTTGACCGCCATCTCGATGGCAAACGTGGCCGACGAGCAGGCCACGTTCATGTCAAAGCCAAAGCCCTGGATGCCCAGCGCCGACTGGATCTCGACCGCCATGGCCGGGTAGGCGCGCTGCATGTTGGCGCTGGCGCAGATCACGCCGTCCACGTCGGCAGCGGTCTTGCCGGCGCGCTCCAGCGCCTGGGTAGCGGCCGCCACGGCGATCTCCGCCATCATGGAAATCTCGGTGTCGGGGCGCGGCGTGAAGCGCGGGCGCATGCGCTGCGGGTCCAGCACGCCGGACTTTTCCATCACGTAGCGGCGCTTGATGCCCGAGGCTTTTTCGATGAACTCCACGCTGGACAGGGGGATGGCCTGGCGCGTGCCGGCGGCAATCTCATCGGCGTGGGCGGCATTCTCCAGCTCGGCAAAGGCGTTGAAGGCCACCACCAGTTCTTCGTTGGTGATGACGTGGGGCGGGACAAAAAGCCCGGTGCTGCTGATGGCGACAGAGTGCATGAAAACTTTCGAGTAATAGGATGGACGACAGCCCGACAATGCCCCGATTATCGGAACTGGTGCGCTGGTCCGCTACGGGGCTTGCCCTCAGGCCAGCGGCGGCTTCGCCTTCGCCCGTGTCTTGCGCGGTGCCGACTTCTTTGCGGACACAGGCAGCAGCTTTTCTGCACGGGCCGCCAGCGCCAGCGCGCGCACGCGCTGAATGTCTTCGTCGCTGAACGGGCCGTTCACCCCCGAGATGGCAGCCAGCTTCATGCCGTGCTTGAGGCCCAGCTGGTAGATCTCGCGGACTTTTTCCCACTCGATGCCGCGGCCGACGGTGTAGTTCTCGAAGCGGCCTTCCAGCGCCAGCACGATGGTCTCGGCCAGGCAGGCGTAGGCCACGCCCCTGGGCAGGCCGATGTTTTTCATCTCCACCTCGCCGGGCAGCTGGATCTCGCCGGACTCGATCACCAGCACGTCCGGACGCTTGGCGACCTCTTCGGGTGGCAGGTCCAGCGGGCGGGCCACGTCGGTGATCACGCAGCCGGGCTTGACCCGCATGATGTCGAGCACCTTCTTGCCCGCGCCGGAGGTGGCGGTAACGATCATGTCCATGTCGGCAACGTCCTTGTCCGCCCGGGCCGACAGGAACAGCTTCGCATCGGGCGTCTCCTGCAGGATGGACTCCTTGAGCGCCAGCAACTTGGCTGTCTCGGGCGACACCAGGTAGACCTCCTCGGCGGCGCGGGCCATGAGGCGCGCGCAGACCGAGCCGATGGCCCCGGTCGCGCCCACCACCATGGCCTTGAACCTGACGCGCTCCTTGCCCTTGGGGGCGGGCAGCAGGCGCATGCGCAGCAGTGCATCGTGCGCCGCCCACAGCGCGCCCGAGGCGCTGTAGCTGTTGCCGGTGGTGATGGGCAGCGGCGCGCGCTTGGCCACGGTCAGGCCCGCGTCGCCCACCACCTTGGTGAAGGCGCCCAGCCCCATGATCTGCGCGCCCAAGCGCTTGGCCATGGCGGCGGCGTCCAGCAGGCGGCGGTAGGTGAACTCGGGGCTGTGGGCCATGATTTCCTTCGGCGTGCCGCCCACCGAGATCAGCCAGCCCTCGGCCTCCACGCCCGTGGGCGAGCGGATGCCCGTGACTTTGGAGTACACAAAGGGCGGCGCGTACGCCATGATCTTTTCCAGCGAGTTCATGAACACCGGCGGCGACACCTGTGACAGCAGCTCGATCGGCTTGACCTTCTTGAAATACTCCTGCGACAGCGGGTGGATCACGAAGGCAAAGCGGTTCATGCGCTTGAAGCCGTTGGGGTAGAGGATGCGCGGGGCCATGTCCAGCCCGGTGATGATCTCCAGGTAGTCGTCTTCCAGGATGTCGTCCGGGTGCTTGCCCGTGGCCGCGGCGATCATCGCGTCCAGCAGGTGCGGGCCCAGCACATGGCCGGCCAGGCACGGTGCGCCATCAATCACCATGTGCACGCCCTTGTCCTGCCACTGCGCCAGCCGCTCGTCGCTGACGGTGGAGGTGATGATGGTCTTGCCGGCCAGTTCTTCCAGGCCAAACTCGTCCAGCTCGTGCACGGCCGCCACGATCACCGTGGCCTTCTGCATCGCCTTGCGCAGCACGAAGCGCGTCCACTCCTTCAGCGGGGCGGCGGCCATCACGTCGGGCAGCGACCAGTCTTTCACGTAGTGCGCCCCGGTGCTGTAGAGCTGCAAAGCCTGCAGCGACGACAGCAGCTTGGGCACACCCAGCTGCAGCAGCGGGTCGGCAAACTGCACGTTGTCGGTGTACTCGGCCATCGACATGGCCAGCTTGTAGTTCTGCAGGCCCGAGAAAAACAGCACCCGCGCGTTGTTGAAGTAGCGGCCCAGTTCGATCTGCGCGTGGCGCACCGCCCATTCCTGGAAGATGTCGCCCAGCCGCCCGCCCAGCGAGACCGGCACCCGCGTCACCAGCGCCTTCAGCCGCGCGCTGTCTTTTTCGACAAAGCGGTGGGCGCCGGCTTTGTAGCGGTCTTTCAGCACACCCAGGCCAATCGCATCGGCCTGCTTGTCCCACTCTTTCAGCAGTTTGGCCGCGCGGGTCGTGCTGCCGTCGGTGCCAAAGCGGCGCACCTGCAGGGTCTCGCCAAGAAACGGGGTCGTGAAATCGAAATCGTGCGCGCTGGCACCCAGGCTGATGCCGACAACTGTTTTCATGGTGGGCGTGATTCTGGAGTCAAGGGTCTAAAAGAATTCTTCCATGGGATTCATCATGGCGACCCCGATTGGCGCAAAAGACAATCATCCGGCAAAGAAGGAGAACCCGCATGCTTCCCAGTTTCGTGGCCGACATGGCCCGCTCCGTTGGCCTGTCCACCGTCATGCGCGCCGCTGGCGTGGTGACAAGGCTGCTGCCGATTCCGCAGCCCACCATGCTGGTCGGCCCCGGCGCCAGCGGACGCCTGGGGCAGGCGGTCAACGATTTCGGGCACCACAAAATCCTGATCGTCACCGACGCCGTAATCACCCGCCTGGGGCTGATGGAGCCCATGACCACCGCGCTGCGCGCCGGCGGCACCGCCTTCATTGTGTTTGACGCCATCACGCCGGACGCCCCGCTGCCGCTGATCGAGCAGGGCATCGCCCTCTTTGAAGCCGAGGGCTGCGACGCCCTCATCGCCTTCGGCGGCGGCTCGGCCATGGACGCGGCCAAGGCCATTGCGCTGTCGGTCACCAACCACAAGCACCCGCGCCAGCTGGTGGGCTACTTCAAGGGCCGGCGCGCGCCAGCCCCGCTCTACGCCGTGCCCACCACGGCGGGTACCGGCTCGGAAGTCACGGTGGCGGCGGTGGTGTCCGATCCGGTCAACAACCGCAAGCTGGTGATTGCCGACACCCGCATCGTGCCCCGCATGGCGGCGCTGGACCCCAGCCTGATGGTCGGCCTGCCCGCGCCCATCACGGCCGCCACCGGCATGGACGCGCTGACCCACGCGATTGAAGCCTTCGTCGGCCACTGGGGCACGGCCTTCACGGATCGCATGGCGCTGTCGGCCGTCGGCATGATCTTCGAGAACCTGCCGCTGGTCTTTGCCAACGGCCACGACCTGGCCGCCCGGGAAAAGATGGCACTGGCCTCCACCTACGCCGGCCAGGCCTTCACGCGGGCCAACGTGGGCTACGTGCATGCCATTGCGCACCAGCTCGGCGGCCTGTACCACACGCCCCACGGGCTGGCCAACGCCATCATGCTGCCGCATGTGCTGCAGTTCCTGCGGCCAGCCATTGAAGACAAGCTGGCCGTGCTGGCCGTGCGCGCCGGCGTGGGCCAGGCTGACGAGCCCGAGGCCGTGCTGGCGCAGAAGTTTCTGGACGCCGTGGACGCCATGAACGCCCGCCTGGGCATCCCGCGCCAGCTGGATGCGCTGCGCGAGGCTGACATTCCCGCGCTGGCCAAAGCCGCTTGTTGGGAGGCCGACACCAATTACCCGGTGCCGCGCTACATGTCGCAGGCCGTCTGCGAAGGCGTGATCCGCCAGGCGCTGCCCGTGCAGGCCGCAGCGGCCACAAGGGCCCCGGCCCGCAAAAAGCCGGCCGCCACCCAGGCGCCGACGAAGAAAGCCAGGGCCAAAAAGGCCGCCACCCCGGTCAGCGCGCCGCAGGATACTCCTGAATTAGTAGCTAACTAAGACCAATCGACGCTGGGAAGGTGCCAAAAAAGCTCATAATTGCGGCATGAACACGCCTTCCCACGCCACCGTCACGCCGCTGACCACCCACGACACCACCCGCATCGACGACACGCGCATCGGCGCGGTGCGTCCGCTGATCACCCCGGCCTTGCTGAACGAATGGCTGCCCACGCCCGCCGCCGCGCAGGCGCTGGTGGAGCGCAGCCGGGCCGCCATCTCGCGCGTGCTGCACGGGCAGGACGACCGGTTGATCGTGGTGGTGGGGCCGTGCTCCATCCACGACCACGACCAGGCCATGGAATACGCCCGCGCCCTGAAGGAACAGGCCGACGTCCTAAAAGACGACCTGCTGATCGTGATGCGCGTGTACTTCGAGAAGCCGCGCACCACGGTCGGCTGGAAGGGCTACATCAACGACCCGCACCTGGACGGCAGCTTCGCCATCAACGAGGGGCTGGAGCTGGCGCGCAAGCTCTTGCTGGACGTGCTGGAAGTCGGCCTGCCGGTGGGCACCGAGTTCCTCGACCTGTTGAGCCCGCAGTTCATCAGCGACCTGGTGAGCTGGGGCGCCATTGGCGCGCGCACCACCGAGAGCCAGAGCCACCGCCAGCTGGCCAGCGGCCTGAGCTGCCCGGTGGGCTTCAAGAACGGCACCGACGGCGGCATCAAGGTGGCGTCCGACGCGATCCAGGCCGCGCAGGCCCCCCACGCCTTCATGGGCATGACCAAGATGGGCCAGGCCGCCATCTTCGAGACCCGTGGCAACGACGACTGCCATGTCATCCTGCGCGGTGGCAAGGCGCCCAACTACTCGCGTGCCGATGTGGACGCCGCATGTGCGCTGCTCAAGGGCGCCGGCCTGCGCGAGCAAGTGATGATTGACGTCTCACACGCCAACAGCAGCAAGCAGCACCAACGCCAGATCAACGTCGCGGCCGAAGTGGCCGCCGAGATCGCCGCCGGCGACCGTCGCATCACCGGCGTGATGATCGAAAGCCACCTTGAGGAAGGCCGCCAGGACATCGTGCCCGGCCAGCCGCTCAAGCACGGCGTGTCGGTCACCGATGCCTGCATCAGCCTGGCGCAGACCGTGCCGGTGCTGCAGGGGCTGGCAGCGGCCGTGCAGCTGCGGCGCGGGCTGACCGTGCACACGGCGGGCTGAACGGCCAGCGCCTCGCCAATGCCGGAGGCGGCCCCGGTGATGACCACGCCCAGGCCCTTGAAGCTCTTCATGGTGCCGCCCCCAGCGCCTGAAACTCGGCCCAGTCAAACCGCGCCAGCCGCTGGCGGAAGCGGAAGGTGAAATCCGGCCACAGCACGCGGTTGCTGCCATCGGCCTCCAGATACCAGCTGCGGCAGCCGCCGGTGTTCCACACGGTGCGCTGCAGGCGCTGCTGCACGTCGGCGTTGAAACGGGCCTGCGCCTCGGGGCGTGCATCGAACGCGGCCGCACGGCGCTGGTCCAGCGCAGCCAGCGCCTTGAGCACAAAACGCACCTGCGACTCGATGATGTAGACCATCGAGTTGTGCCCCAGCCCGGTGTTGGGGCCGGTCATCACGAACAGGTTGGGAAAGCCGGCCACCACCGTGCCCAGGTGCGCCTGCGGGCCGCCGGCCCACACGGCGTTCAGCTCGCGCCCGTCGCGGCCCAGCACTTCGAACGGTGCGCCCGCGCCAGCCACCTGAAAGCCGGTGGCGGCGATCAGCACGTCCATTGCGTGCTCGCGCCCGTCGGCGGTCACCACGCCATGAGGTGTGGCACGCACCACGGCCTGGTCCACCAGCTGCACGTTGGGGCGCTGCAAGGCGGGGTAGAAGTTGTCCGACAGCAGCACCCGCTTGCAGCCCATGGTGTAGCCGGGCGTGAGGCGGCGGCGCAGGTCGGCATCGGGCACCTGCTTGCCCAGGTGGCGCAGCACGTCACGCTGGGCCAGTTCCAGCAGGCGGGGCGAACGGGTGAACGGATACGCGCGCCACTCCAGCCGCGCGTAGGTCAGGCCACGCACCAGCCGCTGCAGCGCCGGGTGACGGCGGTAGCGTGCGCGCGTGGCCTCGGGCACGGCGTGGTCCTGGCGCGGAATGATCCACGCCGGCGTGCGCTGGAACACGGTGAGCGTGCCGCACTGCGGCGCAATCGCGGGCACGATCTGGATCGCGCTGGCCCCGGTGCCGATCACACCGACACGCCGGTCCGCCAGCGGCACGTCATGCTGCCAGCGCGCCGAGTGAAACACCGCGCCCTTGAACTGGTCCAGGCCCCCGATCTGCGGCATCTGCGGGCGGCTCAGGCCACCGGTGCCCAGTGCCAGAGTGCGCGCATGCTGCACCTCGCCATTGGCCAGCGTGACCTGCCAGCAGTGCCGGGCGTCGAGCCACTGCGCGCGCACCACGCGGGCGTTGCACCGGATGTCGGCGCGCAGGCCGCCTTCGTCGGCGCAGCGGTTCATGTAGGCGGCGATCTCGGCCTGCGGCGGAAACAGCCGCGTCCAGCCCGGGTTCGGCATGAACGACAGCGAATACAGGTTCGACGGAATGTCGCAGGCCGCACCGGGGTAGTGGTTGTCGCGCCAGGTGCCACCCACGCTGGCCGCCTGCTCCAGCACGCGCCAGCGGCGGCCCGCCTGTTTGAGCTGCAGCGCCAGGCACAGACCCGAGAAGCCGCTGCCGACGATGAGCACGTCGAGGATGTCTGCGGGCACTGGCGCGGAGGGCTGGGTCGAATCGTTCATGGGCGGGACCCTGGGTGAAACTGCCGCGGATTGTGGCACCGCGGGTCAGGATCACGAGCGGGTCAGCCCGCCCACCGAGTAACGCAGGCGACCTGATTCAGGTGCCGCCTGCGTTCCGCAAAAAATCGTTTAGCGCGGCCGGCGCGGCACCATCGGGCCGCGGCCTTCGATGTGGCGGAAGGTGATGCGGCCCTTGGTCAGGTCGTAGGGGGAGAGTTCCAGCGACACGCGGTCGCCCGCGAGGATGCGGATGTGGTTCTTGCGCATCTTGCCGCCGGTGTAGGCGATCAGCTGATGCCCGTTGTCCAGCGTCACGCGAAAGCGCGAGTCGGGCAGCACCTCGTTGGCAACGCCCATCATCTCGATCAGTTCTTCTTTGGCCATGTGGTCCTTTGAGTGTCTTGTTGGAAGCGCGGCTTACTGCGGGCGGGTGGTTTCATGCACCCACACGATGCCCTGGGCCAGCGCGTAATGCGCGGCGGCGTCGTGCGTGGGGAAGTGGTCGTGAAAGCGCATCACACGGTCGGTCGTGCCGCGGCCGCTGCCGCTGGCAATCGACACCTGGGCGGCGAATCGGCCGCAATCCAGCGGCTTGGGGCAGGCGGCGATGCGGTATTTGCCCATGGAGATGGGCGAGGTCGAGATTGAAGAGGATGCAGCCATGTCGTTGTAGTTGTAGTTGTGTTGAATCATTGAGAAATATCCAGGGCGCAGGGCGAGGCGCACAAAGGCACCAGGCACGAGAACTCAAAAAGCGCCCAAAGCAGGAAATTGGCAGCCCAAAGCGCCGGGGTGCCCACCTGAAACACCTGGCAAGCCCGCAAGGGCCAGAAACCAGGGCACGCGCCCGGCAGGGGCCACGTGAACAGAAGGGAGGAAGAGCCGCTACGTCGTGAGAGAAGTTCTGCGGCTCGCAGTTGAAGGGCTGGACTGGCAACCCCTCTGCCGGGGTAGTTGCCGCGCTGCATTCAGCAAGTGCGGCGGCCAGTCGCCAAAAGCGATGCGCGAATGTAGCACAGATACAACAAATGCGTTGGCGCTGCAGAGAAAAATCCGGCGGACGCCGTGCGCCCGGACATCGCCTTGCGACGCCTCACGACCGGCGGGCAGCGCCTGCGGCAAAAGTGCCAGCCGGGAACTGACGTAACATCATGAAACAATAATTTCATCAATATTCTGACATCAAATTTCGAATCGCGATTTTTTCAGTTATTGACTGTCCAGACTGGCCATGCACTTCCATACACCGACCTTGTTAATGCTGATCATCATGATCAGCGCTGTTCTGGCGGTCACGATTGCCTTCATTGCCCACCGGCGTCAACAGGATCTTTTTCTGTGGTCCACCGGCCTTGCGGTGCACAGCCTGGCCTATGCGCTCTTCGGCCTGCGCGGCCAGATCCACGAGGTGGCCTCCATCGTGGGTGGCAACCTGGCGCTGACTGCCACGTTTGCCCTGTTCAGCGAGGGGATCTTTCGCTTCCAGCGACGTCAGCCGCAGCGCTGGGTGTTCTGGTCGCCGGTGCTCGTCACGGTCCTCGGCAACTTCTACTGGATCGACGCCCTGCAGCCCCGGGTCACGTTCAACGGCGTGCTCATCTCCGTGCAGTGCCTCCTGCTGCTTGCCGCGCTGCTGCAAAGACGCCGGACCACCGTGGGTCGGGGGCAATATATTCTGGCTGCCGGCATTGTCTTCGCCGGCGGTGTGATGGCGCTTCGGGCGCTGGCCATTGGCACGGGAATGATGCCGGTTCCGTCCATGCTGGAATCCAGCCTGTTCCAGTCCTGGGCACTGGTGTCCGCTGCGACCAGTGTCCTGATGCTCTCCATGGGTCTGGTCCTGATGACCCAGGAGCGGGCCGAGGATGCCTTGCAGAAAAGGCAGTGCATCGAACAGTTCCGCAACCGCATCCTGGAACTGATTTCCAGCGACAGGCCGCTGCAGGACATCCTGACCGCCTTGGCGCAAGGCGTTGAACAGCTCCAGCCGGGCCGGCTGTGCTGCATCCTGCAGCGCGACCGGCAGGGCCTGCACCTGGGTGAAGCCGTGGCGCCCAGCCTGCCGGACTTCTACAAAAGGGCTCTCAACGGCCTTCCTGTTGGCGAAGGCCTGGGGGCTTGCGGAACAGCCGCCTTCACCGGCAAGCACGTCGTGACGGAAAACATTGCGCAACATCCCGACTGGGCCCCCTTCAAGGACCTGGCGGCCCAGGCGGGGCTGGGATCTTGCTGTTCGCAACCCATCCTGTCGTCCAGCGGCCAGCTGCTGGGCACCTTTGCCACCTACCACCGGACGCCGCATCCCCCCACCCAGGCGGACATCCCGCTCATCGAAGATGCTGCGCGACTGGCGGGCCTGGCCATTGAACGCAACCGCGCCGCGACCGAACTCAGGGAAAGCGAAGCACGCTATCGCAGCCTGTTCGACCATTCCGGCGAGGGGATCGTCGTCTTCCAGGACAACGGCATTGCCCTGACCAACGCGGCCGCCCAGCGCCTGAGCGGCCGCACGGCCGAACAGATGGTCGGGATCGACTCGACGCTGACCGTGCATCCAGACGACCAGTGGATGATCCGGGAACGCCGGGAGCGCGTCCAGCGTGGCGAACCCGCTGGAGACAACTTCACCGGCCGGGTGCTTCGTCCCGACGGCTCCGTCATCTGGGTGGACATTCACTACACCCCGATCGAGTGGCAGGGACGCCCCGCCGTCATGGGCATGATCTCCGACATCACCCGGCGCAAGGAGGACGAAGCCGCCCTCGCGCAGTACCGGGACCATCTGGAGGAAATGGTCGCGGTGCGCACCGCCGAGCTGTCGGTGGCCAAATGTGCCGCCGAAGCCGCCAACGTCGCCAAGAGCACATTCCTGGCGAACATGAGCCATGAAATCCGCACCCCGCTGGGCGCCATCCTCGGCTTTGCCTACCTGCTGCGCAGGCGCCTTGATGACCCCGCCCAGATCAATCCGCTGGACAAGATCCAGACCGCCGCGCAGCATTTGCTGGCCGTCATCAGCGACATCCTGGACCTGTCGAAAATCGAAGCCAACCAGCTGGTCCTGGAAGCGCGCGAAACCGACGTGCGTGCGCTCGTGATGGACGTCTGCGCCATGCTCGCCAGCGGTGCGGGTGCCAAGGGACTGCGCCTGGAAACCGACATCGCCACGCTGCCGCAGGCACTGATCGGCGATGCGACCCGGCTCAAGCAGGCCCTGCTGAATCTGGCTGGCAACGCCGTGAAATTTACCGCGCAAGGCAGCGTCACCCTGCGGGTGCGCACCGTGGAAACCGCCGTGGACGAACTGCTGGTCCGCTTCGAAGTCATCGACACCGGCATCGGCGTGGCGCCGGACGCGCTGCCCCGGCTGTTTACGCCATTCCAGCAGGCCGACAACTCCACCACCCGCAGCTTTGGCGGCACCGGGCTGGGGCTGTCGATCACCAAATCGCTGGCGCAGTTGATGGGCGGCGAGGTTGGCGTCGCCAGCACCCTGGGCCAGGGCAGCACCTTCTGGTTCTCGGCCCGCCTGAGAAAAAGTGCCAGTGCGCTGGCCGCCTTACCGGCGCAGGACGCCACCGCAACAGCCGAGGTCCAGCTGGTGCGCGCGCACCAGGGCAAACGCGTGCTCCTCGTCGAGGACAACGAGATGAACCAGGAAGTCGCCTGCGAACTGCTGGAGCGCATCGGGCTGAAAGTGGACATCGCGGGCGACGGACAGCAAGCCATCGACGCCGTCGCGCGGCAGACCGGCAGGCCCTTCGACCTGATCCTGATGGATGTGCAGATGCCCCGCCTCAACGGGCTGGAGGCGACGCAGGCGCTGCGGCAACTGCCGGTGGCCGCTGGCGTCCCGATCCTGGCCATGACCGCCAACGTCTTCAGCGAAGACCGGGACCACTGTCTGGCCGCCGGCATGAACGACTTCATTGCCAAACCGGTGGAACCCGAGCTGCTCTACGCCGCCCTGCTGCGCTGGCTGCCCCAGTGGCCGTAAATCTGCCATACGGCAGCGCCATGCGCCGGGAGGCGTGCCGTACCATGGCGTCAAGCAATCCGATTCCAGCGTGACAACCGGGAACCAACATGGTCCTTCACAGCTACACAATGCTCCTGATGATCATTCTGATCAGTGCCGTCCTGGGCGCCACGATCGCCTTTATCGCCTACCGGCGTCACCAGGCACTGCTTCTGTGGTCCGCGGGGCTGGCACTGCATGCGCTGGCCTATGTGATGTACAGCCTGCGCGAGGTGATCCCCGAAGTGGCGGCATCCACTGGTGGCAATCTTGCGCTGCTGATGGCTTTTGCCTTTTTCGGCGAGGGCATTTGCCACTTCCAGCAGCGCACGCCGCCCCGCTGGTGGCTCTGGTCGCCCGTGCCCATCGGGGCCGTCGGTACCGTCCTCCTGATGCACCATCCCCTGGCGCGTCTGGTGATCCTCGGGAGCATCGTCGCCCTGCAAGCCTTGCTGCTGCTTATTACCCTGCTGCAAAGGCGCCGCGAAACCCCCGGGCGCGGGCAATACATCCTGATGGCCGGCGCCCTGTTCGTCACCGTCCTGATGACGGTTCGGGTGCTGGCTTTCGCCACCGGAGCGGTCCCGGTGTCCGCCCTCACCGACTCCAGGACGACACAGGCCTACGCCCTGATCGCGGCCGTGCTTGGCATCATGCTGCTGTCGCTGGGTCTGGTCCTGATGACCCAGGAGCGCGCCGAATACGCCCTGCAGGCACGGCAACGCAACGAGGCCTTCCGCAGCCACATCCTGGAACTGATCTCCGGCAACACACCGTTGCGGGACATCCTGACCGCACTGGTCCAGGGCGTGGAGCAGCTCCGGCCCGCCATGCTGTGCAGCATCCTGCTGCTGGACCGGCAAGGCCGGCAACTCGGTGAGGCGGTCGCCCCCAGCCTGCCGGGCTTCTACAACGCTGCGATTGATGGCCTGACCATTGGCGAAGGCGTGGGTTCCTGTGGCACCGCCGCCTTCACCGGGCAGCGCGTGGTGGTGGAAGACATCGCCCGGCACGCCTACTGGGAAAATTTCAAGACACTGGCCGCCCAGGCCGGGCTGGGCGCCTGCTGGTCGCAACCCATCGTCGCGTCCAGCCAGCAGATCCTTGGCACCTTCGCCATCTACCACCGCACACCCCACAGCCCCAGCCCGGAAGACATCCTGCTCATTGAACAATCGGCGCGTCTGGCCAGCATGGCCATTGAACGCAGTCGCGCGGCAGAGGCGCTGCGGCAAAGTGAAGCGCGGTACCACCACCTCTTTGATCAGGCCTACGAAGGCATCATCGTCACGCAGGACAAGCACATTGTCCTGGCCAATGCCGCGACACAGCGCATCTGCGGCCGCCCGGCCGCGCAACTGGTCGGACTCGACGCCCTCGTGCCCATTCACCCCGAAGACCGGGCCCTCGTCAGCGAGCGCTACGCACGCGCATCCCGGGGCGAATCGATCGAACCGCAACTCACCCTGCGGCTGCTGCGCCCCGACGGCAGCGTGGCATGGATCAAAAACTCGTCCACCCCCATTGAATGGGAAGGCCGGCCCGCCGTCATGGGGGTGTTCTCGGACATCACCCAGCGCATGCAAGACGAAGCTGCGCTTGAACAATACAGCCGCCAACTGGAAAAAATGGTCGAAGTCCGCACCGCCGAACTGTCGCTGGCCAAGGGCAAGGCGGAAACCGCCAACGTGGCCAAGAGCGCCTTCATCGCCAACATGAGCCATGAGATCCGCACCCCCCTGAACGCCATTCTGGGCTTCACCCACCTGGAGCGCATGCGGGCTGACGACCCGGCGCGGATCGAGCGGCTGGACAAGATCAAGGATGCCGGCAACCACCTGCTGGCCATCATCAACGACATTCTGGACCTGTCGAAAATCGAAGCCAGGCAAATGGTCCTGGAAGCGAACGACACCGATGTGCACGCCCTGATCGGACAAGTCCGCACCATGCTGGCCAGCACCGCCAGCACCAAGGGCCTGCAGCTCGAAGTCGAGATTGCACCCATGCCAAACCCGCTGATCGGTGACGCGACACGGTTGCGGCAAGCCCTGCTCAACCTGGCCAGCAACGCAGTCAAGTTCACCCACAAGGGTGGCGTGATGCTGCGGGCACGGGTCGAGGAAGCCACCGGCGACGACGTGCGGGTCCGCTTCGAGGTGACCGACACCGGCATCGGCGTTGCGCCGGACATGGTGCCCCGGCTGTTCACGCCGTTCAAGCAGGCCGACGCCTCCACCACGCGCAGCTTTGGCGGCACCGGACTGGGCCTGTCAATCACCAAATCGCTGGCCCAGCTGATGGGCGGTGACGTCGGCATCGTCAGTACGCTGGGGGAAGGCAGCACCTTCTGGTTCACCGCCTGCCTGAAAAGAGGCACGGCCGCCCCCGCGGCCGCGCCTGCAGCGCGCGATGCGGAAGACGCTGAAACCCTGTTGCGGCGCGACCACCACGGCAAGGAAGTGCTGCTGGTCGAAGACAACGCAATCAACCAGGAAGTCGCACGCGACCTGCTGGAACAAGCCGGTCTGACCGTTGACCTTGCCGGTGATGGCCTGGAAGCCATCGAAGCCGTCCAGCGCCGCGCCGGCAAGCCCTACGACCTGATCCTGATGGACATGCAGATGCCCGGGCTCGACGGCCTCGGGGCCACACACGCACTGATGAAAATACCCGCTGCCGCAGACACCCCGATCATCGCCATGACCGCCAACGCCTTCAGCGACGACCGGGCCCGCTGCATCGCGGCCGGCATGCGCGACTTCATCTCCAAACCAGTAGAACCCGACGTGCTGTACGCCACCGTCTTGCGGTGGCTCAGGCGCTGACGACCAGGCTCCAGCCGCCTGCCGGAGGGAAATTAAGGGTAAAAATGGCAAGATCCCAGCGTCAAATGGTCATAGTTAGCTATGAATTTCAGACCGCCCCACCCATGAACCCGAACCGCACCGCATGCCGTCTGAGAAATTCCGGCGCGGGGCGGAAGCGTTCGGGCAGGGTGATGGGGGCGCCGTCAAAACGCAGCAGCGCGTCGGCCATGAAGCCGTCGTCACGATGGGCGCGCAGCGCGGGCGACACGCGGATGGTGAAGTCCGGCAGCACCGTCATCAGCCCCTGGTCATACGCGCGGTCGTGCAGCGCCGACAGGCACAGGCCGTTTTGCGGGTTGAGGCGGTTGTGGGTGTCCTGGCTCCACGGGACGATGTGGCTGGCGATCACCAGCTTGTCATGGCGCAGGCCGCTGACGCAACAGGTGGCGTTGTAGCTGGCCAGCACCGCCTTGCGAAAACGCGCCTGGTTCACACGCACCTGCACGAGGGCGGCGCGGGTGCGGCCGGGCTCCAGCGGGGGCGGTTCGAAGGGCTCGACTTCTTCCAGCAAATCGGCGTCGGCGATAACCCCTTGCGCGACGGCCAGCCGCTCGTATTCGGCGGCGGCTTCCAAGGCGACGGTGTCCCAATGGGCCTGCAGTTCGCTCCAGATCTGGCGGTCCAGCGCCGAGGCATTGCCCATGCCGCCGGGTTGCTGCACGGAATGGGTGGCGTCCATGATCACCGGATAGCCGGTGCGCGCCATGATCGCGCAGATGCTCCATGTCAGCGAACGCACCTTGCAGCGCC
>ERZ1034361.849-NODE-849-length-18072-cov-5.706530_pt1 | contig 18072 bp, 16 predicted proteins | sample MGYA00520617_ERZ1034361 | MGnify/ENA primary metagenome ERZ1034361 (study PRJEB33736, sample SAMEA104284507) | Azolla filiculoides | biome: Urban; feature: Water surface; material: Ditch water | place: Netherlands | collected 2015-10-28 | depth 0-0.1 m ... | reverse complement strand
GGCCCAGGCATGGAGCGTGCGGATCTGCTGCAAGCTAACGGCGCGATTTTCACCGTTCAGGGCGAAGCCATTGCCAAGAACGCCAAGGAAGACGTCAAGGTTCTGGTTGTAGGCAATCCATGTAACACCAATGCCCTGATCGCTGGCGCCGCTGCCCGTAAGGTTGGCCGCACCAATCCGAACAACTACCACGGCATGCTGCGTCTGGACCACAACCGTGCTCTGACACAACTGGCACAAAAATCGGGCCGTCCGGTTTCGTCGCTGAAGAAGCTGGTCGTTTGGGGTAACCACTCGCCTTCAATGTACGCTGACTACCGCTTCTGTACATCAAACGGCGATAGCGTTAAGAACCTGATCAACGACGCTGCCTGGAATAACGATGTATTCCTGCCAACCGTTGGCAAGCGCGGTGCTGCAATTATTGACGCACGCGGTCTGTCGTCAGCAGCTTCGGCCGCTAACGCAGCTATCGACCACATCCGTGACTGGCATCTGGGTTCGGACGAGTGGGTCACGATGGGTGTTCCTGCACCAGCCGACAATGGCTACGGCATTCCTGAAGGCATCGTTTTCGGTTTCCCATGCGAGTGCAAGGGTGGCAAGTTCACCCTGATCAAGGGCCTGGAAATCGATGAGTACTCGAAGGGTAAGATCGCTCTGACCCTGAAGGAACTGACCGACGAGAAGGAAGCTGTTGCTTCGATGCTGTAATCAGTTTTTCTGATGAACAGCCAAAAGGGTCACGCTTGCGTGGCCCTTTTGCTTTATCCTTTCAGGTTGGAATTGTTATCCGTATTTCATCGCATTTAATGAGTCGCTGATCATGACGCAAGCCCCTACGAACGCCACCCTAACGCCCGATGAGGTTCTTTTTCCCGGCGAGAAGCCCTTTCCGATTTTGCCAGCAGTAGATCACTACTGCGGTTCGGAAAAGTTGATGAAAAAGGCCATGGCCATCCAAAGTGACGTGGCTGCCGAATACGGCCCATTAGCCATGGATATCACTTGCGATTGCGAAGATGGCGCCGCCGCCGGCAATGAACGGGCTCATGCCGAACTCTGTGTGGCCATGATCAATTCATCAGACAACCACTATGGTCGTGTCGGTGCACGCATTCATGATGTGACACACGACCATTGGCAGGACGACCTGGAGATTCTGGTTGGTGGCGCTGGCAAAAAGCTGCCGTTCATTACCCTCCCCAAGCCACGAGGCATTGAAGACGTCCGTCTATTTCTCAACGCACTGCGTGCTATTGAACAACGCCACGGCGTTGTCGATCCGATTCCTGCACATGTGCTCATCGAAACACATGGCGCACTGCATGAGGTATGGGATATTGCTGCACTGGACGGCATTGAATCGCTGGACTTTGGACTTATGGATTTTGTGTCAGGTCACTTTGGCGCCATTCCCGGCAGCGCGATGAAGAGCCCGGGTCAATTTGATCATCCGCTCGTTAGACGAGCCAAACTGGAAATCTCCAGCGCGGCGCTCGGCCATGGCAAGGTGCCGTCGCATAACGTCACCACCGAACTTTCCGATCTGGAGTACATTCGCCAAGATGCGGAGCGTGCGCGCCGCGAATTCGGCTATCTACGCATGTGGAGTATTCATCCGGTCCAGATCCGCCCGATTCTGGATGCCATGAGCCCAGACTTCTCGGAAGTCCAGGATGCTGCAGAGATCGTTAGCGCTGCTGCCGATGCCGACTGGGGGCCGATCCGTCACAACGGCAAGTTGCAGGATCGCGCTGCCTACCGCTATTACTGGACACTACTTAAACGCGCCCGGAGCACTGGTGTACCTTTGCCTGCCGGTATTGCCGAACGCTTTTTTACTGTTTAAAGACCATGACGCACGATATTGCTAAAGACAGCGACATTGCCCTGATTGAATTCAAGGGCACCACCCTACCCGTTCTTGCTATCACCCTGCGCAGCCTGGACCCAAAAGAATTGACCAGCGCCGGCAGCACCCTGTTTGGTGAAGGTGCATTTTTTGACGATGATCTGGCAGTACTGGACTTAAGTCAGGTCATCACCTGGCCAGAGCAGGTTGAATGGTCACTCATTATTCAATTACTAACGAGCCATGGCCTCAAGGTTTTGGGCATTACTCGGGCTAATAGCACCTTAACCGCATCTGCTGCCGCCTCAGGCCTACCTTCACTGGCATTGAGCGCTGGCCGATCTGCAAAACCCGCCCCAGCGCCCAAAAAGGCGATTGCCACCGACCCAGCGTTGGACAAAATTCCAGCAAGTCTCCGCAAAGCGCCAGCCCCTGATGTCGCCCCTGTGTCACCCGACACCCCGGAAAAAGCTGAGCCTGATGAGACCTTGCTAGACAATCCGGGCACGCTGGTGATTGATCGACCATTGCGCTCTGGACAGCAAGTCTATGCCCGAGGGGGTGATCTGGTCATACTGGCCGCGGTTAACCCCGGGGCCGAAGTGATTGCCGATGGCAATATCCATGTCTACGCCCCTCTGCGTGGCCGCGCCCTTGCCGGCGCGCGTGGCAATGCTCAAGCACGCATCCTGACTACGGTCTTTGCAGCCGAACTGGTCTCTATTGCAGGTATTTATCGTACTTTTGAAGAGGGTGTCCCTGCCAAACTGGCCAATCAACCGGTTCAGGTCCGTTTAGCCCAGGAACCGGTCGTTTCTCCGAGCACTGGCCAGAAATCGCGTCTGGAAATCAATATTCTTCGGGTCGATTGAGTGGCAGCACCCCTCAGGCTGTGCTGAATCGGCTAAAATCTACAAAATATTTCCACATAGTTCCGGGAGCAGATGTGACTCGTATTATTGTCGTAACTTCAGGTAAGGGCGGCGTCGGCAAAACCACGACCAGCGCCTCTTTCGCCAGCGGTCTGGCCATGCGCGGATTTAAAACCGCTGTCATCGATTTCGATGTGGGCCTGCGTAATCTTGACCTAATCATGGGTTGTGAACGCCGCGTCGTTTACGATCTGGTCAATGTGATCTCCGGTGAAGCCACACTGAATCAGGCACTGATCAAAGATAAGCACTGCGAGAATCTATTTGTACTGCCTGCGTCACAAACCCGCGACAAAGATGCACTTACTGAAGAGGGTGTGGAAAAGGTCCTGAAGGATCTCGAACACATGGGCTTTGAATACGTTATCTGCGACTCCCCTGCAGGTATCGAACGCGGTGCTGTTATGGCACTGACCTTTGCCGATGAAGCGATTATTGTGACGAACCCTGAAGTGTCTTCAGTCCGTGACTCCGATCGCATCCTCGGCATTCTGCAAGCCAAGTCGAAGCGCGCACAGGCTGGTGGTGAACCTGTCAAAGAACATCTGCTGGTGACCCGTTACTCGCCTAAGCGTGTTGAAGATGGTGAAATGCTTTCCTACAAGGACGTCCAGGAGATTCTGCGCGTGCCTATTATCGGTGTGATTCCAGAATCAGAATCCGTGCTGCACGCATCGAATCAGGGTACCCCGGCCATTCATATCGAGCAATCTGAAGTGGCTGAAGCCTACAAGGATGTTATCGCTCGCTTCCTTGGCGAAGATGCCCCCCTGCGCTTTGTGTCTTATGAAAAGCCGGGTCTCTTCAAGCGTCTGTTCGGAGGCTAAGCGATGTCCCTGCTCTCCCTCATTTTCGGTTCCAAACCCAAAACGGCCAACATGGCCAAAGAACGACTGCAGCTGATTATTGCCCGTGAGCGTGTAGACGATGGCAAGCCTTCAGCAGACTTCCTGCCTGCAATGCAGCAAGAACTCGTTGCGGTCATCTCCAAATACGTTCATGTCAACGCCGACGACATCAAAGTATCGATGGAAAAGAAAGGCAATTACGAAGTACTCGAAGTTAATATCGTATTGCCTGAACAGCACTAAACTTAGTAATGCGTTTTAAAGCAGAAAAGGATCCCTCGGGATCCTTTTCTGCTTTATGCGGAAAGCCTTTAAGCCAGTATCTCGGCGATATCGTTGGCGATTTTAACTTCTCTTACGAACTGCTCCCACTCCAAGCCCAGCGCATCTCGAGAAGACACCATGCCAATTGGCCTACCCTTTTCAAGTACAGGCACGTGGCGGAATCCATGCTGGTGCATCAAATGCAAGGCGTGAGATAGTGGCTTATCGGACTCCAAACCCATTACATCACGCGTCATGACCTGATCTAGAATGGTCGTTGAGACATCTAACCCTGCAGCAACAACCTTATTCATTAAATCACGTTCGGTAAATATTCCAGCTAACTCTCCATCTCTTTCGACGAGGACTGAACCAATTCCTTTAGCCTTCATTGCCTTGGCGGCCTCCAAAACGGTCATATGCGGGTTAGCAATTACTAGCGGTCGATTTCTGACGATCGTATGTAAAGTTCTGTTGGGCATTTTAATTGCTCCTGAATATGGGTTTTCTTATATTCCTCCCTTATCCATGCGAAGCAAGCTGCGACGCAACAAAAATCAAGTTTTTTGCCTAATTAAGCCCAAACACCAGTCAGCACTTTTTCTGCCCAGAGCAAGGCAGACAGTGTCTTGCCATCAGTAAGCGTTCCTTGACGTACTGCGTCCATCGCCTCCTCAAGACTTAACTCAATTAACTCCAGGAATTCACCTTCATCAAGGTTGTTCTGACCCAGTGATGTCAGCGATTGCGCCAGAAAAATTTCAATACGTTCGTTTGCGTAGCCAATAGTCGGATGCATCGTGCCGAGGTGACGCCAGCTATCTGCTGTATGGCCGGTTTCTTCCTGAAGCTCCCGCTTTGCTGTCAATAATGGATCTTCATTCGGGTCGATCTTACCCGCTGGTAATTCAAGCATCACCCGCCCCACGGGATATCGATACTGCCGCTCGAAAATGAGCTTGCCATTGGGCAGTACAGGAATAATAACGACCGCGCCTGGATGGGTAACATATTCACGCACGCCTTCACTGCCATCGGGCAACCGGACACGATCGCGCCGCACATCAAGTAATCGGCCCTGCCATACCTGTTCACTCTCAATACAACTCTCGACAAGATGCGCATCAACCTGAGTGTTCATACGTTACTTTCCTCTACAAAGCAAAACGCCCCGCAGAACGGGGCGTTCAGTTTCACACGCTACAGTCTATTAAAGAGAACGCAGCAGCGAGAATGCGCAAAGCGACATGATAGTTTGTGGGAACAAACCAAACAAGGCAATCGCAAGACCATTGACCGAAAGCAGAACGCGCATATCCATCGGGGCAACAATCGGGGTTTCATCAATCGGTTCATCAAAGTACATGACCTTGACAATACGCAGGTAGTAGAAAGCACCAATCAGTGACATCAGGACAGCGTAGATCGCTAAGCCAATCTGACCCGAAGCCACAACAGCCTGCAGGATGGAAAACTTGGCAAAGAAGCCGATGAAGAACGGCACACCGGCCATCGAAAACATAATCATCATCATGACTGCTGCGAACCAAGGGTTACGCTTGTTCAGACCTTTAAAGTCGTCCAGACGATCTGCCTCAAAACCAGCACGTGACAGGAGAATAATCACACCGAAGGCTGCGACGCTCATCATGACGTAAGACACTACGTAGAACATTGACGAGCTATAGGCATTCAGCGCAAAACGGGCATCTCCACCGACAACGCCAACCACAATGCCCAGCAGGACAAAGCCCATGTGCGAGATTGTCGAGTAAGCGAGCATACGCTTGATGTTGGTTTGCGGAATAGCCGCCAGGTTACCGATCGCCAGGGACAAGACCGCTAGAATCATTAGCATGCCTTGCCAATCGGGAGCCAAAAGCAACAGGCCAGAAACCAACAGGCGCATCGTAATGGCAAAGGCAGCCAGTTTAGGCGCACCACCAATCAGCATGGTAATCGCTGTTGGCGCACCTTGATAGACATCAGGCACCCACATGTGGAATGGCACGACACCGAGTTTGAAGGCTAAACCAGATACGATGAATACCAGACCAAAGATCAGGATGGTCGGATTGGACGCATTGGCTACTAGCGCATCGGAAATTTCCGGAATGCTCAAAGTTCCTGTCGCGCCATAGATCATCGACATACCGTAGAGGAGCAGACCCGATGCCAGTGCACCCAGCACGAAATATTTCATCGCTGCTTCAGTGGAAGCAACGCTGTCACGGTTCATGGCAACCAGTGCATAGACCGATAGGGACAGCAGTTCAATACCCAGATAGATTGTCAGCAAATGGTTGGCAGAAATCATGACCATCATGCCGAGGGTTGCGAACAACATCAGCACATAAAATTCACCACGGCGGAGATCTGGGCGCTGCAGCACATACGGACGCGCGTAGAACAAAGTCACCATGACGGTCAGATAAAGCACCAGTTTGAGCAGATCACCCATCAGATCGTCTACATACAGACCGTTGAAGGCGTAAACCACCTCACCTGTACTAGTAAACAACGTCAGAATCGCTGCGCCTACTAGCGTTAGCTGAGTGAGCACGAAGGTCGATGTGTGGGCAGGATCTTTAACAAAGAGATCCAGAATAAGAATCAGACAGCCCATGGCCAGGACCAGAACTTCTGGACTGGCTGTGATGAGATCGAGCACGTAGGGGTTCATAGCGACTGGTTCCGTTACTGGAGTTTACTGATTGCTACGTGACGCAGCAGGTCATTAACAGAGGTATGCATGATGTGCGTTACCGGCTCCGGATAGACGCCCATCGCAAGCACAAAGAAGGCCAGAATCAGAAGGATGGCGAGCTCTCGCTTGTTCACATCTGTCAGCTCTTCTACATGGTGGTTCGTAATTGGTCCGAAAATCACGCGCTTATACATCCACAAGGTGTAGGCAGCACCCACAATCATGGTGGTGGCAGCGATTGCAGCAACCCAGAAATTAACTTCGATGGCGCCCATAAGCACCATGAATTCGCCCACAAACCCAGACGTACCCGGCAAGCCAGCGTTGGCCATAGCGAAGAGCATCATGAATGACGCGTAAAGCGGCATGCGGTAAACAATGCCACCACAATCCGCGATCAGGTGGGTATGCATACGGTCATAAATCACGCCGATGCAGAAGAACATGGCACCTGCCACAAAGCCGTGAGAGATCATCTGAACGATCGCACCCTCAACAGCCAAAGGTGTGAACAGGAAGAAGCCTAATGTCACAAAACCCATGTGGGCAATAGACGAGTAAGCAACCAGGCGCTTCATATCGGCCTGAACCAGTGCGACAAAACCAATGTAGACGACAGCGATTAGCGATAGCGTGATCATTAACCACGATAGCTCGTGCGACGCATCTGGCAAAATTGGCAGCGAGAAGCGCAAGAAACCGTATGCGCCTAGCTTAAGCGCAATCGCTGCCAGCACAATGGAGCCACCAGTTGGCGCTTCTGGGTGAGCATCTGGCAACCAGGTGTGTACTGGCCACATCGGCACCTTAACGGCGAAGGCAATCAGGAATGCCATAAAGATGGCAATTTGCGGACCCATCGGGATCGGCATCTGGTGCCAATCCAGAATCGAGAAGCTGCCACCCGAGTAGATAAACAGATAAAGCTGGGCAACCAGGAATAGCAAGGAACCAAACAGCGTATACAGGAAGAATTTAATCGCTGCGTATACGCGGTTATGGCCACCCCAGATACCGATGATCAGGTACATCGGAATGAGTGATGCCTCGAAGAAAACGTAAAACAGAATGCCATCAAGTGCACAGAAGATGCCATTGAACAGACCCGACATAATCAGGAATGCAGCGTTGTATTGCGCTACCTTGAACTTGATCACCTGCCAGCCGGCCAACACGACGATGACGGTGATGAAGCTATTCAGAATGATGAAGGGCATCGAAATACCATCAACCCCCAGGTGGTAGTTGATGTTAAATCGTGGAATCCACGGAGCAAGTTCGACAAACTGCATGACTGTCGATGCTGTATCAAAATTGGTATACAGCGGGAACGTAATCAGCAGACCCGCCAGGGCACCGATCAGGGATAGGATGCGCGAGAGCCCCGGATTGCTATCACGACCGACTGCCAGAATAAGCAGGCCGGCCACAATGGGAATCCAGATGGCAAGCGAGAGTAGCGGGTAACCAGACATAGTCATTTCCAGAAAATACAGAGGCAGCGCAATTGGAACCGGTTCAATAGAATCAGGTAGTGAAGAACCACAGCGTTAGCAGGGCAAACACACCGATGATCATGGTGAAGGCATACTGGTACAGATAGCCAGTCTGGAAGTGGCGGACGATACCTGCCACAACACCAACCAGCTTGGCCGAACCATTAACAAAGAAACCGTCAATCAACGTCGCTTCACCGAAGCGGTTGAGGAAGCCACCAAGCTTACGGGCACCACCTGCAAAGACCGCCATATTGAAGGCATCGAAGTAGTACTTGTTATCCATGAGCTTGTAGATACCGCTGAACTTCTTAGCCAGCGCAGCAGGAATCGACGGCTTAACCATGTAGAAGTAATAAGTCACTACAAGGCCAGCAACCATCAACCAGAACGGAAGCGTTTGCACAGAATGGAGTGCCATAGCCAATGGACCATGGAATTCTTCCTTCATCTCAGCCATTACCGGAATCGCCTTATTGACGTAGATCACGCCGTCAAAGAAAGCGCCGTAAAGCATTGGGTCGATAGCGTAATAGCCAATGATTAGCGAAGGAATCGCGAGCAGAACCAGTGGCAGCGTCACTACCCATGGCGACTCATGTGGCTTATCACCAGGTTGCAGTCCATGATGGTGCTCTTCGTGGCCATGATCATCATGACCATGCGCGTCGTGTGCGTCATGAGCATGTGCCGCAGCAACATGTTCCGCATCATTCCAGCGCTCACGGCCGTGGAAAACAATAAAGTAAGAGCGGAATGTGTAATAGGTCGTCACGAAGACACTGGCTGTTACGGCGAAGAGTGCATAACCCGCGCCAGGGATGTGCGAGAAGTGCACCGCCTCAATAATCGAGTCTTTCGAGTAGAAGCCAGCAAAGAACGGAAATGCGATGAGCGACAACGAACCGATCAACGTCGTAATCCAGGTCACTGGCATATATTTCCACAGACCACCCATATTACGGATGTCCTGATCGTGATGCATCCCGATAATCACCGAACCTGCACCAAGGAACAGCAAGGCTTTGAAGAAAGCGTGCGTCATCAGGTGGAAGATTGCGATCGGGTAAGCAGCAACACCCAGCGCAACGGTCATATACCCAAGTTGTGAGAGTGTCGAGTAGGCAACGATACGCTTGATATCGTTCTGGATCATGCCCAGGAAGCCCATAAACAAGGCTGTCGTGGCACCAATAATCAGAACAAATGACAGCGCTGTCGTCGAAAGATTAAAGAGTGGCGAACAACGGGCGACCATGAAGATACCGGCCGTAACCATGGTTGCCGCATGGATCAGCGCGGAAATTGGCGTCGGGCCTTCCATCGAATCAGGCAGCCAAACATGCAGCGGCACTTGTGCTGATTTACCCATTGCACCAATAAAGAGGCAGATACAGACGACGGTCATTAGTGACCATTCCGCACTACCCCAGAGGTTAACTGTCTTATCCGCCAGGCTAGGCGCAGCCTTGAAAACGGTTGCGTAATCCAGGGTACCAAAATAGGCTAGAACCAGACCGATGCCGAGGATGAAACCAAAGTCACCCACCCGATTGACCAGGAATGCCTTCAGGTTAGCGAAGATCGCTGTATCACGATTCATGTAGAAACCGATCAACAGATACGAAACCAGACCTACCGCTTCCCAGCCGAAGAAAAGCTGCAGGAAGTTATTGCTCATAACCAGCATGAGCATCGAGAAGGTAAACAGGCTAATAAACGAGAAGAAGCGACGGAAACCATCATCATCGGCCATATAACCAATGGTATAGATGTGTACCAGCAGCGACACCGAGGTCACCACACACATCATCATGGCGGTGAGCGTGTCGATCTGGAAACCGATGCTAAATGTGTAATTCCCGCTCGTAGCCCATGTATACAGGTCACCGTAGAAGGTATGGCCTGCCAATACATCCTGAAGAACGAGCAGCGAAGCGACCAGAGAGATCGCAACACCAAGAATGGTGACCCCAGCTGAAAACCAGCGTGGTGCAACACGGCAGGTAAAGCCCGCCAGAGCAGCACCAACGAGCGGTGCGAGGGGTACGGTGAGGTAAAGGGATTTCATGTCCATGAGACGATTCCTGCTTAGCCCTTCATGCGGTCGAGATCATCCACATGGATCGTGGACAGATTACGGAATAGAACAACCAGAATAGCCAGACCGATTGCCGATTCGGCAGCAGCCACAGCCAGAATAAAGAACACAAACACCTGACCATTCAAATCCTGAAGGAAATGAGAGAAGGCAATAAAGTTGGTGTTCACGGCCAGCAGCATCAATTCGATGGCCATCAGCAGAATGATCAGGTTTTTCCGGTTAAGGAAAAGTCCAATCACGCTGATGCCGAAAAGCACAGCAGCCAGGACGAGGAAATGTGAGAGGGTCAGCAAGGCAGTCTCCGGTTCTAACTCGGTCTGGGGTTACTTGGCGGCGCCGTCACCGGCTTCCGATGCGGGAGCGGTGTCAACAGCAGGTTGTGGTTTTACAGCATCCATCTTCACGACACGCAGACGGTCTGCTGCTTTAACAGCAACCTGATTTGCAATGACTTGTTTCTTGTTGTCTTTACGGCCGCGGTAGGTCAGGATAATCGCAGCAATAATGGCAACCAGAAGGATCGCCGCAGCAATCTGATCCGGATAGGTATATTGCGTGTAAAGCAGCAGGCCCAGATCTTTCGTGTTCGATGAGTTAGCCAACTCTGGTGGGAGCGGTGTATCGATCACCTGGAAGTACTGACCACCTAGAATAATGCTCATTTCCAGAATCATCAGGATGCCGATAAGCGCACCCAATGGCAGATAGCTCCAGAATCCCTGACGCAGTCGGTCAAAGTTGATATCCAGCATCATCACCACAAACAGGAATAGCACCATCACGGCGCCTACATAAACCAAGATGAGGACAATCGCCAGAAACTCGGCTTGTGCAAGCATCCATACCATCGCTGCCGTGAAAAAACTCAGCACCAAAAACATGGCGGCATTGACTGGGTTACGAGCGGTCACAACCCCTAAACTGGAACCAACCAGAATGGTCGAAAGCACGTAAAAGAGGATTAGTTTGAAGTCCATCTGTAATCCTTATCGGTATGGGGCATCGCCAGCACGATCAGCAGCGATCTGGGTTTCGTAACGATCCCCATTGGCCAGCAACATCGGCTTGGTGTAGTACAAATCGCCACGCGCTTCACCGTGGTACTCGAAGACACGGGTTTCAACAATGGCATCAACCGGGCAGGCTTCTTCGCAGAAACCGCAGAAAATGCATTTGGTCAGATCGATATCGTAGCGAGTCGTACGACGGCTGCCGTCATCACGCTGATCAGACTCAATCGTAATAGCCATGGCTGGGCAAATGGCTTCACACAGCTTACAGGCAATACAACGCTCTTCCCCGTTAGGGTATCGACGCAGTGCGTGAAGACCACGGAAGCGGCGGCTTTGTGGTGTTTTTTCTTCAGGATACTGAACCGTGATCTTTGGTTGGAAGAAATACCAACCAGTCACACTCAGACCTTTACAGAGCTCTTTCAGGAACAGGCTGTTAACAACCTGTTTGCTCTTGGTGACGAATTCGCTAATGGCACCCATGATCTTAGTTCCAGATATTCAGCGGAGAAATCAACCAGACACCTGTCACGACCAACCAGATGATCGTCAGGGGAATGAACACTTTCCAACCCAGACGCATGATCTGGTCATAACGGTAACGCGGGAAGGTTGCGCGGAACCACAGGAAGCAGAAAAGCAGCGCCGATGTTTTGAGGGCCAGCCAGAAAAAACCATCCGGCAAGAAGCCCACTGGCGATAACCAGCCACCCAGGAACATGATTGACGTCAGAATACTGATGAGGATCATGTTGGCGTATTCAGCCAGGAAGAACAACGCAAAGGCGAAGCCTGAATAGTCGACGTGGAAACCAGCAACAATTTCCGATTCGCCTTCGGCCACGTCAAACGGGGCACGGTTCGTCTCTGCTACGCCAGAGATGAAATACACAAGGAACATCGGAAATAATGGAATCCAGTTCCAGGAAAGAATGCCCACACCGAAATCACTGAACAGGCCCTTGTCCTGCCCGTTTACGATATCTGAGAGATTCAGGCTTTGCGATACCATCAAAACGCAAACCAGCGCAAAACCCATGGCGATTTCATAAGAAATCATTTGCGCGCCAAGTCGCATAGCGCCCAGGAAAGCGTACTTGGAGTTAGAAGACCAGCCTGCCAGGATGACGCCGTAGATACCGACTGACGATAGTGCCAGCACAAACAGAAGACCTGCATCAATATCTGCGAGAACCAGACCATCAGAAAAAGGAATCACTGCCCAAGCTACCAGCGCCGGCGCAATCGAAAGCACCGGCGCCAGAAGGAACAAGCCCTTGCTGGAAACTGTAGGGACAATACTTTCTTTGAGCAACAGCTTGACGCCATCGGCGATTGGTTGCAGCAAACCCCAAGGGCCTACTCGATTCGGGCCAATACGAATCTGAATGTAACCAATCACTTTACGTTCAAAGTACGTCAGATAAGCAACAGCCAACAGAAGGGGTGCAACGATGGCAACAATCTTGAGCACAGACCAGAGCAATGGCCAGGCCGCCCCGAAAAGATTTTGACCAACTTGAATCAGGGCATCCATCAGACACACTCCACAACGATCAGGTCATTCAAACCACCGATGGTGGCTGTTGACGGGTGTGCCGCTGCGATGCGCACACAACCATCTGGCACGGTGTTATCGAGAACCGCATTCAGGGTTGCTGAACCTTCGCTGCCCTTCACGCGCACACTACGACCTTCTGCAGCACCAACACCAGACAGTGTTGCGGCATTCATGCGGGCAACCGGTGCCTGCGCGTCACGCGTCTTCTGCAAAGAGGGCGACCGGCGGGCAAGTGCATCAGCAAAATAGATCGGCACATCGGCAATCCGTTGCAGACCCGAGCCCTGTATTGTAGTGACGGTGCTTGCTGTTACTGGCAGCACCCCTGCCAACGAACCTTCTGGCAACGTATTATCGGCAGCAAGAATTTCAGCGCGAACTTCTTCACTGCTTTGATAGTCGAAACGCTCGACATTCAACAGATTGCCCAGCACGCGTAAAAGTTTCCAACCCGGACGCGAATCACCTGCAGGACGAACAACGCCAGCAAATGATTGAGCAACGCCTTCACCGTTAATGAAGGTGCCCGAAGTTTCTGTGTACGGTGACAATGGCAACAGGACATCAGCGTAGGCCATCGCATCTGCATCTTTGAATGTAGTGAACTGAACCACCATGTCCGCTGCATTCAGCGCACGCAATGCTTGGGCGGGGTTCGCAACGTCAAGTGATGGTTCACAACCGAAGAGCACATAGGCCTTGCGCGGTTCTGCAAACAGACGGGCCGCATCACGACCACCCTGTTGTGGCGCGGCCTTAGCCACATAACCACCCACCGAGTTGGCGGCTTCGCCCACCGTACCGGCAGCGGCACCCGTAATCGTCGCCAATTCCCCAGCCAGCTGCTCCAGCAGCGAGTAGTCCGGATGTTGAACAGCGACATTGCCCAGAACGATCGCGCGTGGGCCGCTGTCCAGCTGGCCATCACCAATCAGTGCCGTTGCAATCTTTCGTTCCATCTCGCCAGCATTACCAAGTGCGGCAAGCGCAGAAGGTTGAACACCCTTGATTTCCGCAGCAGCACGAACCACACCAGCTAGGGCAGCGACCAACTGGCCTGGGGGCGTATAAATCATGCCAGCATGTTTGATCAGCGAATCGTCACTGGTCACATTAACCGAGAATACATCAGCGCCCTTACGCGCTGCATGACGCAGGCGCTGTGCGACTAACGGCGCATCCTTACGTAGGAAAGCACCGACAATCAGCGCTGCTTCTACGTTGCTCAGGTCTGCCAATGGCAAACCCAGCCAAGGTGCTGCGCCCGGACGTTGCGCATCAGCGCGGAAATCCTGCTGGCGCAGACGGAAATCAATATTGTCGGACCCTAGGGCGCGCGTGATACGACCAGCCAGGTACATTTCTTCCAGGGTCGCATGCGGGCTGACGACGGTAGCGATCTGATCACCACCGGCATCCTTAGCAATACTGCGCAGACCATGTGCAACATAGTCAAGTGCAACGTTCCACTCAACCTCTTGCCACTGACCACCCTGCTTCAGCATCGGCTTACGCAGACGTTCAGCGCTGTTCAGCGATTCATAGGAGAAGCGGTCTTTATCAGAAATCCAGCATTCGTTTACGTTCTCGTTATCTAGCGGTAGCACACGCTTCACAACGTCGCCCTTGACCTGAACCGTCAGGTTCGCACCTGTTGCGTCGTGCGGCGAAACCGATTTACGACGCTGAAGTTCCCAAGTACGGGCTGAATAACGGAAAGGTTTAGATGTCAGCGCGCCTACCGGACAGATATCAATCATGTTGCCCGAAAGCTCCGAATCGACCGTCTTACCAACAAAGGTCGTGATTTCGGAATGCATATTACGGTTGATCATGCCCAGTTCCATTACCCCGGCCACTTCCTGACCGAAGCGCACACAACGTGTGCAATGGATACAACGGCTCATTTCTTCCATCGAAATGAGCGGGCCAACGTTTTTATGGAAAACAACGTGCTTTTCTTCGGTAAAGCGAGACGCGCTTTGACCGTAACCCACGGCTAGATCCTGCAGTTGACATTCGCCACCCTGATCACAAATCGGGCAATCTAGCGGGTGATTAATTAGCAGAAACTCCATGACGCCCTTCTGAGCGTTAACGGCCATTTCGGAGTGCGTAAACACTTTCATGCCATTAGTCACAGGGGTGGCACAAGCCGGCAACGGCTTAGGTGCTTTTTCTACCTGTACCAGACACATCCGGCAGTTGGCAGCAATCGACAACTTCTTGTGATAACAGAAGTGTGGAATGTAGATGCCCAGCTGGCTGGCAGCGTCCATCACGGTAGAACCGTCAGCTACCTGTGCCTTTTTGCCGTCGATTTCAATTTCTAGCATGTGCGACTCGCGAAATCAGATCTATGAATGAAGCGGGACGCCCTATCAGGCGGCGTTCGGATGTCTGTGGAACGTACTACCGGAGCGCTGAACATCTTTCGGCACCAGACAGGTCTTGTGCTGAATGTGATATTCGAACTCCGAGCGGAAATGCTTGAGGAAGCTCATGACCGGGAACGCTGCTGCATCGCCCAATGCACAAATTGTGCGGCCACAAATGTTACTGCAGATAGACAGGAGCAGATCCAGATCTTCTGGTTTGCCCTCACCTGTCTCAATGCGATTCACTATCTGGTAGAGCCAGTTAGTGCCTTCACGGCACGGCGTACACTGACCACATGATTCTTCGTGATAGAAGAATGACAAGCGGTTGAGCACGTCCACCATGCAGACTGTCTCGTCCATGACGATAACAGCACCAGAGCCCAGCATAGAGCCAGCTTTGGAGATGGAGTCATAGTCCATCGTACATTGCATCATGATGTCGGCAGGCAACACGGGTGAAGAAGAACCACCCGGGATTACGGCTTTGAGCTTGCGGCCACCACGGACACCACCAGCCATTTCCAGCAAGGTGGAAAATGGTGTACCCAATGGGATTTCATAATTGCCGGGACGCTCGACATGACCTGAGATAGAGAACAACTTGGTGCCACCGTTGTTTTCTTTACCGGCATTCAGGAAGTTCTCAGCACCCAGACGGATGATAAACGGCACCGAAGCAAAAGTTTCAGTGTTATTAACCGTAGTCGGACGACCGTACAGACCGTAGGAAGCAGGGAACGGCGGCTTAAAGCGTGGTTGCCCCTTCTTGCCTTCGATCGAATCGAGCAATGCCGTCTCTTCGCCACAGATATATGCACCATAGCCATGATGCGCAAAGAGCTCGAAGGAAATTTCGCTACCCAGGATTTTTTGACCCAGGAAGCCTGCGGCTCGTGCTTCTGCCAAGGCCGCTTCAAAACGCTCGTACAGTTCGTAAATTTCGCCGTGGATGTAGTTATAACCACGGGTAGCGCCCATTGCGTAGGCACCAATGATCATGCCTTCGATGACTGAATGCGGATCGTAACGCATGATGTCACGATCTTTGAATGTACCCGGTTCGCCTTCATCGGTATTACAGCAGATGTATTTTTCGCCCGGCATCGTACGCGGCATGAAGCTCCACTTCAAACCTGTCGGGAAGCCAGCACCACCTCGACCACGCAGGACCGATTTCTTAACTTCGGCAATCACACCTTCCGGTGGCATGTTTTCAGCAATGATTTTTTTGAGCGCTTCGTAACCGCCACGTTTGATGTAGGCGTCGATACCCCAGCCGGCGTCACCCTGCCAGCCAGCAGTCATAATGGGATTGATGGAACCGAGGATAGCCATTACTTCAGTTCCTCCAGCAGTTGATCCAATTTATCAGGCGTCAAGAAACTCTTCATGCTGTGGTTATTAACCAATGCAACCGGTGCATCGCCGCAGGCACCCTGACATTCGCTTTCGACCAGCGTAAAACGACCATCCGCCGTTGTTTCACCCAGCTTGATACCCAAACGATCAGCCAGATAAGCAGCAGCATCACGGCCGCCCGATAAGGCACAAGGAATACAGGTACAGACAGCCAGCTTGTATTTGCCAACCGGCTTCAGGTTGTACATGTTGTAGAAAGTGGCTACTTCTTCAGCAGCAATCGCTGGCATGTCCAGATAAGCGGCAACGAAAGCAATCGTATCTTTATCCAGCCAGCCCTTTTCTACTTGAGCCAGTGTCAGACAGGCCATGACAGCCGACTGTTTCTGTTCAGCCGGGTACTTGGCAACTTCGCGATCAAAGCGCGCGAGGGTTTCCTGAGTCAGCATCAGCGGTCAACCTCACCAAAAACGATATCCTGGGTCCCGATAATCGTGACCACGTCTGCAATCATGTGACCGCGCGACATTTCTTCCAGTGCAGAAAGATGGGCAAAACCCGGGGCGCGAATCTTCATACGATACGGCTTATTGGCACCGTCCGATGCCAAATAGATGCCAAATTCACCCTTTGGATGCTCAATCGCGGCATAACACTCGTGTTCAGGCACATGGATGCCCTCGGTGAAATGCTTAAAGTGGTGAATCAGCTCTTCCATATTCGACTTCATGGCTTCGCGCGGCGGCGGCGCCACTTTATAGTCGTTGCTCATCACCGGGCCTGGATTAGCACGAAGCCAGGTGATGCATTGCTTGATAATGCGGTTCGATTGCGCCATTTCTTCCATGCGCACCAGATAGCGGTCATACGAGTCGCCATTGGTGCCTACTGGAATGTCGAAGTCCAGTCGGTCATAAACTTCGTAGGGCTGTTTCTTACGTAAGTCCCAGGCGATACCTGAACCACGCAGCATCGGGCCGGTAAAGCCCATGTTCAGCGCACGCTCGGGCGAGACGATACCGATATCAACCAAACGTTGCTTCCAGATTCGATTGTCTGTCAGCAGGGTGTGATAGTCGTCTAGATATTTTGGGAAGCGGTTGGTGAAATCTTCAAGGAAATCGAGCAATGAACCCTGACGGTTTTCATTCAACTCTGCAACGCGTTTGGCATCTTTCCAACGCGAGACTTCATACTTCGGCATAACGTCCGGAAGGTCACGATAGACACCACCGGGACGGAAATAAGCCGCATGCAAACGGGCGCCCGATACTGATTCATAAACATCCATCAGATCTTCACGATCGCGGAATGTGTAAAGCGCCATTGTCATGGCACCCACGTCCAGACCGTGACAGCCGATCCACAGCAGGTGGTTCAGCAAGCGCGTGACTTCATCGAACATGACGCGGATGTACTGTGCGCGTTCCGGCACCTGCACACCCAGCAGCTTTTCGATCGCCATACAGTAGGCGTGCTCATTACACATCGTCGACACGTAGTCCAGACGATCCATATATGGCACTGATTGCACCCACGTGCGGGTTTCAGC
>ERZ1034361.848-NODE-848-length-18077-cov-2.607889_pt1 | contig 18077 bp, 19 predicted proteins | sample MGYA00520617_ERZ1034361 | MGnify/ENA primary metagenome ERZ1034361 (study PRJEB33736, sample SAMEA104284507) | Azolla filiculoides | biome: Urban; feature: Water surface; material: Ditch water | place: Netherlands | collected 2015-10-28 | depth 0-0.1 m ... | reverse complement strand
CGTAATGGCGCAGAGCGGCGGCCATGGCCGCCTGCACCTTGCGCGGCGTGCCCACGCCGATGGTGTCGGCCACGCCCACGTGGTCCACGCCAATGGCTTTCATGAGGCGCGCCACCAGTTCCACGCGTTCAGGGGCCACGTCACCTTCATAGGGACAACCCATTGCACAAGAAATTGCACCTCTCACGCTTATGCCATTTGCGTGAGCAGCTACCACAACAGGAGCAAAGCGCTCGATGGACTCTTCAATCGAACAGTTGATGTTCTTCTGACTGAAGGCCTGGCTGGCCGCACCGAACACCACCACCTCGTTGGCCCCGGCGGCCAGCGCGCCTTCAAAGCCCTTCATGTTGGGGGTCAGCACCGAATACACCATGTCGGCTCGGCGCGGCAAGCCGGCCATGACTTCGACCGCATCGCCCATCTGCGGCACCCATTTGGGCGACACAAAGCTGGTGGCCTCCAGGTGACGCACACCGGCCTGCTGCAACCGGTCGATCAGGCCGATCTTGACAGCGGCAGGCACCATCTGTTTTTCGTTCTGCAGGCCGTCGCGGGGGCCGACGTCAACCAATTTGACGCGGGAGGGAAGGTTGTTCAGTGTGTTCATGTCTGTCTTGAAAACTCAGGAAATATGCAACGCAACCAGTTGGTTGCGCGGGGAGGTGCCGGGCAACGGGTGTTTGGGCAGCCGCTGCGCCGGGCCCCAGGCACTGCCTTGAACGGGTTCACGCTGAAAGCAGGCTACGCATCCCACTCGTTGCAACATAAGCGTCAATACCCCAGCGACGTGTCCACCACGCCCGCCAGGCTGCTGATGGGCTGGCCCGCTTCCAATGCCCTGATTTTGCGGGCAATCTGTGCCACGCTCTCGTCGCGCAGGGTACGCGCCGACGTGTGGGGCGTGAGCGTGAGTTTGGGGTGCTGCCAGAACGGGTGCCCGGCGGGCAGTGGCTCGGTACGGAACACATCCAGCGTGGCCCCGGCCAGGTGGCCGCTGTCCAGCAGCGCCAGCAAGTCGGCATCTACCAGATGGGCCCCGCGCGCCACGTTGATGACGTAAGCCCCGGCTGGCAGTAGCGACAGGTTGGCGTGGTTGAGGATGTTCTCGGTCTGCGCCGTCAGCGGCAGCAGGTTGACCAGCACGCGGCTGGCAGCCAAAAAATCGGGCAGCTGGGCGTCGCCTGCGAAGCTGTGCACACCCGCGAGCGCGCCAGTTGCAGGTTTGGCCGAACGGCTCCAGCCGTTGACCGGGAAGTCAAATGCCTGCAACGCCTGCGCCACACGGCTGCCCAGCACGCCCAGGCCCATGATGCCCACGGCAAAGTCAGCGCGGCTTCGCGGCTTGCGAAACGCCCACTTGCCAGCGGCCATGTCGGCCTCTGCCACGTCAAATTCACGGAAATGGCGGATGACGGCCTGGCACACGTATTCAGCCATCTGCACCGACATGCCCGCGTCGTCCAGCCGCACCACCTGCATGCCCGGTGGCAAGCGCAAGCGCAGCAAGGCATCCACCCCGGCACCGATGTTGAACAGCGCTTTCAGCCCCGGCTGTTCGTCAATGAACGCCTGGGGCGGCGCCCACACCACCGCGTAATCCGCAGCGGCTGCGCCGGGCTGCCAGAGTGACACCTCGGCGTCTGGCAAGGCCGCGCGCAGGCCGCTCAGCCAGGGATCGGGGTCGGTATTGGTGCAACAAAAGGTGATGTGGGAATTTGACATGATTACTCTTAAATTAATAGCTTCTAGCGCTTATTAAATAAGCGCTAGAGGGTGTTTTGGCTTGCAAAGTCGGCATAAGCCGTAGCCAGGCCGCTGGCCAGCTTGGTCTTGGGCTGCCAGCCCAGGCTGTTCAAGCGGGTGCTGTCCATCCATTTGCGCGGGGAGCCGTCGGGTTTGGTGGCATCAAAGCTGATACTGCCGGGGTAGCCCACGGCTTTGCTGACGGCGTGGGAGAGTTCATAGATGGTGATGTCGCTGCCAAAGCCGACGTTGATGTGGCTTTGCATGGGCTGGGTCTGGGCGGCATAGGTGGCCGGGTCCAGCGCCATGACATGCAGGCTGGCGGCGGCCATGTCGTCCACGTACAGGAATTCACGCAGCGGCGTGCCGGAGCCCCAGATGGCGACGCTGGGTGCCTGCGCGACCCTGGCCTCATGAAAGCGCCTGATCAAGGCGGGCACGACGTGGCTGTTCTCCGGGTGGTAGTTGTCGCCCGGGCCATAGAGGTTGGTAGGCATGACGCTGCGGTAGTCGCGGCCATATTGGCGGTTGTAGCTCTCGCACAGCTTGATGCCGGCGATCTTGGCGATGGCATAGGGCTCGTTGGTAGCCTCCAGCTTGCCAGTGAGCAGGGCATCTTCATTCATGGGCTGCGGCGCGTGCTTGGGATAGATGCAGCTGGACCCCAGAAACAGCAGCTTTTGCACGCCATGGATGTGGGCGGCATGGATGACATTGGCCTGCACCATCAGGTTGTCGTAGATGAACTCGGCCGGATAGGTGTTGTTGGCATGGATGCCGCCCACTTTGGCTGCGGCCAGGTAGACCGCGTCAGGGCGCTCGTGCGCAAAAAAGTCGTTGACCGCCTGCTGGCTGGTCAGGTCAAGTTCGGCATGGGTGCGGGTGACGATAGTGTCAGGCCGGGTCCCCCGGGCCAACAACGCGCGGACGATAGCACTCCCGACCATGCCACGGTGGCCGGCAACAAAGATCTTGCTCAGGGTCTGCATGCCAGCCTAGTCTTCCTTGGAGAGCGTGATGCCGTAGCCATGTTGATTCAGCAGCGCAGCGCGGCGCGCCTGATCGAGATCGTAGGCCACCATCTCGGCAATCATCTGATCCAGCGTGATCTCCGGCACCCAGCCGAGTTTTTGTTTGGCTTTTGCAGGGTCCCCAAGCAGGGTTTCGACTTCAGCGGGGCGGAAATAAGCAGGATCGACCCGCACGATCGGAAGTTCTCCGCCTTGCGGTGGATTGGTCCAGTACCCCACTTCATCAACGCCTGCGCCCTGCCAACGCAAGGCCATGTGCAAGTGTCGGGCGGCGGACTCGACGAAAGCACGTACGCTGACCTGCTGGCCGGTGGCGATCACGAAGTCTTCCGGCTGATCCTGTTGCAACATCAGCCACTGCATGCGCACGTAATCTTTGGCGTGGCCCCAATCCCGCAGGGCGTCCACATTGCCGAGATAGAGACAACTTTCCAGCCCCTGGGAAATGTTGGCCAGGGCCCGCGTGATTTTCCGGGTGACAAAGGTCTCCCCCCTGCGCGGGCTTTCATGGTTGAACAGGATGCCATTGCAGGCATAGAGCCCGTAGGCCTCGCGGTAGTTGACTGTGATCCAGTACGCGTAAAGTTTGGCCACCCCATAAGGGCTGCGGGGATAAAACGGCGTGGTTTCCTTTTGCGGGACCTCCTGCACCAGCCCGTACAACTCGGAGGTGGAGGCTTGGTAGAAGCGGGTTTTTTTCTGGAGCCCCAAAATCCGGATCGCTTCGAGCAGACGCAGCGGACCCAAAGCGTCCACATCGGCGGTGTATTCAGGCGATTCGAAACTGACAGCCACGTGGCTTTGCGCGCCGAGGTTGTAGATTTCGTCAGGCTGGGTCTGCTGGACGATGCGGATCAGGTTGGTACTGTCGGTAAGGTCACCGTAATGCAGCACAAAGTTGCGGTGGTCAATGTGCGGATCCTGGTACAGGTGGTCAACCCTTGCGGTATTGAACAGACTGGCACGGCGCTTGATGCCGTGCACGATGTAGCCCTTTTCCAGCAGGAATTCGGCCAGATAGGAGCCATCCTGGCCGGTGACACCGGTGATAAGGGCGACTTTGGGTGGTGCAGTTGTGTTCATGTCGTGTGATTTCACGGCTGTAGGGAGGGCGCGTAATAGGCCTGATACCAATCCACAAAGCGCGCGACGCCTTCGATGATCGGGGTGTCGGGCTTGAAGCCGATCCACGCGTCGAGTTCGTCCGTGCTGGCCGCGGTAACAGGCACGTCGCCGGGCTGCATGGGCAGGTAGTTTTTGATGGCCGTACGGCCCAGCGCGCGCTCCAGCGCATCGATGTAGTCCATCAACGGCGTGGGACGGTTATTGCCAATATTGAAGATGCGGTAAGGAGCGCGGCTGGTGGCCGGGTCCGGGTGGTCCGTGTCAAACAAGGGGTTGGGCGTGGCGGGCTTGTCGGCGACGCGAATGAGGCCTTCGACGATGTCATCCACAAAGGTGAAATCGCGCACCATCTGGCCATGGTTGAAGACATCGATCGGCTTGCCTGCGAGGATGGCCTTGGTGAACAGGAACAAGGCCATGTCGGGCCGTCCCCAGGGGCCATACACCGTGAAAAGCCGCAAGCCCGTGGTGGGCAGTCCAAACAGGTGGCTGTAGGTATGCGCCATCAACTCGTTGGCCTTTTTGGTCGCCGCGTACAGGCTGATCGGGTGATCAACCGGGTCATGCTCGCTGAACGGCACCCGGGTGTTGCCGCCGTACACACTGGAACTGCTGGCGTAAACCAGATGCCGGACGCCCTGTTGGCGACACCCCTCCAGGAGATTGGTGAAACCCTGCAAGTTGGAGTCGATATACGCCTGGGGATTGACCAGGGAATACCGTACGCCCGCCTGGGCCGCGAGATGGACGACGTACTGCGGCGCCTCCGATGCAAACAGCGTCGCCATGCCCGCACGGTCGGCCACATCCAGCAAATGGAACGTGAAATTGGGATGCGACCGCAGATGCGCCAGGCGCGCCTCTTTCAGCGCGACATCGTAGTAGTCGTTCAGATTGTCCAGCCCGATCACGCGGTCACCACGCGCCAGCAACCGCAGGCTGGTGTGCATGCCAATGAAGCCTGCAGCGCCCGTGACCAGCCAGGTGGTGGCGTCGGAGGCCGACGGCCATGAAACCGGGTGAACGCTCACATCACCCACATTTTTGATAGCAAACAATGACCATTTGACAATGGGAACAGGCGAAAAACATCAAGATTTACGATCATCAGAGAAATAGGGAACCGACACCTGCCGAAAAACAGGCCGCTCCAGCGTGCGCACCGTCAGGATAAACAAGGCGACGTAAATCGCACAAATGACTTGCAGGACCATCGCCTGGGTCGGACAGGTGCCCGCCAGAAGGACTGGCAGGCTGGCAATGGCCCACGTGCGCCATGAGGCTGCGGCGTTGGGCCCCAACCAAATTGGCACACCGGTCTCTTCACTGCGTCGCTGAAGCAGCCCCGCCCAGAGGGAATGCATGTGCCGCGCGTCGGGATGCGTGGGCGACAAGCCCAGCCGGAAGCGGCGCCAGGCAGAGTAAAGGGTCTCGGTCACGGGGTGAATCACCACAGCCAGTGCAAACCATGGGCTGATGGTGGGCTGGCGCAGCACCAGCAGAATCACGATCACGGCAACCAGGTAGCCCAGCAGGTAGGCCCCCCCCTCACCACAGAAAAGCCGGGCACGTGGAAAATTAAACACGGCAAATCCAGCCGTGGCGGCCATGCCCGAGAGCGCCAGCAGGACCAGCGCAGCTTCATCAAACCGGGCGGCCACGGTGGCAAGCACACCCAGAATCACCAGCGTGATCCCGGCCAGAAGGCCGTTAAGGCCATCCACGATGTTCATGGCATGTACCAGCCCTGCTACAGCCACGAGCGTGAAAAACATGGGAAACAAAAGAGCCAGCAAAGGCTGACTCTGAATAAAGGCGTCGATACCAGGCAACCCCAGCCCAACGACACGCAACCCGGCCATGCCATAGGCCAACGCACCAGAGGCCAGGGAAACCGCAAGGCGCAAACGCACACTGACGGTTTGCCAGATATCTTCCAGCAGGCCCAGCACAAACAGCGGCAAGAGCCCCGCCAGGAGCCCAACGGGGTGCAGGCCATCCAGTTGCGATCGAAGCGGAGGGACGGCCGTGAAGTACAGCCAAATCAGCCCAGCCAGAAGACCTGACATGACGGCAAGGCCCCCCACACGCGGCGTGGCCACGGTATGAAGCTTCTGGGGACCACTGTCCGGGTGATCCCCCGTCAGGTGCACGTGCAAGTCACGGGTATGCACCAGCGTCCAGGCCACAGCCACAGCCACGCCGAAGCCAGGCAGCAACATGGAAAAATTGGACAGCAGTGACTCAATCATTGGGAGAGCATTTTAAGGAGGAGAACAGAGTCACCGGTACATCAGCCAACCAGACGATAAGCAGAGCAGGCTACCGCAGTGTCCGAGCAAGATCAAACACAAAAATCAAGGTAGAAACAACCCGACGCAAACGGCCCGGGGCCGGTGTCAGGCGGCAAGCACCTCCCGATGATGATCCGCCATGATGACGCCAGGCTGTCGACCTGACAAATCAAGCAACACGGTGACGCGATGACCAGCCACGCGGCGCACCAAGTACCAATCGCCCGAAGCTACAGGCAACCGGGAGGAATCAAACAATGTGACGGACACCGACGCTCCCAAAATTCATTACGCTGCAGCGGCTCCAGCGACCTTTTGGGGGTCGACGATATAACCTTTAAGAAGTAATTCTAGCTAGGCAGGATGCAAGGTCCCTGGAGCCTCAGTACGGGCAGATTTTTTGAGTGCAAGGGGTCGCAAAAATGCCCCCATCAGGAACGCCGCCAAAATCGCATTGGCAGGGATGCGGAGATTGAAATCGACCCAGGAATGAAGAAACACGGCGAGCAGCCCAAGACCGCAACTGGCCTGGAGAGCCAAAACCGTGTCGGATGGATCACTCTTCAGACAGCGGGCCACGGCTACGGCGCGCGAGGCGATGAGCCAGAGCGCGACTCCTGCAGGAATCACAAAAAAGAGCCCGCACTCCATCAACAACTGGAGAAAATCACTGTGCGCATCAGCCGCAAACCCTGCGAGTTGCTGCGGCTGGTAGCGGGGAAAAACGCCAAGGAAAGTGCCCAGGCCGGACCCTGTTGGCCAGAAGGCAAGTGCAGCTTGCCAAGCTCCTTCGTACATCAGCCATCTTGTGCTCTGGTCACCAGCCCCGCCGATGCGGTCGAGCAGCCCTCCCAAACCGACCGACGCAGCCACTACCGCACAAAAAATCAGAATGACAAGCACGCGCGACCCAATTCCTCGACCTCTGGTTTCTGCCAATGGGACAAACAGCACGGCCAACAATGTAACGAACAGCCCAACGCCAAGTCCGGCACGGGAAAGGGTTGCAAGCAGTGCGGCCAACTGCAAAAAAAGCATCCCGAGCAAAAAAGAAGGAATGATGGAGCGCCAATTCTGACCCTTCATTTCAGATTTTGAACGCCCACGGGTCACGCCACCCTGATCGCCTCGCGATGAGCGCCTCCGGGCCGCCAACCTCATCATGAAAATCGTGAGTGGCAAGACCATACTGATGTAATTGGCCAAGTGATTTGGATTGGCAAAGGTGCCAATCGCCCGACCATAGGCCTGCGCACCAAAATAAAGCTCCCTGAACAGGCTGGCTTGCATCAGTCCCAGAACGGCCTGCGTGGAGACAAGCAACACAAGCGCCTGGATCAAGAACACGAGTTGACGCTGTGCTACGGAATGCCCCATGAGGAATGCAGCCGTCAGGGGCAACCCCGCCAGGACAGAAAGCCAGGTTGCATCAGGTATGACGCTCAGCGGACGCCAATGATCCAACCCTGTTGGCAGTGCGTGCAACGCAGCCTGGTAGATGTCCTGACCTGGCAACACCGCCTGGATAAAGGGCGGCAGGGGCGTTAATTGAAGAATTCCGATCCCAAGTGGAGATAGTGCCAGGAAAAAAACAGACACAGGCAGCTTCGCCTCTGTCCCAGATATTGGGTCTGCGGCGTTCATCAGACGAAACACCCAATGAGACACAAGGATGAGCAATAGCAGCAATGCCAGCACTTCCAGAATCACCAAAGCGACGTGGCGATTGCCACCTCGAATCAATGGCGCTGCAATCAAGAGAAAGCAACCGATAAAAATGCAAACGGGACCCAAAGGCCCCGTCCTGCTTGCCGCCAAACCAGGCACGTCAATCAACGACTGCTATTAAAGTCAACCGGCGGCCGGAGCCCCTGCGCAGTAAGTTGAGGCACGGACGTGCCGGCAGAACCCGAACCGCGACCGTTCAAAGCAGCAGCAAGAACTGCGGTGCCGCCAGCTACCAATATATTGGAATTAGGACCTGAAGTGGAACCCACTTTCGAGCCATCCGGACCACCTACAGACCCCACTGATGCCATGAGGTCTTTGCAACTGGCGTTCGCTTGTACAGAAAATGACTGATTGGATTTCAACGCGATCACGCAGCCGTTGTCATAGACCAAGGAGGCACTGCCGCCCGAAGTAGCCACCACCCGGCTGCCAGCGACCAACGGCGCACCTGAAACCGCATTGGACAACTGTCCTACGTTCACCACGGTGACGAAACCCTGCACATCCTTCAACTTGCCCACAATCCTGGAAGGATTGGCTACATCTTGGGCCAACGCAGAACCCGCAGACAGCGCGGTCAAAAGAATCAAGGCTGCATGTTTCATGGCGATTTCCCCAAAAGAATGTTGATAGATTGTAATGTTGCCTTGAAGAGCATGTCAATTTTTACCCCCGGCAACACGGCCACCGGTCACGACAACGAATCCAGCCTCACGCCATCCCTATCAAATCCAGTGCACGTGGAAGATCCGGCCCATTGTTTCGACAACAGCAACACCGCATTTCGTTGAACTTTTTCTCTGGCACTCGATCGAAGAGAGTGCTAATATTTGGTTTAGATGAAAGGATTTCTGGTATGACGTTTCAAACTGGATCTTCCGCGACGGCTCTCGCAGTGGTCAACCCTTGGGCCAATTCTTCGCTGGTGTTGCCCGCTTTAGGTAACTTGGATGCTTACATCTCGGCAGTGAATCGCTTGCCCATGCTCACGCTGGAGCAGGAGCAGGAGTTTGCCCACAAGCTGAAGAACAACAACGACCTGGAGGCTGCCGGCAAGCTGGTGCTGTCGCATTTGCGGCTGGTGGTGTCGGTTTCCCGCCAGTACTTGGGCTATGGATTACCGCACGGTGACCTGATCCAGGAAGGCAATGTGGGACTGATGAAGGCGGTCAAGCGGTTTGACCCGGACCACGGCGTGCGACTGGTGAGTTATGCGCTTCACTGGATCAAGGCTGAGATTCACGAATACATCCTCAAGAACTGGCGGATGGTCAAGGTGGCAACCACCAAGGCGCAACGCAAGCTGTTCTTCAACCTGCGGTCGATGAAGCAGGGTTTCAAGGCCGATGCGGGTGCCGATGACGCGACGCACCGCGACACCCTGAGCGAGCACGAGATTGACGTGGTGGCACGCGATCTCAATGTGAAGCGCGAAGAGGTCATGGAGATGGAAACACGCATGTCGGGTGGCGATGTGCTGCTGGACCCGAATCCGTCGGACGATGGCGAGCAGTCGTTTGGACCCATTGCCTATCTTGCAGATGCCAGCCACGAACCAACGGCCATGATCGAGGCACATCAGCGCGACGTCCTGGCCAGCGACGGCATTGCAACTGCGCTGGAAGCACTGGACGCGCGGAGCCGGCGCATTGTGGAAGAGCGCTGGCTCAAGGTGAATGACGACGGATCCGGTGGCTTGACGCTGCATGATCTGGCCGCCGAATACGGCGTTAGTGCAGAGCGGATCCGGCAGATTGAAGTGGCCGCCATGAAGAAAATGAAGAAGACGTTGGCAGCTTACGCCTGATTTACTGCTGAATTGTCCCAGCGACAATCATTCAGGGCCCGGTCTTCCGGGCCTTTTTCATGGCGACAGATCCGTCATTGCGTCACGATGCCACAATCAGCGTGTGCGTAAGATCAGTTCTTCTTGGCGGACTTTTTTACCGGGATGGGCGGCCTGCTGTGGCGGCTCGCTTCGGATTCAGCCAGACGTGCGGAGATGGTGAACAGGCGCTTTGCGCGCCACCCATATGTTGGCACGGCGGCTGCGCTTGGGGGCCCCTGAACGCCGCCAACAAGAGGCCTGCCATCGGCACCAAGTCGATCCGGACACTCATTTCTGAACAGCCTGGAGAAAAAAATGAAAGACCATCAATTCCAGCGCACCCGACGCGTCGCTCTTTTGATAGCCCTGTGTGCAATCCCCGCGCTGGGGACGGCCCAAAAACAACCCAAAGCAGCAGAAGCGTGGCCCAGCCGGCCAGTCAAAATCCTGGTGGGATTCCCCGGTGGATCGTCACCCGATCTGGTTGCACGCGCCATTGCGGAGCCGCTCGCCCATGCACTGGGTCAACCCGTGGTGGTGGAAAACCGGCCAGGTGCCGCAGGCAACATCGCTGCAGACTTGGTGGCCAAAGCCACGGACAACCACACGATCGGCGTGATGATCAATGGCAATCTGACGATTGCACGCTTGCTCAACCCAAAGACGCCTTACGATCCCGCAACGGACCTGGCGCCCATCAGCCTGATCGGCACCGCACCGCTGGTATTGGCAGTTCCGGCCGGTGCACCCGGTGCCAATGCGCGGGAATTTATGCAGGCGGCACGCAAAGCGGGCAATCAGTGGAGCTATGGCACACCGGGCATGGGCACGGTAGGGCACATCGGCATGGAGTTGCTGAAATCACGCACCGGCATGGCCCCGGTGCACATCCCCTATCCAGGCAACCCACAGGTGATCACCGCCATGATCGGCGGGCAGATCCAGCTTTCGCTGCTGCCGCCTGGTCTGGCTGCAGCGCAGGTGCGCGCGGGGAAACTGCGTGCCATTGGCGTGACCTCGACCGGTCGCAGCACGCTCGTGCCGGAAATGCCCAGCCTGGTCGAGGCTGGCGTGCCTGACTTCCGGCTGGAAATCTGGACGGCCGCAGCGGCACCAGCCACCATGCCGAAACCGATCGTGGCGCGGCTGTCGGCGGCGATCAGTGAAATCGCGCGCACGCCGGAGATGCGACAGAGGCTCTTTCAACAGGGCTGGCAGGTGGCCGGCACGTCATCAGAAGGCCTGGCCAACCGCATCAAGGTGGATACCGCCGCATTGGGTGGTGTCATCGCAGCCCAAGGCATCAAGGCGGAGTGAACGCGTGCCCTGCGCGGGCCCAGCCAACACCCTCTTAAATCAAAATAAGTAGCATCTCATGACCAATCTACGCTGGGAAGAAGCCATTTATCCTTAAATAAATTTCAGGAACCCTTGAGCAGCAACTGCACATCCGCAGCCAGCGCCGCGGCGCCGCTACCGTAGCGGTTGTACAAACGCAGACGGCCCTGGGCGTCGTAGGTGTAGCTGCCAGCCGAATGGTCCATGGTGTAGCTGGTGGGGGTCTTGCCCTCCACGCGTTTGTAGTAAATCTTGAAGTCTTTGGCCAGTACAGCGAGCTTTTCCTGGGTGGGAATCAGCGCCAGGAAGGTCGGATCAAAATTCGCCATGTAGGCCTTGAGGAGTTCGGCATGGTCCCGCTCCGGATCCACGGTGATGAATATGCCCTGCAGTTTGTCACCGTCTTTGCCCAGCAGCTTCTTGACTTCAGCGAGTTCCGCCATGGAGGTCGGGCATACATCGGGACACTGGGTGTAACCAAAAAACACGATGACAACCTTGCCAGCGAAGTCCTTGATGCTGCGCGGTTGGCCGTTGTGGTCTGAGAGGGGGAAATCCTTGGCATAGTCGGCGCCCGTGACGTCCACGCCATGAAACTGCGGCTTGGGCTCGGAGCATGCGCCCAACAGGCCGAAACCCAGCGTCAAAAGGCACGAGCCCGCTGCGATTTTGAGAGCATTTCGCTTGTTCATGACAGACTAGAAAAGATAATGATCCACCAGCAGCGCGGCAAACAGCGCGCTCAGGTGAACCAGGGAAAAACGAAAGGTCTTGCGCGCCAGTGCGTCGGAGTAGTTGCGCCAGAGTGCGAAGGCGTAGCCGATGAAGCCGAGGCTCAACACCACGGCCACACTCAGATAGAGCCAGGAACTCATGCCATACGCGAACGGCATCAGGCAGGCAGAAAACAGCACCAGCGTGTAAAGAAGCACGTGCAGGCGCGTAAATTCATTGCCATGGGTGACCGGCAGCATGGGCAGGCCGGATTTGCGGTAGTCCTCCACCCGGTAGAGGGCGAGCGCCCAGAAATGCGGCGGCGTCCACAGGAAGATGATCAGGAACAGGATGAGCGCCTCCGGACCGACATCGCCGCGCATGGCAGCCCACCCCAACACCGGCGGCATCGCCCCGGAGGCCCCGCCGATCACGATGTTTTGCGGTGTACGCGGCTTGAGAATGACGGTGTAGATCACCGCGTAGCCGACAAAGGTGGCGAAAGTGAGCCACATGGTCAGCGCATTGACGGTGAAGTACAGCAGCGCAGAACCGGCGCCGCACAGCACGGCAGAGAAGATCAGGGCCTGGCGGTCGCTCAACTCGCCCCGGGCAGTGGGACGCCAGGCCGTGCGCTTCATTTTGGCGTCGATGCTTTTTTCAACAAGGCAATTGAACGCTGCGGCGGCACCGGCGACCAGCCAGATCCCCAGGCTGGCCAGCACCATCCGCTGCACCTCGGACCATCCCGGGAGGCCCGGCACGGCGAGCACCATGCCAATCAGGGCACAAAAGACAATCAGCTGAATCACACGCGGTTTGGTCAGCGCGTTGAACTGCCGCATCACGGAGGGAGGATTCATGGAGGATGCGGCAGCATTCATGCGGAAAGCCTTGCAGACGAGGAATGGGAAAACGCCACCGGCGCCACGGCCGTGCGGCTCGCAGCCAGAGCCCAGGTCAGAACGACCACGAGGGCCGCAGCGCCCCCCGTATGGAAGACGGCGGCCACCAGCGGCCAGTCGAGTACCACGTTGGACAATCCGGAGCCAAACTGCCACAGCGCCAGCGCCACCAGCCAACGCGCCTGTGCGGCCAGTGCCCCCGCGCGGTGCAGCTGCCAAGCCAGTAGCGCCAGCGCAGCGATGACACCATAGGCGCCAAGGCGGTGGACGTAATGGATGGCCGTGAGCGCGGCAAATGGAATGGCCCCGCCGTCGCCGGCCTGCCCCAACGCACGCCAGACCGTGAACCCCTGGATGAAATTCATCTCTGGCCACCAACTCTGTTGACACATCGGAAAATCGCTGCAGGCCAGCACTGCGTAGTTGGTGCTGACCCAGCCACCCAGGGTGATCTGCGCCAAGACCAGCGCCGCCGTAAGCCAGAGCCCCCGGCGCAGGCCGGCCGAAAGCGTTTCGGGGACGTGCGCCAGCGACACCTGCCGATGATGCACAGCCTGCACACAAAGCAGCCCGAGCAACGCCAGCCCGCCCAGCAAATGCAGGGTGACGATCGCTGGAAACAACTTCATGGTGACAGTCAGTGCCCCAAAGGCACCTTGCAAGCACACCCAGATCAATGTGAGCGTCGGCCACCAGGGGTTGACCGACCGGCTGCCTATGGCGCGCCGCCACGCAGTCCAACTCATGGCCGTGAGGGTCAGGATGAGCACGCCGACAGCGGTGGCCAGATAGCGGTGAATCATCTCGACCCAGGCCTTGCCGTGGGTGACCGGCCCCGTCGGCATGGCCGTCTGGGCGGCGGTAATTTCCACATGGGCGCCAAGCGGGCTGGCATTGCCGTAACAACCCGGCCAATCCGGGCAACCAAGGCCCGAATCGGTCAGCCGCGTGAAAGCACCAAACAACACCAGGTCAAAGGTAAGAAACAGGGTCAGCAAGGTCAACGCCTGCATCCGCCGGGCGGGAGAAGCACCGGGGTTGCGCAACCACACCCACGCGAGTGGTCCGAGCGCAATCACGGCGCCCATGAGCATCATGCGCACCAAGGGTGTCAGGTCGTAAAGGGGCTGGACGTCCATGTCCTGCGCCTAGCGGACGTCCTGTGGACGGCCGGCGTCGTCCCAGGAAACCGAGGCGCGCAGCAGGCGCTCCAGGTCCCGCTTGGCCTTGCTGGCACCGGCTGGATCGAGACCCGCCGGAAAACGCATCATCCAGTTGCCCATGGGGTCCACGACGTAAAGATGATCGGTCAGCGCATGGCCTGCCGCCGGTGCAAGCCATTGCGCCAGCGCGGCTGGCGGCACCCGCAGGACGGTAGCCTGGCTCAATGCGGGACGCAAGGCCTCGGCAATGGACGCATCGTCGGGAACCAGCCAGACCCAGTCAAGCCGGTCCTTGTCCTTGCCCAGACCTTCACGAATCTGGCGCTGCAAATACAAGTGCTGCTGGCAGCGGCTGTCACAGGCACCGCCGGCCACGCTGACCAGCAGCCACTGGTCCTTGAGGGCGCGCAGGTTAACGGCCTGCCCCTGCAAATTGGTGGCGACCACCTCGGGCAGAGGACGCTGCGCCTGAATCAACTCGCCGTAGTTGCGGCGGCCCTCGGGACGAACAAAGTAATACGTGAAATAGGACGCGATGACCGGCGTGGCGCAGATGAGCATCACAAGGATCATCTTCCAGCGCCCAAGACGGATGCGCCGTGCGTCGTCCTGCGCCGCATCGCGCGGTACGGGAATGGAATGCACGGTCATGCCCAGCGGCGCATCACGCAACTCGGGACGGGAGGATGAAGCGTCGGACAATTTGGAACCAGACATAAAGAAGTGCAATCAGGCCAGCCAGGCCAAACCACTGAAATGCGTAACCGTAGTGCTTGTCTACACCCGTAGACGGCTCGGGCCATTGGCGCAGCAGGCCCTCGCTGGCTTCATCGGTCTGGAGGACCGTGACGTCCAGCAGAGGCAGACGGATCTCCGCGCCGAATTGGGCAAGGTCGAGATTTTGCCGGATCGTGCCGGCAGACGTGCCGGCAAAGTCATAAAGCTTGGATGGCGGGGGGGCGATTCGGCCTTGCAACGTGACCCGCCCTGCAGGTGTCTGTACCGCAGGTGGCGCGGAGCGGTCCACAAAATTGCGGAGCGCCCAGCCGCGTTGCACGAGCACCACCTCGGGTCGCCCTTCCAGCTGCAGCGGTGTCAAAATGAAAAAACCGGGCTTGCCGTTCATCTGCCGATTCTCAAGAAACACGGTATGGGACGCCAGCCAGGTGCCGCGCAACATCACCTGGCGGTGCAATGGCGCACCTGCACGCAAGGCCGAGCCATCGAGTGGCGGCAACTGGCGTTGCGCCGTAACTTCCGCCTGCAAGGCGGCTTTGAAGTTCGCACGCGACAGCTGCCAGGCACCGAGTGCGCAAGTGACGGTCACGCCCATCAATGCACCGGCCGAGAGAAGCCAGAATCGCCAGCCCAGGAAAGCGCTTCTCACGGGATAATCCGCTTCATGACGTATCTCGTTTCGATTGCATTCATCGCCATTCTTGCCAGCTTGGGTTCAGCCCTGTATTTCATGATGAAGGGTTCCGGAAACGGCGCCGATGGCAAACCGAAAACCGGAGGCATGGCCCGCGCGCTGGCGTTTCGGGTCGGATTTTCCATCTTGCTGTTTCTCTGTGTGCTGTTGGCCTGGAAGCTGGGCTACATCCAGCCAACGGGTATCCCGCCCGGCAAATAAGCTGCCGTAGCCTGAAAGAAAAAAAGCGCCGGAAGGCGCTTTTTTTCTGGCGGACCGATTTACATCCAATACACCAGAATATAGAGGCCCAGCCAGACCACATCCACGAAGTGCCAGTACCAGGCTGCGCCTTCAAAGCCGAAGTGGCGCGCAGGAGTGAAATGCCCCTTCATCAAGCGCAAGGTAATGAACAGCTACATCAACATGCCAACGAACACGTGAAAACCGTGGAAACCGGTCAGCATGAAGAAGGTGGAGCCGTAAACGCCGGAAGACAGCTTGAGATTCAGATCGCTGTAGGCGTGCGCGTATTCGTAACCCTGGACGAACAGGAACACGATGCCCAAAATCACGGTCATCCACATGAAGGCAATCGTCTTGCTCCGGTTGCCATGCTGCAGCGCGTGGTGGGCAATGGTCAGCGTCACGCCAGAAGTCAACAGCAAGGCCGTGTTGATCGTGGGCAACCAGAACGGACCCATGGTCTGGAACGGCTCGACGATGCCGGCAGGCGAACCCGTGACGCCGGCGGCGAGGCTGGGCCAGACAGCCTTGAAATCAGGCCAGAGCAGCGCGTTTTCTAGACTGCCCAACGCCGGGACCGAGTGCACTCGCGCCCACCACAAGGCGGTAAAGAACGCACCGAAAAACATGACTTCAGAGAAAATGAACCAGCTCATGCTCCAACGGAAGGACAAATCAATTTTGCGCCCGTAAAGCCCGCCTTCGCTTTCTGCCACGGCATCCCGGAACCACTGGTAGAGAACGACCAGCCACCAGGCCATTCCGAACAGCAGGGAATACATGCCCCACTGGGCACCGTTGATCCACTGGCCGGCGCCCAGGATGACGAAGAACAGTCCCAGCGCGGCCATGAAAGGATGGCGAGATGCGTCCGGGACGAAATAGTAGGGCGTGGTGCCGTGCGTGGTTGAACTCATTTCTTCTCCTGCTCTCTCTAATTCAAATACTTGTCTGACTCAATGCACAAGGGTTTGCGGATTACTTTGCCACGACCCAATTCACCAGGGCGACCAGCCCCAGCACAAAGACTATCGCGCCAACGATTCCCACCAGAATGATGTGAAACGGGTTGACATGCGCAAGATCGGCTTGGAACTCGCTTTTTTTTCGAATACCCAAAAACGACCAAGCCACCGTTTTGACCGTGCGCCACAACGACGCATTCGCTGGCCTTTGCGGGGAAAGCGGGGCGCTCATGACCCGGTCCCTGCGGCAACATGCCCGCCCGCTGCAGCCGTCGGGGTACCCGGCGCAGGCGGCGTCTTGCCACCCACTTCAAAAAAAGTGTAGGAAAGCGTGATCGTGGTCACATCCTTCGACAGTTTGGGGTCAATCACAAAGGAAACAGGCCACTGCTTCTTCTCCCCCGGCTCCAGGGTGTACTGGCTGAAACAGAAGCATTCCAGCTTGTTGAAATGCGCCGCAGCCTGGTGCGGTGCGTAACTGGGTATCGCCTGCGCGGCCATACGGCGGTTTTGCGTGTTCTGAAACTCGTACATCACCGTCGCAAGTTCTCCCGGATGCACCTGGACATAACGCTTGGCAGGCTTGAAATCCCAAGGCCCGCGGGCATTCGCGTCAAACTCAACCGTGATGGTGCGCGACGAGTCGACCTGCGAATTGGCGGGCACGCGAACGTCTTTGCCTGCAACGCCATTGCCGGGAACCTGCCGCTCGGACAGCGAGAGAATGTTGATTCCGGTCGCCTCGCAGATGTGCTTGTAGATGGGGATCAGCGCGTAGCCGAAGGCAAACATGCCGGCAGTCACCACAACCAGCTTGCCCACCATCTTGACGTTTTCACTGCGAATGCCCATGTCAATGATCGCTCACTTGCCCAACAAAACCATTTTGGTCATGAAACCGACGAAGAACATCAAGGCCACCGACGCCAAGATCAGCCCCAGGCGCAGGTTACTTTTCTTTTGCTCAGGGGTGGACATGGTACGACCCTCAGCCGATCACGCGGGTTGCGGAGGCGTCGAGCTTGGGCGGATTCTCAAAGGTATGGAACGGTGCGGGTGAAGGCACCTCCCACTCTAGGCCCTCAGCGGCTTCCCAAGGCTTCTGGGATGCTTTTTCTCCCTTGCCACGCATGGCCGGAACCACGATGAACAGGAAGAAGTAAACCTGTGCAATGCCGAAGAAGAAGGAGCCAACGGAGGCCACGGCGTTGAAGTCGGCAAACTGCATGGGGTAGTCAGCATAACGACGCGGCATGCCGGCCAAACCCAGGAAGTGCATCGGAAAGAAGGTGATGTTGAACGAAATCAGCGACCACCAGAAGTGGATCTTGCCGCGGGTCTCGTTGTACATCACGCCGGTCCACTTCGGGCACCAGTAATAGAAACCGGCGAACAGGGCAAACAGGGAACCCGCCACCAGCACATAGTGGAAGTGGGCCACGATGTAGTAAGTGTCTTGCAGCTGGATGTCAATCGGGGCCACGGCAGGAATCAGGCCTGTGAAGCCACCCAGCGTGAACACGAAGATAAAGCCGACGGCAAACAGCATCGGTGTCACGAACGTCATGGAACCGCGCCAC
>ERZ1034361.847-NODE-847-length-18095-cov-8.412365_pt1 | contig 18095 bp, 13 predicted proteins | sample MGYA00520617_ERZ1034361 | MGnify/ENA primary metagenome ERZ1034361 (study PRJEB33736, sample SAMEA104284507) | Azolla filiculoides | biome: Urban; feature: Water surface; material: Ditch water | place: Netherlands | collected 2015-10-28 | depth 0-0.1 m ... | reverse complement strand
GATGGTTTTGATCGCGTAGTCGATGTCTTCTTCAGTGGTCCAGCGGCCAATCGTCATGCGCAAGCTGCTGTGGGCCAACTCGTCGCTGCGGCCCAGGGCACGCAGCACATAGCTGGGCTCCAGGCTGGCCGAGGTGCAGGCCGAGCCGGACGAGACCGCCAAGCCCTTGATGCCCATGATCAACGACTCGCCTTCGACGAAGTTGAAGCTCATGTTGATGTTGTGGGGCACGCGCTGGGTGGCGTGTCCGTTCAAAAACACCTGCTCCATGTCACTCAGGCCATTGATCAGGCGGTCGTGCAGGGCACGCGCCTTGGCGTTGTCCTGGGCCATCTCCAGTTTGGCAATGCGGAACGCTTCGCCCATGCCCACGCACTGATGGGTGGGCAAGGTGCCCGAGCGCATGCCGCGCTCGTGACCGCCGCCGTGCATCTGCGCTTCCAAGCGAATGCGGGGTTTGCGGCGCACATACAAAGCGCCAATGCCTTTGGGGCCATAGGTTTTGTGCGAAGCCAGGCTCATCAAATCGATGGGCAACTGGGTCATGTCGATCTCGACCTTGCCGGTGGCTTGGGCGGCATCAACGTGGAAAATGATGCCTTTTTCGCGGCACAGGTTGCCAATCGCGGTCACGTCTTGGATCACGCCGATTTCGTTGTTCACGAACATCACGCTGATCAAGATGGTGTCGGGGCGAATCGCGGCCTTGAGCGCGTCCATGTTGAGCAAACCATCGTCTTGCACATCGAGGTAAGTCACTTCAAAGCCCTGGCGCTCCAGCTCACGCATGGTGTCCAGCACGGCCTTGTGCTCTGTTTTGACGGTGATCAGGTGCTTGCCGCGCGACTTGTAAAAGTGCGCTGCGCCCTTGATGGCCAGGTTGTTGGATTCGGTCGCGCCGCTGGTCCAGACGATTTCGCGGGAGTCGGCTCCGATCAGGTCGGCCACCTGCTCGCGGGCTTTTTCGACAGCGGCTTCGGCTTCCCAGCCCCAGGCGTGGGTGCGCGACGCAGGGTTGCCAAAGTGCTCACGCAACCAAGGAATGATGGCGTCCACCACGCGGGGGTCGCAGGGGTTGGTGGCACCGTAGTCGAGGTAAATGGGGAAGTGTGGCGTGGTCATGGTCAGTACTTCTTTTTAATCAGGATTTCGCAAACACCGTGCCCAGCTCGAACACCGAGTTGGGGCCGGTCACGCGGATGGGCTTGACCACCGGCATGGGCGAAATGGCGCGCTTGATGTTGGGCTTGGATTCCACCACCAGGCCTTTGGCCAGCTGGTCGTCCACCAGCTTTTGCAGGGAAACGGAGTCAAGGAATTCAACCATTTTGGAATTGAGCGAAGCCCACAGGTCGTGCGTCATGCAGCGGCTGTCGCCGCCGTGGCAGTTTTCTTTACCGCCACAATGGGTGGCGTCGATGGGTTCATCGACCGACAAAATGATGTCGGCCACGGTGATGTCGGTGGATTTGCGGCCCAGTGTGTAACCGCCGCCGGGGCCACGGGTCGATTCGACCAGGTTGTGGCGGCGCAGCTTGCCAAACAGCTGCTCCAGATAGGACAGTGAAATCTGTTGGCGCTGGCTGATGGCGGCCAGGGTCACGGGGCCTGCGTCTTGACGCAAAGCCAAATCGATCATGGCGGTGACGGCAAAACGGCCTTTGGTGGTGAGACGCATGGCAGGCTCCTGAAGTGGGTGAACGCTCAGTCTTTGCCCTGCATGAGCAGGTTCCCGACTAAACGAGTCAAGTATAAACCAATCCCGATCAAATCGCTCAGGTTATAGGGGTATTCCACTCAGGTCATCCCCCACTTGATGAAATTTGTCATCCCGCACTTGATGAAATTTGTCACCCCCCACTTGATGAAATTTGTCATCCCGCACCTGATGCGGGATCCATCTGCAAATCACCGCCATGGACCCCGGATCAAGTCCGGGGTGACACAAGAAAAAAAACTGGTCTGGGGTGACACAAAAAAATACAGGACGGAACGACGTGCAATTTCGCTCAAGCCCGGATCAAAGGCACGATGTTGTCGCCTCCCGTGGCACCAAACGCCTGCTCTTTCAAGATGGTCAGCTGGTCCCGTACCTGCGCGGCTTTTTCGAACTCCAGATTGCGGGCGTGTTCCATCATTTGTTTTTCGAGCTGCTTGATGGCGCGGGCGATGTCTTTCTCGCTCATGTCCTCGACCTTGGCTTTTTGCATGGCCGCTTGTTCCAGGCGCTCGGCCTCTTTGCCTGACTTTTCGCTGTACACGCCGTCGATCAGGTCCTTGACCTTTTTCACGATGCTCTTGGGCGTGATGCCCATGGCCTCGTTGTGCGCCAACTGCTTGATGCGGCGACGCTCGGTCTCGCCCATGGCTTTTTTCATGGACTCGGTGATGCGGTCAGCGTACAAAATCGCCCGGCCGTTCAGGTTACGGGCCGCACGGCCAATGGTCTGGATCAGGCTGCGCTCGGCCCGCAAGAAGCCTTCTTTGTCGGCATCCAGAATGGCCACCAGCGACACCTCAGGAATGTCCAGGCCCTCGCGCAGCAGGTTGATGCCCACCAGCACATCAAAAGCGCCCAAGCGCAAGTCGCGCAAAATTTCCACCCGCTCCACCGTGTCCACATCGCTGTGCAAATAGCGCACCTTCACACCGTTGTCGCTCAGGTAATCGGTCAGCTGCTCGGCCATGCGCTTGGTGAGCGTGGTGATCAGCACCCGCTCGTTCTTGTCCACCCGGATGCGGATTTCCTGCAGCACATCGTCCACCTGGTGGGTGGCTGGCCGCACTTCGACCTGCGGGTCGACCAGGCCCGTGGGGCGCACCACCTGTTCGACCACTTTGCCCGAATGCGTCTTTTCGTAGTCAGCGGGGGTGGCCGACACGAAGATGCACTGGCGCATGCGCTTTTCAAACTCTTCGAACTTGAGCGGTCGGTTGTCCAGCGCGCTGGGCAGGCGAAAGCCGTATTCCACCAGCGTGGTTTTGCGCGCCTTGTCGCCGTTGTACATGGCGTTGAGTTGGCCAATCATTTGGTGACTCTCGTCCAAAAACATGATGGCGTCGGGCGGCATGTAGTCGGTCAAAGTGCTGGGCGGGTCGCCCGGCGCTGCCCCCGACAAATGCCGGGTGTAGTTTTCAATGCCTTTGCAGTGGCCCACTTCGGACAGCATTTCCAGGTCAAACCGGGTGCGCTGCTCCAGGCGCTGGGCCTCCACCAGCTTGCCCATGCCCACCAGCTCTTTCAGGCGCTGGGCCAGCTCGACCTTGATGGTCTCCACCGCGGCCAGCACCTTGTCACGCGGCGTGACGTAATGGCTGGACGGGTAGACCGTGAAGCGCGGGATCTTTTGGCGAATGCGACCCGTGAGCGGGTCAAACAGCTGCAGGCTCTCGATCTCGTCGTCAAACAGCTCGATGCGGATGGCCAACTCGGAATGTTCTGCGGGGAAAACGTCGATGGTGTCGCCCCTGACCCGGAATTTGCCCCGTGAAAATTCCATGTCGTTGCGCTGGTACTGCATCCGGATCAGCTGCGCGATCACGTCGCGCTGGCCCAGCTTGTCGCCAGTGCGCAGCGTCATGATCATGCGGTGGTAGCTCTCGGGCTCGCCAATACCGTAAATGGCCGACACCGTGGCCACGATGACCACATCGCGCCGCTCCATGATGCTTTTGGTGCAAGACAAGCGCATCTGCTCGATGTGCTCGTTGATGGCCGAGTCTTTCTCGATGAACAGGTCGCGCTGCGGCACATAGGCCTCGGGCTGGTAGTAGTCGTAGTAGCTGACGAAGTACTCCACCGCGTTTTTGGGGAAGAACTCGCGGAACTCGCTGTACAGCTGCGCGGCCAGCGTCTTGTTGGGCGCAAACACGATGGCTGGCCGCCCCAGCTGGGCGATCACATTGGCCATGGTGAAGGTCTTGCCCGACCCCGTCACACCCAGCAAGGTCTGGAACACCTCGCCGTCGTGCACCCCCTCGACCAACTGCTCAATGGCCACGGGCTGGTCTCCAGCAGGCGGATAGGGCTGAAACAGCTCAAACGGCGAGCCAGGGTAGCTCACGAATTGGCCTGCGGGGGGGGCGAAAGAAACTTCGGAGAGTTCGGTCATCGGGGAAGCCCGGCGGGCCGTTAAAATCAGGGACAACCCGAAAGCCTAACCGAGGAACGGGTTTCCTGCCACCACTGAACACAATCCAAGGACTTTCCATGTCTCTGTTTTCCGCCGTCGAAATGGCCCCCCGCGACCCGATCCTGGGTCTGAACGAGCAATACAACGCCGACACCAACCCCAACAAAGTGAACTTGGGCGTGGGCGTGTACTTCGACGACAACGGCAAACTGCCCCTGCTGCAATGTGTGCAAGCCGCCGAAAAAACCATGATGGCCACCCCCACTGCGCGTGGCTACCTGCCGATCGACGGCATCGTGGCCTATGACAACGCCGTCAAAGCACTGGTGTTTGGTGCTGAATCTGACGTGGTCAAGTCGGGCCGCGTCTCCACCGTGCAAGCCATCGGCGGCACGGGCGGCCTGAAGATCGGCGCCGACTTCCTGAAGAAAGTCAGCCCCAACGCCAAAGTCCTGATTTCTGACCCCAGCTGGGAAAACCACCGCGCCATTTTTGTTAACGCTGGTTTTGAAGTGAGCTCCTACGCTTATTACGACGCCGAAAAGCGCGGCGTCAACTTCGACGGCATGTTGGCCAGCCTGAACGCTGCTGCCGCAGGCACCATCGTCGTGCTGCACGCTTGCTGCCACAACCCTACGGGTTATGACATCACCGACGCCCAGTGGGACCAGGTCATTGCGGTGGTGAAAGCCAAGAGCCTGACGGCCTTCCTCGACATGGCTTACCAGGGCTTTGGCCACGGCATCGCCGAAGACGGCGCGGTGATCGGCAAGTTTGTGGCTGCAGGCCTGAACATCTTCGTGTCCACTTCTTTCTCCAAGAGCTTCAGCCTGTACGGCGAGCGCGTGGGCGCCCTGTCGGTGGTGGCATCTGACAAAGAAGAAGCGTCCCGCGTGCTGTCGCAATTGAAGATCGCCATCCGCACCAACTACTCCAACCCGCCCATCCACGGCGGCGCGGTGGTGGCGGCTGTGCTGAACAACCCCGAGCTGCGCGCCCAGTGGGAGCAAGAACTGGCCGAAATGCGCGTGCGTATCAAGGCCATGCGCCAAAAGCTGGTGGACAGCCTCAAGGCTGCAGGCGTGAAGCAAGACATGAGCTTCATCACCACCCAGATCGGCATGTTCAGCTACTCGGGCCTCACCAAAGACCAGATGGTGCGTCTGCGCAGCGAGTTCGGCGTGTATGGCACCGACACCGGCCGCATGTGCGTGGCCGCGCTGAACAGCAAGAACATTGACTACGTTTGCGCATCGATCGCCAAAGTCATCTGAATTGACTGACGTCAAGCTTGCAACCGCCCCTGACGGGGCGGTTTCTTTTTGGGCGGTCCGGAAGGTGACTGCCGATTAGGGTTGTGCCTCCAAAAATAAACGCTTTCGTCCTGTAGTATTGCTGCACCGCACCATATTGTTGCACCCTAGGGAAACTGTCACATGCTTTACCAGATCTTCGAAACACAACGCTCGATCATGGAACCTTTTTCCGATCTGGCGCAGGCTGCGGCCAAGCTGTACAGCAACCCACTCAATCCGATGTCTCAGACGCCTCTGGCCCAACGGGCATCTGCAGGCTATGCCTTGATGCACCGTCTGGGCAAGGACTACGAAAAACCAGAGTTCGGCATCAAGACCGTGAAGGTCAACAAGACCGATGTCGCCATCCACGAGCGCATCGAGATCGACAAGGCATTTTGTGAACTGCGTCGCTTCAAGCGTTTTTCGGACGATCCAGCAACCCTGACCCAGCTCAAGGCCCAGCCTGCCGTGCTGATCGTGGCGCCCTTGTCAGGCCACTACGCCACCTTGCTGCGCGACACCGTGCGCACCATGCTGCAAGACCACAAGGTCTACATCACCGACTGGAAAAATGCCCGCTTGGTGCCCCTGTCTGAAGGTGAATTCCACCTGGACGACTACATCAACTACGTGCAGGAATTCATCCGTCACCTGCAATCCATCTATGGCAACTGCCACATCGTGAGCGTTTGCCAGCCCACCGTGCCGGTTTTGGCTGCCGTGTCGCTCATGGCCAGCCGTGGCGAGAAGACCCCGCTGACCATGACCATGATGGGCGGCCCGATCGATGCCCGCAAATCACCTACTTCGGTGAACAACCTGGCCACCAACAAGAGCTTTGAGTGGTTCGAGAACAACGTGATCTACCGCGTCCCGGCCAACTTCCCGGGTGCGGGTCGCCGTGTGTACCCTGGCTTTTTGCAGTACACCGGCTTTGTGGCGATGAACCCCGACCGCCATGCCACCAGCCACTACGATTACTTCAAAGACTTGATCAAGGGTGACGACGCCAGCGCCGAAGCGCACCGCAAGTTTTATGACGAGTACAACGCGGTACTCGACATGGATGCCGACTACTACCTGGAAACCATCGCCACCGTGTTCCAGGACTTCAAACTGGTCAACGGCACTTGGGACGTCAAGGGGGTCGATGGCAAAGTCGAGCGCGTCCGCCCGCAGGACATCAAAGGCACGGCCCTGATGACCGTTGAAGGTGAACTGGACGATATCTCTGGTTCGGGCCAGACCCGCGCTGCGCAGGACATGTGCACCGGCGTTGCTGCCAATGACCGTCAGCACCTGGAAGTGCCAGGCGCAGGCCACTATGGCATTTTCAGCGGCAGCCGCTGGCGCTCTGTGGTCTACCCGCAAGTCGTCAAGTTCATCTTGAACCACACCAAATCGGCAAGCAAGCCGGCATCGGCGGCCCCCAAGGCAGCGTCTGCAGCCGTCAAGCCGGTCGTGGTCAAGACCGCTGCGGCCAAACCTGCGGCGAAAACGCCCGCCAAAGTGACGCTCAAAGCCGTCGCCAAGCCCGCAAGCAACGTGGTCGCCAAAGCGACCAGCAAATCTACAGCGGCAGGCAAGACCAACACAGCGGTGAAAACCACTTGGGTTGACGCGAAGAAAAAAGCCTGAGGCCCATGCCCGCTTCGCACCCCACAGCGCCTGAGACCCAGGCGCTTTTTCTATGCCTGAACGATGCCCTGCCCCAAACGCAGTGCACACGTTGCGGCTTTCCGGATTGCGCCAGCTATGCACGCGCCATGGCCGAAGGGCAAGCGCTCATCAACCAATGTCCACCCGGTGGGCAAGCAGGCATTGAGCGCTTGGCCGCTCTGACAGGCCGGCCTGCGCTGCCCCTGAATCCTGAACACGGCACAGAAGGCCCCCGCCATGTGGCCATCATTGACGAGGCTTGGTGCATTGGTTGCACGCTGTGCATCAAGGCCTGCCCGACCGATGCCATTTTGGGGGCCAACAAGCTCATGCACACCGTGATCGAGCCCTGGTGCACGGGTTGCGAGCTTTGCATACCTGTGTGCCCAGTGGACTGCATTGCGCTGGAGAACGTGAGTGGCCAGCAAACCGGTTGGGCCGCTTGGTCGCCCTCACTGGCACAAACCGCCCGCCAGCGCTACGAAGCTCGCCAGACACGCCTTGTGCGCGAAGAACAGTTGCACCAAAAGCAATTACTGGCCAAAGCCGAACACAAATTGGCGGACCTTGAAATGCACACCAAGGGTAAAGAAAACGCGCCTGAAGCTGACCGCAAGCGCGCCATCATTGAAGCGGCACTGGCCAAAGCCAAAGCGCGGCAGCAAGGGGCTTGATGGGCTGCTCCGCTCAGTCAGCGCCGTCTTGCACCTCGTTACCCCCCGACATACCCCAGGCTGTCACCGCCGACTTGATCGGTGGTCCATGGCTTCGGCCACCATGGATACCCGCGTTCGCGGGTATGACACCTCCTTGCGGGTATGACAACTCCTTGCGGGCATGACACATCATTGCGACACATCTTTGCAGGTCGGACCTTCAGCCCCGACACCGTTCAGTGCGCGTTGGCCGCCAAAGCCGCAAAGGCCTTGACCACTTCGGCAGGCGCCTGCACCAATTCGATCAGCACGCCCTCGCCGCCAATCGGGAACTCTTCGTTCGCCTTGGGGTGCAAAAACGTGATGTCAAAGCCAGCCGCGCCCTTGCGGATGCCCCCTGGGGCAAAGCGCACGCCTTGCGAGGTGAGCCACTCCACGGCCACCGGCAAGTCGTCGATCCACAAACCAATGTGGTTGAGCGGCGTGGTGTGCACGGCGGGTTTTTTATCGGGGTCCAGCGGCTGCATCAGATCGACCTCGACCTTGAACGGGCCAGTGCCGATGGCGCAGATGTCCTCGTCCACGTTCTCGCGTTCGCTTTTGAAGGTACCGGTCACCTCCAGACCGAACATGTCGACCCAGAGCTTTTGCAAGCGGCCCTTATCAGGCCCGCCGATGGCGATCTGCTGGACGCCCAGCACTTTGAAGGGGCGTGCCATTTATTCGAACTCCACGATCATCTGGTCCACCGTGAGCGATTCGCCCTTGGCGGCGACCACTTTCTTGACCACGCCGTCTTGCGCAGCAAAGAGCACGTTTTCCATCTTCATGGCTTCGATCACGGCCACGCGCTCACCGGCTTGCACTTTTTGGCCCACGGCCACGGCCACATCCACCAGCAAACCTGGCATAGGTGACAACACAAAGCGACTCAAGTCAGGCGGTGCCTTGTAGGGCATGAGCTTGTGCAGCTCGGCCATGCGGGGCGACATCACCAGCGCTTCGATGCGGGTGCCGTTGTGCTGCACTTGCAGGGCCAGCGGATTTTTCACGGTGCCGCGTTCGACTTGGGCCGTGAAGGGCTTGCCATTGCAAGTGCCTTCAATGCGGATGTCGTTCAAACGCGAGTTGCTTTCGATCGCATAGGTTTTGCCATCGACAGTGATTTGCGCCACGCCAGGTTTGCCCGTGAACTCGTCCACATGCACTTGCACGTAACGGTTTTTGCCGCCCTGCCCCAACTCCACCACGGCGTAGTCCTGGCCAATCTTGACGTCGTAGCCCGGCAACTGACCGCTGAGGTTGGCTGCGCGTTGGCGTGACTTGCGACGGACAAAGGCGGCCAGTGCGGCCAGAAAGTCGTGGTCGTCGTGCGGCACGTCTTCGGCGCGGAAACCTTGGCTGTATTGCTCGGCAATGAAGCCGGTGTTGAAGTCGCCCGACACAAAGCGTGGGTGCGCCAGCAAAGCGGCCTGGAATGGGATGTTGGAGCTGATGCCGCGAATCACAAAGCCGTTCAGGGCTTCGCGCATTTTGGCGATCGCGTCGTTGCGGTCTTTGCCGTGCACGATGAGCTTGGCGATCATCGAGTCGTAGAACATCGGAATCTCGCCGCCGTCCTGCACGCCGGTGTCCACGCGCACGCCCAGCAGGTCGGCGGTGTTGGCTTGGAACATGGTTTGTTTAGGCGTTTGGAAACGCACCAAACGACCGGTGGATGGCAAGAAGTTGCGGAAGGGGTCTTCGGCGTTGATACGGCACTCGATGGCCCAGCCGTTGCGTTTCACATCGGCTTGGGTCAGCGTGAGTTTTTCACCCGCCGCGACGCGGATCATTTGCTCCACCAAGTCGAGGCCGGTGATCGCTTCGGTCACGGGGTGCTCCACCTGCAAGCGGGTGTTCATCTCCAGGAAGTAAAAGCTTTGGTCTTTGCCGACCACAAACTCCACCGTACCGGCCGACTGGTATTTCACCGCCTTGGCCAGTTGCACGGCTTGCTCGCCCATGGCTTTGCGCGTGGCTTCAGAGATGAAAGGCGATGGGGCCTCTTCGATCACTTTTTGGTGGCGGCGCTGGATCGAGCACTCGCGCTCGTTCAAATAAATCACGTTGCCGTGGCTGTCGCCCAGCACCTGGATTTCAATGTGGCGCGGTTCTTCGACAAACTTCTCGATGAACACGCGGTCATCGCCAAAGCTGTTGCGCGCCTCGTTGCGGCAAGACGTGAAGCCTTCCAGGGCTTCCTTGTCGTTGAAGGCCACACGCAGACCTTTGCCGCCGCCGCCAGCCGAAGCCTTGATCATGACGGGGTAGCCAATGCCCTTGGCAATCTCAACCGCTTTTTCGGCCGTTTCGATGGCGTCGTTCACGCCGGGAATGCAGTTCACACCGGCAGCACCCGCCAGCTTTTTGGACTCGATCTTGTCGCCCATGGCGGCAATCGAGAAGTGGCGTGGGCCGATGAAGGCGATGCCTTCGTCTTCGCAGCGCTTGGAGAACTCGGCGTTCTCGCTCAGGAAACCGTAGCCCGGGTGAATCGCCTGCGCGCCTGTGGCTTTGGCCGCTGCAATGATTTTGTCGGCCACCAGGTACGACTCACGCGAAGCCGCAGGGCCAATCAAAACGGCCTCATCGGCCAGCATCACATGACGGGCTTCTTTGTCGGCTTCGGAATAAACGGCCACGGTTTGGATGCCCATCTTTTGAGCGGTGGCGATGACGCGGCAGGCGATTTCGCCGCGGTTGGCAATCAGAATTTTCTTGAACATATGGAATCCTTTTATCTGTCATCCCGGGCTTGATCCGGGATCCATGGATGGCGGATCAAGTCCGCCATGACGGGGTACCGATCACAGTGGAATGTTCCCGTGCTTGCGCCATGGGTTTTCAATCTTCTTGTCTTTGAGCATGACCAGCGAGCGGCAAATGCGCTTGCGTGTCTCGTGCGGCTGGATCACGTCGTCGATGAAGCCGCGTGCGCCCGCCACAAACGGGTTGGCAAAACGGGCTTTGTATTCGGCTTCTTTGGCCGCCAGCTTTTCGGGGTCGCCCTTGTCTTCGCGGAAGATGATTTCCACCGCGCCTTTGGCACCCATCACCGCGATCTCGGCATTGGGCCAGGCAAAGTTCACGTCGCCGCGCAAGTGCTTGGAGGCCATCACGTCGTACGCGCCGCCGTAGGCTTTGCGGGTGATGACGGTGATTTTCGGCACCGTGCACTCGGCGTACGCGTAGAGCAGCTTGGCGCCGTGCTTGATGATGCCGCCAAACTCCTGGCTGGTGCCAGGCATGAAACCGGGCACATCCACAAAAGTGATGACGGGAATGTTGAACGCATCGCAGAAACGCACAAAACGTGCGGCCTTGATGGAGCTCTTGATGTCGAGGCATCCGGCCAGCACCAGCGGCTGGTTGGCCACGATGCCCACGGTCTGCCCTTCCATGCGGGCAAAGCCGATCAAGATGTTTTTGGCGTAGTCGGGTTGCAGCTCAAAAAAGTCGCCATCGTCCACGGTCTTGACGATGAGTTCCTTCATGTCATAGGCTTTGTTGGGGTTCTCGGGCACCAAGGTATCGAGGCTCATGTCCAAGCGGCCGGACGGGTCGCCGCTGGCACGCACAGGCGCTTTTTCGCGGTTGTTCAGCGGCAGATAGTTGTAGAGACGGCGCAGCATCAGCAACGCTTCCACATCGTTCTCAAACGCCATATCGGCCACACCGCTCTTGGTGGTGTGGGTCAACGCACCGCCCAGCTCTTCGGCCGTCACTTCTTCGTGGGTCACGGTCTTGACCACTTCGGGGCCAGTCACAAACATGTAAGACGTGTCTTTGACCATGAAAATGAAGTCGGTGAGCGCGGGCGAATAAACCGCACCACCTGCAGATGGGCCCATGATCATGCTGATCTGGGGCACAACACCGCTGGCCATGACGTTGCGCTGGAACACGTCGGCGTAACCGCCAAGCGAGGCGACGCCTTCTTGAATGCGGGCACCGCCCGAGTCGTTCAGGCCAATCACGGGCGCGCCGACCTTCATCGCCTGGTCCATGATTTTGCAAATCTTCTCGGCGTGCGTTTCAGACAAAGCGCCACCGTATACGGTGAAGTCCTGGCTGAACACAAACACCAAACGACCGTTGATCATGCCGTAGCCGGTGACCACGCCATCGCCAGGAATTTTGTTGTCTTCCATGCCGAAGTCGGTGCAACGGTGTTCGACGAACATGTCCCACTCTTCGAAGGTGCCTTCGTCGAGCAAGACTTCGATGCGCTCGCGGGCCGTGAGCTTGCCTTTGGCGTGCTGCGCGTCAATGCGCTTTTGCCCACCGCCCAAGCGGGCCGCAGCGCGCTTTTTTTCCAGTTGTTCAATGATGTCTTGCATGGTGGCTCTCTTTTCTCCAGGAAGATTTCAAATTAACCCTGCACTTGGTAAGCGCCGAGCAGTTGACGGGCAGCCGTCGACGCGGCCAATTGGCCCGTAGCGACTTGTTGGCTGAGTTGGGGCAGCAGCGTTTGCACACGCGACTGAGCCCGGAAGGCTTGTTTGAGGCCTGCATCGATGCGTTCCCACATCCACGACAAGGCCTGGTGCTGGCGGCGCGAGGCCAAGCGGCCATTGCGGGTTTGCAAGCCCTTGAACTCGCTGACGGCCGTCCAGAAGGTGTCCACGCCCTGGCCCAGCAACGCGCTCAGCTGCACCACCTTGGGGTGCCACAGCGTGTCGTCAGCATGCGCGTGGCCCGAGCCGCCGTGCATGCCCAAGAGCTGCAAGGCGCTGGTGATCTGCAGCTGCGCACGGGTGGCCGCGATGGCGTCGATGTCGGCCTTGTTGATGACGACCAGATCGGCGATCTCCATCACGCCTTTTTTGATGGCCTGCAAATCGTCGCCGGCATTGGGCAACTGCATCAGCACAAACATGTCGGTCATGTTGGCCACAGCGGTCTCGGACTGCCCCACGCCCACGGTCTCGACGATCACCACGTCGTAGCCTGCGGCTTCGCACACCAGCATGGATTCGCGGGTTTTCTCGGCCACGCCACCCAAAGTGCCACTGCTGGGGCTGGGGCGAATGTAAGCGCGTTCGTGCACGCTGAGCAACTCCATGCGCGTCTTGTCGCCCAAGATGGAGCCACCCGACACGGTGCTCGACGGGTCCACCGCCAGCACCGCAACGCGGTGGCCTTGACCGATCAAGTACAAACCCAGCGCTTCAATGAAGGTGGACTTGCCCACACCCGGCACACCGCTGATGCCCAGACGGAACGCGTTGCCCGTGTGTGGCAGCATGGCCGTGAGCAGCTCGTCGGCCAGCGCGCGGTGGTCCGCACGCGTGGATTCCAGCAGCGTGATGGCTTTGGCCATGGCGCGGCGCTGCACGGCTGCGTTGCCGCGCAACAGACCTTCAAGCAACTGTGCAGGACTCACCCCACCGCCTTTTTGATGTGTTCCAGCACATCTTTGGCGCTGACAGGGATCGGGGTGCCAGGGCCGTAGATGCCCTTGACGCCCGCTTCGTACAGCATGTCGTAGTCTTGACGCGGGATCACGCCGCCCACGAACACGATGATGTCGTCGGCGCCTTGCTTTTTCAGCTCGGCAATGATGGCGGGCACCAGGGTTTTGTGCCCTGCAGCCAAAGTGGACACACCCACGGCATGCACGTCGTTTTCAATCGCCTGGCGGGCGCATTCTTCAGGCGTTTGAAACAGCGGCCCCATGTCCACGTCAAAGCCCAAGTCGGCAAAGGCGGTGGCGACCACTTTGGCGCCCCGGTCGTGTCCGTCTTGACCCAGCTTGGAAATCATCACGCGAGGACGGCGGCCTTGCGCGTCGGCAAAGGCGGCGATGTCGGCTTTGAGCTGGTTCCAGTATTCCATGGTGTCTCCCACGTTTTCACCGTCGTCGTAGGCTGCAGCGTAAACGCCCGTCACCTTTTGTGTATCGGCTCGGTGACGGCCAAACACTTTTTCGAGCGCATCGGACACCTCGCCCACGGTAGCGCGCAGGCGCACCGCCTGAATCGACAAGTCCAGCAAGTTGCCCTGGCCGGATTCGGCCGAAGCGGTCAAAGCGTCCAATGCGGCCTGCACCTTGGCGCTGTCGCGTGTGGCGCGAATGTGCTTGAGGCGCTCAATCTGACCATCGCGCACTTTGACGTTGTCAATCGACAAGCTGTCCACCGGGTCTTCTTTGGCGAGCTTGTATTTGTTGACGCCGACGATCACGTCTTTGCCAGAGTCGATGCGGGCCTGCTTTTCGGCCGCTGCCGCTTCGATCTTGAGCTTGGCCCAGCCACTGTCCACAGCCTTGGTCATGCCGCCCATGGCTTCGACTTCTTCGATGATCGCCCAGGCTTTGTCGGCCATCTCTTGCGTCAGGCTCTCCATCATGTAAGAACCGGCCCAAGGGTCGATCACGTTGGTGATGTGGGTTTCTTCCTGAATGATCAGCTGGGTGTTGCGGGCAATGCGTGAGCTGAATTCGGTGGGCAGCGCAATGGCTTCGTCCAGCGAGTTGGTGTGCAGCGACTGGGTGCCGCCAAACACGGCCGCCATGGCTTCGATGGTGGTGCGCACCACGTTGTTGTAGGGGTCTTGCTCGGTGAGCGACCAGCCAGACGTCTGGCTGTGCGTGCGCAGCATGAGGCTCTTGGGGTTCTTGGCGTCAAAGCCTTTCATGATGCGGCACCACAGCAAACGGGCGGCGCGCATCTTGGCAATTTCCAGGTAGAAGTTCATGCCCACCGCCCAGAAGAAGGACAGGCGGCCTGCAAAATCATCCACGTCCATGCCCTTGGCAATGGCGGTCTTCACATACTCTTTGCCGTCGGCCAGGGTAAAGGCCATCTCGAGCGCCTGGTTGGCACCGGCTTCTTGCATGTGGTAACCCGAGATCGAGATCGAGTTGAACTTGGGCATGTTCTTGGCCGTGTACTCGATGATGTCGCCGATGATCTTCATCGACGGCTCGGGCGGGTAGATGTAGGTGTTGCGCACCATGAACTCTTTCAGAATGTCGTTCTGAATCGTTCCGCTCAGTTTGTCTTGCGAGACGCCCTGCTCTTCGGCGGCCACCACATAGCCCGCCAGCACCGGCAGCACAGCGCCGTTCATGGTCATCGAGACCGAGACTTTGTCGAGCGGGATCTCGTTGAACAGGATCTTCATGTCCTCGACCGAGTCAATTGCGACCCCGGCCTTGCCCACATCGCCCTCGACACGGGGGTGGTCAGAGTCGTAACCGCGGTGGGTGGCCAGATCGAACGCGACCGACACGCCCTGCCCGCCTGCGGCCAGGGCCTTGCGGTAGAAGGCGTTGGACTCTTCGGCGGTGGAGAAACCGGCGTACTGGCGAATCGTCCAGGGGCGCACCGCATACATGGTGGCCTGTGGGCCGCGCAGGAAAGGCTCAAAGCCCGGCAGTGTGTTGGCGTAAGGCAAGTTGGCCGTGTCTTCGGCGGTGTAGAGGGGCTTGACGACGATGCCGTCTGGCGTCTTCCAGTTCAGGGCGTTCACATCGCCACCAGGGGCGGATTTGACCGCTGCTTTTTGCCAGGCTTCGAGGTTGGAAGCGTTGAATTCAAAGGATTTGGACGTCATGGCGCTGTGCTTTCGGGACAAAAGTGACTTGTTCGGATTTTGGCAGCTGCAGGCTGCCGACCGGCTTACAAGCACTGTGATTCATAATTATTGATGCAGAATATTTTAACCGGCTTACAATTCAGCATCTGAAACGCCCAAACAACCGCTGAGTCAGCGCCGCCCCATCACGCCATGTCTGCCTTGTCCCTCGCACCACGCGCTCTGTACGAAGAAGTTGCCGAACTCTTGCGGCAGCGGATTTTTGCGCGCGAACTCGAGCCCGGCAGCTGGATTGACGAGTTGCGCATTGCCGAGGCCCTGGGCATCAGCCGCACGCCTTTGCGTGAAGCCCTGAAGGTGCTGGCCGCCGAAGGCTTGGTGACCATGAAGGTGCGCCGGGGCGCTTATGTGACCGAGGTGAGCGAGAAAGACCTGCGCGATGTTTACCACCTGCTGGCTTTGCTCGAATCAGATGCCGCCCGCGTGGTAGCACAAAGCGCCAGCGCCGAACAAATGACCCAAATCAGCGGCCTGCACCAGGATCTGGAAAACGCCATCGCTGACCGGGACCGCTTTTTCGAGATCAACGAAGCCTTTCACATGCTGCTGCTGCAATTGGCCGACAACCGTTGGCGCGACCAGATGGTGGCCGACCTGCGCAAGGTGATGAAGCTCAACCGGCACAGCTCGCTGTTCAAAGAGGGGCGCATTGAACAATCCTTGGCCGAGCACCGGGCCATCGTTCAGGCGCTCACAGCGCGTCAACCCGAAATGGCCGCCGAGCGCATGTCGGCGCACTTCATGAACGGCTTGCAGGCGGCGCAGTAAATCAGTCCGTGATGACCGCACCTCGGGCCAGTGCCGCACGGGCCAAAGTCCAGACCTCACGCGGCGGCAAAGGCTTGAGCTTGTGGTCGCTCCAGACCTGACGCCACAAACGTCCACCGCGTTGGCCGTGGTACAGGCCCAGCATGTGACGGGCAATGGCGTACCAAGGGCAGCCGTCTTCGGCAAAGGCCCGCTCCATGTAGGCCACCATGGCCTCTTCCACCACTTCGCGGCTGGGCACTTCGTGGGCATCGCCATAGAACAGTGCGTCCCAGCTGCCCAACAGCCAAGGGTTGTAATAGGCCTCACGCCCGACCATCACGCCGTCGGCGTGCTGCAGATGGCTGGCGATTTCTTCGTTGGTCTTGATGCCGCCGTTCACGGCGATGACCAAGCCCGGAAAGTCCTTTTTGAGCTGGTAGGCCAGCTCATAGCGCAGTGGCGGGATTTCGCGGTTTTCTTTGGGGCTCAGGCCGTCGAGCCAGGCATTGCGGGCGTGCACGATGAAGACTTTGCAACCGGCATCGCTCACCGTGCCCACAAAGTCGCGCACAAAGTCGTAGCTTTCAATGCGGTCAATGCCAATGCGGTGCTTCACGGTCACGGGCACATCCACCACATCGAGCATGGCTTTGACACCATCGGCCACGGTGCGCGGCTCGTTCATCAAGCAGGCACCAAAGGCACCGCGCTGCACGCGGTCTGAGGGACAACCGCAATTGAGATTGATCTCGTCATAACCCCACTCTTGCCCCAATTTGGCTGCATGGGCCAGATCGGCGGCATCGCTGCCGCCCAATTGCAAAGCCACCGGATGCTCTTCGGCGTTGAAGCGCAGGTGTCGCTGCACACTGCCGTGGCGCAATGCGCCGGTGGTCACCATCTCGGTGTAAAGCAAGGTGTGCCGTGTCAGCAGGCGGTGGAAAAAACGGCAATGGCGGTCAGTCCAGTCCATCATGGGGGCCACGGACAGGCGCCAGCGTTGAATATCGGGAAATTGCATGGGCCTGATTATCCTTGCCCTGATGCGACCATCCGCGCTTGGACCTTTGACAAAAAGGTAGCATGCTGCATCGGAGCATCCAATTTGAAGGAGAACGCATGAACGACACAACGGTGTGGTGGCTGGTGACCGGGGTTCTGGTGGCCGCCGAACTGATGACCGGCACCTTTTATTTGCTGATGCTGGCCATCGGCGCTGTGGCGGCCGCGCTGGCTGCGCATTTGGGGGCAGGCCTGACCCCGCAACTGGTGAGCGCGGCCGTCGTGGGCGGTCTGGCCGTGGTGTTGTGGCGGCTAAAAAGCCTGCGCCGCGAAGCGCAAGTTCCCACTGAGCTTCACCTGGACATCGGCGAAACCGTGCAAGTGAGTTCTTGGGACGCTCAGGGCACAGCTCAGGTCAAACACCGGGGTGCCCACTGGACGGCGATTTGTCCGTCTTCGCCCACGCCAGCCCCAGGCCCCCACCGCATACGCGCCATCGAGGGCAGCCGTCTGGTGCTCGAAAAAATCTGATCGTCATTTCAAAAAGGGAGTCTTCACATGGAAATCGCCATTCTTTTTCTGGTCATCGCCGTTCTGTTCGTCATCAAGACCGTCAAGGTCGTGCCACAACAGCATGCCTGGGTCGTTGAGCGGCTGGGCAAATACCACGCCAGTCTCACGCCGGGTCTGAACTTTGTGGTGCCTTTTGTGGACAACGTGATCCAGAAGCACAGCCTCAAGGAAATCCCGTTGGACGTGCCCAGCCAGATTTGCATCACGCGTGACAACACGCAGCTGCAGGTCGACGGCATCCTGTACTTTCAGGTGACCGACCCCAAGTTGGCCAGCTACGGCTCATCGAACTACATCACGGCGGTGACCCAGCTGGCGCAAACCAGCCTGCGCAGCGTGATCGGCAAGCTGGAGCTGGACAAGACCTTTGAAGAGCGCGA
>ERZ1034361.845-NODE-845-length-18140-cov-5.565521_pt1 | contig 18140 bp, 16 predicted proteins | sample MGYA00520617_ERZ1034361 | MGnify/ENA primary metagenome ERZ1034361 (study PRJEB33736, sample SAMEA104284507) | Azolla filiculoides | biome: Urban; feature: Water surface; material: Ditch water | place: Netherlands | collected 2015-10-28 | depth 0-0.1 m ... | reverse complement strand
GTTCAGGATGCAGGTATCAAGATCGTTCTGCGCGCCTTGGAACAGCCGCTGCGCGAAATCGTCGCCAACGCCGGTGACGAGCCGTCTGTTGTTGTCGACAAGGTCCAGCGTGGCAAGGGTAACTACGGTTACAACGCTTCCACCGGCGAGTACGGCGACATGGTTGAAATGGGCGTTCTCGATCCGACCAAGGTGACCCGCACCGCGCTGCAGAACGCCGCCTCCGTGGCCGGCCTGATGCTGACCACCGAATGCATGGTGGCCGAACTGGCTGAAGACAAGCCGGCCGGCGGCATGCCCGACATGGGTGGCATGGGCGGTATGGGTGGCATGGGCGGCATGGGGATGTAATCTCCCGCCAGGCTTCGCCGCTTTGCAGAGCCCCGCCTTGTGCGGGGCTTTTTGCTTTTGAGGGCCGATGATGCCGGCCAGCGGCAATTGCTTTGATCTACGTTATGACTTTTGTAACTGTCTGTAAGTTAGCTGTAAGACGTTGCGCCTAAATTACGCTTCGCAGCAATGCCTCTACAAACAATATCTGAGGAGCAAATCAATGCAAGACACACTGGATCGGATTACAGCTAATCCGAAATTCCTGGAGTTTGTTGCCATGCGCAGCACCTACTCCATCATCATGGCTATCGTCAGTGCCGCCGCTTACTACGGCTTCATCCTGCTCGTCGCCTTCAACAAGGAATTCCTGGCCCAGAAAATCGGCGAAGGCTACACCATGAGTATCGGCGTGCCGATCGGTGTTTCCGTTATCGTCTTCACCATCCTCCTGACCTGGATCTACGTTCGCCGCGCCAACACCGAGTTCGACGCGATCAACGAAGCCCTCATCAAGGAGGCACAGAAGTAAGATGAATAAATTTACTCAAATTATCGCTGGTCTTCTGGCCATGGCTGTTGCCGGTGGCGCCATCGCTGCCGGTGCCGACCTCGGTCAGACCGCCAAGCAGGCCACCAACTGGACGGCCATCGTCATGTTCGCCATCTTCGTCGGCGGCACGCTCTACATCACCAAGTGGGCAGCTTCGCAGACCAAGTCGGCGGCTGACTTCTACACCGGCGGTGGCGGTATCACCGGCTTCCAGAACGGCCTGGCTATCGCTGGCGACTACATGTCGGCTGCGTCCTTCCTGGGTATTTCCGGTCTCGTGTTCGCCAACGGCTTTGACGGCCTGATCTTCTCGATCGGCTGGCTGGTCGGCTGGCCGGTCATCACCTTCCTGATGGCCGAGCGTCTGCGTAACCTGGGCAAGTTCACGTTTGCTGACGTGGCTTCCTACCGTTTCGCCCAGACCCCGGTTCGTATCTTCGCAGCTTCCGCTTCCCTGGTTATCGTCGCTTTCTACATGATTGCGCAGATGGTCGGTGCCGGTCAGCTGATCAAGGTGCTCTTCGGCATGGAATACATGTACGCAGAAATCCTCGTCGGCATCGTCATGATGATGTACGTGCTGTTCGGCGGTATGACTGCAACCACCTGGGTGCAGATCATCAAGGCCTGTATGCTGCTGGCTGGTGCGACCTTCATGGCCGTCTCCGTGCTGCTGCAGTTCGGCCTTTCGCCGGAAGCACTGTTCACCAAGGCTGTTGAAGTGCACTCCAAGCATGACGCACTGATGTCGCCGGGCGCCCTGATCAAGGATCCGATCTCTGCGATCTCCGTCGGTATGGCCCTGATGTTCGGTACTGCTGGTCTGCCGCACATCCTGATGCGCTTCTTCACCGTGCCGAACGCCAAGGAAGCCCGCAAGTCGGTTGCCTGGGCAACCACCTGGATCGGTTACTTCTACATCCTGACCTTCATCATCGGTTTCGGCGCTATCACCAACCTGATCCAGAATCCGGGCGACTTCTACGTCGGCGGCGAACTGGCCAAGGGTCTGAAGGGCGGCGGCAACATGGCTGCTGTGCATCTGGCCAAGGCTGTTGGTGGCGACCTGTTCCTCGGCTTCATCTCGGCCGTGGCCTTCGCAACCATCCTGGCTGTTGTGGCTGGTCTGACGCTGTCCGGCGCCTCTGCCGTGTCGCATGACCTGTACGCTTCGGTCTTCGCCAAGGGTTGTACTTCCGAGCAGGAACTGCGCGTTTCCAAGATCACCACCGTTTGTCTGGGTGTTCTGGCCGTCGTTCTCGGTATTGCCTTCGAAAAGGAAAACGTTGCCTACATGGTGATGCTGGCCTTCGTCATCGCCTGTTCCTCCAACTTCCCGGTCCTCTTCATGTCCGTGCTGTGGAAGAACTGCACCACCCGTGGTGCCGTGGTCGGTGGCTTCGTCGGTCTGGCCTCTGCCGTCGTCCTGACCGTTGGTTCTGCCAGCGTCTGGGAAGCCGTCATGGGCAACCCGAAGGGCTCCGCCTGGTTCCCGTACAACTCTGCCGCCATCTTCTCGATGTCTGCTGCGTTCTTCACGATCTGGCTGGTGTCCATTCTGGACAACTCCGCTCAGGCCCAGAAGGAACGTGCCCTGTATCCGTCGCAGCAACTGCGTTCGGAAACCGGTCTCGGTGCTTCCGGCGCCAGCGGTCACTAATATCCGACGAGCAATCGTCAGCAAAAAGCCCGGGTTCGCCCGGGCTTTTTTTCGTCCTGAATCTGGTGAGTGTTTTGGGGTTTTTCGTCGGACGAGGAATATCCGGTGCTTCGCCGGCTAAATCGCGGGCGAGCTTGTGCACTGCGGGATTCGCAGGGCAGAATATTTGATAGACTGTAGAACTTGGGCGAGGGAAAAAACGGTAGGGGGCCGTCCAGTGCAGGTCGGACAACCCCCTGAGTAGCGGCAGTGCCGCGTACTCCAAAGACCATAAAAGGAGAACAGCCCGAACAGAATAGTGCGAGAGACTTACAGAAATCTTACGCCGGCATAGGCCAAAACGAATACATGCGCATTCTCATTGCTGAAGACGACACCATCATTGCCGATGGTCTTTCCCGCTCGCTGCGCCAGGGCGGCTACGCCGTAGACTGGGCCGCCAATGGCCTGGACGCCGACACCGCCCTGCTCACGGTTTCCTACGATCTGCTCATTCTCGATCTCGGCTTGCCCAAGCTCTCCGGGCTCGAGGTGCTCAAGCGTGTTCGGGCGCGCAATTGCCAATTGCCCGTCCTCATCCTGACTGCGCTCGACGGCACGGGTGATCGCGTCAAGGGTCTTGATCTCGGGGCCGATGATTACATGGTCAAACCCTTTGAACTGCCCGAGCTCGAGGCTCGGGTTCGGGCCCTGACCCGCCGCTCGGCCGGGACCTCGCCGACCATCCAGTGCGGCGCACTGACCTACGATCAGGTCGGGCGCATCGCCCAGGTCAATGGCGAATCCCTTGAGCTTTCTGCCCGTGAAGTCGGCTTGCTCGAAGTCCTGCTCAGTCGCATGGGGCGCCTGGTCAGCAAGGACCAGCTGGTCGATCATCTGTGTGGCTGGGGTGAAGAGGTCAGTCACAACGCCATCGAGGTCTATGTCCACCGCCTGCGCAAGAAAATCGAAACCGGCGGCGTGAAGATTGCGACCGTTCGTGGTCTGGGCTACTGCCTTGAGCGACCGCAAGGCGAGTAGCGCGTCCTCCCCCGTGTCCGAAACCGAGCGCTCGCTGTTTGGCGAGATTCTCGACTGGATGCTCGCGCCCCTGCTGTTCGTCTGGCCGCTCAGCATCGCCTTCACGCACTATTTTGCCAACAACGTCGCCAATTACCCGTACGACCAGGCCTTGCGCGAGCATGTCACGGCGATTGCGCGACAGGTCAAGCTGGTCGATGGCAAGCCCCTGTTGTCACTGCCGGCTTCGGCCCGGGCCATGTTGCGGGCCGATGAGACCGACAGTGTCTATTTTCATGTGCTCTCGGGGAGCGGAAAGCTGCTGGCCGGCGACAAGGATCTGCCGACTTCGGCCCAGGCACCGGACAATGCTACCGTCCCCGGTGAAGTCTATATGCGCGATGCCGATTTCAAGGGGCAGGATCTGCGTCTCGCCTATACCTACCTGGCCGAACCGCAAATGGCCCGTGCGCAGTGGATTCTCATCGAGGTGGGCGAAACGACCGAAAAGCGCAGTCAGCTGGCCAACAAGATTGTCGCCAGCGTCATCCTGCCGCAATTCATCATTATCCCGCTCGCCGTCATGCTCGTCTGGTTCGGCCTGTCGCGCGGTTTGCGGCCCTTGACCCGACTGCGCCAGACCATCGAGGCCCGCGAACCGGATGACCTCTCACCGATCGGCACCCGGCGGGTTCCGGAGGAGCTTGAGCCGCTGGTCGAAGCCTTCAATGAAATGCTCGAACGGATGAAGCGCAGCGTATCCGCCCAGCAACGCTTTGTCGCCGATGCCGCCCACCAGATGCGGACGCCGCTGACCGGCCTCAAGACCCAGGCCCAGTTTGCCATTCGGGAAACCGACCCGGAGGCCCTGCGCCACGCGCTCCACCAGATCGCCACGGGCGTGGACCGCGCCGGTCGCCTCATCAATCAGTTGCTGACCCTGGCCCGGACCGAGGGCGGCGAAGCAGCGCAGCAAAAACATGAGCCCCTCGATCTCGTGCAACTGATCCGCGATGTCGTCTCCGACTGGGTTCCCGTCGCCATCGAGAAAAACATCGATCTCGGATTCGAGTCCGACAAGTCCGCGATGATTGTCGGCAATTCATTCCTGTTGCGGGAACTGGCCAAGAACCTGCTCGACAATGCACTGCGTTATACCCCCAGCGGCGGGCACGTCACCTGTCGCGTCATCGTCCATCAGGCCACCGTGCTGCTCGAGGTCGAAGACAACGGTGTCGGCATCAGCGAAGATCAGGCAGAACTGGTTTTCGAACGTTTTTATCGGGCCGATGACGCCACCACCGAAGGCAGCGGCCTGGGGCTCGCCATCGTTCAGGAAATCGCCGTTCAACACGACACCCGGGCCAGCCTGCGGCCGAATCCTCAGGGCAGGGGCGCCGTGGCGCGGGTAGATTTCGCCGCCTGGTATCCGCCAGTGCCACCCCCGCCGCCACCGGATGATTTTTCGGAGCTCTATCGCCAGTCCCCCCCGATCGGCACCTGAGTCCTCAAAAACCACGCTGGCTGGTTGCAGACCAGCAGTGACATCGCTATAATGCGCCCTCGTTTGGCCAATTAGCTCAGTTGGTAGAGCAGCGGATTGAAAATCCGCGTGTCCGTGGTTCGATTCCGCGATTGGCCACCAAAGCATTACAAGATAAAACGGCAACCTTCTCAGGTTGCCGTTTTTGCTTGTGGCGACCAGAGGAGGTCTCTTGGCCAAACCAAACTACCAGTTCGAAAAACGTCAGCGCGACCTTGCCAAGAAGGCCAAGCAGGAGGAGAAGCGTCGCCAGAAGCTGGCCGGCAAGTCCGGCGATGGTTTGGCTGATGACGCGGCTGATTCGGCTGTGCTCGCCCCGATCCCCGTTACCGAGATACCCGCCGTCTGAGGCTTGCTTTGAGCGCCGTAGGAAACGTTCGCATCGAAGCGCTGGCGCCGGAGTTTTCTGCCCTGGCTCGGGCTATGGCCGATACGCTTGGCATGCCGATGATTGGCGAGGCCGATTTTGCCTTGCAGTTGGGGGCCGGCGGCTGGCAGTTGCAGGAACTGGGGCCGGAAGCCTCCGGCCCGGTGCGGGTCGATTTCCTCGAGGGGGCGGTCGCCCATCGTCGTCTGCATGGCGGCGGCAGCGGTCAGATGATCGCCAAGGCGGTCGGTATCCAGCCGGGTGTCCGGCCAGTCATTCTTGATGCCACCGCAGGTTTGGGGCGCGACGCTTTTCTGTTGGCCCAGTTGGGCTGCCCCGTCACCCTGATCGAGCGGCATCCGCTCATTGGTGTCTTGCTCACGGACGGTCTGGAGCGGGCGCTGGGCGACCCTGAAGTCGGGGCGATCATCGCCCGCATGCAGTTGCGACTGGGTAATGCGGTTGATCTGCTCAAGACATGGGCAGAGGAAGCGCCGCAGGTCATTTACCTTGATCCGATGTTCCCGCACCGCGACAAGAGTTCGCTGGTCAAAAAGGAAATGCGCGTCTTTCGTCCGCTCGTCGGGGCCGACGATGATGCGCCGCAACTGCTGCAGGCCGCCCTCGATCTGGCGACGCATCGCGTCGTCGTCAAGCGGCCGCGCAAGGCGCCCCCTATTGAAGGTCAGGCGCCGGGCTATGTCCTGGAAGGGAAGTCCAGCCGCTACGATATTTATCCCAAAAAGGCATTGAAGAACAAATAGCCCCTTGCCGCCCTGGACGTAAAAACGGCAAGCATCGCTGCTTGCCGTTTTCTTTTTTTACGAAGGTGTTTGCTGTTCCCCTTCGGTCAAGGCAGCCAGCCTTGCGGATGGCTTCCTCCTTGCTGCTTAGAACAGGTACAGCCCGCCGACGAAGATGAAGCCGGAGAAGAGCAGGGCGGTGACGCAGTAGCCCATGATGTCGCGCACACCGAGGCCGGCGATGGCGAGGGCCGGCAGGGCCCAGAACGGTTGTGCCATGTTCATCCAGGCTTCGCCGTAGGCGATGGCCATGGCGGCCTTGCCGAGGTCGGCGCCGAGCGCTTGTGCTGCCGGCATGACGAACGGACCTTGCACCACCCAGTGACCGCCGCCCGACGGCACGGCAAAGTTGATCAGGCCGGAGCTCAGGAAGGCGAGGAGCGGGAAGGTTTCCTTGGTGGCGATATCCACAAACAGGTTGGTGATGATGCCGCCCAGACCGGAGTGTTCCATCATGAGCTGGATGCCGGCGTAGAACGGGAACTGGATCATGATGCCGGCCGTACCCTTGGCGGCAGCGGTGATGGCGCGAGCGTAGGCCATCGGGGTCTTGTGCAGCAGCATGCCGGCACCGACGAACACCAGATTGACGGTATTGATGTCGATCTTGATGCCTTTTTCAGCGAAGCGCAGGCCCAGGTAAGCAAAGATGGCCGTGGCGACGATGATGGACAGCGAACGGGACTCTTCCATGCGCTCGGCAACGGTTGCGTCGGCACCAAGTACGCGCTGGAAGCTTTCTTCTTCCTTGAGCAGGGCCGGATCAACCGGCACCACTTCGTTTTCCGGCTTCATCATCATGCGGGTCAGGAAGGGCAGGGTGACGATCAGGGCGACGGTGATGAAGATGTTGTAGCCGGTCCACAGCGTTTCCGTCACCGGAATCAGGCCAACGGTCTTTTCCATCGGATTGCCCGGGGTGGCGGCGATCAGCGGAATGGAGCCGGACAGGCCACCGTGCCAGGTCAGGAAGCCGATGTAGGCGCAGGCGATAAGCAGGCTGTAATCGGATTTCGGAATGCGGCGGGCGACTTCGCGGGCGAACATGGCACCCAGCACGAGACCGAAGCCCCAGTTGATGGTGCTGGCGACAGCGGCGACGAAGGTGACGAGCATGACACCCTGGGCCGGCGTATTGGCCACGGAGGCCATCGACTTCATGGCGCTCTTGACCGGGCCGGAGCTGGCCAGGGCATGACCGGTGACGAGCACGAGGGCCATCTGCATCGAGAAGGCGAGCAGGTTCCAGAAACCGTTACCCCAGATCATCACCATCTGCGAGGTGGTCTTCGGGGTCATGCCGACGCCCATGCCGAAGACCAGAACGGTCAGCAGGATGGCGAAAATCAACGGGTCCGGCAGGAAGCGGTGGACGACGTTGGTAAAGAAATTGGATGTACTTCTGATCATGCTGGACATGGTTTCCTCCTGGATTATTGTTGGCTGCAGTTGGGGAGCTGCATTTCGCGGCAATCCGGGCTGACGACAAATTCAGCCTCGGTCTTGGCGCGGATTTCCTCAAGCGTCACGCCGGGGGCGATTTCCGTCAGGGTCAGCTGGCCCTTGATGAAGCGGAAAAAGGCCAGTTCAGTGGCGATGGCAGTGACTTTTGCCGCCGCCGTCAGGGGCAGCGTGCAACGCTTGAGAATTTTGGCGCCACCGGTCTTGGTGGCATGTTCCATGGCGACGATGACGCGCTTGGCGCCGGTCACCAGATCCATCGCGCCGCCCATGCCGGGCACCATCTTGCCGGGCACCATCCAGTTGGCGAGATTGCCTTCCTGGTCGACTTCGAGGCCGCCAAGGACGGTCAGATCGACGTGGCCGCCGCGAATGATGGCGAAGGACATGGCGCTGTCGAAAAAGGCCGTGCCGGGCACCATGCCGCAGGGGATGCCGCCGGCGTTGACGAGATAAGGCAGTGGTTCGCCGACGAGCGGGCCGAGACCGAGAAAGCCGTTTTCCGACTGCAGGGTGATGTTGACGCCTTCCGGCAGGTAATTCGGGATCAGGGTAGGCAGGCCGATGCCGAGATTCACCACGTTGCCGTCTTCAAGTTCCTGCGCGACGCGGCAGGCAATGAGATTCTTTGCGTCCATGTTATTTGTCCTCCGCTGCGATCAGGGCATTCACCAGAATGCCGGGGGTCATGACGTGATCCGGGTCGATGGAGCCGGTTTCAACGAGGTTCTCGACTTCGGCAACGACGAAGTCGGCGGCCAGGGCCATGATCGGATTGAAGTTGCGACCGGCGCGCAGATAGACCAGATTGCCCATGTGGTCGGCGCGGTGGGCATTCAGGATGGCCATGTCGGCGCGGATCGGGCGCTCGACGAGATACGTGATGCCATCAAACGTCAGCTTGGTCTTGCCGTCTTCGATGACGGTGCCTACGCCGGTCGGGGTCAGTACGCCACCCAGGCCGGCCCCGCCGCAGCGAATGCGCTCGGCCAGTGTGCCCTGTGGAACCAGTTCGACTTCGATTTCACCCGCAATCATCTGGCGCCCGGTTTCCGGGTTGGTGCCGATGTGCGAGGCAATGACCTTGGCGACGCGGTTGTTGCTGATCAGGATGCCGACGCCGCTGTGCATGAAGGCGGTGTCGTTGCCGATGACGGTCAGGTTCTTGACGCCGGAATCAAGGATTTCCTTGATGATGCGCGGCGGCGTACCGACACCCATGAAACCGCCGAACATGATGCTCATGCCGTCGCGGAAATGCGAACGCAATTGTTCGCAGGTAATCAACTTCGAGGATTTGCTCATGAACCACTCCTGTTGTGTTTGTTCTCGACAGGAGTGTTTGCAGGATGCATGCCACGTTTAAAAGTCACGTAAAATCAGATGGTTGAAATGTTTTCGCAGTATCTTTCCGTCAGTAGCTGCGCAACTCTTTGCGCAGCACGGGAATAATCTTGCGCAGCAGGAAAGGGATTGCCCGGCCAGTTATGTGCTGGCCGGGCGTTAACGAAAAAGCCCCCGCAGGCGGGGGCTTGGTGGGGTACCGTCTGCCTCAGTGGCTCGGCGCTTTGGCGAAAGCAGGGGCACTGGCGGCTCTGGGCGAGTTCTGAACCCAGGGTTTGCCGATGGGCAGTACATCGCGCCCGAAGACATCGAGAAAGATGATGTGGGCCATGAGGTACCAGGCCGATGCCGCACAGCCCATGAGGACATAGCCAGCGGTGACCTTCATTTCGGGAAAACCAAAGTGGGCCAGGTCGAGCAGGACGAAGCCGCTCAGCAAGAGGGTAAAGATCAGTCCCAGAACACCGCTGATCCGGATTGCCCCAACCCAGAGGATGGCCGTGAAAGCTGTCCACGCGACAAGGAAAAAGCCGATGTCGTTCTCGCTCGAAACATAAAGATTGAAGTGGTTGCCGAGCAGCATGAGGATCAGCGCGATCCAGAAGCAGCCATAGGACGTAAAGGCACAGAAGCCGAAGTTGTTGCCGGTTTTCATCTCCTGGATTCCGGCGATCATCTGGGCCAGGCCACCAAAGATCAGACCCAGCCAGATCACCGGGCCGATGCCGATCCAGCCGACATTGTGAAATTGCAGAACCAGCGTGGTCAGGCCGAAACCGGCCAGGCCGACGACGGCAGGATTTCCCGTTTTCTGTTCAGACATCAGGTCTTCCTCCTCTGCCAGGAGAGAAGGCTGATCTTGGGTTCGGCGATCATCATGTGTTTCTCCTCATGTCATCGAATACATGGGAGTGTGTTCGCAGGATACGTGCCCGCCTGAATTAGCCGAAAACCGGCTTGCTGGAATGGTTTCGGCGGTTTTGTGCGCAATTTTCAGCGCAAGGTGAGCATTATTCTGCGCAGTCGTCGGCGGTGTCTATCCGGCATTCGTGCAGCTTGTAGAGCAGGGCGCGGCGGCTGATGCCGAGTTCGGTCGCTGTTCGCGAACGGTTGCCGGCATTTCTCTCAAGGGCCTGAACGATGACTTGGGCTTCAAAGTTGCGAACCTGTGTTTTCAGGTTTTGCTCTTCTCCGCTGCCAAGTTCACCGGGCACTTCGTTCGGCAAATCCTGATCGATTATCTGGGGCGGCAGGTCTTCGGCGAAAATCTGCTTGCCGCTGCTCATGACCACCGCCCGTTCGACGGCATTGGCCAGTTCGCGGACGTTGCCCGGCCAGGGCTGGCGCTGGAGCAGGGCGAGGGCGTGGTCGTCGAAGGCATCGATCTCCCGGCCGTGCTCGTCGGCGAACTTGTGCAGGAAGTGATTGGCGAGCAGGGGGATGTCGCCACGCCGCTCACGGAGTGGCGGCACAGACAGGTTGATGACGTTCAGGCGGTAGAAAAGGTCGCGCCGGAAGGTGCCGGCTTCGACCATGGCGGCCAGGTCGCGATGGGTGGCGGCGACTATGCGGACATCGGTCTTCAGCGTACTTTCGCCGCCGACCCGCTCGAACTCCTTGTCCTGCAGGACGCGCAGCAGCTTGACCTGGAGGACGAGCGGCAGTTCGCCGATTTCGTCGAGAAACAGCGTGCCGCCGTTGGCCTGTTCGAAGCGCCCGGTGCGCCGCGCCACAGCGCCGGTGAAGGCGCCTTTTTCGTGGCCGAACAACTCGCTCTCGAGCAGGCCTTCCGGGATGGCGCCGCAGTTGAGTTTGACGAAGGGCTGGCGGGCGCGCGGGCTGTTGTAGTGCAGCGAGGCGGCGAGCAGTTCCTTGCCGACGCCGCTTTCGCCGAGAATGACGACGGTCGCGTTGCTTTTCGAGGCGCGCTCGGTGGCGGCGCACAGCGCCAGCATGGCCGGGTTGTTGGTGAGAATGCGCTCGAGACGGAAACTGTCGGACAGTTCTTCCTTGAGCACGCTGATCTGCTGGCGCATGTCGCGCATTTGCCAGGCGCGTTCGACGAGCAGCTTGATTTCGGTCAGGTCGAAGGGTTTGACGACATAGTCGAAAACCCCCAGTTTGATCGCCTGAATGGCGGTTTCGAGTTCGGCGAAGGCAGTCATCAGGATGATGGTCACGCTCGGCCGGATGGCATGCATCAGCTGCATGGCCTCGATGCCGCCAAGGCCGGGCATGCGGATATCCATGAGGACGATATCGGGCGCCGTCTCGTGAAAGGCGGCCATGGCCTCATTGCCGTCTTCGGCGCTGCTCGTCTGGTAGCCCTCGCGGGAAAGGACAACGCTGAGCAGGCGACGAATGCTTTCGTCGTCGTCGACGATGAGGATACGGGTGTCCTGTTTCATGATGGGCTATCGGAAATCGGCAGGCGGAGGCAGGCCACCGTGCCTTGATCAGGGAGGCTGCTCAGTTCGAGCCTGCCGTGGTGGCTCTCGACAATCCGCCTGGCCACCGGCAGGCCGAGGCCGGTGCCTGAAGGCTTGCTCGAGAAGAAGGGGGCGAAGATACGTTCAAGGTCCTTGGCCGGAATGCCGCAGCCGGTATCGGCGATTTCCAGAATGACTTCGCTGGCCTCGCGGCGGGTCGTGATGGTGATTTCACCTTGTTGCTCGATGGCCTGGATGGCATTCATCAGCAGGTTGAGGATGACCTGCTTGATTTGCCCGCGGTCGAGTTCGAGCAGGGGCAGGTCCGGCGCCAGTTGCTGCCTGAAAGTGATCTGCTTGCCGCGCGGCTTGGTGGCGAGCAGCAGGCTTTCTTCGAGCAGGGGGTGAAGGTCGGTCGGGGCGGTCTGCAGCGGCTGCGGGCGGGCCAGGTCGAGGAGGCCGGTGGCGATCTTGTTGAGGCTGTCCACCTCGCGCAGGATGATGTCGCCAAACTCCTTCCACTCGGCCGGGTCCTTGCTGTCCTGAAGGTATTGGACGAAGCCGCGGATGGAGGTCAGCGGGGTGCGCAGTTCGTGCGCGATGCTGGCCGACATTTCACCGATGGTGGCGAGCTGGCTGGCCCGTGCCACCTGGTTCTGCAGCGCCCGGTTTTCGGAGATGTCGCGCAGCACGGTGACGGCACCCAGTTGCTGGCCCTGACCATCGTAAAGCCGGCTGCTGCTGGCAATGATGTTGAGAGCGCCTTCGGCCAGCGGATAGTGGAGCTCGACGGTGCGATGCTGGCGGCCTGTCTGCAGGGTGTCGATGAGCAGGCTGGAGAAATTGGCGTCGGGACGGAAGAGATCCATGTAAGGCTTGCCGGTCACTTCGCTGGCACTGTAGCCGAGCAAGGTGCAGGCGGCCGGGTTGACGTAGGAAATATTGTGTTGCGAGTCGATGGTGATGACGCCATCGACCAGCGAATCAAGGATGTTGTTGTGCATCGAGCGGGTTTCCAGAAGGGAGCGCGCCAGATTGTTGATGGCTTCGATGATGACGCCGATTTCTCCTTCAATCGGCGGTATCGGATGATTCAGGTCGAAGCTCAGTGTTTCAAGGCCATGCCGGATTTTTTCGATATCGCGCGTCAGGTGGGCGATGGCGAGATAGACGAAGAGCAGCGAAAGGATCAGGCCGAGGAAGGTCAGCGCATAGACGGTGGCATTCGCCGTACGGGTCTGCTGCTCGATGGCGTCGAGCATTTCATTGGCCCAGACATAGCCGACAACGGCCTCGCCCTGATGCAGGGGGCGCATGGCGTTCATGATCTGGCCACGTACCTGTCGGCCACTGACCGTCATCGCCATGTCGTCATCCATGACGCGCCAGCCCGGATGCTCGGGGGGGATGGTCATGCCGACGGTGTGCCCATATTGTTCACTTGGGCCGTAGGTGACAATCGCATTCAGTTCCTGGCTGAAATAGCCGACGCCGACCTCCTGGAAAGCCGTGGCTATGGTGTTGGTGTAGGTCTTGAGGCGTGCGTTGAGATGGGCCAGGCGGGCTGCCTTGTCATCGGTTCCGCCCTGGTAATCGGCGAGCAGGCCGGAAAAGCCGCCCTGTTCCTGCAAATGCTGTTCGAGCAGCGCGGTGATGCCTTGCAGATGCGTGCGCTTTTCTTCGAGGATGGCCTCGTTGCCACGCCCCTTGACGACATAGCCGGTGGCGATGATCGGCAGGCCGACCAGCGGCATGATGATCAGGAGCAATCGCGTACGCAGTGTTTTGGGCCAGGGGCGGCGAAAGAAGTGCAGCAAGGAAGAGGTACTCCGTTGAGCGAAGCGGGTGCAGAAGCCAGCAATTCTGGCACGGATTTGATATTGGATCGTTAGCAAGCGATGTGCCCGGTATGCGATGATGAACCGGATTCTTGCAATCAGGCGGTAACACGGAGCGGGCATACTGCCGGCTTTTCGAGAGAGGGCGATCATGGAATTGCTGCTGTGGCGCCACGCCGAGGCGGAAGATGGCGATGACGACATGAAACGGCGTCTGACAGCGCGCGGCGAGAAACAGGCGCGGACCATGGCGGCCTGGATACTCGCGCATCAGCCCAAGGATCTGCGCATCATCGCCAGCCCGTCGGTGAGAACCCAGCAAACGGTGGAAGCCTTGAAGCTGCCTTTTGAAACGAACCGCAAGATCGGGCCCGAAGCCTGTGTGTCGGAATTGATTGCGGCATCGGGCTGGCCGACGGCTCAGGGTTCCGTCCTCATCGTCGGCCACCAGCCCTCGCTCGGCCGCATGGCGTCCCTGCTGCTGGCCGGCCATGAGTCCGAGTGGAGCATCAAGAAGGGCGCCTTGTGGTGGCTGAGCAATCGCGTTCGCCGGGGCGAGACGCAGACCGTGCTGCGCGCTGTCCTGCCGGCTGAATTGCTGGACTAGACAAGGCGAGCGCTTTGCCGTGAAATAGTCTCTTTGCATCGACGGATGGAGAGAGACATGGTGACCCGAAAAAAGACAACGACCAACCCGCCCAGCCCAGTCCCCCGCGCCGCCCGCCGGCGCCAGGTGGCGAAGGGTGACGTGCCGCCGGAACTGAGCGAAAAGGGGATTGAAGGCTTTACCGTGCGGGCTGCGGTCGACGCTGCGCAGGCGTCCAAAATGGGCGCGGTGCGTGATGTCATCGCCGGGATGCCGGCGGAAGAGTCGGTCGCCCTGCTCAGGGGCTTGCTTAAACAGCAGGGGGGCATTGCCGATGAATTGCCGGCCAGCCCCGATGACGAGCTGGCCAAGGATTGGCGCGACGGGGGGTATCCGTACCGCAACCTCATGCAGCGCAAGAACTACGAGCGGCAGAAATATCGCCTGCAGGTCGAGTTGCTCAAGTTGCAGGCCTGGGTCAAGGAGACCGGGCAGAAGGTGGTGATCCTCTTCGAGGGCCGCGATGCGGCGGGCAAGGGGGGCACCATCAAGCGTTTCATGGAGCACCTGAATCCACGCGGCGCCCGCGTCGTGGCGCTCGAAAAACCGAGCGAAATCGAGCGCGGCCAGTGGTATTTCCAGCGTTACGTGCAGCACCTGCCGACCAATGGCGAGATCGTGCTCTTCGACCGCTCCTGGTACAACCGGGCCGGCGTCGAGCGGGTCATGGGCTTCTGTTCGGATCAGGAATATTCGGAGTTCGTCCGGCAGGCGCCGGAATTCGAGCGCATGCTGGCGCGCAACGGTACGCACCTCATCAAGTTCTGGTTCTCGGTCAGCCGCGAGGAGCAGCGCCGCCGTTTCGGCGAGCGCAAGGTGCATCCGCTCAAGCAATGGAAGTTGTCACCGATCGACATGGCTTCGCTCGACAAGTGGGCTGACTACACCAAGGCCAAGGAGGCGATGTTCTTCCACACGGATACCGCCGATGCGCCATGGACGGTGATCAAGTCGAACTGCAAGAAGCGGGCGCGGCTCAATGCCATGCGCTATGTGCTGCACAAACTGCCTTACAACAACAAGGATACCGGGCGCATCGGCAATCTCGATCCGCTGATCGTTGGTCGCGCCAACGTCGTGTACGAGCGCGGCGAGCAGCAGGGCGTGCCTATCCTCTGATCAGCTGATGACGTAGGAGGCACCACCGGTCGCGATGAGCAGGCCGGTTTCGTTCTCCAGCGTCATCTGAACGGAGGCGATGCGGCCACCGAGACGGGTAATCCGTCCGGTGGCCGTAAATTTTTTGCCTATGCCCTGGCGCAGGTAATCGGTGCGCAGGTCGATGGTGCCGATCCGGCCGAAACGATGGGCGACCTGCTCGGTGTTTTCGTCGTTGAATTTCTCGGCAATCGCCACCGTTGCGGCAAGCCCGCCGACGGTATCGAGCACGGTGGCGATGACCCCACCGTGCAAGCGGCCGTGCAGAAAATGGCCGATCAGATCCTTGCGCATCATGAAGCTGATTTGCGGCGCGACCGGGTCCAGCGACTCGACCTTGAAGCCGAGCAGTTCGTTGAAACAGAGCTTGTGCTCAAAGACGTCGCGCAGCGAGGCTTCGAGGCGGGCTTGCTCGGCAGCCGAGCGGCGGGGGAGTTGCGGATGGGCGGTCATGTTGGCAGTCTGAAAATGAAAAGGGCGACGGGGTTGCCGTCGCCCAAACAGAACGCCAGTGTACCTGACGCCGCTTACTTCTTGCGCGGTGCCGGTACGTCGGTACAGGTGCCGTGCGCGACTTCCGCCGCCATGCCGACCGTTTCGCCGAGCGTCGGGTGGGGGTGGATGGTCTTGCCGATATCGACCGAGTCACAGCCCATCTCGATGGCCAGGCAGACTTCGCCGATCATGTCGCCGGCGTTCGGGCCGACAATCGCCCCGCCGATGACGCGATGCGTTTCGGCATCGAAAATCAGCTTGGTGAAGCCGTAATCGGCGCCGTTGGCGATAGCCCGACCGGAGGCCGCCCAGGGGAACTTGGCGGCTTCGATCTTGCGGCCTTCCTTCTTGGCCTGGTCTTCGGTGACGCCGACCCAGGCCACTTCGGGATGGGTGTAGGCAACACTCGGGATGACCGAAGCGTCGAAGGCCGATTTCTGGCCGGCTGCAACTTCCGCCGCGACGTGCGATTCATGCACCGCCTTGTGGGCCAGCATGGGCTGGCCGACGAGGTCGCCGATGGCGAAGATGTGCGGCACATTGGTCCGCATCTGGGCATCGACGTTGATGAAGCCACGGTCGGTGACCGCAACGCCAGCCTTGTCGGCGCCGATCTTGTTGCCGTTCGGCGTGCGGCCGGCGGCTTGCAGGATCATGTCGTACTTGACCGGTTCGGACGAAACACCTTCACCTTCAAAGGTGACGTAAAGGCCATCCTCCTTGGCATCGACCGCGACCGTCTTGGTCTTCAGCATGATCTTGTCGAAGCGCTTGGCGTTCTGCTTTTCCCAGACCTTGACCGCGTCGCGGTCCGGGCCTTGCATCAGGCCATCCATCATTTCGACGACATCGACCTTGGCGCCCAGGGTCGAATAGACCGTGGCCATTTCGAGGCCGATGATGCCGCCGCCGATGACCAGCATCTTCTTCGGCACGAAGCGCAGTTCCAGCGCCCCGGTCGAATCGACGATACGCGGGTCCTTCGGGATGAAGGGCAGATGCATGGCGGCCGAGCCGGCGGCGATGATGCATTTCTGAAACTTGACGATCTTCTTGCTGCCGGTCTTGTCCTGGCCCGTGCCGGTCGTTTCTTCGACTTCGATGTGATGCGGGTCGATGAAAGTGCCGAAGCCGCGCACGATTTCAACCTTGCGGCCCTTGGCCATGCCGGCCAGACCGCCGGTCAGCTTGCCAACGACCTTGTCCTTGTGGGCACGCAGCTTGTCGATATCGACCGTCGGGGCAGCGAAGGTGACGCCGAGATCATTGGCGTGTTCAGCTTCTTCCATGACCGCCGCAACGTGGAGCAGGGCCTTGGACGGAATGCAGCCGACGTTGAGGCAGACGCCGCCGAGGGTGGCGTAGCGCTCGACGATGACCGTCTTCATGCCGAGGTCGGCCGAGCGGAAGGCGGCAGAGTAACCGCCGGGGCCGGCGCCGAGGACGAGCATTTCGCACTCGATGTCGGCACCGCCGGCATGGCTGCCGGCGACCGGAGCGGCCACGGGTGCTGCAGCCGGAGCAGGAGCAGCGGCCTGCGGGGCCGGGGCGGTCGCCGTAGCGCCCGCTTCGACCTTGATCAGCAGGCTGCCTTCGGCAACTTTGGCGCCAAGTTGAACGAGCACTTCCTTGACCACGCCGGCGACCGGCGACGGCACATCCATCGTCGCCTTGTCGGACTCCAGCGTACAGATCGCGTCATCCACCTTGATGCTGTCGCCGACCTTGACGAAGAGGTCGATGATCGGCACTTCGGCGAAATCGCCAATATCGGGGACTTTGACTTCTACCAGATTGCTCATGGTGTTCTCCCCTTTACAGCGCGACGCGACGGAAGTCGGCCAGCAACTGCGCGATATAGACGTTGAAGCGGGTCGCCAGCGCGCCGTCGATGACGCGGTGGTCAGCGGTCAGCGAGAGCGGCAGGGTGAGGCGGGGGACGAATTGCTTGCCATCCCAGACCGGCTTCATGGCCGACTTGTTGACGCCGAGGATGGCGACTTCAGGCGCATTGACGATGGGTGCGAAGTAGGTGCCACCGATGCCGCCCAGGCTCGAAATCGTGAAGCAGGCACCGGACATGTCGGCCGGCTTGAGCTTGCCGTCACGCGCCTGCTTGGCGAGATCGCCGGATTCCTGCGCCAGTTCGAAGACCGACTTCTTGTCCACATTCTTGACGACGGGGACGACGAGGCCATTCGGCGTGTCGGCGGCGAAACCGATGTTGAAATACTTCTTCAGCACGAGGTTGTCGCCATCGAGCGAGGAGTTGAATTCCGGGAACTTCTGCAAGCCCTTGACGCAGGCCTTCATGAGGAAGGCGAGCATGGTCAGCTTGGCGCCGCCACCCTTTTCGTTTTCCTTGTTGAGCAGCACGCGGAAGGCTTCGATGTCGGTGATGTCGGCATCTTCGTGATAGGTCACGGCCGGGATCATGACCCAGTTGCGCGACAGGTTCTGGCCGGAAATCTTCTTGATGCGCGACAGCGGCTTGACCTCGATCTCGCCGAACTT
>ERZ1034361.844-NODE-844-length-18141-cov-4.876107_pt1 | contig 18141 bp, 13 predicted proteins | sample MGYA00520617_ERZ1034361 | MGnify/ENA primary metagenome ERZ1034361 (study PRJEB33736, sample SAMEA104284507) | Azolla filiculoides | biome: Urban; feature: Water surface; material: Ditch water | place: Netherlands | collected 2015-10-28 | depth 0-0.1 m ... | reverse complement strand
CTGCATCATCCACCTAGCCCATGAAAAATTTCATTTTCCTGTCTGCTCTGCTTGCCCTTGTTACAGGTTGCTCGACGACGGCCGACCCTACCTATACTGCGTCTGGAAAAGCAGGCTATCGCCTCATTTGCGGTGGCATTTTCGGCAATGGTGATTTAGGTGGTTGCTATGAAAAAGCCGGTCAACTCTGTTCTGCCCAAGGGTATCGGATACAACAAACGAGCGTGAGTTCGATGATTATCGAATGTCGAGACGCTGAGACGGATGGCGTCAAAGACCAATAAATGATCCGCTAAAGCGCCATTGCTGTTTTATGCGCCTAGACTCATTTACTGTCGGTTATTCACTTCTTGAAGATCGACTACTACTGCAAGCGGTTGGCGATGGTGATACACAAAGCTTCTGGATTACCCGTCGAGCAGCATTGATGATCGCCGACGGCATTCAAAAAGCATTGACAGAACAGCACCTAAAGTTCGGGAGCCACAGTGTAGCTCCCGAGCACGTAAGTGATCTTTTAGCGTTTAAGCATAACGCCGCTACAGAAAAGAATCCGCCAAAATCTGGTGCAGTCCAGAGTTCGGTTAAAACCCCACCTATACTGCTTTACCAGATTGGCTACGCCACAGAGAATGCTGACGACTGCGTTATCAACCTCACGGATTCCAACGGCCAAGGCCACGGTTACCGCTTAAAATCAGAAATGCTGCACGCCCTATTGAATCTGATTCAGACTCAGTGTGATCAGGCAGGTTGGGGGCTCCGATTGTTGACTCCCGCGGTCACGGGCTTGGTGGTACAGTCGGTGCATTAATCTCATCGATCATTAGACACCATGTCCCATTTCCTCCACTACGCTGCCCGCCTGTTATTTCCGGTTTTACTAGCAGGCTACCTGTTAAGTGGTTGCGGTGGGAGCGGCTCATCATCGCAACCGAACAGTACACTGCAAAACTATACTGATGCGGTGACGGGTTTACGTGCCGATGGTTACCGCGTCGCTCAGGGCAATGCGTTTTTGTTTACCAATGCAGACTGCCCTTCGTTTGTGGCCGTTTTTGGTAGCTGCTTTGGCAATAACTCAGCGGCACCTTATGTGGTGCCACAACCGCCGACGGAAGGCTCTTATGTAGACCCTAATTACGCGGCCCCGTTCAACACGCCTGGCCCGAACGGCCAGAACACAAATATCGTCTATCGCTTAAGTGACAGTGATGCCCTGATCACCGTCGTATCCTACCCACCAACAGGTGCCTATTTTGGTTATCAGAGCTACGTGTTTACCAGTGAGATTAGCAATTACCCGGTAAGCCTACCGCTCCAGGTTGTAGCACCGCATGGCAGCAACCCACCCAGCCGTTATGAACTCTTTGGCAGCATCGGCAACGATGTTAACAATGTGGTTGTGCAAAATCAGTTTCAGTCGCCGTGGAATGGGCAAGTGGTGGTGTATGTATCCACCCCAAATCAGGTGCTCGCTGATGACCTGGTGCAACAGCTGTCGAGCAACGGGGTCAACGCCAAAGCCATTATGGTCGAGAAGATTGGCGCTAATGTGCGCACAGGTAACGGCCAGGCGGCTGACGATCTGGTGACACTGATTCGTTATGCCGTGCCGCAGGACCAGAGTGCTGCTGATGGCTGGCTGAATAACCTGAATGCCAATGTTAAGGTTTACAAGGTATCCAAACCTACTGCGGTAACCCGCTACCCGACCAACCGCTATACGCCAAGAACCAGCAATAGTGAAGAATTGCTCCGTGCACCGCTGGATGAAATGGCCGGGTTACTCAATAACTGGCTGGCTACTGTACAGCCTACACAAACCATACAGACTCAGACCTTTAGTCCAACAACGCTTTACGATCCAGTGACACAAAGCCCAAGCGGTCTGGTCGGTAGCGAGTGCATTGAAAAAGGCACGATCTGCGCCGGCGACAACCAGGATACCTACACTTATGCACTATCTCCCAAGATCCAGCTATCGGGTAATGACACGATGGTAGTAGCTGGGGTAAACCATAACCTGTTATCCAACTCCAGCTATGTTTCGTTAGCGATTTATAACGCGGCTGAAGCAGCAGGTGTGGCCAGTGCCTCCCAAACAAACCCAGAGGCTGTTGGTTTTAATAAGGGCACCCTAACCGGTTCGGCCGAGGCAGTGCTGCGTACCTTGGGCTTGTACGATAGTGCGTCCGCTACCTTAAAGCTGGCATTGCCCAAGCTGTATATCAGCCTGATTTCCAGAAATTGCACCTACGCCACGAACTATTGCGTTAATTTACAAGGCACAAGCCTGATCCCTGCGGGTGCCAATATTGATATGTATGAGCGCGCCTACTTGCGGCCCGGGACTACGACGTCTGCAGATTTGAACAATATGCTACGGCCGCGAGTTGTTAGCGGTGGCATACAGCCCTAAGGCTCTACCGTCAGATGCAGTCGCGGCGGCCAAGCCAGTGAGAAGTCATCGTGCCTGTGCGTCAAGTTGGGGTTATAAGCCGGGTCGTTAATCATGGCGTCACCCCAACGTGTTTGCATCAGAGAGATCTCCTGCTCGTAACGCGCCAGCTTCTCTGGACTTGTTTCATTACCCCGGGAAGCAGATTCATGATGATTCATTTCGGCATAAGGCGTCCACACATTACGATAGCCAGCGGCATTAACCCGCAGGCAGAAGTCGACGTCATTGAACGCAATGGCGAGCGTCTCATCTAAACCCTGGACCTTTTCCCATGCCTCCCGACGCACCATCAGGCAGGCGGCAGTAACCGCACTGAAGCTCTGTGCCAGCACTGCTCGGCCAAAGTATCCAAGGTGTCCACGCGGAAAGTATTTATTGGGGTGGCCCGCCACACCGCCCAGACCGATGACTACGCCGGCATGCTGCAATCTGCCATCGGGGAACCAGAGCCGTGCGCCCACACAGCCAATGTCAGGCTGGCAGGCAAAGGAGAGCATTTCCTCCATCCAATCTGGCGAGAGTATTTCTATATCGTTGTTCATCAAGCAAACGATGCTGCCTTTCGCCTGCCTGACGGCCAAATTATTGAGTCGTGAATAGTTAAACGGGGCATCATCACGGATGATGGTGACCTTATCACCGGGCAGCCGGTTGAAGAGCGCTTGAGTTGCAGCCTCGACGCTTCCGTTGTCGACAATGATGACTTCGTATTGACGATAGGTCGTTTTATCGAACAACGAATCAAGACACATCCCCAATAGATCCGCCCTATCGCGCGTGGGGATGATGACACTTACGAGGGGCAGGGTCGCTGGCGATGGGTAGCGCACCCGGTTGAATTGAGGTGCTTCAGGCGCTGGTGAGACATGACCACCACGCCCGGAACGCGCCAGGTGTTCCGTAATGGCTTTTCTTGCCAAGGATGCGTCTTGCCCAGATATATCTATCTGCGGCGCTGTATTAGCTTTAAGAATGCGTTGATGGTAAAGCACACGAGGAATGTGGATTACTTGCTTTGGAGCAACTCGCTCAATCACTCTTAATGCCAGATCGTAGTTTTCAACACCACCGAACCCAGACCTAAATCCACCCAGCTGAGCGATTAATTCACGGCGATAAACAGCCAGATCTCCGAACCCATTTTGCGCAAGCAAGAGTTCGTAATTCAGATCCGTTTTAAACCATGGGTCATAACGAACACCCTGCTCAGTGAGTTTATCCTCATCGGTATAGATTAGTGCTGCGTCAGGATGTTGATTGATTGCATTTGCGATATTAAAAAGTGCGTGCGGCGGCAATAGGTCAACAGCACGAATGATTGCTACATAGGGACCACTCGCCTTCTCTAACGCGCCATTAAGCGCTAGTGCGCCTTGGCTGCGTTCGGACAGAGCGCTAACTTTAATCCTGACATCTTGCTGCGCATAGCCTTCCAGCAATGAGCGAATATTCGTATCAATTGATGCGCTATCGACAACTAACAGCTCCCAGTTGTCGTACACCTGTGCCTGGATCGACTGGATGCTTTCTTTCAGGAAATTGACGGGATGGTTTTCGACAACCATCATCAGAGAAAGCTTTGGTGATTTGGTCCAGGCCTTAATCTGCTTAAGACTATCTTTTTTAACCCGCTCATCCAGAACGTCGTACCGGCCAATCCACGACTGATAGTCATTGCGTTTTAACCAGCGGAGTAAATACTTGCACCCACGTTTGAAACCAAAACACTGAAAAATTACAGGTAGTTGACGCGCGCCGGCAACAACACCACCTCGACAACGCAGTTCAAGGAACATGGCCTTAAAGTTAAGCACGCCCAACAGCCTAATCTCTCAGCAGACGGTCTAGCGCTGCTTCAACCTGATGCTGCGCGATCTGATCAACATTAGGTTTGGCCGGGTCTAGGCTGTGGATGAGCTCATGAGACACCTGCCACGGATACCAGTGGTTGAGTTTGTCTGGCTTATCTTCAAATAGAGACAAGACCTTTTTGCGGAGAGCAACAGCGAGATGCATGGCACCCCCATCGGTACCGATAAACACATCGCACAATGATAAAGCGGCGATGAGCTCGGTGAGGTCTTGCGTGGGCATAGGGATCAAGCGTTCACTGCACACGGCTTTAATCAGTGCTGAAGCCGCTTCGTCATCCCCCGGGTGATGCGGATCATTGGCCATGCCCGGTGACCAGAAGAGCAGGATTTGGGTATCGGGTTGTGTATGCAATAGGTGCTGCGTGAGCGCAATGAAATTGTCGTTACCCCAGCGGCGCTCTGCTTCACGCGCGCTAATATGCAGGGCAATGCGCCTTTTCGCAACAGGCAGGCGGCTCTTTAAGGCTGCTACAACCTTTGACTCTGGGAACACCTCTAACGGTCCTGGCGAAACTTCAATATCTAATGACTTAAGCAGCCCATTAACCGCTTCCACTTCATGAACGCTAGCAAACACAGGCGGAGTTAAGCGCACATCGGGAAGGCCTTTGGCTTGTGCTGGATTTTCCGGCAGGTAACCAATAATATTTTTAGCACCAATCTGACGTGCAAAATTAAGGCCATGCCGTTCATAGCCAGCTTTGGCCAGGATGGTGACATCAGGTCTCCAGCAACGCAAACGGACAATCAGCCTCAGGCGTTCAACAATCGCAGCCAAGCGATTCGCCACACCCCCAGCATGCTTGAGCTTCTGGTAAACAAAGATGTGATCAAGGTTGGGGTTGTTGCGTAAAACTTCCGCGTTATAGGAGTTCACCAATGCAGCAATTTCGGCATCCGGATAATGCGCGCGCAATGCAGCAATCGCTGGCGTGGTGCAAACCAGATCACCGATGTTGTCGCGCCGGATAATGAGAATACGCTTCGGCTGTTTCATTGGGCACTCTTTTTTAACCGCGTCATAGATCGCTTCAGATCACGATGCACCCGCAACCACTGATAAAGCAGTTTTGTATGAAACCAGCGTTTTAAGGCCGGTGTGCAGTCATCAAGCTGCTTAAACTTGCTCAAACGGTGACCATGCTCCCAACGCCAATCTTTGAGCTCGGCTTCAACTTCGTCCGCCTCGCCAGTATTGGAATTAATGAGATAAAGGACTTCGCCGGGAACGAATTGCTGGGCGATACAGGCACTAAACGCTTCTTCGACCTCGTTGGTGTAGCGGATCTCTGGCCAGGTCTTCAACAAGAATTCTGTGTCGCAGATAAAGAATTTTGTACCAACGATGCCGCTATCATTTTCATGCCAGTGAGTCGATAAAAGGCGGCAATGCTTTTCGTCATAATAGCGAACGGCACGTTGCACCCAGTCATCCCGGTTCATGATGATGTCTCCGGCTGTTTTCATTATGACTGGAAACCGGTTGTCTTTGGCAAACTGCGCCAGGCGGCGGACACTCTCCAGCTCGCCTTCGTAAATACCACTGGGTCCAGGGCGATCGATAACAAAATCGGCATAATGATGCACAATGGGATCAGTCATGAGGCCATCACTGAACACGGCGAGTTTTATGTCCCACCCATTGCGCCATCGGAAGTGCCGGAGCACCTTATGCAAAATCATCCGGTGTTCAAAATTTCCGGGATAGGTGGTCATAGCGACCAGAACGTTGCTGATGTCTGTCGTCATACCATGTCATCCGCAGACCGATTGTTATTGGCTAGTATCGTAAACAGTCCCGCCATAAACAGAAACTGCTGCAGCACATGATCTCTAATGTTGCTGTCAACGAGGCTGCGCGAGAAAAAACCACTAATCAAAAACATAAGCACAAGACCAACGGCAATTCTGCCATCTCGGAAAGCCTTCCAACCAATCCAAGCGATGGATGCTAGAAATGCTATCCAGAGTGCAATACCGGGGAGGCCATTGGCAATCGTAAAGTCAACGACACCGCTATGCGCATGACCGCCTCTGACGGTGCCGCCCAGATTGTATTTACGATCGATACCATCAAAGAAAGCATTCCTGTTCAAGCCTGTACCGAGCGGGTGCTCGATTGCCAGCTTCGACCCTTCTTTCATCCAGGCAATTCGCTCGTAAGCCGATGCATCGACAGGGTTGCCGTCGGTTAGCAATGGATAGGGTTCCATTCGGGTTGATATCCAGGCCTTATGATGCTGGGTGTCCAATGCGACGGGGAATGTTTCTGCAAATCGGGCCCAGCGCGGATCGCTTTTCCAGAATGCACTGACTGCCCCAGCGACTAAGACGACACCGAGAACTAAAGCGGACAATATTTTAATCAGGGAAACCCGATGCCTCATGCGTATGAGGACCATAATCCCCGCCATGCTTAGCATCGCTAGCAACCCTATATTGCCATTTCTGAAACTGAGCCAGTAACTGCAAAGTATCAAAGATAGAAAACCCACTGCCAAGCCCAAATTAGATATGGGGATCCACCGACCTTTTTGCATGATTCGCTGAATCATTTCGGCAAACAATAGGGCAGCAAAGGTGTTGTTAACGAAGCTGAACTTCTCACCAAACTGACCGTTAAATGTGGTCCAGATGGACTCATCACGAAAAAGCATTGCAGGCCATTGCGGCAAGTACAACACAGGTGCCTGACGGAATGGTAGATCACCGGTCGCCCACCAATAGACCGCATCGAGCAAGTTATGTAGTAGCACCAAGCCAAAAAATGTGTAAAAAACAGTACCGATTAAGCGTTTACGGCCTTTTTCTCCCAATCTCTGGGCCTGGCTGGCGACCACCGCACCAGCTACCCCACACAGTGCGGGTAGCGCCCACTGTCCCCATAGTTCTTTCCAACTCAAAGCGGGTTCGGACGACCAACCAACAATAACGATAATGATCCAGGCGCTAAGGCACAGATAAAGAATCACAGGCCATAGCGGCCAACGCAAAGACATTGATCCATGACGATTTCGCCAAGCAGTCCACCCGAGCATAACAATCATAAGCCCAAGCAATGCATTTCTGAGACCAATGGTGCCGGGAATAGGCCATACAGCAAGCAGGGCGCTGGTGATAACCAGGAGACCTATAAACGATGCGGGGATGCTATGCATGATTATTAAGACGCGCTGTAGCTGCATCGTAGATCGTATCCACTGCAACCTCGCCCATCGGCGTATTTAGACTACACTGAATACGCGACATCGGATGATCAATGATGGTCATGTTATCCGGTTGTTTAGGGTTAACCACCAGATGCCCCGCCCGCATGCAATGGAATAGTGTCACGGCCGGAATGCCTAAAACAGCGGCAAACAAAGTGGGGCCCGTATCTACGCCGATATAAAGATCAAGCTTTGCCATGATGGCAACGCTTTCCCGCATACTGAGACGACCACCGAAATCGACCAGCTGGCCACCGGTAGCGGCTTTAAGTTGTTTTAGCTTGGCGGCTGCCAAGCCCCCGCTAATAACGACGAACCAAGCGTTGGGATATTGCTGATGAAGCCGGGTGGCGAGTTCTATGAATTTATCCAGCGGCCAATCCCGGTGCGGCGCAGACGGATGGCTTTCAACCACTAAGCCAATGAGGGTGGGCAGTTTGTCGACTGTCGCTGTGGCATTGTGGAGCAGTTCTTTGGCCAGCGCTGCCTCAGCCGGGCTAACGCAGTATTCACTGGTGTGATCGTTAGCTTTAAAACCTAGGGGCTTTTCTACAACATCCAGCAACCACTGCGTCAGCGGTTTGTCATCTTCTTCCTTGATCTTAAGCGTATCCGCCGGATAGTCGACAACGGCATCCACTTCGTTGATCTGCTTCTGATTACACTGACTACTGATCACAACATGCTGGCTGACGCGCTTTGCATAAGCAACCAGTTCCGCATCATGCCCCCAGACAAAGGCGATGTCGTAGGATTTGCGCCCCATGAGCTTTGCGCACCACCCTTTAAGTTGTGCCGACTTTTTGCTGATGGCACCCAGGTGGCGAATGAAGGGCAAGTTCTCTAAGACCTGGATGCGCTTGGCGTGGCCTAAAAAATCGATCTCTGCGTTCGGGTATTGGCGCGCCAGCGCTTTAAGCACCACGCTCATGAGCAATGTGTCGCCGAAGCGGGCAACATACATGCAGAGAATGCGGCGCGGCTGAAGTGTTTGCAAGCTCATGCCTGGCACCGCAATTGCTCTAACTGCCCGAGTGTGCAATCCAGAATGAGTAGCTGCAAGATCTGCTCGGCCAATGCTGGGCGCTGACGGTATTCCGCTACCAAAGCTTCGACACGTCTGGCATTGAGCTGGCCATTGGTGAAGTGCTCGAGTCGCGCGCCTAGACCATCAAAACGTGCTTTGAGATCCTGCGCCAACCAGGGTTGTAATGGCGGATTGAAACCACGCTTTTTAATATCAAATAGTCTCAGCGGTGCGAGGCGCTCCGTGACCTGTGCAAAAAGTTTCTTGGCGGGGTTGGTAAAGCGCACTTCGTCGGGCAAGGCCATGACGCATTCGGCCCAGCGGTGATCGAGCAGCGGCGCCCTTAGCTCCAGACCATGCGCCATGGTGCAGAGGTCTGCTTTGCGGAGAATGTATTCTGGCAGGTAGTTATCGGCGTCTACGGCCAACAACTGTTTGATGGGTGTCAGTTTGTTCAGCCGATCTATCGAGGGGTAGCGCCAGTAAGTTACGGCCGGGTTTTTAAGACCGGGCTGCAGGAAGGCACGTTGCCCCGGCGTCATACCGGAAAAACGCAAGCTATAAGCTTCTAACCAGTTGAGGCGCAGTTCTTCAACCAGCTTACGCCAGCCTTTACCGACCATGTCGCTTAAACGCGGCAGTGGCAATTTCAGGAGGCGGCGCCAGGTAGTACGCAAATGTTTGCTGATGCGTTTGTAGCCCGCCAACAGTTCATCACCACCATCACCACCCAGCACCACTTTGACATGCTGGGTCGTGGCTTGTGAGAGATACCAGGTAGGAAAGCTGGAAGGATCGGCAAAGGGTTCATCCAGATCTGCAATGATCTGTTCGAAGTCATTAGCAATGGTAAGCGGTACCGGAATTTCCTGATTGGGCAAACCAAGCGTATCTGCGATCTGTTTTGCGATGCTTGATTCATCCAATCCGCTGCCTGGAAATGAGGCGGAGAAAGTCTGTATCTGATTGAAGCCCTGCTCTTTAAGACGACAGGCAATGGTGCTGGAATCAATCCCACCAGACAGAAACACACCCAATGGCCGATCGGCCACGGTGCGAATGCGAATGGCGGTATCGAGTTCGGCTTTCCAATCGGCAGATTTGGGTTCTGCTACCCAGTAACAATGTTTGGTGAGTTGCTGCGTATCCAACCGATAGTGCAGGTAGTGGGCGTTTTCCAGGCGATTGATGTTCTGGAAAATGGTGCGCGGTGCGGGAATGTAGCGGTGCGCCAGGTAGGCATCGATACTTTCTGAAGAAAACCCACGCTTGTCTTTAGGCACGGCTGGCAATACTGAGCGCACCAGCGAACCAAAAGCCAGGCCGCCGTTAGCTGTTGTATAAACCAGGGGCTTTAGGCCCATGCGATCACGCACGACGAAGACTTCCCGTTTGTTCCAATCCAGAATGGCAAAGGCAAACATGCCGCGCAATTTTGGCAACAGCCCTTCAAGACCCCAGGCTTCGTAGCCACGCAAAATGAATTCGGTATCGGCGTGCGTTTTAAATTGCACGCCCTGGCTGCGCAGCTCATCAGCATGTTGCTGCCAATCGTAAACTTCCCCGTTGTAGCAAAGCCAGACACTGCCATCGTCATTTCTAAAGGGTTGGTCCGCTTCAGGGCGCGGATCCATGATCGCTAAGCGCGTATGGATGAGCGCCGTTGTGGTACCAACATCAGGCGCAGCGTCATTGCGCTGCCCCTGTGCATTCCAGCCGACCACGTGTTCGGCATCTGGCCCGCGACGACGCAGCGCAGCCAACATAGCCTCCAGCATTTCTGGTGCCAGTGACTGCTGCCCGATAACGCCGGCGATACCGCACATAGTTAACGCTTGCCCTCTGCTGCTATAACGTTACGGAAAACACCTTCCATACGATCCAGCATGATGTCGATACCAAAGTTACCTTGGGCATAGGCCAGTGATGCGTTGGCAAACTGCTGGCGCAATGCTTCATCCTGCATCAGACGGCGCAGGCTCTCTGTAAGTTTAGGCACGTCTTTAGGTGGCGTCATGAGGCCTGTCTGGCCATCCTGTAGTGCTTCACCAATAGCGCCGATAGGTGTACTGATAGCTGGTTTGCCACAGGCCATGGCTTGCATGAGGCCTTGCGGCACACCTTCTTCGCCATAAGATGGCAGCACGAACAGATCAATACAGGCCAGCCATTCGGGTACGTTGTCTTGATTGCCGACGAGGTAGACCGAGTCACGCATACCGAGTTCATCGACGCGCTTTTCAAGGTGAGCGCGACGCGGACCATCGCCGATGAACAGAATCTGCCACTGTGGAAATTCGTGCTTCAAGGTTTCCCAGGCATCGAGCAGATGATCGTGACCTTTCCAATCGCGCAGTGTTGCCAGAATGCCGATGGTCGGACGATTCTGCACACCGAGCTTGGTGCGCATAGCCTGCTGGTCGAGTGGCTTGTAGTAATTGAGATCGATGCCTGTACGGATCGATGTCATGGTGTCGAGCGCAAAGTGGTTATCGTGGTGGAGCTGCTGGCGCAGCGCCTCACCCGTAGTCACAATATGGCGCGTGGCTTTCTGGTACAGCCAGGGCGTGCTCCATTTATTGTGGATCGTGGTGGACACATGCCGGGTACGCACCAGCGGTGGTGTATTACGCAAGGTGGCACACGCTGCAGCAACCAGCCAACTGTCGGTGGAGCTATGGGTGTTGATGACATCAAACTCACCCGCATGCGCTTTGAGATATGCGCGCATGGCACGAAAACCTTCGAGGTTTTTCCAGGCAATGGGTGGTGTAACGGTAGGGATGCCCCGTTTAATCGCCGCGGGTGCGATCTCTGCTTCTGGCGGTGTTACGAGCACGACCTTGTGGCCACGCGCGATCATGCCGGCGGCTTCGGTAAGAATACGGATCTCCTGCCCGCCCCAACCTGTTGAGGATTCGGTGTGCAGAATAGAAAGCGGTTTTTGTGTCATCAGAGTTTGAAATCCGGTGCGTAACGACGGAACCAGAGTTCCAGCACCATGAGTGTCCAGAGTCGGCCGCCATGCGGACGTTTAGGTGTGGCTTGTTCGCGTTGTAGCTTATCGAGGAAACCACTACGGAAAATATTACGGCCACCGAGGCCGCCCGCGCCGAGCATGTCGGTGAGCGATGCACTCAAGCCACCCGCCAACCATTCATGCAGCGGCATCACAAAACCCTGTTTACCGCGATAAACAATGTCATGCGGCAAATAACGTTCTGCCACTTTTTTAAGCAGGTATTTGGTGTCGCGGCCATGCAGCTTCATATTAGCCGGGAGGCGTGCAGCAAACTCCACGAGCTTGTGGTCCAGATAGGGCACACGTGCTTCGAGTGAATAGGCCATGGTGGCGCGATCTACTTTAGTCAGCAGGTCATCTGGCAACCAGAGCTTCTGGTCGATGGTGAGTAGCTTGTCGAGATACCCCGTGGCTTGGCAATTGGCATAGGCTTCTTCGGCCAGCATCTCCAATGGCACGGAGGTTTGCCGGGTGAGCGCCGGATTAAGAATGCCTTTGTGCAACTCCCGATCAAAGTGATTGGGGATGGTGGTGTAGCGGCGGCTGAGCGGCCGCACAGCGGCTTTGATGAGCCGATCCTTGCGCAAGAACGCAGGAAGCAGCGGGTAAATCAGCGGCAGCGGTGATAGCGGATGGCCGAGCCGTGCGGCGGTTTTAGCTTCTCGGATGCGCTTACCGTAGTTGCTATACCCGGCAAAGACTTCGTCGGCACCTTCACCACTCAAGGCAACAGTGACGTGCTGGCGCGTTAAGCGCGAGAGCAACATGGTGGGCAGTGCTGCCTGATCACCAAAAGGTTCGTCGTAGATATCGACCCACTGATCGAAAGCGGAGATGACGTCGCCCGGTTGCACCATGAGCGGGTGATGCTCCGCCCCGATGTGCTGTGCCACTCTGGCGGCATACTCGTGTTCGCTGTGGCTGGTGTTGCCCACAAAACCGAGGTTAAAAATTTTGGGCTGGCTTTGTCCTGCGTCTTTCATCAACGCAGCGATGAGCGAGGAATCAATCCCACCACTCACAAAGGCACCCAACGGCACGTCCGCCACGAGCATGGAAGATACGGAACGTTTAAGTTCTGCTTCCAATTGATCCGTTAGTTCAGATTCACTGGCTGTCCATTTGGGTTGATAGCTCGGGTTCCAGTAGGTCCACTCATGTGTCTGGCCATTCTGCACGCGCAGCGCCCGCGCTGGTTGCAGCTTGCGGATCTGTTTAAAGATGGTGAACGGCGCTGGAATGTACTGGCACTCCAGATAAAGCTGCAAGGCATCCAGATCGATGTCGCGCGACACACCAGGGTGCGCGAGGATCGCCTTGAGTTCCGAAGCAAACAGAATGCGTTGCCCATCCTGATAGATATTGAGTGGCTTAATACCTAGCGGGTCTCGTGCCAGCAACAGCGATTGGTTCTGCTTATCCCAGAAGGCAAAGGCAAACATGCCTTCCAGGCGCGGCAGCGCGTCATCACCCCAGGCGATAAGCGCCTGCAGGAGCACTTCCGTATCGCCGTTGGTAAGAAAACTAACGCCGCGGTTTTGCAGTTCAGCACGCAGCGTTTTGAAGTTATAAAGCTCACCGTTGTAAGCCAGCGCGTAGCGCCCACAAGGACTGAGCATAGGCTGCTGGCTGGCGGCCAGGTCAATCACTGCCAAACGGCGGTGGCCCAAAGCCACAGGGCCATCCAGGTGATAGCCGGCCGCATCTGGCCCGCGATGGGCGAGCGTGGTGGTCATCCGCTCCAGGGTAGCCTGGTCTGCCGGGTGTTTATCGAGCCAACCAACGAAGCCGCACATTAGGCAGTTTCCTCTTTGGCTATAGGCGTAAAGTCACCCTGCACTTGATGCAGATAGGTGTAGATTCCGTTGCGCGCCAGCAATTCGGCATGCGTACCGATTTCGGCAATACGACCTTCTTTCATCACCGCAATACGATCTGCATTTTCAATGGTGCTGAGGCGGTGCGCAATTACAAAGCTGGTGCGGCCGACCATAAGCTCATCCAGTGCCGCTTGCACATGACGCTCGGATTCGTTATCGAGCGCCGATGTCGCTTCATCAAGAATGAGGATGGGTGCATTTTTAAGTACGGCACGTGCAATGGCAATACGCTGGCGTTGACCACCAGACAGACGCATACCGCCCTCGCCGACCATGGTGTCAAAGCCATTCGGCATAGCCTCAATAAACTCAAGCGCATGCGCAGCTTTGGCCGCATTGCGAATTTCTTCCTGGCTGAGCTGACGCGTACTACCAAAGGCAATGTTGTTCGCAACCGTGTCATTGAAAAGCAATACTTCCTGAGTCACCAGTGCCATCTGCTGACGCAGGCTGCCCAGGTGGATACTGTCGATGGGGTGACCATCAATGCGGATTTCACCACTGGTTACATGCAGAAAATTGGGCAGCAGGTTAGCAAAGGTACTCTTGCCGCCACCGGATGGGCCGACCAGCGCAATACGCTCACCCGGCTGTACCAGCAGATCGATATCCGTTAAGGCATTACGCTCTGCTTCCGGGTAGCGGTAGCTGACTTTATCAAAGACGATTTCACCGCGCACCTTGTCCAGCGTGACGGAGCCGGTATCGCGTTCCGCCGGTTCATCGAGGAGCGCAAACACATGTTCGGCAGCGGCAAGGCCGCGTTGAATAGGCGCATTAAGATCTGACAAACGCTTGAGGGGCGCATTCATCATGAGCGTTGCCGTAATGAATGACGCAAAGCCGCCAATGGTGGTCATGCCTTCGGCCGACTGCACCATGGCAACAGAAATAATAATGGCCACGGCCAGAGCGGAGGATAGCTGCGTGATGGGCGTGCCTAGCGCTGCTGTGATGGTGCCGCGCATGAAAATACCGCGCAGGTAATTAGCCACACCTTCAAAACGAGCGACTTCCTGCTGCTCACCGCCATAAACCTTGATGACTTTCTGATTCGAAATGGCTTCCTGCACGGCGGTGGTCATGAGCACCATGTTGTCGTGCTCGGCATGCATGAGACGGCGCAACCGTTTGCTGAGCTTGCGTACCGAAATCATGAGCACCGGCACCACGGTAACCGATATGAGCATGAGCTGCCAGTTGAGATACAGCAACCAACCGAACAATCCGATGACAGTGACCCCATCTTTAATAACGGTAGTCAGGACAGTGGTGCTGGCCGAAGTGACCCCATTAACGTCGTTGGTGATGCGATTAATGGTTTTGGCAGAAGGTTCGCGCTGAAAGAAACTACTGGGTAGCTGCACCAATCGGGCAAACATTTCCAGACGCATCTGGAACACAATTTTGGTTTGCACCCAGGCAATGATGTAGGTTGATGCAAAGCCCAATGCGCCGCGCAAAAAGAAGATACCGACTACGGCAAATGGCAGCCATAAGAGCGGGCTTTGTTCGCCAAGCTTAAAACCATCATCCAGCATGGGTTTCATCAGCGCGGGCAGCAGGGGCTCTGTTGCAGCAGAAAGCGCTGCCAGAACGGACCCTAGCACCAGCGCCTTGTAGTAAGGCCGCGCATAACTCAGTAGCCTTTTGTAGAGCTGTCGCGTTTCTTTTTTGATCATTGTTATTGTTTTAACCGCTAAGTTCCTGATAAAGCGCCAGCATGGCGTCGACCGTGCGGCTGATGGGATAGCGTTCTGCGGTTGCGCGCGCTGCAGCGCGACGGTTACCCCAGTCCAAGACCGTATTTTGCCGCATACAGGCGGCAAATGCCTCAATATCGCCCGTGGGCAACACAAAACCTTCGACACCCTGGGTAATAAGTTCCCCGGCACCACAACGGTCTGTAGTGATCACGGGCAAGCCGCAGGCCATTGCTTCCAATACGACCGAACCGAAGGGTTCATAAATTGTAGGGAAGAGAAAGGCGTCGGCGGCGCCATAGTAGGGGCGAACGTCTGTTTGCGGCCCCACGAAGTGAATTGTCGTCGATTGGCCGCTATTTGCACCCGTTTCTGCGGCTATCTTCTGGAAACGTGCCGTTTCTTTGTCTTTGCCAACCACGATCAGGTGCGCTTTAGGCGGCAATGCACGAATGGCCGTTTCTAGGCCTTTGCGCTTAAAACCGGAACCGACAAAGACAAAGGACAACGCATCCGATGGAATGCCAAGCTTTTGGCGAATTTGATTACCATTGCTGGCAATTTCCGGAGAGAAGGCTGCAAGATCGATACCGTTATAGATGGTCGCCAGCTTTTCATCGGGCACACCATAGAAGCGCTGTACATCTGCGCGCACCATGTTCGATATGCAGATCACCCGCTTCAGGCGCTGGCTAGCAAACATGCGTGCTTCGGCACGCAGTGAGTTGGCGTGGAACGGGTTGATCTTTAGCCAGGCTACTGATTCACCCAGATATTGCTGCCTAGCTTCCAGCCAGGCAGCATGGACGCCATCGCCCGCGCGAAAGATGTCACAACAACTCAGGCGTTCGTGTGACTGAACCAAGTCGTAGCCGCCCTCAGCTACTTTCTGACATGCCGCTTTGGCAAAACTCTTATCACGCCAGGCGCTACCGAAATAGAACGGATTACAGGGCACCCAATGCATCGGGCTATCTACTTCACCCGCCCATTTGCGCGCAATGATCGATACATCTACCTTGCGACTGGCCAGCCCGGGGAGCAAGCGCTCGATAAAGCGCTCTGCACCACCGAAGGCCGAATACTTCTGGCGAATAATGGCCAGTTTCATTGAGGGCAATTAGTCGTTGCCAGATACTTGCGGGGCAGCCTTCATGACTTCTCGGTAGGCCTTAGGCAATGCCGGCGCGTTTTGTGGCAGCTGGGCAATGATGCACTGATAGGTTTTCATGCCGCGTGGACTTTCGTCATCAAAGTAACCGCTCATGTCCGCGATGTATTGCTCAGGCGTAATGGTGCCGTAAAGCAACATAGAGGCCTGATCCAGGAAATACTCCTGATAGCTGGCGTCAGCCGATTCACCCTGCGCTAACACCCAGACTTGGAAGCTATTGATGTACATGTTGCCGCAATTCTTGGCAACGCGATCCATGTAGCTATCAAGATCTCTGCTAATACCTACTTGCATCAGATCCGGTGCACAGGCGGTGGTCATGAATGCGGTAGCCAAACCGGCAAGCAGTGCACGACCCCGAAGCTTGAACAATTTGGCTGGCATAATCGTCTCCATGAGAAACCTGTTAATTAGTGTCGCTATTCTATTCGGCATTGCGCCCGCTGTCTCTGCACAGGAAGATGCGGCGTTATCGCGCTTTGTGCGCGCCCTGGCCGCAGTGGATATTCCAGCAGCCAACGTAAGCGTGATGTCGCAACCCCTGGAGAGCGGCAACAAAGGCTGGGCGCTCAACACCAATACCTTGCGACTTACAGCCTCAACGGCAAAGCTTTACACCACGTATGCCGCACTGGTGCGCCTGGGGCCAGCCACGACCCTTAAAACAGAGGTTTGGCAGAGCAATAACGACCTCATCCTTGTAGGTAGCGGCGACCCTTCACTCACGGTGGAGCGGCTTTCGAGTCTGTTGCGTCAATTACGTGCCCAGGGCATCCAGAACATTAACGGCAACATCGTGCTGGATCGTTCCCGCTTCGGGCCTGCGTCGTCTTTGCCTTTTGACCCGACGACTTTTGATGGAAAACCGATGCGGCCCTATAACGTGGGGCCAGATGCGCTGCTGCTGAACTTCCGTGCCATTCAGGTGGTGCTGACGCCACAGAATGGTGCCGTGCAGGCACGTCTGGATACACCCCTGGCCGGTGCTTCTGTCGATAACCAGTTGCAGCTGAGCGATGGGCCTTGTAGCGACTGGAAGGATGCCGTTCAAAGCTCGATCAGCGGCAACTTCCGTATTACTCTGAAGGGGAAATTCCCACGCTCGTGCACCCCACAAACGCTGCAGCTTGCTGCGCATGGCCCCGATCTGGTAGGAGAAGCCGGCGCTAATAAATATGCCGAGGCGCTGATTCGTGGCCTATGGCAGGAGATGGGTGGCAGCTGGAGCGGCAAAGCCGTCAGCGGTACCAAGCCTGGCAGCGCGGCGCTGCTGGCCAGCACTGAATCGCAACCCGTAGCGCAACTGGTGCGCGACATTAACAAGTACTCCAATAACGTGATGGCACGGCAGCTATTCCTGTTGCTGGCCGATGCACCCGCTACTCAGGCTGGTGCTGAGCAGGCTTTGCGCCAGACGCTGACTGCTCGCGGCGTACCCATGAAACATCTGGTGATTGAAAACGGTTCGGGGCTCTCCCGCAAAGAAGCCACCACCGCTGAGGAAATGACCGGGTTACTCCGTGTCATCTGGAATGACCCGCGCATGCCGGAATTGCTGAGCTCATTACCCATTGGCGGCACGGATGGTACGCTGAAGAAGAACAAGAACAACGGCGGCGATGTGGGGCGAATCCGCCTTAAAACCGGTTCGCTCGAAAACACTCGCGCTGCGGCCGGTTACGTGCAGGATAGTCGCGGCCACTGGCACACGCTGGTGGTGCTAATTCAGGATCCGAAAGCTACGGCCAACTACGGGGCTTTGCGTGAAGCGATTGACCAGCTGAGCAA
>ERZ1034361.843-NODE-843-length-18142-cov-3.417216_pt1 | contig 18142 bp, 18 predicted proteins | sample MGYA00520617_ERZ1034361 | MGnify/ENA primary metagenome ERZ1034361 (study PRJEB33736, sample SAMEA104284507) | Azolla filiculoides | biome: Urban; feature: Water surface; material: Ditch water | place: Netherlands | collected 2015-10-28 | depth 0-0.1 m ... | reverse complement strand
ATTAAAAACACAACAAAGGCGGCAGCATCATCTCGATGAATACGATTCGTCCAAGCGTTAGTGGCAGGCCATCTATTTAAATCCTGAGCCATATTCACCATGCGAGTGCGGCCTGGTCCATAAATACCAGTCAATCTTAAAGCGGTGCTATTCCATTGCTTAGAATCAAGGGCAGCTTGATGCAAATACTGCTCAGCCTCTAATAATCGCACACCGCCAAAATCACTCGGCTGAGCAATATCATTTTCATCTAACAAAGCATCGGGTACCTGACCATACATGCGCGTACTAGAAACAAAAAACACATGCTGCAACTGTTTATTATCTGCGAGTGCAGCCAAGGTATTTTTTAAACCTTGTACATAAATCCGCTGATAGTTTTCATCACTTTGTTCACTAGCCGCAACGCAATAAACCAAACACCTAGCTTGGCTTTGCGCGAGTAGTTTTAAAGTTTCTGGCTTCGTAACATCGCCAGCAATGATAGAAAAGTTTTCGTTATTGATTGCTTGGCGGCGTAAGCCAAGCACATTGAGATTGGTTCTCAGTAGAAGCCTTGCGACTTCCAAACCTAAGTCACCGCAACCGACAATTAAGACATCCGTTGCTAATATTGTTGTCATTGCGCGTCTGGTAAGGGTGCAGGCTGCCAAGTACCGTTTAAGAACTTCTCTGCCCACATTAATGAAACGATGGTTTTGCCATCGGTGATTTCACCAGATTGGATCTTAGCGAGTGACTCTTCCATGCTCATTGCAAACAATTGCAAGGCCTCATCTTCATCACGACTTGGCGCACCCGCAGTTAAACCACGCGCTAATAAAATATGAATCACCTCTGTTGCATAACCGATACAAGGATGTTGCAAACCGAGATACACCCACTCAGCCGCTTCATATCCTGTTTCTTCAAGTAGCTCACGCTGACCCGTGACCAACAAGTCTTCACCTGGATCAATTTTGCCCGCAGGTAATTCAATAAAAATACGATTGAGCGGATAGCGGAATTGGCGTTCGAATAATATTTTTCCATCATCAAACACAGGGATAATAATCACAGCACCTGGATGCGTGAGGAATTCTCGCTGACCGACATTACCGCTCGGCAATCGGACTTTGTCACGCTTAACCTTGATCCAGCCACCATCTAAAATGACTTCTGAAGAGATACATGTCTCAATCAATTCTTCAGGAATATCTTTGTCGAATTCAATCATTGCGCTTTAAAGCTTTCTTGAACAATTAACCAATGCCCGTCTGTTTTCTGCAGCCTTAAAGTTTTTTTGCCTTTGTCTTGGTAAGTACCCGCTTGATAGTGCTGCATGAAACTTACTTCAGCTTGGTCGTGAGCAATACTGGTCAAGACTACGTCATCAAGATTAACAACAATAGGCTTGTTCACTAAGATTTTAGATTTACGTTGTGCACGCCAAGTTGCCGCATTTTTACTATCGCCAGCAAACGTCACAACATAATGCTCGAAATATCGGTTTAATGTCTTAGTCGCCCAAGCATCACGCCATGAATTTAAAAAGGCCTGCACTTCTGTTTGCAATTCCGCCATGTTGACTTGTTTATTCAAGTTTGCGACTGGCGCTTCTACTGTTGGCACATCTTTCACATCTTTAGCAGGTGCAATCACGAGATCTGCTGGCTTAGGCTTATCTTCGAACTTCTCAACTTTTTTCTCAGGGATGTTTTCCGTCGCTTTTACAGGCTTAACTGGCTCTAATTTGTACCCAAGCTTAGATTGTTTCGCTTTTGCAGTTTTAAGCACATCGCTGGATGCCTCGCGGCTATCTAAAATGATCTGATAGATGTTAAATGCCTGCGCTAACTTGCCATCACGTTCATAGGCTTGCGCTTGTTTGAGTCTCAACTCAAAATCATTAGGCTTCATGCTGGCCGCTTCTTCATAAGCTGCAATAGCCTTTTCCCAATCTGCACGATGCATTGCAGCATCAGCCTTCACCACTAAAGTGTTGAATTCAGCATCAGGGAAATACTTTCTATTGATTTTATCGGTGATGCCACAACTGGCGAGACTTAAGGCCAAGCTAACAAGTAGAGCTGAAAATACGGTTTTTTGAATAAATGACTTGGTGAACATTGACTACTCCAATCAACACCAGAGATTTAGCTTCGCTTTAGCGTTGCCAAAGAAAACGATAAATAAATCCTGGAAATGAAAATACTAAAAAAACACAAGCAGTGGTTGCATAGAACTCCCACTTTTGCGGTGAGACCTGCCCCATCGTCACGCTTTCTGCATAACGTGCAATCGCACCCATCACAAAATACAACACGACTAATTCCAACAAACACCAACCAGCATGTTTAGGCTGTTGCTTCACTGGAATAATTAAAAATAAGCGTGGCGAAAACCAAGGTGAATTGGCAAGAACCAACGCTAACAACAATAAAATAAGATAGGTCATTGAATAATTATTTTATGACAAACTGAGTGTTATGGCATACGCACAAAGATTCATCAATGCTTGCGGCATCAGACCAAGCGCCAATAAAGCAAGTGCATTTAAGCTCAATGCCCAACGCATCTCTGGCGTGCTCTTAATTGCTGCTTTGTCTTTAGGCTCATCAAAGTACATCAGTTTTACGATACGTAGGTAATAGAACGCGCCTATCACTGCCATCAATACAGCAAACACTACTAACCAAACCATACCCGCTTGCAATGCCGCTTGTAACACAGCGAACTTAGCATAAAAGCCTAGTGTTGGTGGTACACCTGCCATTGAGAACATGGTGATGAGCATCAAAAATGCATACCAAGGGCTGCGTTGATTTAAGCCTTTTAAGTCGTCTAATTTATCCGCTTCAAAACCTTTGCGTGATAATAATAAGATGATGCCGAAACCAGCCAATGTCATCAGCACATAAGAAACGATATAGAACATGGCTGAAGCAAAACCATTAATGCTCGCACTCATGATGCCGTAAAGCAAAAAGCCTACGTGTGAAATGGTTGAATATGCCAACATTCTTTTAAGGCTAGTTTGTGCAATCGCGGTAATGTTACCAATCACGATAGATAATACTGCCATGATGATCAGCATGCCTTGCCAATCAATCGCTAGTACAAATAGACCTTGAACCAATAAGCGAATCACTAAAGCAAAAGCCGCTAATTTAGTCACTGAGCCGATAAATAGGGTCACTGCTGTTGGTGAGCCTTCATACACATCTGGCACCCACATTTGGAATGGCACAGCACCTAATTTAAACGCCAAGCCTGCCACAACAAACACCAAACCAAGTACAAGTACTGGTCTGTTTTGTACGCCGTTTAATAAGCTGCTCGCGACTTCTGAAATATTTAAGCTGCCTGTCGCACCGTAAAGCATAGACATACCGTAAAGCAACATGCCTGAAGCTAATGCACCCAATACAAAATACTTCATCGCTGCTTCAGCAGCACGGGCATTGTCTCTGTCCATCGCCACTAAGGCATATAAACAAAGTGATAATAATTCCAAGCCCATATACAGCGTTAAGAAATGTTGACCTGAAACCATGATCATCATGCCGGCAACTGCGAACAAGACTAAAGCATAGAACTCACCACGGAACATGCCGCGCAAGGTAATGTAGGTACGAGTATAAATCAGCATCAATGAGGTGCTTAGGTAGATCATCAGCTTCAATACATCGGCCATCGGATCATCCACAAACATGGCAGAGAATGAGTAAGTCACGCTCGCAACATGTGTAGTCATTGTGATGTAAGCCGCACCTAGTAAGGTTGCTTGCGCCAACATAAATACCACGATACGGTTAGCTGGCTTGATGAATAAATCAATCAGCAAAATGAACATCGCCATTGAGAGCACAAAGATCTCAGGTAATGCGGCAATTACGTCAGTTTGAATATTCATATTTCTATTTTTCCAAAATTCTCAGTTTCAATGAACTGCTTACAAGCCTGCTGGCAATTTAGTTTGCGCCATGTGTCCGAGGAAATCTGTTACGGTCGCATGCGTCATCTCTGTCATTGGTTGTGGGTAAACACCGAAGCCAATCACTAAGATCGCTAATACACTCAAGATGAGCATTTCGCGTTTATTGATATCTGTTAACTTCGCAACATGCTTATTGCCGATGTCACCGAAGAATACGCGCTTCACCATCCACAAGGTATAAGCAGCACCAAAAATCAGAGTGGTAGACGCTAATACTGCGTACCAGAAGTTTTCTTGCAATGCGCCCAAGATCACCATGAACTCACCCACAAAACCAGAAGTGCCAGGTAAGCCAGAATTAGCCATCGCAAACAATACCGCAAAGGCTGCGAATTTAGGCATGGTATTAACCACACCACCGTAATCGGCAATTTGACGTGAATGCATGCGGTCATATAACACACCTACACTCAAGAACATCGCGCTAGAAATAAAACCGTGCGAAATCATTTGCACAATCGCACCTTCTAAACCCAGCGGACTAAAAATAAAGAAGCCTAAAGTCACAAAACCCATGTGTGAAATCGATGAGTATGCGATGAGCTTTTTCATGTCTTGCTGAACCAAGGCCACCATGGCGATGTAAACCACTGCAATCAGCGACAATGTAATCATGAAACCTGACAAGTAATGTGCAGCATCTGGGGCAATCGGCATCGCGAAACGCAAGAAGCTATAACCACCCAGCTTCAAGGCAATCGCTGCCAATACTACTGAGCCGCCTGTTGGCGCTTCAACGTGAGCATCTGGTAACCATGTGTGCACTGGCCACATTGGGATTTTCACCGCGAAAGCTGCAAAGAAAGCTAAGAAAATCAGAATCTGCACATTCATTGCCAACGGCATGCGGTAATAATCAACTAATTCAAAGCTATTGGTTTGATGGTAAAGGTAGATGAATGCCACCAACATCAACAATGAACCAAGCAAGGTATACAGGAAGAATTTAATCGTTGCATACACACGGTTTGGACCGCCCCAGATACCAATGACCAAGAACATTGGAATGAGCATTGCTTCCCAGAATACGTAGTAAAGAATGGCATCTAGCGCACTAAATACACCAATCATTAAACCAGACATGATTAAGAATGAAGCCATGTACTGTGCTACTCGTTTCTCAATCACTTCCCAACCAGCAATCACGACTAAAACTGTGGTGAAGCTAGTGAGTAAAATCAATGGTACTGAAATACCATCAGCGCCTAAGTGATAGTGAATATTAAATGAAGGAATCCATTTATATGCTTCTTCATACTGGAACCCACCGTATGCAAAATCAAAGCTGGTATACAGCGGAACAGTCACTGCAAAGGCAACAAGTGCACCTAGCAAAGCTACCCAGCGAGCAATAGAGGCGTTTTTATCGTCGCCAGTCAATAACACTAGGATACCGGCAATAATCGGTACCCAAATCGCAAGACTTAATAATGGCAAAGCAGTCATTTAAACCTTCGTGAATAGGCTAAGTAATAGGAATACGCCAATAATCATGGCAAATGCGTAGTGGTAAATCAGGCCTGATTGCAAACGACGTACACGTTGTGAAATGCGGCCAATCAGATTAGCAGTGCCATTGACTAAGAAACCATCAATCAATTGCACATCACCAATTTTCCAAAGCTTGCTACCAATGAAACGTGAACCACCAGCAAACACAATTTCATTAAATCGATCAAAACCGTATTTGTTTTCTAATACGTAATGAATCCAGCTAAATTTAGCTTTAATCCATGTTGGGATCACTGGAAGCCACATGTAGAAAATCCAAGATAACACCACACCAGACAATGCAAGAATAAATGGCAATGAAGTCAAACTATGAATGCCCATCGCTACCGCGCCATGGAAATCTTCTTTCAACTCATGCATCACTGGATGCACAGCGCTATTCACATAAATCACACCGTCAAAGAAATTACCAAACAACATAGGCTCAATTGCAAAGAAGCCAATCGCTAATGAAGGAATCGCTAACAATACCAATGGCAATGTCACTACCCATGATTGCTCATGCGGCACATCATTTGGACCTAGACCATGGTGATGGTCATGGTCGTCATGTGCATGATCATCGTGGCCATGCTTAGCTTCCATCCAACGCTCTTTGCCGTGGAATACAAGAAAGTACATGCGGAATGAGTAGAACGCGGTAACGAAGACACCTGCAAGTACCGCATAGTAGGCAAAGGTGCTGCCAGGAATGTGTGACATTTTTGCAGCTTCAATAATCGAATCTTTTGAATAGAAGCCTGACAAGAATGGGGTACCAATCAATGCCAATGATCCAATCAAAGATGTGAGCCAAGTAATTTTCATATACTTGCGTAAGCCACCCATGTTGCGGATGTCTTGATCATGATGCATGCCCATAATCACAGAACCTGCACCGAGGAATAACAAAGCTTTAAAGAAAGCGTGCGTCATCAGATGGAAAATCGCCACTGAATAAGCAGACACGCCCAAAGCAACGGTCATATAACCCAATTGTGAAAGCGTTGAATAAGCAACTACGCGTTTAATATCGTTTTGGATAATCCCTAAGAAACCCATAAACAAAGCAGTAATTGAACCAATCACCAACACGGTTGAAAGTGCTGTTGTTGATAGCTCAAATAATGGTGACATACGTGCCACCATGAAGATACCCGCCGTCACCATGGTCGCTGCGTGAATCAATGCAGAAATTGGCGTTGGGCCTTCCATTGAATCTGGCAACCAAACATGAAGTGGCACTTGCGCTGATTTACCCATTGCACCGATGAATAACAAAATACAAATCATGGTCATCAAAGACCATTGCGTGCCAGGCACAACACTCACCCACATATCAGCAAATTCTGGCGCACGTTGAAACACGGTTGCGTAATCTAGACTGCCAAAGAAGAATAAAACCATGCCGATACCGAGTAAGAATCCAAAGTCACCTACACGGTTAACTAAGAAGGCTTTTAAGTTGGCATAAATCGCAGTTGGACGTGTATACCAGAAACCAATCAATAGATAAGACACTAAACCTACAGCTTCCCAACCAAAGAACAATTGCATGAAGTTGTTAGACATCACCAACATCAACATTGAGAAAGTAAACAGTGAAATATAGCTAAAGAAACGGCGATAGCCTGGATCTTCGTGCATATAGCCGATGGTATAAATGTGCACCATTAATGATACAAAAGTCACCACCAACATCATCATGGCAGTTAATTGGTCGATTAAGAAACCAACTTCAAAACGAATATCACCAGAGGTTAACCAGGTATAAACCGTACCGTTGTAAGTATTGCCCTTAAGCACATCTAAGAACACCAATACAGACAAAGCGAAAGCACCACCCACACCCAAAATTGTGAGGACATGCGCAAAGAAACGCGGCAAAGCTTTTCCTGATAAACCAACAATCGCAGCTGCGATGAGTGGCAACAAAGGAATGAGCAAGTAGATGGTTTGCATAGAGATGTTATTCATTGTTTCTGGTTCAGCCCGTGGCTAGCCTTTTAAACTATCTAGATCGTCAACATTAATGGTGCGTAAATTACGGAACAGCACGACTAAAATCGCAAGACCAATGGCAGATTCAGCAGCTGCCACTGTCAAAATAAAGAACACAAACACCTGACCAGCAATGTCATTGAGATAATGTGAGAACGCAATGAAATTCAAATTCACTGCAAGCAACATCAACTCAATCGCCATCAATAAAATAATGACGTTTTTGCGATTCAAGAAAATACCAACCACGCTAATTGCAAATAGCAATGCGCCAAGAATAAGGTAGTGAGACAAACTGACCATTATGAAGCCGCCTTTTCATCTTTTGCAGATACTTCAACTTCTGCAGGCATACTAACCATACGAACACGATCAGCACGTTTTACACGCACCTGCGCTGCAGGGTCGATAAATTTAGAATCTTTACGATCACGCATCGTCAATGCAATCGCCGCAACAATCGCAACCAGAAGCACCACCGCTGCCAACTCAAATGGCAATAAATATTCTGTATATAAATGCATGCCTAATTCAGCCGTATTGCTGTAATCCGCAGCATGAGGCGCTGGCGGTGCATACATCGCTGGACCAAAGTATTTAGTACCTAAAATCATCACCATTTCAGCGGCCATCAAAGCACCAATGGTGCCGGCAACAGGCAAGTAACTCCAAAATCCTTCGCGTAGCTTGTCGAGGTTGATATCTAGCATCATCACCACAAACAGGAATAGAACCATTACAGCCCCGACATAAACCAAGACCAATGCAATCGCCAAGAACTCAGCTTCTAGCAACAACCAAATGCCCGCTGCAGTAAAGAAAGCCAATACCAAGTAAAGTGCAGCATGCACTGGGTTACGTGCGGTAATCACACGCAAACCTGCAATCAGCAGAATCGCTGCGAGTGCATAAAAAACGTAATCTTGAAAAATCATGACTTCATCGCCTTATCTAAATTTAGCGTCAGCTGCACGGTCGGCAGCAATTTGCGCTTCATTTTTATCGCCCACTTCGAGCAACATCTCTTTGGTATAAAGCAAATCACCGCGTTGTTCGCCGTGATAATCGAAAATACGTGTTTCAACGATAGAGTCCACTGGGCAAGATTCTTCACACATGCCACAGAAAATACATTTCGTTAAATCAATATCGTAACGTGTGGTACGACGTGTATTGTCTTCGCGCTGCTCAGACTCAATCGTAATCGCCATCGCAGGACAAACCGCTTCACATAATTTACAAGCAATGCAACGCTCTTCACCATTTGGGTAACGACGTAAAGCATGTAAGCCTCTGAAACGAGGCGACATCGGTGTACGCTCTTCAGGGAATTGCACCGTGATTTTGCGTGAGAAGAAATAACGCCCAGTGAGCGCCATGCCTTTCAGCAGCTCTACCAGCATCAAACTTGAAATAACTTGTGTAATTTTCTTAATCATATTTTTCACATACTCATTCCATTAATGGAACAAATAGCCCCAAGGAGTTTGCATCATCGCGCCAACGACAATAATCCAAACCAAGGTGATTGGAATAAACACTTTCCAACCTAAACGCATAATTTGGTCATAACGATAACGTGGGAAAGTCGCACGGAACCACAAGAAGAAGAACAGTAAGAATGCTACTTTTGCCAGCAACCATAAGAAGCTATCAGGAATGAGTGATGGTACTGGAGATAACCAGCCACCCAAGAACATGATGGCAGCCAACATCGCCACCAAAATCATATTCGCGTATTCAGCTAAGAAGAACACCGCAAAAGCCATACCTGAGTATTCAACGTGGAAACCCGCGACAATTTCTGACTCACCCTCAGCCACGTCGAATGGCGCACGGTTAGTTTCAGCCACTGCACTAATAAAGTACACCACAAACAATGGGAATAATGGCAACCAATACCACTCAAAAATACCACCAGATTGGGCTAATACAATTTTGCCAAGGTTAAGTGAGTTAGCACACATCAAAACACCAACAAGAGCAAAGCCCATCGCGATTTCGTAAGAAACGATTTGTGCTGCGGAACGAAGTGCACCCAAGAATGCGTATTTAGAGTTAGAAGCCCAGCCTGCAACAATCACACCATAAACAGCCACTGAAGTCATGGCTAAGATGTAAAGCAAACCAGCGTCCACATCAGCGAGCACCATATCCATATCGAATGGCACCACTGCCCAAGCCGCGAATGCTGGTGCAATCGCCAATACCGGACCAATCAAGAACAACGCTTTATTAGCTTCTGAAGGAATAATAATTTCCTTCATCAATAATTTAATGCCGTCAGCAAGCGGTTGTAATAAACCGAAATAACCCACACGATTAGGGCCAATACGCACTTGCATAAAACCGATCACTTTACGTTCAGCAAGCGTGAGATAAGCCACACAGCCCATCAAAGGTAAGACGATGGCAACAATCTTAATCAGCGTCCAACCTGTAATGGAAACAGCTGGCCAATAGCTACCGCACTGAAGCGCCATCCAATTTAATAAAGGCTGCATTAATTCAATCATGCTTTGCTTACCTCAATCTCGCCCATCATCTCGCCAAGCGCACTGGTTTCAGGATGTGAGCCAATAACACGGACGACACCTTTCGCTACGCGGTTGTCTAATTTAGCTGGCAGTTTTAATTTGCCTTTGCCCTGCTTAACCACCACTTGATCGCCATCTTGCACGCCAAGCTGAGCCATCAAGGCTGCGTTCATACCGGCAACAGCTTTTACCGCATACTTAGTTTTTTGTAATGGTGGTGAACGACGTACAACCGCATCCATTTGGAATTGTGGCACTTCACCTAAACGTTGAAGCGCAGTCTCTTTTTCCATCACCTTAACGTCGAACAAGACGCGCAAGTTGTTATTCAAGCGACTCCAAACCACTTTAGATGGCTTCTCGCCACCGAAAATCTCATTCTTAACTTCTTCGCTGCTCTCATAGTCAAAGCCGCTTAAGCCTAAAGTATTCGCTAATACACGCAATACTTTCCATGCCGGACGACATTCGCCTAAAGGACGCACTGCCGCAGCAAAACTCTGCACGCGACCTTCCATGCTCATACGCGTACCTGAAGTCTCTGTAAACGGTGCAATTGGTAGCAACACATGTGCATTTTCTAGAGCTTCTGATTTGTATGAAGTCAGTGCAATCACGCACTCTGCTTTTGCCATCGCTTGTTTTGCTAAAGCTGCATTACTGCAATCTAACTCTGGCTCAACATTGACTAACACATAAGCTTTTCTTGGTTGCTCTAACATGCTCTTCGCATTAAGCGCACCTTGACTAGGCAACACGCGTGCTAAATCCAAACCAATACGATTTGATGATTCAAAAAGAATACCGAATGTCGCGCCGCATAGTGAAGAAATCGCTTCAGCTAAAGTGTAAATCTCAGCATAACGTGGATGGTATTGGGCAATATTGCCCAAGAAAATCACGCTCTTAGGACTAATCAAATCGTAATCTTTACCATGACCAGCCAAACTCTCAGCAATCGCTTGGCTGTTTTCACGAACAGTCACGCCTTCCAAAATATCGCTAATCGATTTTGGTAAGCAAAGTGAAAGACGTTGTAAACCCGACATCGCTTTTAAGATTTGAGCCAGCACGTTCACCATATCGTTAGGTGAACAAATCGCTTTATGGCTGACGTTGATTAATTGGTCGTCATCCATAGGATTGACCATAGAAAGTTCTGCGCCTTGAGCAACAGCCTTACGGATGCGCTGAGCAATCAATGGATGCTCATTACGTAAATTACTACCGATCACTAAGAAGCGATCCATCTCTTGCACGTCACTAATGTTACAACCCATCCAAGGCGTACCTTGGAAACGACCATCTAGACGGAAATCGCTACGGCGTAAACGATGGTCAACGTTGCCAGACTTCAAAGCTTTCGCTAGCTTTTTAACTAAGAAGCCTTCTTCCATCGTACTGTTTGGAGAAACCAACACACCTAAATCGGCTGGGTTTTCATCGGTAATTTCTTTGATATGACGTGCAGCGAATTCAAGCGCTGTTTTCCAATCCGTTTCATGCCATTCGCCATGATGTTTAATCATAGGCTTAGTCAAACGATCTGGACTGTTTAAACCTTCGTAAGAGAAACGGTCGCGGTCAGATAGCCAACACTCGTTAATACTCTCTTTTTCACGTGGCAACACACGCATGACTTTGTTGTCTTTGACTTGTACTTCAATGTGCGAGCCAAGACCATCATGCGCTGCAATTGATGGACGACGAGTTAATTCCCAGCTACGTGCTGAGTAACGGAATGGCTTACTTGTTAAAGCGCCAACTGGGCATAAATCAATAATGTTGCCTGACAATTCAGATTCAACACTCTTGTCCACATAAGCCATAATTTCAGCATGCTCACCACGACCAACAAGGCCTAGCTCTTGCATACCGCCAACTTCTTTTAAGAAGCGAACACAACGCGTACATTGAATACAACGCGTCATATCAGTACTCACTAAAGGACCAATATTTTTATTCAGTACCACACGTTTTTCTTCGGTGTAACGTGAACCACTCGCGCCATAAGCAACCGCAACGTCTTGCAAATCACACTCGCCACCTTGATCGCAAATTGGGCAATCTAAAGGATGGTTAATCAGCAGGAATTCCATGACACTCTTCTGTGCTTCGATGGCTGATTTTGATCGAGTAAAAATCTTCATGCCATCAGCAACAGGCGTTGCACAAGCTGGCAATGGTTTGTTGAATTTCTCAACCTGTACCAAACACATACGGCAGTTTGCCGCGACTGACAATTTCTTGTGATAACAGAAACGTGGAATTTCCACGCCAAGCTGATCAGCTGCGTCAATAATCGTGGTGCCGTGATCGACTTCGACTTGTTTGCCGTCTATTTCAATTTTCAACATATTATTTACCTGTCACCATGGATTTGCCATGCTGAATGTAGTATTCAAATTCTGGTCTAAAGTGTTTAATAAAACTCAATACTGGTGTTGCTGCAGCCTCACCTAAGGCACAAATAGTACGGCCTGAAATGTTATTACTAATGTCTGTTAGCAAGTCCAGATCTTCCATTTTGCCTTCGCCATCTACAATACGTTTAATCACGCGATATACCCAGCCAGTACCTTCACGGCATGGCGTACATTGACCACATGACTCTTCGTAAAAGAAGTAAGACAAACGTTTAAGTGCAGTCACCATACAAGTGGTGTCATCCATCACAATCATTGAGCCCGCACCAAGACTAGAACCCGCTTTTGATAAGCCTTCATAGTCCATGGTTGCGCCTATAATCGCAGAAGCTGGCAATACCGCCGTAGATGGACCACCTGGGATCACCGCTTTAAGCTTACGGCCTTTCCAAATACCGCCTGCCATTTCTAGCAAATCAGCAAATGGCATCCCCATGTTCACTTCGTAATTGCCCGGCTTTTCGACATGGCCAGAAACAGAGAATAATTTAGTACCGCCTGAATTAGGCACGCCTAGATCTTGGAAGGCTTGACCACCATGTTGCAAAATCCAAGGGATCGAAGCATAAGACTCAGTGTTATTGACGTTAGTTGGTTTACCAAACACACCATAACTTGCTGGGAATGGTGGTTTGAAACGTGGCTGACCTTTTTTACCTTCGATTGATTCAATCAATGCTGTTTCTTCGCCGCAAATATAAGCGCCGTATCCGTGCACTGCATACAAATCAAAACAGAAGTCAGTACCAAATAGGTTTTCACCTAAATAACCGGCTTTACGCGCATCTGCTAAAGCTTCTTCAAAAATCTCGTAATCTTGCCAAATCTCGCCGTGGATATAGTTATAGCCAACACGCGCACCCAAGGTATAAGCGGCAATCGCCATACCTTCAATCAATTGATGTGGGTTATAACGAATAATATCGCGGTCTTTAAATGTACCTGGCTCGCCTTCATCGGTATTACAAACTAAGTACTTAGTACCGTCGTAATAGCGTGGCATAAAGCTCCACTTAAGACCTGTTGGGAAACCAGCACCGCCACGACCACGCAAGCCTGAAGTTTTCACTTCAGTAATGATATCGGTCGCTTTTACTTTGCCAGTGACAATACGTTTAAGCTGAGCGTAACCACCCAACTTTTCATAATTCTTGAGGCTACCTGGATTTGCTGCAGTTGAAGCAGATAGCGTTTGAAGGGTCACTAAAGTTTGTTTACTTAAATCAGTAACTACAGGCTTTTTATGTAAAGACATTATTTCAAGCCCTCCAAAATCTCGTCCACTTTGGCTGGCGTTAAGAACTCATGCATTTCGGTATTGTTAATGTGCATCAACGGTGCGCCACCACAGCAACCCATACATTCGCCTTCTTTTAGGCAGAACTGGCCATCTTTAGTCACTTCGTTGAAACCCACTTTTAGCTTTTTCTGTAAGTGATCAACGATTTCGTCTGAGCCACGCAACATGCAAGAGATGTTGGTACAAATCGTAATCTTATGTTTGCCTACAGGTTGCAAGTCATACATGTTGTAGAAAGTTGCAACTTCCAATGCAGCAATCGCTGGAATACCTAAATACTCAGCCACATAAGCAATCGTTTCTTTTGATACCCAACCTTTTTCTGTTTGCGCAATACGCAATGCAGACATCACCGCACCCTGACGATTTTCTTTAGGGTACTTAGTGAGTTCATACTCAATCTTCTTGAGAGATTCTTTAGACAGCATTATCGATCGATCTCCCCAAAAACAATATCTTGCGTACCAATAATTGCAACCAAGTCAGCAATCATGTGGCCTTTAGTCATTTCATCCAATGCTGCCAAATGCGGGAAGCCAGGCGCACGGATTTTTAAACGATAAGGCTTATTCGCCCCATCAGAAATCATATAAATACCAAACTCACCTTTAGGATGTTCAACTGCGGCATAAGCCTCACCTGCTGGCACATGGAAACCTTCAGTGAACAATTTGAAATGGTGAATCATGTCTTCCATATTCGTTTTCATGCCTTCGCGATCAGGCGGCGCCACTTTATTGTCGCTACTAATCACAGGGCCTGGATTTTGACGCAACCAGTCAATACACTGTTTGATGATGCGGTTAGATTGTCTGAATTCTTCAATACGCACCAAGTAACGGTCGTAACAATCACCATTCACACCCACTGGAATATCGAAATCTAACTTATCGTAAACTTCATACGGTTGTTTTTTACGTAAATCCCAAGCAATGCCTGAGCCACGTAACATAGGGCCTGTCATTCCAAGCGCCAATGCACGCTCTGGCGTTACAACGCCAATACCAACGGTACGTTGTTTCCAAATACGGTTATCCGTTAATAAGGTTTCGTATTCATCCACATACGCTGGGAAACGATTTGCAAAGTCCTCAATGAAGTCGAGCACAGAACCTTGGCGGTTCTCATTGAGCTTAGCGATTTCTTTTTTGCTACGGAAAGTTGAGTTTTCATGTTGCGGCATGCGATCTGGCAGATCACGATACACGCCACCTGGACGGTAATAAGCCGCGTGCATACGCGCACCTGAAACCGCTTCATAAATATCAAACAAGTCTTCACGCTCACGGAAAGCGTACAAGAACACACTCATCGCACCCACGTCTAACGCATGTGCACCCAACCAGAGCAAGTGATTTAAAACACGAGTAATTTCATCAAACATCACACGGATGTACTGTGCACGAATTGGCACATCCACACCCATCATCTTCTCAATCGCCATCACATAAGCATGTTCGTTCGACATCATGGACACATAGTCCAAGCGATCCATGTAAGGCACTGATTGAAGGTAAGTACGATTCTCAGCTAATTTTTCTGTACCGCGATGTAGCAAACCAATATGTGGATCCGCACGCTGAATAACCTCACCGTCCAGCTCCAAGACCAAACGCAATACGCCGTGTGCCGCAGGATGCTGCGGACCGAAGTTCATCGTGTAATTTCTAATCTCAGCCATTATGGAAGCCTTCGTCACGTATCACGCGTGGCACGTTGTTTCTAAGTTCGATAGAAACTGGCTCGTAAATCACACGTTGCTGTTCTGGGTCGTAACGCATCTCAACGTTACCGATCATAGGGAAATCTTTTCTGAATGGATGACCAACAAAACCATAATCCGTCAATAAACGACGTAAATCTGGATGGCCGTCATACATGATGCCAAATAGGTCAAATGACTCGCGCTCAAACCAATTAGCGACTGGGAACAAATCAACTAAAGTTGGCAATACTGGGAATTCATCATCTCTTGCAAATACTTTTAGACGAATACGATGATTCAAAGTCACTGATAAAAAGTGATAAACCGTAGCGTAACGAAGACCTTCCCAAGTGCCATCAGCGTAATCGCTGTAATCAACACCACATAGGTCGATCATTTGTTCGAATTTGAGTTTCTTGTTGTCGCGTAGCGTCTTAACCACCTTAAGCATGTCTTTCGCGCTACATTCGATGGTTAACTCATTTAAATCAACAGTAAGCTTGGTGATTTTCTCGCCAAGAACTGATTGGACATTTTCGGTCAGTTTTTCTAATCGCGTCGTCATGTTTTCTTATCCTTAGCGAGCGATCGTATTGGTACGTTTGATTTTATTCTGCAACTGAATAATGCCGTAAAGCAAAGCTTCAGCAGTTGGTGGACAACCAGGCACATACACATCCACAGGCACGATGCGATCACATCCACGCACCACAGCATATGAGTAATGGTAATAACCACCGCCATTCGCACATGAACCCATTGAGATCACCCAACGTGGCTCAGCCATTTGATCGTAAACTTTACGAAGTGCTGGGGCCATCTTGTTTACCAAGGTGCCCGCCACAATCATCACATCAGACTGACGAGGACTTGGGCGGAACACCACGCCAAAACGATCCAAGTCATAACGTGAAGCGCCAGCATGCATCATCTCTACCGCACAGCAAGCCAAACCGAATGTCATTGGCCACAAAGAACCTGTACGGGTGTAATTAATCACCGTATCAAGACTCGTCGTTACAAAGCCTTTTTCTAAAATGCCCTCAATGCTCATTTGGCAACCTTCATCAAATTAGGTGTATTTATTCCCACTCTAGCGCACCCTTCATCCATTCATAGATAAAGCCAACGACCAAAATACCAAGGAATACCATCATGGCAAGGAATCCAAACAAACCGATTTCCTTAATCACAACAGCCCAAGGGAATAAAAACGCGATTTCTAAATCAAAAAGAATAAATAGAATAGCAACGAGGTAATAACGAACGTCGAATTTCATACGGGCATCTTCAAATGCCTCAAAACCACATTCGTAAGGGGAATTTTTTTGTGCGTCAGGGCGATTCGGAGAGACAATTTTACCGAGAACAATAGGCCCCACACCGACAGCTAGGCCAACCAAGATAAACAATAAAATCGGGAAATAATTCTCCAGCACATCAAGCTCCAGTTTTTAAAGCGTTTTTTGATTGCATCATGCAATCAAATAATTTAGTACTAATTAATCCTTGTGATTGTAACCCAAGCCTAGCGCTTCATGCAAAGCACAAACGTTTAAATTCAGCATTTCAAATGCCAATTGATGAATACATACAAAAATAATCAAAATACAATCTTCATGCAGATTTCGTAACATCAAAAACGATATCTGACAGGCCTTTGGCGAAGTTCGTTTCGCAAAAAGGTATTTTTAAAATCAAAAGTATTGAAATAATTTAACCATCCGTTTAATGTGGGCTTTTACTATTAATAGGCATGTAAACGATGAAGAATAGCAATGGCGGGCCAGTGACTAAACCTGGCAAATTAACTTCATCTAAAAACGCGCTAAAACACGGTGCCACCTCTAAACATTTCATTAATGAAAATGAAGTGCGCGAGTACGAACAACTCCTCTCAAAACTTCAAAAAACTTACAGCAGCGACAATCCACTCGTGTCCATGCAACTTGAACGTATTGCAAAAATAAAAATACAACTCGAGCGCATCAATCAAGTAATCAATGCATCCTTCGAGATGGCTGAGATTCAAAACAATATTGACGAAATTTTGATGAATAAACTTCAGATGTCTGAAGATCAAGAATCTCAAGCTAGAGAGATGACTGAAGGCAATATGGATTTCGATATCATGATTAACGAAGCACGTATGAATGTTTCAAAAGAGTTAAATCAGCTTTCATTCGAAGCATTCAACAATCCGCAATTTTTCTTAGATCAAGCACCACTGCTCTGCAAATACTTACATGGGAAGGCCAAAGAGCATCAAGTGCCGATTTCAACCTATATTACCTATGAAGAATCGATGAATAATTCACAAAGTGACTTAGAAGCTAAAATTCATTTCAGACTTATCAAATTTATGAGTTTCGAGGAAAAATTTAATCCCCTTCAAAATACAACCGAAGCGATCTTAACCACCCCTCTTCAAAATTTATTAGACGGTGCAAAAGCAATTGCATCAGCCATTCATAAAATGAAGCAAATTGACTCAAAATTATTTCTTTTCAGTCAATTAAGAAACGTGAATCAATCTCCTGTTAGCCTTGATTTCGATGTGCTTGATAAACTATATCGATATCAAACTACGCTTCAGCGCCAACTCTCAACGTGTATTGGAGAACTTCTAGCGCTTAATAAAATTTAAGTGCTATCGGTTTATAATACGACAAACAATCTTCTTGGATGAATCTTGAAAACCAC
>ERZ1034361.842-NODE-842-length-18158-cov-10.524086_pt1 | contig 18158 bp, 19 predicted proteins | sample MGYA00520617_ERZ1034361 | MGnify/ENA primary metagenome ERZ1034361 (study PRJEB33736, sample SAMEA104284507) | Azolla filiculoides | biome: Urban; feature: Water surface; material: Ditch water | place: Netherlands | collected 2015-10-28 | depth 0-0.1 m ... | reverse complement strand
TTGGGGCCTGAGCGGATCGGCCGATTTGGCGAGCGAAGCGAGTTATGAGGTCGACCGCTCAGGTCCCAACCCGGCGCGACAAACGCCACCAAGGCTTAAATGACGACCGGCTCCGGCTCCAGCCGAATCCCAAACCGCTCGTACACACTGGTCTGAATGGCTTTGGCCAAGGTCATCACCTCGCCACCCGTGCAGGGGTTCTCGCGCCCGCCCCGGTTCACCAGCACCAGCGCCTGCTTTTCATAGACCCCAGCATGGCCCACAGACTTGCCTTTCCAGCCGCAGGCGTCGATCAGCCAGCCCGCAGCCAGCTTGATGCTGCCGTCGGGCATGGGGTAGTGCACCACTTTCGGGTCACGGGCGATGATGTCGGCGCACTGCTCGGGGGTGACGGTGGGGTTTTTGAAGAAGCTGCCCGCGTTGCCGATGACCTGCGGGTCGGGCAGTTTGGCGCGGCGGATTGCCACCACCCAGTCAAAAATCTGCCGGGCGTCGGGTGTGTGGATGCCCGTCTCGGCCATCTTGCGCTCCAGATCGAGGTAGCCCAGCTCGGGCTTCCAGCGTTTGGCCAGTGCAAAGCGCACGCAGAGAATGACGGCACGGCCCGCCAAGCCCAGGCCCTCTGGGCCACCCGATGCGTGTTTGAATACCGAGTCCCGGTAGCTGAAGCCGCATTGCGCTGCGTTCAGGCTGAACAACTCACCCGTCAGCATGTCCATCGCATCGAGCGAGTCAAAGCGGTCTTGCAGCTCCACCCCATAGGCCCCAATGTTTTGCACGGGCGATGCCCCCACGGTGCCGGGGATCAGGGCCATGTTTTCCAGGCCCGGGTAGCCGTTGTCGAGCGTCCAGGCCACCAGGTCGTGCCAGTTCTCACCGGCACCGGCCTCGATCACCCAATGCTTGTCGGTCTCGCTCGCCAGGCGCAAGCCGGGCACCTCGACCTTGAGGACCAGCGCTTTGACATCGCCCGTCAAAACAATGTTGCTGCCGCCGCCCAGCACCTGCCGGGGCAAGGTGGCCAGTTGGGGGTCGGCCAGCACGGCCAACAGGTCGGCTTCGGAGCGCACCCGCACCAAAGCCTGGGCCTTGGCGGCGATGCCGAACGTGTTGTACGGCTGCAGGGGGACATTTTTCTCCAGGTTCATGGGAGAATTGTCGCATTCTCAACCTCGGATTTTTATTGCCATGCCCTCGTTTGATACCGTTTGCGAACCCAATATGGTCGAAGTGCGCAACGCCGTTGACACTTCTGCCAAAGAAATCGGCACCCGCTTTGACTTCAAAGGCACGTCTGCCAACATCGAACTCAAGGACAAAGAGATCACGATGTTCGGCGATGCCGAGTTTCAGCTCACGCAGGTCGAAGACATCCTTCGCAACAAACTGACCAAGCGCAACGTGGACGTGCGCTTTCTGGACATTGGCAAAGTCGAGAAAATCGGCGGCGACAAGGTCAAGCAGGTGATCAAGGTGAAAAACGGCATCGAGACCGAAGATGCCAAGAAGATCACCAAGCTGATCAAGGAAAGCAAAATCAAAGTCCAGGCGTCCATTCAGGGCGATGCGGTGCGCGTGACCGGCGCCAAGCGCGACGACCTGCAAGCCGCCATGGCCCTGCTGCGCAAGGACATGACCGAGCTGCCACTGTCGTTCGACAACTTTCGGGACTGATCCAACTGGGCCAAGCCATCGCTGGCTACCCGACTTGATTGAAGATCTTCGGCTTTGACCGTCATGGATACCCGGTCAAGCCAGGCATGACGAGCCCGAAAGCCCACAACTCAAGCAGGCTCGTCCAGGAAGCCGCCCGAGCGCAAAGTGACCACCAGGGTGTCGCGCCAACCGCCTTCTTGCTCTGGCTGGATCGGGGTGGTTTCGTGAATCACGCGGCTGTCGTCCAGCAACAGCAATGACCACGGCTCGGTCAAAGTAAAGCGCTGGCCCCGGGGGCTGTCCATGTCAAACACCCGGGTTTCGCCACCTTTGATGCCGTGGCGCCTCACCAAAAACACCGCCACCCAGTTCACGCCATCGCGGTGCGCGCCTTCGGGTGTAGGGCGGCCAATGCCGTCGGTGGTGTCGATGCGAAACTGGTGGGCTTCGGTGAACCAGGTCTGATCGCCCTGCGCGGCAGAGGCCACACGGGCCAGCCAACACAACACTTTTTGCCACGCCACTTGCTGCACCACTTCAGTGGCCATGGGGTCAAACCAGCGCTGCATGCCGCCATGCAAGGCGTTGTAGGACACGGGCTGCCAATGCGCGCGGTGTGGGGTGGCCATTGTTTGGTTGCCCGTCACCTCGAAACTGGCATGACGGCGGCGGCGGTAGCGCCCACCGTCCTTGAGGTACTGGTCGGGCGGCAAATCGTTCCAGCTGGATTCGAGCGCTTGCAAGGCCTCGATCGGGACGCCTGCCAAAGCGCAAACGCTGGCGGCACCGAGCACCGCGAAGCCTTGTTCCACCAAGGTGGCATTGAGCTGACCAGGCTCGGTCAAAGGGGGCTGCAGCGTTTGTTGGGGCATGAAAACGTCCAGTAGGAATCAAGCAAAGAGCGCAAGCATAACGCCGAGCTGTGCTGCTAGACCGAGGTGGCCATTTTTCAAAGCGCAAGCTGATGTGGATCAAGGCCCTGCGCAGGGCATGAGCTTAATCTGCATCCATCGCACAGGAGAGAAAATGAGCAGATTGCAATGGAGCGATGCGCTGTCACTGGACATGCCCGCGATGGACGCTGGCCTGAAAACTTTCGTGACCTTGCTGGACTTGGCGCATGAAGCGCCCGACACGTCTTTGGTCTCTCGCTGGCGTGACTTGGTTCTGCACACCGCACATGTATTTGAGCGGGAAGACCGTTGGATGCGCACCAGTTTGTTCCCTTCAGCCCACATCCACATCACGCAGCACAAGGTGGTACTCGATGTCATGCAAGAAGGCTTGAAGGCCGGGGAGTCGGGCGACTTGGCCTTGATCCGAAAAATGGCCGACGAACTGGGCCAGTGGTTCGCCAACCACTCACAATCAATGGACGCCGCTTTGGCCCTGCACTTGCGTAAAACCGGTTACGACCCTGCAACCGGTGTACTCAGCATGCCCGACGACATCGCTCTTGCGGCGTAACGTCAGGCATCTGATCAAACAAGACTTCAAGCGTAACGCTGGCTGGCCAGTTTGGCGCCTTCAGCCAGCGCCTTGAGCTTGGCCTCGGCCACCGCACGGCTCATGGGAGCCAAGCCGCAGTTGGTGCAGGCGATCAGCCGGTTTTTAGGCACGAACTGCAAGGCACGGCCAATGGTGTCGGCAATTTCCTCCGGCGTCTCGATGTCCGGATTGGCCACATCGATCACCCCCACCATCACGTCTTTGCCTTCCAGCAGCTTCATCATCTCCATGGGCACATGCGAGTGCATGCACTCCAGGCTGACTTGCTGAATGCTGCTCTTGGCCAGGGCCGGAAACACTTTTTCGTACTGACGCCACTCCTCGCCCAGCGTTTCTTTCCATTTGTTGTTGGCTTCGATGCCGTAGCCGTAGCAAATGTGGACGGCGGTGGTGCAGGTCAGACCGCGTGCGGCCACCTCCAGCGCTTTGACGCCCCAATCGGCGGCTTCGTCCATGTAGACGTTGAAGGCCGGTTCGTCGAACTGGATGATGTCCACGCCATCGGCTTGCAGCGCCAGCGCTTCTTGGTTCAACAACTCGGCAAAGGCCATGGCCATCTTGACCTTGTCACCATAAAAACGGTCGGCCACGGTGTCGACAATCGTCATCGGGCCGGGCAAGGTGAATTTGAGTTTTTTCTTGGTGTGGGCGCGTGCCAACTGGGCCTCGAAAGCGTGCACACGGCCTTTCAGGCGCAGTGGCGCGATGACTTGAGGCACCTGCGCGTCGTAGCGGTTGTTGCGAATGCCCATGGTGACCTTGTTCACAAAGTCGATGCCCTCGACCTGCTCGACAAAGCCATGCACAAAGTGCTGACGCGCCTGTTCGCCGTCGCCGATCACGTCCAGACCCGCGTCCTCTTGCGCTTTGATCCACAGCAGCGTGGCGTCGGCCTTGGCTTGTTGCAGCTCGGGGCCTTGGGTGGTCCACTGGGGCCAGAGTTTCTCGGTCTCGGCCAGCCAGGCGGGTTTGGGCAAGCTGCCAGCGATCGCGGTGGTGAACATGTCAAAAATCCTTGGGGTTTAAAAATCAAAGCGGAGAGTTTGCCGTCAATGTGAATTCCTGGGCGAGCAACTCGTAAGAACGCATTTGAGCCGCAGGGTCATGCGTCCAGGTGATGACCACCAGTTCATCGACCTCCAGCCGTGCGGCCAGCTGGCGCAGCTTGGCGGCTACGGTGGCGGCCGAGCCGATCAGGGCCGATTCGCGCAGACGCTGCAGGGCGAACTGCTCGGCCGGGCTGTAGTCACGCGCAGCTTCTTCGGGCGGCAAGAGTGGCCCAATGCGGCCCAGGTTGCGGTCCATCTTCCAGCGGGCGCGGCTTTCGAACAGGCGCAGCGCCTCTTCGTCGGTGTCTGCGGCAAGAGCCCACACGCACAGCGCCGCAGATGGTTTTGGCAAGCCAGCGCTGGGGCGAAAGGTTTCGCGGTAAATCTGCAGCGCTTCGTCGGCGCCCTGCCCGTCGGTGATGAAGTAGGCAAACGCGTAAGGCAAGCCCAGGTGCGCGGCCAACTGGGCCCCGTAGTCTGAGCTGCCCAACATCCACACCGTGGGTGCAGTGCCCGACTGCGGGTAAGCGTAGACGTTGTGCCCGGGGTGTCCCGGCGGCAGGTTCTGCCCACTCACCCAGGCTTGCAACTCCATGACCTGCTGAGGAAAACGCTCGGAGGCGTTGCGGTCCGGGTTGAGCAGTTGCGCGGTGCGCCCATCGCTGCCGGGTGCGCGGCCCACACCCAAATCGATGCGGCCCGGAGCCAACGCATCAAGCACGCGGAACTGCTCAGCCACTTTGAGCGCCGCATAGTGCGGCAGCATCACGCCCGCACTGCCGATGCGGATGCGTTGCGTGCGGGCTGCAATGGCGGCCATCAAGACCTCAGGCGCACTGCCCACGATGCTGGGGTGACTGTGGTGCTCGCTCACCCAAAAGCGGTGGTAGCCCCAGGCCTCGGCCTGTTGGGCCAATGCCAGCGTCTGGCGGATCGTCTCGTCTTGCCCGCGCCCAGAGGCGGCAGCGGACTGGTCGAGGATGGACAGTTTCAGACTCATTGGGGTTGGGGTTTGGTTTCGGTGTCCAGGGCGGCCATTTCGGCCTCTTGCAATGCCCGCCACATGACCTTGCCGCTGCCGCTCTTGGGCAAGGCATCGACAAAACTCACGGCGCGGGGCATTTTGTAAACCGCCATGTTCTCACGACACCAGTCGATGATGTCTTGCTCAGTAACTTTGCCCTTGTGGTCCTGCCGCAAAACCACCACCGCCTTGACCGACTCGCCCCGGTAGGCGTCGCGGGTGGCGATGATGCAAGCCTCCTGGATGGCCGGGTGGCGGAACATCAAAGCCTCGACCTCAGCAGGCCAAACCTTGAAGCCGCTGGCGTTGATCATGCGCTTGAGCCGATCGGTCATGAAAAAGTAGCCCTCTTCATCGACCCGCCCCATGTCGCCCGAGCGGAAAAAGCTTTTGCCATCGCGCTCAAAGAATGCGGCAGCCGTGGCCTCGGGCCGCTTCCAATACCCCTTGAACACCTGCGGTCCGCTGATCACGATTTCGCCCGACTCTCCGGGCGACAGCTCGGCCAGGGTCTCGGGGTCGACGATGTGCGAGGACACACTCATGAACGGGATGCCCAGACATTGTTTTTTGGGAGCATCCGGCGGGTTGGTGTGAGACGGTGCTGCAGTTTCGGTCAAACCATAACCCTCTACATAGCGCAGGCCGAACTGATCCAACAAGCGCTGGGCAACAGCCTCGGGCATGGCCGCGCCACCGCCGCCAATGTAGACCAAGCTGTTCAAGTTGTAGCTGTCCATGTGCGGGCTGCCCAACAAGTCGATCACCATGGTGGGGATGTTGGTCCAGTGGGTCACGCGCCATTTGGAGATCAAATGCCCCGCCACATCGCGGTCCCAGCGCGGCATGATCACCAGACTCGCCCCCAGCAAGATGCTGGTGTGCATCACACTCACCATGCCAGTGATGTGGAACATGGGCACCACACACAGCGTCACGTTTTCGGGCGTTCCATTGCCCCACAGGCCGCTGGCCATGGCGTTGTGCATGAGGGTGCCGTGGGTGTGCATGCAGCCTTTGGGCAGACCCGTGGTGCCGCTGGTGTAGGGCAACACCGCCAGATCGTCCGGGCCAGCCTTGACTTCGGGCAAGTCTGCTGTTGTCCGTGCTGACATCAACTCACGCCAGGCATGGGCTTGGCCCGACACCATGACCGGCAGTGCGCGCACGGGCAGCAGCCAGGAGCGCCAGGCTTCAGGCAAATCCTCGGGGCCAACGGCGTCAGGATCAAACACATCGGTGAATTGCGTCACCACCAGATGCTGCAAACGCTGCTCAGGCGGCAGCGCATCACTGGCCTGGGCCAAATCGGGTGCCAAATCTGCGGTGGTCACAGCCACCCGGGTGTCCGGGTCGGTGATGTAGTGCTTCAACTCTTCAGCACGGTTCATCGGGTTAACCGGCACTACCACGGCATCCAGCCGCAGGATCGCGAAATGTGTGATCACCAACTGGGGGCAATTTTGCATGTCGAGCACCACACGGTCGCCCGGCTTCACACCGATTGCAGCCAACTGCCTGGCCATTTGTTCGGCACTCGACAGCAAGTCTTGAAACGTCCACGCACGCCCCATGAACACCAGTGCGGCTTTGTCCGGATAACGCAAGGCACTGATCGCCAGGTTCATCCAGAGTGAGGTCGCAGGCGGGGTGATCTTGGCTGGCAAACGCGCGGGCCAAACAGCAGCATGTGCGGGCATCAGCAGTCTCCTCAATTGATGTGTGTGCTGCATGTTAATCGCCCACTGTCTTAAAGCCAGGCATGACTTTGTCACCGTCGGGACCAAGTCATGCCGCTTGCAGCAAGGTCAAATGGATCGCTTTTTGTGTCAGATGGGGCTGGCCTGCCCCATCAATATGCAGGCCCATGGATGAACAAATATTCTTTTAAGAACTTATGCTTTCTCGAATTATTTAACAATCTTTAAAAATATTTATAGATTGATTTTTATACTTTTATTACTAAAATAAATCACCATGCAAACAAACACCACACCTGACACACCGGAAGACTACTGCGGCACCACCTATGCAGCCAAACTGCTCGGGTTGTCGGTCGGCACCATCCAGACCTTGGTCGAAAAAAACGAGCTGCAAGCTTGGAAAACGCAAGGAGGCCACCGTCGCATTTCGATGCCCTCCATCCGCGAATACCAACGCAAGCACAACATGCTCACCATACAGACAGAGCCTCGTGACAACAGGCTTCGTGTTTTGCTGGTGGAAGACGATGCTGTAACACGCGAGATGCTGCGCGGTTACTGCAACCGATCCAGCATGCCTGTGGACTGCACAGCCATGTCATCAGGCCTGGAGGCCTTGATCGACATCTCCAGTATCAAGCCCGATGTGCTGATCACCGATCTGGACATGCCGGGCGTTGACGGCTTTGAGTTGCTGCGCACACTCCGTCAGAACCCTCAATTCAATCGCATGACAACCTTGGTACTGTCCGCTCTGACCCCCGAAGAAATAGATGGTCGAGGCGGTCTGCCAGAAGGAACCATCTTCATGTCCAAACCCATCAACATGGATTGGTTCAACGGGTTCTTTACCGCGTTCCTGGCAGGTCGATACATCGAATTGCACACCAGCGATAACCAGAAAACATCGGCACAGGCAGCTTGATCACTCGGAGGGCCGTCATGACGGCCTGTGATCACGCCTATTCTTTGGCCTCAATGAACAAAGATGACACCCAGGCGCCACGGGTGAACGCCAAGGCGCGAACCCGCAGGGCGCGTTCCGCTTGAAGATGTATGCGGCAGTGGTAATCCAGCCCATCGGTTTGCCCTTGACAGCTGCTGAAAATAGGGCGTGACCATTGCTTGCGCCCATCAACTTCCAGATTCAACTCTTGCCATGCTTGAATCCCGTCCTCAGGGACGCAGACGATCAAAGTCTCGTCAATGTCGAAGTCACGGTGACGGGACAACGATGCGGGAATATCGAGGACCACCACAGAATCACCCGCACTGTCCGAGCGCCAATGTTCAGGTCGGCTCATGGCTAGCATCTAGCAACTTGCGGGCCTTGCCCACCACCAGATTCCCTGCCATGCAAACAACAACGGTGGGATGTTATCGAACGGCAAAAATGACTTGCTGAATCACATCAACATGGTTGTCGGCGATTTTTTGGAGGATAGCTGGATGGACAGCGTTTTCGCTGATCAAAAGACGAGGCATGGCGGGTCTCCTGTTTCATTAAAAATTCAGTTCTGAGTCATCAAAGAAAAAGGCATCCAGTGAATTTCACCGAATGCCTTTAAGCTTTTAAATGGTGGAGCTGGGGGGATTTGAACCCCCGTCCATAAGTCTTTTTCGTACAGTTCTACATGTGTAGTCGTCTGATTTGAGTCTCGCCAAATGAACCGCGCAGCGACACGCTGAACACCCAGCCAGTACCCTTTTTTCTCACACCACCTCAAGGTACCCGAGGTGATGCCAGCCCATATGTTTTACCTTGCAGCTAGGACTTTGAGGGGTTTAACCCCCTCATCACCCTAACCCAGCCTATCGGCCAACTGTTGCAAGGCTCACCGGATTAAGCGGCGAGTGCGAAACGTTCGTCGTTTGCAGTTAGTTTTTTTTCCGAAGTTTTACGAGGATCAGAACCTCGACATGCCCTGCCACGCGTCCGAACCCATGTCGAAACCAGTGCAGCCCCTCAAGACCTATTTTAGGCCTTGTTCAGGAACTTCAAGAGCGCCATGGGCGAATCAATGTGTAAATGGGCATTCCAGCGCGAAATATCGGTCTGTTGACCCAAATAACCGTAGGTGGCTGCCACGGTGCCCATGCCAGCGGCCAATCCCGCCACGATGTCGCGCTCGTCGTCGCCCACATAAACGCATCGGGCCGGATCGACCGACAAACGGCGAGCCGCTTCGAACAAAGGCTCAGGGTGGGGCTTGGCGTGTGGCGTGGTGTTGCCACTGACGATGGCACCCGCCGATGAGAACAAGGGCATGGCGGAGGTCAGAGGGTCGGTGAATCGGCTCGACTTGTTGGTCACCACCCCCCAAGGCAGGCCTTGCCCAACCAGCGCCGAAATCATCTCGACCACACCGTCAAAAATTCGGGTACGCTCGGTCATGCAGTTTTCGTAGTTGACAAAAAACTCTTCCTTCATCGCCTCAAACTCGGCGTGCTCGGGCGTCATGTCGAAAGCGATGCCCAACATGCCTCTGGCCCCCGCACCTGCCATGTGGCGGTAATGCTCTAGAGGGAAAGACGACAAGCCACGGTCCACCCGCATTTTGTCGACCGCCGCACCCAAATCCGGGGCACTGTCAATCAAGGTGCCGTCCAGGTCAAAAAGGACGGCTTGGATGTCTTTGAACATGATCAGGCTTTCCGGCAGGCCAGCAAGTAATTCACACTGGTGTCTTGGCTGAGCCAATAGCGTTTGGTGAAGGGGTTGTATTCCATGCCTTTGAAGCCTTGAGCGTCCAATCCAGCATCGCGTGCCCAGGTGGTCAACTCGCTCGGCTTGATCAGACGGGCAAATTCGTGTGTGCCTTTGGGCAGCAAATTCAGGATGTATTCGGCGCCCACGATGGCAAACAGGAACGACTTGGGGTTGCGATTGAGCGTGGAAAAGAACACCCAACCGCCAGGCTTGACCAATTGAGCACAGGCTTTGACCACCGAAGCAGGATCAGGCACGTGTTCGAGCATTTCCATGCAAGTGACCACATCAAACTGTGCAGCTTGTTCTGCAGCCAAGGTCTCAGCGCTGACTTCGCGGTATTGAACACCCACAGTGCCCGCTTCCAAAGCATGCAGCTGGGCAACTTTGAGTGATTTGGTGGCCAGGTCGACACCGAGAACCTGCGCACCTTTACGGGCCATGGCATCGGCCAAAATGCCCCCACCGCAACCCACATCCACGACTTTCAATCCCGTCAAGGGCACCAGGCCATTGATCCATTCGAGGCGCAAAGGGTTGATCTGGTGCAAAGGACGAAATTCGCTTTCTGTATCCCACCAGCGGTGGGCCAGATCAGAAAATTTGGCCAATTCGGCCGGATCGACATTGCTGGTTGATTGATTCATGGGTGAGATTGTCATGCAAGCTGCACGACACATGAGGAGCAGCCATAAAAAAAGCCCCATCGCTGGGGCTTTTGATGATCCTGAAGAGGATTACTTGTTGGCGCGTGTGCCCACCACTTCGATTTCCACACGGCGGTTCTTGGAACGGCCAGCAGAAGTCTTGTTGTCAGCAACTGGCTGCTTCTCGCCTTTGCCTTCGGTGTAAACGCGGTTTTTCTCGATGCCCTTAGACACCAAGTAAGCCTTCACAGCGTCAGAACGCTTGACAGACAGCTTCTGGTTGTAAGCATCCGAACCCACGGAGTCGGTGTGACCCACAGCAATGATGACTTCCAGGTTGATGCCCTTGACTTTGCCAACCAGGTCGTCCAGCTTGGCTTTGCCTTCAGCTTTCAACACAGCTTTGTCGAAGTCGAAGAATGCGTCAGCAGCGTAAGTCACTTTGGTGGCAGCAGCTGGAGCAGGTGCTGGAGCAGCAGCCTTCGGGGCAGGTGCTGGAGCGGCTTTCGGAGCAGGAGCTGCTGCTGGTGCTGCCTTAGGAGCAACGATCGCGCCATCGCAACCGGCAGCTGCAGTTGCAGGTGTCCAGTTGGCATCGCGCCAGCACAGTTCTTGTGTACCGTTTTTCCAGACGAGGTCGCCGGAGCCGTTGCGCCAGTTGTCAACAGATTGAGCGCCAGCGGCAGTTGCGAGAGCTGCGGAGGCAATCAACATCGCCACATTATTGAATTTCTTCATGGTCTTCCTTATGAGGGATAAAGCCGCAGACTCGCTGCGAAAAAAAATACGTTTCAGATGACCGTCACCTGAACCGTTGATAAATATTGTGCCATAGACGGAAGAGGGAATGCATAAATCATGTGTTGACAAACTAGGCCTCACTTGGAATGAATGACAAATGTTGCATATCCGCGACATCCGCTTGCACCTAAAATCGGGGTTTCACATTGCGTCCAATACCCCTCTATCTTTTATGACCCAGTTCGCCAAAGAAACACTGCCCATCAGTCTGGAAGAGGAAATGCGGCGCAGCTACCTCGATTACGCCATGAGCGTGATTGTGGGTCGCGCCCTGCCAGATGCACGCGATGGCCTGAAGCCGGTTCACCGCCGAGCCCTGTTCGCCATGCACGAGCTGAACAACGACTGGAACCGACCGTATAAAAAGTCTGCCCGTATCGTGGGTGACGTGATTGGTAAATACCACCCACACGGCGACCAATCGGTGTACGACACCATCGTGCGCATGGCGCAAGACTTTTCGATGCGGCACATGCTCGTTGATGGCCAAGGCAACTTCGGCTCGGTGGACGGCGACAACGCAGCGGCGATGCGTTACACCGAAATTCGTTTGGCCAAGATCGCGCACGAGATGCTGGCGGACATTGACAAGGAAACCGTGGACTTCGGCCCCAACTATGACGGCTCCGAAAAAGAGCCGCTGGTGTTGCCCTCGCGCCTGCCCAACTTGCTGATCAACGGCTCTGGCGGTATTGCGGTCGGTATGGCCACGAACATCCCTCCACACAACCTGAACGAAGTGGTGGACGCTTGCCTGCACTTGCTGCGCAACCCCGAAGCATCCATCGACGAGTTGATGGAAATTGTGCCGGCACCCGACTTTCCGACAGGCGCCATCATTTACGGCATGACAGGGGTCAAGGACGGCTACCGCACAGGCCGCGGTCGTGTGGTCATGCGGGCCAAGTGCCATTTTGAAGACATCGACAAAGGCCAACGCCAGTGCATCGTGGTCGACGAGCTGCCCTACCAAGTCAACAAAAAAACGCTGCAAGAGCGCATGGCCGAGTTGGTTCACGAAAAGAAGATCGAAGACATCAGCCACATCCAGGATGAGTCCGACAAGTCGGGCATGCGCCTGGTGATTGAACTCAAACGCGGTGCGGTGCCAGAAGTGGTGCTGAACAACCTCTACAAGCAAACCCAGCTGCAAGACACCTTCGGCATGAACATGGTGGCCCTGATCGACGGCCAGCCCAAGCTGTGCAACCTGAAAGACCTGATCCAGGTCTTCTTGCAGCACCGCCGCGAAGTGGTGACACGTCGCACGGTGTTCGAGCTGCGCAAAGCGCGCGACCGCGGCCACGTTTTGGAAGGCTTGGCTGTGGCTTTGGCCAACATTGATGACTTCATCGCCATCATTCGAAGCGCGCCCACACCGCCAGTTGCCAAGACCGAATTGATGACCCGCGCCTGGGACAGCCAGATGGTGCGCACCATGCTGACCCGTGCCCGCGATGACGGCTCGGTGGTCAACGCCGACGATTACCGCCCAGAAGGTCTGGAGCGCGAATACGGATTGGGCCAAGACGGCCTCTACCGCCTGTCCGACACGCAAGCGCAAGAGATTTTGCAGATGCGTCTGCAGCGCCTGACCGGTCTGGAACAAGACAAGATCGTGGCCGAATACAAAGAGGTCATGTCCGAAATCGAAGACCTGCTGGACATCCTGGCCAAGCCAGAGCGCGTCTCGACCATCATTGGCGACGAGCTGGGCACCGTGCGCCAGGAATTCGGTCAGACCAAGATTGGCGCGCGCCGCAGCGAGATTGAGCACAGCGCTCAAGACCTGTCCACCGAAGACCTGATCACACCCACTGACATGGTCGTGACCTTGTCGCACAGCGGCTACATCAAGAGCCAGCCTTTGTCCGAATACCGCTCACAAAAGCGCGGTGGCCGAGGCAAACAAGCGGCGGTCACCAAAGAAGACGACTGGATTGACCAACTTTTCATCGCCAACACGCACGACTACTTGCTGTGCTTCTCCAACCGGGGCCGTTTGTATTGGCTCAAAGTCTGGGAAGTGCCTGCGGGCTCACGTGGCTCGCGCGGTCGCCCCATCGTCAACATGTTCCCGCTGCAAGAAGGCGAAAAGATCAACGTGGTGCTGGCCTTGACTGGTGAAGCACGCACCTTCCCCGAAAACCAATATGTTTTCATGGCCACCTCCATGGGTACGGTCAAGAAGACTTCTCTGGATGAATTCAGCAATCCTCGCAAGGGCGGCATCATCGCCGTCAATCTGGACGAAGGTGACTTTTTAATTGGCGCAGCCCTGACGGACGGCCAGCACGACGTGATGTTGTTCAGCGACGGCGGCAAGGCTGTGCGCTTTGACGAAAACGATGTGCGCCCACTGGGTCGCAGTGCACGCGGCGTGCGCGGCATGATGATCGAAGACCACCAAAGTGTGATTGCCATGCTGGTGTCGGAACAAGAAAACCCAGATGCCCCTGCCGACGAGGCCAAAGCCCGCGCCAGCGTGCTCACGGCCACCGAAAACGGCTACGGCAAACGCACCAGCATCACCGAATACACCCGCCACGGCCGTGGCACCAAGGGCATGATCGCCATCCAGCAGTCCGAGCGCAACGGCAAAGTCGTCGCAGCCACCTTGGTCCACGCCGATGACGAGATCATGCTCATCACCGACACGGGTGTTTTGGTGCGCACCCGTGTTTCCGAAATTCGCGAGCTGGGCCGTGCCACACAAGGCGTGACCCTGATCGGCCTGGACGAAGGTGCCAAGCTGTCGGGCTTGCAACGCATTGTGGAAAACGACGCGAATGCCGCAGAGGGCGATGCCGAAGTACCGACAGACGACAGCGCACCCGCAGCGGAATAAGTGATGGGGCGCGCTTTCAACTTCTCGGCGGGTCCCGCCGTCATGCCCGAGGCTGTGTTGCAGCAAGCCGCATCGGAGATGCTGGATTGGCACGGCTCAGGAATGAGCGTGATGGAGATGAGCCATCGCGGCAAGGAGTTCATCAGCATTTACGAGCAGGCCGAAGCGGACCTGCGCGAGCTGCTGGCCGTGCCCGATCACTTCAAAATCCTGTTCATGCAAGGTGGTGGCTTGGCCGAAAACGCCATCGTGCCCTTGAACCTGTCGCAAGGCGGGGCCATGGACTTTGTGCTGACGGGCAGCTGGAGCCAAAAGTCGCTCAAGGAAGCGGGTAAATACGGGCAAGCCCGCGTGGCGGCCTCGGCGCAAGCCGACGGTTTCACGACTTTGCCCGCGCCAGCCACCTGGCAGATTGGCGCTGACAGCCGCTACGTGCACATCTGCGGCAACGAAACCATCCACGGTGTGGAATTCCATGAACTGCCCGACCTCAAAGCCTTGGGCTGCGACGCCCCGCTGGTGGTCGATTTTTCATCGCATGTGGCTTCACGTCCGGTGAACTGGTCGCGTGTGGGCCTGGCCTTTGGCGGCGCACAAAAGAATTTGGGCCCAGCTGGCCTGACTTTGGTCATCGTGCGCGAAGACCTGATCGGCAATGCCTTGCCCCATTGCCCGAGCGCCTTTGATTACAAACTGGTGAGTGACAACCAGTCCATGTACAACACGCCGCCGACTTACAGTATTTACATCGCCGGGCTGGTGTTCCAATGGCTCAAACAGCAAGGCGGCATCGCCGCCATGGAGCAACGCAACATCGCCAAAGCACAGCTGCTATATGACTTTCTCGACAGCTCCAGCCTGTTCGAAAACCGTGTCGCCCAAGACTGCCGCTCGCGCATGAACGTGCCTTTCTTCTTGCGTGATGAGTCGCGCAACGAGGCCTTTTTGGCGGGTGCCAAGGCGGCCAACTTGCTGCAACTCAAGGGCCACAAATCGGTTGGGGGCATGCGGGCAAGCATTTACAACGCCATGCCAATCGAAGGCATACAGGCTTTGGTGGCCTTCATGCGCGAATTTGAAAAAACACAGGCCTGAACCCGGCCCTCTGAAAGACTTGCGGACATGAGCCAACAACCCATTCAGTCGGATGCCTTGGGCGCTTTGCGTGTGCAAATTGACTCACTGGACAAGCAGCTGCTCAGCCTGCTGAACCAGCGCGCCCATGTGGCCGAACAAGTGGGCGAAATCAAACGCGCCGAGGGCTCGCCGTTCTTTCGCCCGGACCGCGTGGCCCAGGTCATCGACAAGATCACCAGCGCCAACCCAGGACCACTCAAAAACGAACACGTCGCCTCCATCTGGCGCGAGATCATGTCGGCCTGCTTGGCGCTCGAAGCCCCGCAACGCGTGGCGGTGCTTGGGCCCCAAGGCACATTTTGCGAACAAGCGGCCATCGAATTCTTTGGCAGCGCTGCCAACCTGATTTACTGCGCCAACTTCGACGAAGTCTTTCACGCCACCGCCGCAGGTACCGCCCAGTACGGCGTGGTGGGCATGGAGAACTCCACCGAAGGCGTGGTGGCCCGATCGCTCGATTTGTTCTTGCGCTCGCCTGTGCATGTGGTGGGCGAAGTCAGCCTGCAGGTGCGTTTTAATTTGCTGCGCCAACTCAATTCAGACGCGGGCATCGAGGTCGTGATGGCCCACCCCCAAGCGCTGGCTCAGTGCCAAGGCTGGTTGTCCAAGCACCTGCCACATGTGGAGCGCCGTGCCGTGTCGAGCAACGCCGAAGGTGCGCGCTTGGCGGCCACCAACCCGGCCTGGGCAGCACTGGCCAGCGAGCGCGCAGCCAGCCAATTTGGCCTGCACATCGTGCACCACGCCATCCAAGACGAAGCCTTCAATCGCACCCGCTTTGCCGTCATCACACTGCCCCAGACCCTGGCCACGCCACCCGCTTCGGGCAAGGACTGCACCAGCCTCGTGGTGTCGGTGCCCAACCGCCCGGGTGCCGTGCACGATTTGTTGGTGCCGCTCAAAAACAACGGCGTGTCCATGACGCGTTTCGAGTCGCGCCCCGCCAAATCAGGCCAGTGGGAGTATTACTTCTACATCGATCTGCAAGGCCACATCAGCGAGCCGCATGTGGCCGCTGCCCTGCAAGAGCTGCAAAGCCTGTGCGCGTTCTACAAGGTGCTGGGTTCGTACCCTGTGCCCGAGTGAGCGCGAGGTGAAGTTCCAACGCCTGGCCCTGATTGGCTGCGGCCTGATGGGCGGCTCGTTTGCACTTGCGTTGCGCCAAGCGGGCCTGGTGCAGCACATCACAGGTTTCAGCGCCTCCGAAAAAACACGCCAACGCGCCCTTGAGCTGGGTGTCATCGACCAAGCTTGCAACAGCGTGGCCGAGGCTGTGCAAGGCGCTGATTTGGTCCTACTGGCCGTGCCCGTGGGCGCCATGCACAGCAGCTTTGCCGCCATGCGCGATGCCCTGGCACCGCAGGCCCTGCTGATGGATGTGGGCTCTACCAAATGCGATGTGATCGCCGCTGCACAAGCGAACCTGGGCGAACGCCTGAATTGCTTGGTGCCTGCCCATCCGATTGCGGGCAAAGAGGTGGCCGGCATCGAGCATGCCGAAGCCAATCTCTACGAAGAGCGCCGCACCATCCTCACGCCTCTGCCGCACAACAGCATCCGCCAAATCAAAACGGCGAGCGAAGTCTGGACTGCCATCGGCAGCCACGTGAGCCACATGACCCCCGAAGCCCACGACGCCACCTTTGCCGCTGTCAGCCACCTGCCGCACCTGCTGGCTTTTGCTGCAGTCAATGCCCTCACATCACAAGCACAAGGCGCTTCGTTTTTGGAGATGGCAGGCCCGGGCTTCAGGGATTTTTCACGCATCGCCGCCAGCGACCCGTCCGTCTGGCGCGACATCCTGAGCGCCAACCACGACGAAGTGCTCACGCAAATGGCGCACTTTCGCGCAGCGCTTGATCAATTTGAAAATACCTTGAAGCAAGGCAACACCGCTGCGCTGCAGCAACTGATTCAACAAGCCAGCGATGTGCGCTCGGCTTGGACGCTGCAAGCGGGCAACGCTTGCAACAAAGCCTCTGAAGACTGACCCCATGTTCTCCACCGCCTTCCTCGACCTCCCCGCGCTGCAAGGCGCGTCCGGCACCGTCACCCTGCCCGGCTCCAAAAGCATCTCCAACCGCGTGCTCCTGCTCTCGGCCCTTTGCCAAGGCACCACCGTGGTCCACGACCTGCTGGACTCGGACGACACCCGCGTGATGCTGGCCGCGCTGCGCCAACTGGGCTGCGGCGTTCAGGTCGATGGCACCACCGTGACCATCACGGGTTTAGGCGGCCGCGCATGGCCGACTAAGGCGATTGAGTTTTTCATGGGCAACGCAGGCACGGCCATGCGCCCGCTCACCGCTGCGTTGGCGGTGCAAGGCGGTGACTTCACGCTCAAAGGTGTGCCCCGCATGCACGAGCGCCCGATTGGCGACCTCGTGGACGCCCTGCGCGAGTTGGGTTGCGCCATCGACTACCTGGGCAACGAGGGCTATCCACCACTGCGCGTGCGCCAGCCTGCGCTGCAACTGGACAAACCCATCCCCGTGCGCGGCGATGTGTCCAGCCAGTTCCTCACCGCCTTGCTGATGGCGCTGCCCCTGGCGGCCCAAGACCGCGCCATCACCATCGAGGTGGTGGGCGAACTCATCAGCAAGCCTTACATCGAGATCACGCTGAACCTGCTGGCACGTTATGGCATTGCCGTGGAGCGCCAAGGCTGGGAACGCTTTGTTATTCCAGCAGGCAGCCGCTACCAGTCACCCGGCACGATCCACGTCGAAGCCGATGCGTCTTCGGCCAGTTATTTCATCGCACTCGGCGCCATTGCCCAAGGCGACGGCATACGCATCCAGGGCGTGGGGGCCGACTCGATTCAGGGCGACATCCGCTTCATGGACGCCGCTGAGCAGATGGGCGCAAAAATCACCAGCGGCCCCAACTGGCTCGAAATCCAACGCGGCGCTTGGCCCTTGAAGGGCATCACGCTCGACTGCAACCACATCCCCGACGCAGCCATGACCTTGGCCGTGATGGCGCTGTACGCCGACGGCCCGACCACGCTGCGCAACATCGCCAGCTGGCGCGTGAAAGAAACCGACCGCATCGTGGCCATGGCCGCTGAAAGC
>ERZ1034361.841-NODE-841-length-18174-cov-4.019340_pt1 | contig 18174 bp, 26 predicted proteins | sample MGYA00520617_ERZ1034361 | MGnify/ENA primary metagenome ERZ1034361 (study PRJEB33736, sample SAMEA104284507) | Azolla filiculoides | biome: Urban; feature: Water surface; material: Ditch water | place: Netherlands | collected 2015-10-28 | depth 0-0.1 m ... | reverse complement strand
TTTGCATTTCTTGTTTCTCTATAAGAAAGTAAATCTAAACTATTATCTCTTTCTCTATTTGCTATTGCTTGGTTTGATACTGCTTTTTGTAGTTCTTTTTGAGATGTTAAAACTTCAATAACTTTATCATTAGTTTGGTTATACTGATTTCTTAATTCAATCTCTTTATTTATTTTATCTTGAGCTAATTGAGCAAGTTCTCTTTCTTTGTCTGCCTCATTTTCCATAGCATTAATTCTATTTTCTCTTTCTGAGAATACTCTATTAGACTCTTTAAGTTTTTGATTAAAGTCTGCTTGAGCTGTAGCTCTATCAACCCAAGTCTGTGCTTCACCACCTTCGCCCTCTTTTAAGGATTTTTTAAATGTTGAGTATTTAGTTGCAATAGCTTGGATAGCTTTAGAATATTCATCAGCAAAGTCGTAGTTAAAAGTGTCTTTATTTGCTTGGTATGCTTGTTCTGCATTAACCATTAAAGCATTTTTAGCATCTGTAACAAGTGATCTTGCTCTTGCAACTGCCTGTTTACCTAGAAGTTTCTCAGCATCATCAATAGTTTGAGTCCATTTTGTTACTTTCTCATTTATCTCACTTATTGTTTTATCCCAACCATTAAGTGTTTCACTTGTTAAAGATACAACTAATTTATCAATAGCTTGTTGAGCATTTTCTTTTTTACCTGCTTTTGGATCTGTTTTAGGTGGTTCTTTACCACCATCTTTATTTTTCTTATATTCATCTTCTCGAGCTTTAGCATTTTTAATTGCTTGATCTTGAATTTTCTTTTTAAGTGTCTCTAAATCTTTTGCTTTTTTCTCTAACTCTTTTGCTTGTTTAGTAAAGGTTGCTTTATCGTTGTAATCACTATTAGTTAAAACATTCCATAAAGTTCTACCACCAAACATACCACCTTTATTTTCAGTATTAATGTCTGTGATTTTTTGTTGTAATTCACCTAAAGCTATTTTACTAGCAGTAATATCATCAGTAAGTTTGTTAAACATTTTTCCAAGTTCAACATCATTAAAAGTCTTTTCAATTTTCTTCATTTGCTCAGGTAGAGAACTCATCTTTTTACGAGATTCTTCTATGCTGTCTGTTAGAGAGTTATAAGCCCAAACACCTAAACCTACAGCAACTGTTATAGCTGTTAACCATGGTACTGCAGCTCTTAAAGCTGTACCAAAAGCAGCTGTAGCTGCTGTTAAGCCTCCTACTGCTGTTATACCTGTAAATAAACCTCGAACAAAAGTAGCAATAGATACATTACCTAATATAACCATTTCAGTTGATACAAGAGCTATAGCTCCTCTAACAAGTTTAAATGCAAGATAACCTTCGCCTAAAGCTATAATCAATGCTGTGATACTTGCATCAGCTTTAATACCTGCCAAACTTGATAATGAAGAAGCAAAATCAGTTACAACATCATTAACTGTTGTTATTTGTTCCCCTACAAAACTTAAACTTGTTGAAAAGTCTGCTAGTGCATCTGTGTCCATTGAATTTAAGAAGTCAGTAAATGTTCTTGCTAAATTTCCTACTGCTGTATTAATACCTGTATCATTTACAAATCTATCTTGGAATAATTGCCAAGAACTTGTCATATTTTGCATAGCATAAAGAGTAGTCTTTTGAGCATCAGTAAGACCTTTTTCATACTGCTCTTTTAATGCTTTAGTAAATTTTGGAATAAACTCTGAAGATACAAGCTCTCCATTTTCCATCATCTTAAGAAGTTCAGCATTAGTTTTACCCATTGCTTTAGCTGCAAGACCTAAAGCACCTGGAAGTCTATCTCCAATTTGTCCTTTTAACTCTTCTGATTGAACAGTTCCCTTAGACATAATTTGACCCATAGCTCTCATAATACCTGATGTATCATCTGCTCGAAGCCCTAAAACAGCTGCAGCAGTTGATACAGCTGAGAATGTATCTTTAAGTTGACCCATAGAGAAGCCAGTACCTTCTGATGCACCTACAAGAAGTCTAAAGTCTCTTGCACTATTAAGTACATTAGCTCCAGTATCTTTTGAGTTTTGTTTCAGAAATTCAAATGCTCTTCCTGCATTCTCAACTGAACCAGTCATACTTTTTAATGAAGCTCTTACTGATTCAAATTTAATACCAGTGTCTACGAATTCAGCTAGTTTATCAATTGAGAATGCAGCAAGTACAGCATTTCTTACATCATAAAGTGTGGCTTTAAAAGGGTCAAATTGGATACCATTTACACTATTTTGAATTCCCCTTGCTGATCTTGAAACAGAATCATTTAATTTTGCAAAGTCTGCATGAGCTTTTTGTGTTGCTTCTTCAAATGAGAAGCCAGAATTCATATTTTTAACTGTTTCCCTATGAATGCTAACAGCTTTAGAACCTGCTGCAGTCAGTCCAGCAGTTTGCATTCTAGCAATAGCAGTTGTACTACCTCTAGCACCTTCTGTAATCTGTTTTTGAAGTTCTGCTATCTTTTTATAAGCATCTTCAGATCCAACACTAGCACCTAATTCTTTAAATATTTTTGATTGTTCGTTTGCCGCATTTCGGGCATCTTGGTTTATTTTCTTGAGAGAAGCTGCTGACATTGTTTCAGCATTTTTCAGTCCATCTTTAAAAGGTTGTAGATAAATACCTAGAGTAATCCCAACTGTACCTGACATAGTATAATCCTTTTTATTAGAATTATACTATCTTTTGGAGTTTACCTTGTTCATCGCTCGGATAAACTGTTTACCAAGGTCATCAACCTCAGGCATCATATATTCATCTAAAGCTTCTTTTGGATTTTCTGCTCTTACTATGTTTAAGTAGTCAATCCATGCAGCAAGTTCGTGGGTTGTGAGTTTATTTTTTAAATCCTCTATAAAAGGATATTTTAATTCATGAGCAATGGATAAGAGGTTGAAATGCCTCTCATCCTTTATGCTTTTTTTGCATCAATTCCGAGGTGTGCGTTCCATATTTCTGTTACTATGTTATTTGTTAATGAAGCTTTTAATTCATCTTCATTTTTAAAAACAAGCTTACCATTTTCATCAAATACTTTATCTGCTAAGTAATAAGCAATGCTTTTATCATTTTCTTCTTTACTTGCAATAATATCTTCTTGATCTTTGATTGTTGCTAATTTAATTTTAAAACTAACCCCTAGATCTTCAATTTTTAATAACTTCATTGGTGTGAAAATCATATTTATCCTTTATTTAATTTTATGTATATTATAGCTTATTTGTTTAAAACTTTATTAAGTCTGTCTGTTACCTGATGTATATTTTTATTTACTACTTTTGTAAAGAAGTCATATGGTTTTAATTTACCTCTTGCTCGACCTTTTGAAAATCTTTCCTGCCCTTTAAATTTAGCAAAAAAACCTTTTATGTAAGCAAAGTATTTTTCATCATCACCTGCTCCTCTTTGAGTTCTTAAATGAACCCTCAACCAAGTATTATTAGGTTTATCCTTAAGTTTTTTAGTTGTGAAGTTTGCATCAACAGCTTTGAGGTCATAGTTAGTTCTACCTTTACCATAATCCTTACCCTCTCGATGTTTTTGCGTTGAGACTTTACCTGCAGTATATCGTTTGGATGTTTTTGTAGTTAAGGGCTGATAAGCTATTTTATTAGCCTCTTCAGCTACTTTTCTTTGAATACTTCTTGCACCATTGTAAAGTGCATTATGAGCTTCAGGAATTAACTCAGCTTTGACTTGTGCTAAGATAGCCTTTATCTGAGCTTCTGCTTTTTTTGTTTCTATCAAACTTCTATCCGAGAACATAAAAGTTTAAGTTCCACATTTTTACCATCAATATTTGCAATTGATTCAATTTTATATATTGTTGGATCTAATGTAATACCTTTATATTTCTCATTTACTACAACTCTATTTTTAACTGATAAAGCAGGGATGTATCTAATATAAAACTCTGTTCTTGACATTGATAATTCTTGCTCTTCAGTAAATCTTTCAGATCCTGTAAGCTGTCTTTGTTTTGCAAACACTTCAGCTACAGAGTTCCAAGTTCTAAGTTCTTCACCAAAAGTGTTCCTAGTTATAGTTTCTTCTTCTATAACTATCCGAGTGTTCATTTTTCCTATTTGCATTGTTTGTCCTTTATACTATAACCCATCTTGCACCAGTTGGTACAGTTACAGTAACTCCGTTATTGATTGTAATATTACCAGTAGTCATAGCATTCATACCAGCAGTAATACTATAACTCGTTGTTATTGTTTGTCCATTTTCAAAAAATATCTTATCTGAACCAGCACCAGTAGCTCCAGCAGGTATAGTAATATTAGATGAACCATTAAAAGATACACCATTTATAGTTCGTGCTGTTTGAAGTGTTGAAGCAGTAGCTGAATTTCCATTATATGAACTTCCATTAGCACTTATTGAATAAGTAGTGCCATTTAGATAAATAGTTCCATTGCTGTAATGGTTTATATATGTTTGTTTTCCAAGACCTGGATCTAAATGTAAATTTCCATCTGTTGTTTGTACTGTTGCTATTGTTGCAACACCAGAACCACCACCGTTCCCACCTAATTGAACTTTAGCACCCCAACTAGCATTTGGTTGAGTAGTAAATGTAGCAGCAGAAGCATTTGTAGCAGTAGATGCATTTCCAGTTAATGCACCACTGAATGTTGGTGCTATTACTGTACCAGTAAATGTAGGTGAAGCAAACATTGTAGCTTTAGACTCATTAGTTACATTACCCAACCCAACATGTGCTTTAGTAACACCTGAAACTGTGCCAGTAAATGTTGGTGAATCTTTTGGAGCTTTAGTAGCTATAGAATTAGTTACAGTTGTTGAGAAGTTAGCATCATTACCTAATGCACTAGCTAACTCATTTAACGTATCTAGTGTGCTAGGAGCACTGTTAACTACTCCAGCTACTATTGTATCTACTTGTCCTTTATTAACTGCTTGATTATTAGCAGTAGCTGTAGGTACTATAGGACTACTAACAAATGTACTTACTGTACCACTTACAGTAGTAGCATTAACTATCTTAGAAACCTGTCTTGCTTTACTCATTAATTACTCCTATTAAACTATTTATTGATGTAGACATACTAGCAGTCTAAACCACTATACTTTTCTTTTAAACCATTATAAAGAGATACATAACCTCTTTCATCTTCATTATATGCTACATTGAAGTTAAAATCTTCTAACTTGTTATATACTGTTTTAGTTGTAGCTTCTATACCATCTACTGCCGGAGTTATTACTTCTCCATCTTCACCCAATACAGCTTCAATTGCTTCAACTGCTGGTACTTCTTCTGTTGTGATATTATACACACCTACAAGACTATTCCATCCCTCTTTAGATGAACCAAATAATCTATCTATTCTAATATATGCATCTTTTACTTCTATGCCTTTGAAGTTATAATTTGTTTTAATTGCCATTTTGTTTTCCTTTTATTTTAATATCCAATTTGTCCAAGTTGAATTTAACTTAGTTTTTACATACATATCACCATTATCTAGTCTTATCGCTATTATAGATTTACCAGTTGTTCCACCATATATATGTGTTGTAACATCGATTGTCCAATGATAGTCATTGCTTGTTGGCATTTGCTGTGAAATATATCCTTATAGAGAGTATTAACCATCACGAGCACCATCAATGCTACATTTGCATCTAGCCCTTGAATTGATAACTCTGTTGGTGACATTATAAAAGACTTACTTCCAGTAGTCACACTATCGCCTACACTTAGATTACCATTAAGACCTAATGTCATAGCACTATTCCAAGTTATAGTATTACCAGCTGTACCCGTACCTGCAGTTTTGAATTTAAAACCACCTGCTGAGAACTGTAAAGCAGAAGCTGCATCAGCAGTTTGATACTTATCGCTTCCAGTAAGTGATGTTGTACCAAAATTATAACCTACATACCCATAATCACCGCCTGATGCTCCTGCTGTAACAGCAGCATAATTGCCATTAGAATTAGATACATTTAAAGTTCTTAGCCCAGCATTAACACTAGGAGTAACACCTATACCAACATTACCTGATGAGTCTATCCTCTTACAAATCTTATTGCCCCTGTCGATGTACCACCATCTTGTGAGTGTATATCAAGTATTCCTAGATTTGTTGTAATATATGCCTTATCAGCTGTATTATCTGCTCTTTCAATTAATAACTTACCTTTAACGTGAAGTTTCTCAGATGGACTAGTACCTATCCCAACATTACCTGATGAGTCTATTCTCATTTTTTCAGATGGATTAGCTCCAGCTACACCAGTATCCAATGTTATATAACCAGTAGCGACATTTATATTTGATGAGCCTTTTGTCAAATCATCTTTAACATGTGACCCGCTATAGTAATAGTTTTGTGATAGTCTAGCACCATCAACCCAAGCTCCAAGCCTACTTTTTGTTGTTGCCCCAGCATATGTATTTTCAAATATAATATTTGTTGTGCTTGGTGCATTTTTATATAAATTCAAATCCCCACTATCATCAATAGTAACTCCACTATTCTGTACTTGTCCAGTTGTACCATCAAATCTTACTATTGCATTATCTGTACTAGATACTTTACTTACTTTAGCATTCAACAATACATCAGTATCATTCTTAGTATAAGCATCAGCTAATTCAAATGTACCATAAGCAACTATATCAACTACATCATTTAAACTACAAGCATTATTCAATACTACAGTAGTTCCATTAGTAGCAGTAAAATCACTAGTAGATAACTTTAATCCATTTCTATATACATCTACATATCCAGCATCATAAGTAGAACTGAATGTAGTTTGTCCAGCAGTAGCAGTATAAGTATTTCTAGAACTTGTACCATTAACAGATGAACCAGCATTAGCCCATCCACTATCTCCATATACCTTCATTAGGTTATTAACTGTATCATACCACAACATACCTTCTGTAGGACTACTTGGTTCAGTAGCAGAACTCACATACTTACCATTAAATGTAGATAATGAACTAGCAGCATTATTAGCACTAGTAAGAGCATTACCTGCATAAGTTAAAGCATTAGCTTCACTAACATCTGCTGCATTAGCACTAGCAAGAGCATTGTTAGAATAAGTAAGAGCATTAGCTTCACTTGTATCAGCATTGTTAGCACTAGTTAAAGCATTAGATGCTTGAGTAGTAGCTATACCTGCTTGTGTAGTAGCAGTATTCTTATATGTTAAAGCATTAGCTTCTGATGTACTAGCATTACTAGCTGATGTACTAGCTGCATTCTTATATCCTTCAGTAGTAGTCATATAACCTGAAGTAGTAGTCATATATCCACTTGTAGTGTTCTTGTAACCCTCCGTAGTAGTCATATAACCTGAAGTAGTATTTTTATAGCTTAAAGCATTACTAGCACTTGTAGAAGCTTCTCCAGCTTTAGTTGTAGCTGTAGTTGCAGATGCACTTGCATTACTTGCACTAGTAGATGCACTTGATGCACTAGATGCTGATGCTACAGAACTATTATATGAGTTAGTTGCATATGTACTAGAACTACTAGAACTACTAGCACTATTGTTTGCACTAGTAAGAGCATTACTAGCATATGTATCTGCATTGTTAGCACTAGCATTAGCTTCGCTTGCCTTAGTTGTTGCTATACTTGCCTTAGATATAGCTGTATTCATGCTTTCTAGTGAAACAACACTACTAGCTTCTGATTCACTAGCAGATTCTGCACTAGCTAAAGCACTTGCAAAAGACTGAGCAGCATATAGTTTACTATCATCAGCATTAGCAGTAGCATCTGTGCTTATTAATATACTATCTGTTTGATATTGTGGATTTACTTCTACAGCCATTATACAGTTACCTCTTCATCTATAAATATTCTACCCTTCATAACTCTTATTACTTTACTAGTAATATCATTAACCATTTCTAAATCATATATAGCTACACCTTTAGTCAATAGTGATGTTTGACTATTTGTTAAAGAAAGAAATACTCCATCTTCTTCATCTTCTTCAATAGTAAGAGATACTATTGTTCCATTACTATTTACACTACCTCTAAATGTATAGTTTCCTAAATCTAAATCTACATCATTAAGCTTAAGCTTCATTCTGTATCTAAAGTCTGTACCTTTTTCTATATGTAAATCTATTATATTAGCACTCATATTAACCCTTAAAAAAAGTATGAAGATGTTACATTAACAGCACTTCTACTATCAATAAATCTCACACTGCTATCATTCATAAGTCTTCTTAGTTCTTTTGAAAACTTATTACCAAACACTTCACTCTTTTGAAAACTCTCAGTATCAGATTCTTTCTCATAACTCTTAGATAAAATATAATACTTTAAAGCTACTTCATCACCAACTCTAACATTACTATTCATGTTACTAGATGATGGCATACCAATATACTTGATAGTCAGATTAACTCCATCTTCTGGAGTGCTAACATATACTTCATCTTGATTTACTATCAATACTGAACCACTATCTAAAGAAGAGTCTTCTTCATCTAGATACAACTTTCTATTAATACCATTGCTATCTTCAGCAGAAATATATCTAAGTACACCATTTATGATGTATGTATTCTCTGTTGAATCTAAAGCAAAAGTAATACTCTTTTGTTTATCATTTCTTTCACTAGCTAGTACATTAACTGCTTCGTTAAAGTACCCAAGTAACTCACTATCAGTCCATCTAATTTTTTCATAGTCTGTAAGTGTATCTCTACATTGAGCTAGTATATTTTCTACTGTGTACATAAATATATTTCCTTGTATGTTAGACAGGGTATTACCCCTATCTAATTCCTACTAAGCACTGATTGTGAACTTAATAGCACCATAAGATGAACCATCTGCATTATCAGCTGTACCATCGTGTTTAGCTAAAGCTACACCTCTGATTGAACCAATCATGAATCCAGTTTTATCACCGTAATCGAACATTTCTTCACCATACATGATTTCTTTACCGTATGCAAGTAATACTGCACCAGCACCAATCATAACTGGAGTTCCAACTGGGAATGAGCTATGCTCATGAATAACTACATTATTGAATACACCTAATGCACCAGTAAAGATAGCATTTGTATTTCCTCTTAATCCACCATTTTGGTTAAAGTTTTTGAAGTCTGCAGATTTTCTGAATGCTGCTGCATCTGAAGGATTAACTCCAAGAATAAATACTTCTTCTCCACCTTCAACTTTGATAGGCTCAAGTTTTCTAGTTTTTTTATCATTTGCAATATTATCTTCTGATGGGAACATTGCTTCTTTTTTCATATCTACGATTGCATCATAAGTTAGACCTGTACCAGTAATGAATGAACTAGCTACTGTATCACAAGCATTAAGTGCTGTAAAGATTGCTTGGTCTTCATTGTATGCCATCCAATCAGTAAGTTTATCTTTTGCTTCATTTCTCATGTTGAATGCAACTCTTTTTTCAGTCATTACACCTGCAAGTTTGATTGATTGTCTTACTTGGTCAATTACAACTCTTTGGCTATTGAAAGACATTGCTTCGTTGTTAGCTACATAGTTAGTTCCATCAAAACCTTCTAATGGAGTTGTTCCTGTTACACCTGCAGTTCCTCTGATTGAGTTACTGAATCCGAATGTTACTGCATCACCTGGAGATTTTTGTAAATCTCTTTGTACTCTTACTACTGAACCTGTTGAAGTTCCTTTGAATTTACCAAAGAATGTTCCTTCTTGATACTTTTTAAATAATCCACTATCCCATTGTTCAACTGTTAGTCCATGAGATGTTGCTATACTTGTTACTGCCATTTTGTTTTCCTTTTATATTTACATTCCACCAAAGACTGCTGTAAAACCATCTTCTACTTCATTGTACTTACTTCCGCTACTACTACCCATACGATTCATTGAAGGTGGAGCTTCTGCTACTTTTTTCTCCTTCAGACCATATTCTTTCATAAGCTTAGCTCGTATTTCTGCTTCTAAAGATGATTCTTTTGTTGCTTTCTCTTTGGTTCTATTTGTTAGATATTCATATGCTAACTTATATGGTTCTTTTGACTTATTAAAACTTTCTGCAAATCCAGCATCAGTTGCAACAGCTTCTTTCAAAGCATCTTGATTTACTGTCTTCCAATAGTTTTCAACAGTATTAGCATAGTGTATTTCAGATATTTGCAATGACTGTATATGCAATTTTCTGTCTTGTTCTACTTTTTGTTGTTTAAGTTTATTAACCATACCCTCAGGGTTATCCCAGAAGTCTACATCTTCCTCATCTACCTCTTGCTCAATTTCTTCAGATTTAGATTTGTTTCTAAGTTCCTCAATGTATTTATCTTTATCATTGATTCTCTTTTCCATACCCTCTATTTGTTTCTTAAGAGATTCCATTAATGCTAACTGTTCTGTACCAGTAGTTTCTTCTACATTATCTGTAGAATCTGAATTCAAATCCTCATCTGGATTACTTCCTGTATTATTTTCACTACTTGCTTCTGTATCGCTTTCGTTTGGGTTTATACCTATCCCAAGTTCTTCAATGAAACTTAGTTCATTTGCCATTAGTTATCTCCTGTATTGATACTACTTCGTTTATACTGTCCAGTTCGACAGGTAGTAGTTACTGAACTACTCCCAGTATTGCTGCTTTCTCTTTAGCTATTTCTTCCTTAGCTTTAGTTACTTCTTTTCCTACTTGCATAGCTGTACTAATTTGTACAATTTGACTATCTTTTTGATTGATAGTTCCACCAAGTTGTTGTATTTGTTGTTGTAACTGTTGTATCATTTGAGTTGCTTGTTGTAACTGTGCTTCCGTAGCATTAGCTGCTTGAATGTCATTAGCTAACTGATGTTTGTCTTTAATAGAACTATATCTCAATAGAATATCCATTGGAATTGGTCTAGCTGTTTGTCCTTGTATCTGTAACAGTTGAGCAAATTGCTCTTCTCTTTCATTAAGTCCTCTAGGAGCATCTTCAATGATAATATCTATATCTTGGTTAGTTAAGTCATTTACTCTCATGATAGTATCATCATCTAATAACTGAGCTTGATTTACTGGCATAAAGCTATATTTACCATTAGGTTCAATAAGTCTTATCATTCTAGCTTCTGTATAGAATATTGGTACTAAATACATAGTAAACACAGCAATATCATGTCTAGCTATTCTTAATTTATTCAACATAGGAACTAATGTAGTTTGAGATTGTGTAATACTCATATTAGTCTTCTTAGCACTCTCATATTGACTACCTTGACCTAAGAATGCTCCATTAATACCTGCAAGACTTAATATCTCTTGTTTAGCAAAGTCCATCATTTGAATATGTGTATTAGCTAATGGAGTGTTATCTATAATCTGTACTTTTCCTGCAGCTAATGCTCCATCAGCAAGGATAGTAACACCATTAGGCTTAGCTAATGTAATTTTAGCTTGTTCAACATCTTTAAATGCATCTTCTTCAGCTAATACTTGCTTAGCATTCAAGTAATGCATAGCTTTACTATGTCTTTTATTTACTTCTTCTTGTGCAGATACCATACTTTTAACTAAACCATATGGCATATTTTGTAAATCTCTTTCAACTACATATTGAACATATGGATAAGAGTTTCCTTCATAAGGATTCTTTTTAAAATATAGTATTTGTCCTTGAGTCCATATACATAAAGTCATTTCACCTGATTCATCTATGTACCAAGTAGATATAAGTCTAGGTCTATTTCTATTTCCTAACTCATACCACATATCTTCTTCTGATGAACCTGCAAATAATGAATGAGTTGTATCAACCATAGGTTCATATTTAGGAAACATTCTCTTTACAATATCTTCATCAGTAAATACTGCATTATGTATTCTTCTACAGTCTTTTAAGTCATCTCTTTTACTCATAGGGTCTATAAACATATCCCTATAATCTACAGATGTATGCATAATGTCTTTAAATTTACCATCTTCTAACTCAGGATATATATACATCCATCCTCTTCCAGCAATAAGAGCATCTTTAACCATTTTATCTGTTTCATCATCTGTTGAACTGTTATATTGGATATAGTCATACAATGATGTTTTAGCTTGAGCTGATTGTTGGTCATCTATTGTTCTTCCAGCCATACTTATTTTAGGTCTATTTTGTCTTTCTGAACCTATAATACTATCGATAGCTGGTTTGATGTGATTGAAAGTTAATACTGCTTGACCTCTTTCTTCTAGTGCAGATATTTCTTCACCAGTCCATTGGTTACCATGATATAAGTTATACCATTCTCTTGCATTTTCTCTCCAAACTGAGTCCCAAGAAGTATCTAATTGAAACCATTTTTCTAAATGTTCAAGAGCAGTATTCTTGCTAATTTCACTTACTTTCAATTCATTGTCAGTCATTGCATTCCTTTAAATTATTGTGAAATGGTACAAAGTTAAGTCTTAATCTAAACTTAAGGTATTGATAACCATTATCAGCTATAGAAGTTTCCAACTAGTTCCAGTACCTTTATTCATCATCCTATCAAACATATCATATACCTCTAATCTCCTATCTACAGTCTTTGAAGGATATTTAACCCTATTCAAAAAGAAAGATAAAGTATCACTTCTATCATCATGTGGAGTTCTTCCAAATAGCATCAATTCTCTTTCAAGTTCTCCTAAATCTGTATCATTTCCTACATGATATATTCTACCTGCTTGATAAAGAGGTTGTAATTGTTCAATTCTTGCTTCTTTACTTCCACTATGACTTGGTATTTCTTTGAATACAAATTTTATATTATCTCTCTTCATATCAGATACTATTTCCATATACATACTTCTTTGAGCAGCTATAGTTTCCATATAAACACAATTAGGTCTATATTTCCTAACAAGAGAGAATAACAATTGTCTATTAGCACTAGGAGTTTCCCTATTTGCAATTACTTTACTAACATACCAATTACTCTTACTATCAGTGTGTAATACGATAAAACAACTTCTATCTACTTTACTTACTTTAGTTCTTCCACTTGGTGGCATAGCTGGGTCATATGCTATATAACAGTTACATCCTTCAGGAACTTCCTTGCTAGTTATCCTTTGAAAATACTCTTCTTTGAATGTAGTCTCATCATCTGCAACCATAGGATTGTTGTGATTTTCTGCATAGAATATACTCATTTTACCTAGTTCAGTATACATTCTTTTTTGTTTCTCATATTCAACTTTAGACAACAACATTGGTGCTATCATATCACCTTCATCATCTTGACATTCCCATTTAGCACTAGTCCACTCAGTATTTATAAGCATTCTATGCAAACATGACATATCCCTGATAATAGTACCTACATAACAAATATCATAAGTTCCTCTTCTATTAGCTGATGGTATTACATCTGTAAGAATAAAGTTTATTATACTTGCACTACCTGCAGTTTCATTAGTCTCAATATCATCAAGTATAATACAATCAGGTCTACTATCTAAGTGTATCAAACCCCTAAGTGATTGATTACTTCCTTTCCCAATAACCCTTATTCCTGTAGCAGTAACAAAGTCAGTCTTTGACCAATCAGTAGTCTTAAATACTCCACTCTCAGCAAAGTCATTCTTCAACATTACATTATGTTCTAACTCATCTCGTATCCTAATAACAAAGTCTTTTGCTTTATCTTCACTATCAGATACAATAACAATAAACTTCCTTTTCTTAAACACTATTCTATACATAACCATCAGAAATGAAATAAGTGTACTCTTACTATGACCTCGTGGAACTGCTACTGATTTAAGTGATGCTGTACTACAAAATAAAGATAATATATCTGTATGTAATACTGGATGCTTACTAGGGAAATGTTCAGGAAAGTAAGTCTGTCCAAATAGCATAATAGCTTCTGCTTCAGCTCTATTCTTAGCTGCATTGATAGCTTCATATCCTTTCTCGTTAGCCCAGAAAGATACTTTAAATATATCTTCTGGATTATATGACTTTAAGTTCCTCATGTTCTATGACCTCCACTTCTTCTATGTTGTTAGCAGCTTTATATAACTGTCTTTGCATATTCTTTAGCTTATCTTCAAAGCTTATCTTATGTTCAACTACACTGTTTATATTTATTTCTGTAGGAGCTTCTGGAATATGTTGTAACAATGTTTTACTTGCATTTATCCTATCTCTTGGACTATTTTCTTTATCCATTGCTAAGTCATATAAGTTACTAAACATATCTTGTTTCTTAACTATAAAGTCTTTCCACCAAGTCTTATGTACTACTGCATACATATCTTGCACTATATTATTTCTTTCTAGCAATCCTACTTCTCTTCCTATTGCCATATTACCCTTATCTTTAACCTTTAAGTATCTGTCTGGGAATACTTCTTTCATTGCATCTATCTTTGTTTCACCTTTGAATATTAGCTCAACATATTGTCTATATCTATCTCTATCTTCATCTAGACTAACCTTAGATAGCTTCTTTAATGTCATTTTATCTACATGCATACTATTCCTTTTTTGCCTATTATATATTTTTGGTGGTTAAATGTCAATGCGTTATATTTTGTGATTTTGGAAAATTTGTTTGGTGGACTATTTGTGGTTATAACTTATATGGATTTACCCATGGGGGGGCTATTGATAACCATTCTCATTAATATCGATAACAATACTCAGTCTCAACAAAATAAAACTCAACAGCAGATAAACAAATCACAAACAGCAGAACAAAAGAAGAAGCAACACAGATACAGAACACAGACACAGAACAAGAAGCAAGACTCATTATTATATACATTATATATATGTTATTTTTATATGTGTATTTTTTATTCCAGAGATTGGCAGAGAATACAGTTTAAAAGCTTTTTTTTATCAGTAGATTATAAACTAATCAACACCAACTCAAACCAACAACGACACAACAGCAATCTCACTTTAAAATCAACAAAATAAAACATTAAATAATTTATCTATCAATTTAGTATTAATTAAGCAACAATTAAGATAACATCATATATACTTCCCAAGTCAGTTCAACAACTGAATGTTCTTTCACAACTTATTGTCAAAAGATTCTTTGCTTATGTACTCAATTGAGTATATATAAAACAATCTAAAGGATATAAAATGAGACTAGGACTAAAATTAAGATTAACACTTCAAGTGGCAAAAGATTGGTCGCCAGAACTAAACAATAAACAAATGAAGACTTTAGTTAAGCATTCTAAATGGAACTTTAAAGCATTTGAGAGAGCAAACAAATAGCATTTATAGGATACTCAAAAGAGTGTCTTATTAAGTGTTACACTTAAAACTAAAACAAACAAGGATATAAAATGGAAAACAAAACATATAACGGATGGTCAAACTATGCTACATGGAGAATCAATCTAGAACATTTTAGTGATAGAAGCCTAGAAGACTTAAAAGAAAACTATGAAATGTGTGAAGATATCTATGATATTGCTCAATCTATACAAGCAGAAACAGAAGATTATATCTATACCCTATCAGAAAACGATATGGTGGTTGGTTATGCCTTAGCATTTGTAGAAGATGTGAATTGGTATGAAATAGCTAAATGGATTTATGAAGATATAAATTAATAGTATTTATAGGCTACTTTATGGAGTGGCTTATTAAGTATTAAAACTTAAAACTAAAACCAAAAGGATATAAAATGGGAATTTTAACAATCGTTACAACGGGAATCATTGGAGCATTAACATTCGGAACAGGTCAATATAGCATGATGGAAGCAATAAGCCTTACAATAATCCCTTCATTTTGCTACATGCTAGAGCAAACATTAAACAACTAAAGGAAATAAGATGAAACTACTAGAACAATTCGAAACAATGGCAAACTTGCCTATAATAGAAGTAAACCTTAAGGACTATGGAGTTACTGAAGAAGATGAATATCAAGCACACTATTTGTATGCTGATGAAATAGGTATTCACACAGGAAGTTTAACAGTTGAGTGGGATGAAGACTTAAGTCTAGATTCACACTTAGAAGCAGTAATGGAAGAAATACAAAAGGAAATACAATGAGAAACTATATTCAATTTATAGATGAAGAAGGAAGAGATATGTTAGGCAGTGATGGAGTCAGTCCATATGATGGAAGATTGAGTCTATTAAGTATAGTGATGGAAGCGTGTTGGAGATATGAGAGCTTAAAAGGTATCAGACCATATATAAGCGGATACACTATATTCAAAAAAGGTAGAGCTATTTATAGCGATACAACAGCATTTATAACACAAAAGGAAATAATATGAAAACTTACATGTTCAATTCAAAACAAACAGGATTCTATTCTTTAGAATTCAGAGCCAACAGCTTAGAAGAAGTAAAGTCAATTATAAGAGATTGGCTAGAAGTTAAAAGACTTCCAAACAACTATTCACTATATATAAAAGGATAAACAATGAGAAAAATTACAGAAGAAGCAGTAAATAAATTTATAAATAAAGAAGCATTTAGAAGTGGAAACACTAAAGTAGAAGTAAGAGAGGGAATAGCTTACTTTTATTTACATGATAATTGTATATCTATTTTAGGAGATGAGACTCTATTTATATCAACTTGCGGTTGGGAAACCAAAACAACAAAAGAACGACTCAATGGAATACTTTTTAAAGTTTTGGGAAGTAGTTATCAAATTAGACAAAAGAATTTTATTTGGTACATAAAAGATGAGCCACTAAATGGAACTAAAGTATTCAACCTTAAGGATTTTAGATGATATTAATAACAATAAAAAGAAATGGATTAAGTAAACAAATAAATACTGAAAAGTATTCAGTCAATGAGTGCTTGAAGATAATGAAAGTTTATCGTGATTCAGGCTATACAGTAGAAGCAAGAGAGATATAATCTCTTGTCTTAGAATCTTATTAAGCATATATTAACAACATAACAACACATTCAGAAAATTAAATATAAAAGGAGTATATCTTTTTTCTTGAATATTCTAAAATTTAACGATTAAGCAACAGGTGCTTATGGTAGTGTCAATATGTGTTTAGTAAGTTTCTAAATAGAAGCTAAACAAACAAGGAGCAAATATGGAAGATAAAGAAATATTAGAACAGAGAGCTACACAATACGGAAGCACTCAAGAGAGTTTTGGAAGAATAGCGAACTTATGGAGTAGTTATTTAAACAAAAGAATTTCACCCGTACAAGTTGCTAACATGATGGTATTACTAAAACTCAGTAGAAGTGTAACAGCTAAAGATGAAACACTGAAAGATTGTTATATTGATGGAAGAAATTATCTATCACTAGCAGAAGAATTGGAGCAGTTATGATAAAAAATATATTAATAACAACTCTTGGAGCTATACTAGCACTAAGTATATACCAACTAAATGACAGTAAGAAGAAGATACAAACAAAAGATACTATTATCAAGAATCAACAAGAAACAATCATGAAGATGGTATCCGACAAAATAGAAGATGATAATATGAAAAGGTTAATATCTGAAGCAAAAAAGTAGACAGCGATACTTTACCGATGGTACTAGCTATCGCACAAACTGAATCACTTATGACTTATGGAGTTAAACATCCTGACAAAAACACTGTTGGAATTGGTGGGATAAAGAAGTTTCATAAGTTATCCGTAAATAGAGACAGCCTACAAGCCATAGAACAACTTTATTTGAGATACCTAAGCAAATATAAGGGTAACAATAAAAAAGCTTTACAGGCTTATAAGGGAACAAAAAAGAACATGAAAAGTTTTAACAAAACTTGGAAGATATATAAAAGGATAAAAAATGAAAACATACAGATTTAGTATAGATGAATTGGTAAAGGTTTGGGTAAGACAAACTATTGAAATAGAAGCAAACAGTATAGAAGAGATAATGGAACACATTAAACAAGGAGATTTGTTTGCACATTATGATGTAGATTTTGATGCATATGAAATACTTGAAGATACTATGGAAAGTGTTGAATACGATTATGAAATGGTTGAAGAATCAGATATAAACGAAGCTGAATAAAAGGATAAAAAATGGGAATGGATAGAGAAATACTAGATAGTTATAGAGACATAATGGAGCAAGGTTATCGTAAGCTTAAGCCTGAATTTGCTTCATTTGATGAGAAAGATATTATTGAAGATATCAAGGAGCATATGTGGGAAGCAATGGATAAATACCTTG